>WBZU01000180.1_pt1 | contig 60767 bp, 66 predicted proteins | sample 5204311 | NCBI WGS metagenome assembly WBZU01 (sample SAMN12344359, study PRJNA552823) | activated sludge metagenome | biome: Activated sludge suspended growth; feature: Nitrification reactor; material: Wastewater; isolation source: activated sludge from nitrification reactor of wastewater...
ACGATTGTGCTCCGGCACCTCCACGTTGTCGAAGGTGACTTCATAAGGCGCATACGAACGAATGACGCCGATCTCGCGGCACGTGATGCCCGGCGTGTCGCGATCGACAATGAAGGCGGTGATGCCCGCTTTTGCGTTGCCATCGGCCGCCGCCGCATCGGTCTTGGCGTAGACGACGAGCGTGTCCGCGTCTCCTCCATTCGTGATCCACATCTTGCTGCCGTTGAGGACGTAGCGATCGCCCTTTTTGGCCGCCTTCAACTTCATCGAAACGACGTCGGAACCGGCGTTCGGCTCGGACATGGCCAGCGCGCCAACGTGCTCGCCGGAAATCAGCTTCGGCAGGTACTTTGCTTTCTGCGCAGCGCTGCCGTTGCGGCGGATCTGGTTGACGCAGAGATTGGAATGCGCGCCGTAGGAGAGGCCGACCGAGGCGGAGGCGCGCGAGATTTCCTCCATGGCGACGATGTGGGCGAGATAGCCCATCGCCGTGCCGCCGTCCTCCTCAGGCACGGTCATGCCGAGCAGGCCCATGTCGCCGAACTTCCTCCACAAGTCCGCCGGAAAGAGGTTGTCGCGGTCGATCTGTGCCGCGCGCGGCGCGATCTCGGCGGCGGCGAAAGCCTGCACGCTGTCGCGCAGGGCGTCGATATCCGCGCCCAGGTGAAAATCGAGTCCGGTCATGCTTTTTCCGCCTTTCCGTGCATGGTCATCAGGGTCTGCTGCATCATTGCGCAGTGAGTCAGCTTGGCGCCCTTGAACACCCAGGCGTCGCCGCGGGTGATGATCAGATTCTTGCCGGACTTGATCACCTCCCCGGTGGCCACCATCAGTTCCCCGTCGGCGGGCGCCAGCAGATTGAGCTTGAACTCCACCGACAGTACCGAGGTGTCGGGCGGCATCAGCGAAAAGCCGGCATAGCCGGCCGCGCTGTCGATCACCGTGGCGGTGATGCCGGCGTGGAAAAAGCCGTGCTGCTGGGTCAGATCACGACGGAACGGCAGACGAATCTCGCACCCTCCCGGCCAGACGTCGGCAATCTCGGCGCCCAGAAGGTGCATCGCCCCCTGCCGCTCGAAACTTTCCCGGACCTTTTCCTCCCAGCGCGGATCCCGCGGCTCGAACTTGGCGTCACCCCGCGGCACGGTATGTTTCATCGGCGTCTCCTCGCTCTTTGTTTCAGCGCATTTTATGTTGACGTTTACGTTAACGTCAATCATGCTTCGATTTCGCGGCATTCGCCCCGAGCAGCCCACGGCATTGCCGCTCCAAGCCGTCGATTTCCGTCAGCACGGCAGCAATGTCCTCGCGTTGCTGGTCGAGCATGGCCCGGCGGCACTTCAGCACTTCGAGAAAGCGCGACAACTGGGAGGACTCGGGCGCGGTGTCGTACATGTCGATCAGCTCGCGAATCTCCGCCAGCGACAAGCCGAGCCGCTTGCCGCGCAGCGTCAGTTTGAGACGCGTGCGGTCGCGCTTGTCGTACACGCGTTGCACGCCGGCGCGACTCGGGCTGATCAGGCCTTGGTCTTCGTAATGGCGGATGGCGCGCGGCGTGATCTCGAATTCGCGCGCCAGTTCGGCAATGGTGTAGGTCTGCTCGCTCATTCGCTCATTTTTTCCTTGCGGCCTCGGGAAAGCCCTTCCGTCAAGCCAAGACCGGGTGTCGCAGTCGATGATTGTTGCAGTGCAACAAAATATCGAATTTCGGCTAAACTATGTACGATGTATCCATGACAACAGGCAGTTAAACAGAATTGTTTGGACCGGGCAACGTCGCCGGCCGCCGCCATGCAGATCGATTACCCGTTCGACACCTTGCCCGAATCCGGCGCCGGCCTCGCGGTCGCCGAGGATGTGACCTGGCTGCGCATGCCGCTGCCGTTCGCGCTCGACCACATCAACCTGTGGCTGATCGAGGACGGCGACGGCCACGCGGCCGTCGACACCGGCATCGCCATCGAACCGATCAAGGCGGCGTGGAAGTCAGTCTTGGCGGAACGCCGCCTGACGCGCCAGTTCGTCACCCATTTCCATCCCGACCACCTCGGCCTGGCAGCCTGGCTGCAAGCCGAGACCGGCGCACCGCTGTGGATGACGCAGGGGGAATTCCAGACCGCCCATCTGGTCGCCGCCGACATTCCGCCTTTTCATGTCGGCGCCATGGTCGACTTTTTCCGCGAGCACGGTCTCGACGGCACCCGCCTGGCCGGCGTCGCCCAGCGCGGCAACGCCTACAAGCATCTGGTGCCGGCCATTCCGTCGAGCTTCCAGCGCCTGCGTCACGACGACGTGATCCGCATCGGGCGCCACGACTGGCGGGTGATCGTCGGCTACGGCCATGCGCCGGAACACGCCAGCCTCCACTGCGAGGCGTTACGGGTGCTGATCTCCGGCGACATGCTGCTGCCGCGCATCTCGACGAACATCAGCGCCTTCCCGGCCGGCCGCGAGCACGATCCGCTCGGCATGTTTCTCGAATCGCTCGCGTCGTTCATCACGCTGCCGGAGGATACGCTGGTGCTGCCGTCGCATGGCCGGCCGTTCCGCGGCATCCAGACGCGCATCGCCGAACTGCGCAAGCACCACGAGGACCGCTGCGCCGACCTGCTGGCGGCCTGCGCCGGCCAGCCGCGCTGCGCCGGCGAAGTGCTGGACCTGCTGTTCGGCCGGCCGATCGACGATCCTCACCAGGCATGGTTCGCCACCGGCGAGGCCATTGCCCACCTCAATTATCTGGAACACCGGGGCCGCCTGCGGCGCGTCGCCGGCGACGATGTCATCCGATTCGTGAAGAACTGACCAGGAGCGAGCCCCCAATGACCGCCACATCCCCGAAGGAACACGCGCCTTTGCCCGACCCCCAGGAAATCGCCAAGACCTATGCCGAAGTGGCCCAGCGCGCTTCCAAGCTGCTGACCGACCACATCCATCGCCAGGCCAAAAAAGGCATCGCCGCGCCCGCCGACGAACTCGGCATCGCCCAGGCCTTCATGGACATGATGGCCAAGATGCTGGCCAATCCCTACAAGCTGGCGCAAGCGCAGATGAATCTGGTGTGGGATTATTTCTCGCTCTGGCAGCATTCGACGCTGCGCTTCATGGGCCTCGATGCGCCGCCCGTGGCCCAGCCGGCCAAGGACGACAAGCGCTTCAAGGACGAACAGTGGGAAGAGCATTTCCTGTTCGACTTCATCAAGCAGTCTTACCTCATCACCGCGCGCCATATCCACGACAGCGTCTGCTGCGTCGAGGGCCTCGACGAGCATACCCAGAAGAAAGTCAATTTCTTCACCCGCCAGTTCATCGATGCGTTGTCGCCGTCGAACTTCGCGCTGACCAATCCGACCGTGTTCCGCGAGACGGTGAAGAGCCACGGCCAGAATCTGGTCAAGGGCTTCAACAATCTGCTGCGCGACATCGAGGCGGGCGACGGCCAGTTGCGCGTGGCGATGACCGACGTCAAAGCTTTCGAGCTCGGCAAGAACGTCGCCACCACTCCGGGCAAGGTGATTTTCCAGAACGAGCTGATCCAGCTGCTGCAGTTCAACCCGACCACCAAGCAGCAGTTCAAGCGGCCGCTGCTGATCTTCCCGCCCTGGATCAACAAGTACTACATCCTCGACCTGCGCGAATCGAACTCCTTCATCAAGTGGGCCACCGACCAGGGCCACAGCGTTTTCGTCATGTCCTGGGTCAACCCCGACGAGCGGCTCGCCGAGAAGAGCTTCGAGGACTATCTGGTCGATGCGGCGCTGGTCGCCGTCGACAAGGTGTGCGAGCAGACCGGCGAGAAGGAGATCAACTGCGTCGCCTACTGCCTCGGCGGCACCCTGCTCGGCACGACGCTCGCCTACATGGCCGCCAAGAAGGACAAGCGCATCGCCTCGGCGACCTTCTTCACCACCATGCTCGACTTCTCGATCCCCGGCGAACTGGGCGTCTTCATCGACGAACAGCAGGTCTCCAGCCTCGAGAAGAAAATGGCCGAGCGCGGCTTCCTCGAAGGCAGCGAGATGGCCGGCACCTTCAACATGCTGCGCTCGAACGACCTGATCTGGTCGTTCGTGGTGAACAACTACCTGATGGGCAAGGACCCCTTCCCGTTCGACCTGCTGTTCTGGAACAGCGACTCGACGCGCATGCCCTACGCCATGCACAGCTACTACCTGCGCAACATGTACATGAAGAACCTGCTCAAGGAACCGGGCGGCATCACGCTCGACGGCGTCGCCATCGACCTGGGCAAGATCAAGACGCCGAGCTACTTCGTCTCCACCATCGAGGATCACATCGCGCCGTGGAAGAGCACCTACCTCGGCGCCCAGCGCTTCGCCGGTCCGGTGCGCTTCGTGCTGGGCGGCTCCGGCCACATCGCCGGCATCGTCAATCCGCCGGCCGCCAACAAGTACGGCTACTGGCTCAACGACAAGCTCGCCGACACCGCCGACGAATGGATGGCAGGCGCCCAGCAACAGCCGGGATCGTGGTGGACCGACTGGCAGCAGTGGGTGTCCGCGCAGAACGACCAGAAAGTGCCGGCGCGCGACCCGGCCAAAGGCAAGCTCGGCGTCCTCGAAGATGCGCCGGGGTCCTTCGTCAAGTTCCGTCTCGACACGCAGAAGAAGTCCTGATGCCCGAAGCGGTGCGCGTGGTGCTCGACACCAACGTGCTGCTTTCGCTCTTCGTCTTCGCCGACAGCCGCTACGCGCCCCTGCGCGCGCGGCTGGAAGCCGGCGGCTTGATCGCGCTCACCGACGCGCGCTGCCTCGGTGAGTTCCGCCGCGTGCTGGCTTATCCCATGTTTTCTCTCGACGACGACGCGCAAGGCGCGGCGTTCGGCTCCTTTGCCCGCCACGCCGCCATCATCGCCGCCACCGCCGATCCTGTTCCGCTGCCCGAATGCAAGGACGCCGACGACCAGAAGTTCCTCGAAGTGGCGCGCGACGGCCAGGCGCGCTGGCTGGTGACCTCCGACAAGGCGCTGCTCAGGCTGGCCCGCCGCCGCAAGCTGGCCCATCTGTTCGACATCATCACGCCCGACCAGGCGCTGGAGTTCGAGGCTGCGGCCTGACGCGCCGCCATGTCGGACGTACCAGTAAGGCCGGACACGATTCGGCCTTATACTCTGTCATACTCGGTTTCCCAAGCATTCCGTCCACCCGCGATGAACGCTGCCGACCTTGCCACTCCGGAGAAACGCCCAGGCGAATTTCCGCTTTGGCTGGTGACGCTGGTCACGCTGCTTGCCGGCGGCAGTTGGCTGGCCTGGAATCTTTATGCCGACCACCGGTTCACCATCGAGCGCGAAACCCGCCTCTTGAGCGTCGGCGCGCAAAACCGGGCCGCCCAGATCGACGGCGCCGTCCGCAGCATCGAGGTCATGCTGACCAACGTCGAGCGAAACTGGAGCCGCATAGCGCATCTGCCGCCGCTCGATCTGCGCGACCGCTTGCAGGAGTACACGGCGCAGGTACCCGAGGCGCGCAGCCTGACCATCCTCAACGCCGATGGGCAAGCCATCGCCTCCACCGAGCTGTCGGTCATCGGCTTCGACGCCTCCCGACGCGAATACCTCGTCGCATTGAAAAGCGGCGACACCGGCCACGATGTGGTGCATCCGCTGTATGTCTCCCGACCCTACCAGAGCGCGGCCGGCAACAATATCGTCGCCTTTGCCCGTTCCCTGCATGACGTGTCCGGCCGCTTCGGAGGGGTGGTGATGGCCGCCATCGCCCTGGAGAAATTCGGCGACGCGCTGCGCTCCGTCGCCTCATCGTCGAGCGAAGCGTCGATCCTCGTGCATCGAGCTGGCGACGTGATCCACTCCGTTCCGCACGCCGGGCTGATGGCGGGAAAGAGCATCGTCAACAGCCAGGCATTCGCCGAATACCTGGCATCCGGCGAGGGCGAAACCTCGCATATCCGTGTTGACACATCGACCGGCCGCGAAATGGTATCGGTCTTCCATCGGCTGCCCGGAACGCCGCTGATCGTCATCGCCGCCCGGCCATACGCCGACATCATGGCGCCTTGGCGGCAATCGCTGCTTTCGCGCGTTTTCGCGTTCGCCGCGGTCGCCGGCATGCTGCTATGGATGACCTGGCTCGCCCACCGCCACTTGCGGCAGCGCAAGCAATACGAAGCGCATCTCGAAGAACTGGTCGGCAAACGGACGGCTGAGCTCGTCAAGGCCAAGGAGGCCGCCGAAGCGGCCAGCATCGCCAAGAGCGCCTTTCTGGCCAACATGAGCCACGAGATCCGCACGCCACTCAACGCCATCACCGGCATGGCGCACCTGGTGAGACGCGCCGGCGTCAGCCCCAAGCAGGCCGAACAGCTCGACAAGATCGACACCGCGGGCCGCCACCTGCTGGAAATCATCAACGCCATTCTCGATCTCGCCAAGATCGAGGCCGGCAAGTTCGCGCTCGAGGAAACCGACGTCAGCATCCACGCCATCCTGACCAACGTCGCTGCCATGATCCAGGTCAGCGCCGAGGAGAAACACCTGCGGGTGGAACTGGCGCCGCCGGCCGCGCCACCGCCGCCGTTGCTCGGCGACCCGACGCGTCTGCAGCAGGCCCTGCTGAACTATGCCACCAACGCGGTTAAGTTCACCGAGACCGGCAGCATCTGCCTGCGTGCAAGGATCGTCGAGGAAACCGGCGAGGATGCGCTGCTGCGCTTCGAGGTTGCCGACACCGGCATCGGCATTCCGCCGGAGGCCTTGTCGCGGCTGTTCGCCGCCTTCGAGCAGGCCGACAACACGACGACACGCCGCTACGGCGGCACTGGCCTTGGCCTCGCCATCACTCGCAAGCTGGCGCAGATGATGGGCGGCGATGCCGGCGCCATCAGCACGCCGAACGCCGGTAGCACCTTCTGGTTTACCGCACGCCTGCGCAAGGAACCCGGCGCGCGCCCGAAGCCGATCGAAACCACCTGAGGCCTTGGTGCTTCGCGGCGGAATGATCACATCCCGACCGCCGGCGGGCGACAATCGACCAGGCACTGGTGTGATAAGCGAAAGTCAGCCGTGGCGGGACCGGAACCTGAGCGCGGCCAGACCGACGCCCAGCAACGCCAGGCTGGCTGGCTCCGGCATGTTGTTCTGCGGGCTGCGCGGACCGTAGTCGTACCCCGAAGCAGACGTAATGATGAACGAGGATGCCTGCGCTCCGTTGACCCAGACGCTGCCTCCCAGCCATTCCGCCGAATTGCTAAAAGATGATTCGGCCCACCCTACCCCCGGGGGGCCAAAGCCGTCCGATTCGGGATTGACGGACAGCGTCGAGATCAGGTTGAACGTGTGGCCATTCCGGATTGCGATTTCGCCGAAGAGAATTTCGTCGACATCGAGTTCGACATGACCGCCCGCCGTCGAGTTGGGCGTGGGAGCGATGCCCCTGCCATACGAGGGTTGGGTAACCCAACTACCGTCGTGATTGAGGGACATTCCGTAGTTAACGTGGGCGCTCGAACCGAAGTTGTCGTCTTCGTACGCCTCGAGATGACCCTCCAGCCGAACCGAAAAAAGTAGATGAACCCAATCGTTCAACGCCGCTTCGGGCGTATAGATGGTCAGCTGATCCACCCATCGGGACTTGGCTATGACATACCCTCCGAAATACTGTCCCTGTCCAGGGCGGACGTCGGTGATCCAGGCTCCGGCCTTATTCATGCCGTAATCGGTCCACACGCCGGCCGTGCGGTCATTGCGCGTCAAGTTCAAGATATACGGGCCGTTGGGCTGCGTTACCCACTGTCCAACGATGCCGTTGGTTGCGATATTTGCGCCAACACTCGGGGAGTAAAGGGCCGCGAAAGCAAACCCCGGCAAGAGCGCCAACATGGCGGCGATGGCGATACAGGGTGAAATGGGTTTCATTGAAGTCCCTCCTCATCAAGCGCCCGGCTTGTCGCGAGCTGGCAACTGCCCGCGCGAAGCAGCAGCGTTATACTGAAATGCATAATCAGAACATGCGGGCCTGCGCGACGTCGATGGCATGTTTGCTCAGTGCTTGCGCGAAGTCCCGAGGAAGTTGTGATGATTTTCGGAGGGGACGCGATGACCGCACAACACATAGCGATGTTCGATCTGGCGGAGTTTCGGATCGACCCAGCGTGCAGGACCATCGCGGGCCCGTGCGGCGTGTCCTGCATCGAGCCGCGGGTGATGGACGTGCTCGTCGCGCTCGCGCTGCGCGCCCCCAAGCCCATGTCGCGCGAAGAGCTGATCGACCAGGTCTGGGGCAGCGCCTTCGTCACCGATGGCGTGCTCACGCGCTGCATCTCCATCCTGCGTGAACGGTTCGGCGACCAACGAGGCCAGCCGCGCGTCATCGAAACGCTCGCCAAGCACGGCTACCGGTTGATGCCCGCGGTCACGTTCGTCGAGGACGAGGCGTTGGCACCGGTGCCAGCGACGGCGCCAGCGGAAGCCGCTGCCCACCACGCGATCCCGGTCGCGGTGCTGCCGTTCGTCGACCTCAGGGGCGATGCGGCCGACGATCACCTCGCCGATGGCTTGAGCGAACTGCTCATCGCCAACCTGGCGGGAATCTCGTCGCTGCGCGTCGTCGCCCGCACGTCGTCGATGGCATACAAGGGCACCAGCAAGCGGGTGTGGGAAATCGCCAGCGAGCTCGGCGTCGACTACGTCGTCGAGGGCTCGGTGCTCGGCGCGGGAACGCGCATCCAGGTCGTGGCGCAGCTGATCGAGGGCCGCAGCGAGATGCATGCATGGACGCAGACGTGGACGCGCGCGATGCGCGACGCCCTGACGCTGCTGAACGAGGTCGCCAAGGCTGTCGCCAACGCGCTGTGCGCCCGGCTCCGCCCAGCCGAGAACCTGCGCCTGGCGCGGCGGATCGCCATCGACGAAACGGCGCTGCGCCACTACCTGAAGGGCCGCTACTTCTGGGCCCAGCGCGGCCCCGATCCGCTCGGCAAGGCGATCGCCGAGTTCGCCGCCTGCGCGCGGGCGGCACCCGACTTCGCGCCGGCCCACGTGGGGCTCGCCGACAGCCAGATCCTGCTGGCGATGTATGGCTTCGCAGCGCCGCTCGCTGTGGCCGGCCGCGCCCGCGCGCACGTCGCCGACACGCTGGCGCTGGACCCGGACAGCGCGGAAGCACTGACGGCGGACGGCGCGATCCGGCTGTTCTTCGACTGGGACTTCGCGCCCGCCGAACTTGCGTTCAAGCGTGCCCTGGCGCTGAATCCGAGCTACACCACCGCCTACCTGGCGTACGGTGATCTGCTGATGATGCGCGCCGAGTTCGACCGGGGCCTGGGCATGATTCGGGATGCGGTTGCCCTGAGCCCGCTCGACCTTGGTCTCAACATGAATCTCGGCGACTTCCTGATATTCGCCCGTCGTTTCGACGAGGCCGCACGGCACCTCGAACACACGCTGGAGATGGCCCCGGGATTCGTCCCCGGCCGCCTGCGACTGGCCGAGGCGCTCGCTCTGGCCGGGCGCCACGCCACGGCGCTGGCACAGGCCGAGATCGCGTTCGCCGAAGCCCCGTCGCTGCCGCGCGCCCGCGAAACGCGCGCGCTCGTGCTCGCCATAGCCGGTCGACGCGACGAGGCACGCCGGGAATTGGCCGTGCTCGCCGAGGCGCGCCGCGAACGCTATGTCTCCGCGTGGGAGATCGCCCGGGCATACGCCGTCATGGCGGACGCCGACGAAGCCATTCAATGGTTATCCGAGGCGATTGCCGAGCGCGCGCCGATGACGCTTTTCGCCGGCATTCACGCGACGCTCGATCCGGTTCGCCACGACCGGCGATTCCCCACCATCCTGCAAGGCATCGGCCTGCCACTCGCGGCGGAATGATCACACCCCCGACCGACAGCTGGCGGCAATCGACCAGGCACTGGTGTGATCAGCGAAAGTCAGCCGTGGCGGCACGCCGCTACTAGGCGGGCTTGTGCCTCGTCAGCTCGCGGTCCAACTGCCGGGCAAAGGCGTGCTGGTCGCTGGCGGAGAAGGCCGCCGGACCGCCGGTCTCGACGCCCGTCGAACGCAACGTATCCATGAAGTTGCGCATGGTCAGCGCGGCGGCGATGCTGCCCTGGTCGTAGGTCTCGCCGCGCGGCGTCAGCACGCGGCCGCCCTTGGCGATCACTTCGGCGGCGAGCGGAATGTCCGAGGTGATGACGAGATCGCCGATTTCGACGCGCCGCGCGATCTCGTTGTCGGCCACGTCGAAGCCCTTCGGCACCTGTACCGCGCGGATGTGCGGCGAGCGCGGCACCGCCAGCATCTGGTTGGCGATCAGCGTCAGGGCAATGCCGGTGCGCGTCGCCGCCCGGAACAGGATTTCCTTGATCGGCTTTGGGCAAGCATCGGCGTCGACCCAGATTTTCACGGTGTTCGGTGACGCGAAAGTCAGCCGTGGCGGCACGCCTATCGCCCCGTATCGCGCGGCTTGCGGCCGCGGCCCGCCAAGGCGGCGTCGAACACGCGGTTCGGCAGCAGGCGCAGCAACTTGGCGACGATGGCCATTTGCCAGGGCACGACGGCGTAGTTCTTGCCGACGTCGATGACGCGGGCGATGCGCCGCGCCGCTTCGTCGGCGGGCAGGATGAAAGGCATGGGGTAGGGGTTGTGCGCCGTCATCGGCGTTTCGACGTAGCCGGGCAACACCGTGGCCACCTTGATGCCGCTGCCTCGCAGTTCGCCGCGCAGCGCTTCGAGATAGGTGATGGCTGCCGCCTTCGAGGCGCTGTAGGCGCCCGAGCCGGGCAGGCCGCGAATGCCGGCCACCGAGGCGATGCCGGCCAGAGTGCCGCCGCCGGCCCGCCGCATCGGCGCGATGAACGGGCCGAAGGTATTGACCAGCCCGAGGACATTGACCGCCATGATGCGCTCGAACACCGGCAGGTCGGACGCTTCCTGCGTGAGCGTGCCGACCGAGATGCCGGCATTGGCGATGACCAGATCGGGGACGCCGGCCCGATCGACGAAGTCCCGCGCGGCCTGGCGCAGCGCCTCGGCGTCGGTCACGTCGAGCGGATAAGTGAAACTCGGCGCTGGCAGCGCGCCGGCCAGTTCCTGCAACGCCTGCTCGCGTCGGGCCATCAGCCCCAGCGTGGCGCCGCGCGCCGCGTAGCATCGGGCCAGGGCGGCGCCGATGCCGGACGAGGCGCCGGTGATGACGACTCGCATCAGCGCTTCGCAAGCCGCATCAGGGCTTGGCCGAACGCTCCTTGCGGGCCTTGTCGATCAACTGGTCGAGGATGACGGTTACTTCCTCGAGGCTACCCGCCTCGCCCAACTGTACGGCGTAGCGGCCGTTGACGAACAGCGCCGGCACGCCGCCGAAACCGTACTGCGTCGAGAGCTGCATCGAACGCATCACCTTGCTCTGCACGGCGAAGGAGTTCATGGTCTCGGTCAACTTCTGGCGATCGATGCCCTTCGTCGCCATCCAGTCGCCCAATACCTTGGGGTCGCCGAGATTGACGCGGTCGATGTGGATGGCGTCGAAGACGCTGCCGTGGAGCTTGTCGAGCTGTCCCAAGGCCTCGAGCGTGTAATAAACCTGCGCCAGCGGCGCCCAATTGCCGGGACGGCCGTCCCGGCCGGGGAACACGGCCGGTATGCGCCGGAAAGTGACGTCGGCCGGCTGTTTCTTGAGCCACTTCTGCAGGACCGGCTCGAGGTTGTAGCAGTGCCCGCAGGCATACCAGAAGAATTCGGTGACCTCGATCTTGTCCTTGGCGTCGACCGGACGTTGCGGATTGAGTACGGTGTAGTGCTTGCCTTCCTTGATTTCGGCGGCGCTGCCCGGGCCGGCCACGGCCAGCAACACGATCCCCAACAACCACATCAGCTTGCGCATGTTTTCTTCCTTTTCTCTATTTGCCCTTGACCGGCGCGGTCTGGACACCGTTGTCTGACAGTTGCTTGCGTGCACGGTTCATTTCATCAACGCTCGAGAATGGGCCGACGCGGACACGATATATTTTGCCCTTGTCGGGCACCTCGACTTCCAGGACGGCGGCGTCCATGCCGATCAAGGCCAGCCTTGCCTTGAGGTTATCGGCATCGGACGATTTCTGGAAGGCCCCCACCTGCAGATAAAGCGGCTCGGCCGGCGCCTTGGCATCTTTCGCCTTGCCTTCCCCGGCCTTGGCGTCGGCTGGCTTGTCCTCGGCCGGCTTGGCCGCCGGCGCGGCTTCTTCGCTGCCGGGCAATATCTTGTAGAACTCGAAACGGGGCTTCTCACCGTTCCGGCTGCCGACCTTGTCGCCGGGTTTGCCGGGCAGTGGCGCCGGCGCCTCCTGCTCGCCTTCGCCGCTGGCCGGTCGCTCGGCGCGCACGCCCTTGTCGCGGAAAGGAAGCGGCGTCTTGTTCATCGTCCAGACGACACCGAACGATATCAGCACGCCGACGACGATGCCGATCATGACTCCCAGCAGCGTGCCGCCACGCTGCGCGTGCAGGTTCTTCATCACATGGCCTCCGGCGCCGAAACGCCCAGAATGCGCAAACCGTTGCGCAACACCTGGCGGACCGCAACGGCCAGCGCCAGGCGCGCGCGCTTGACCGCCTCGTCGTCGACCAGCAGGCGCTCGGCGTTATACCAGCCGTGGAACTCGCTGGCCAGTTCGCGCAGGTAGAAGGCCAGCGCATGCGGCGCGAAATCCGCCGCCGCCTGGCCGATGACCTCGGCGAAGCACTGGATCCTGTTGCACAGGCCGAGCTCGTGCGCGGACGCCAGCGGCGCCAGGTCGGCACCGGCCAGTTCCGCTTCATCGCCGCCCCACTGGCCGATCACCGAGCAGATGCGGGCGTGGGCGTACTGGACGTAATAGACCGGGTTGTCGTTGGACTCCGACTTGGCCAGCGTCAGATCGAAATCGAGCGCCTGGTCCTGCTTGCGCAGCAGGTAGAAGAAGCGGCAGGCATCGTTGCCGACTTCGTCGCGCAGCTCGCGCAGCGTCACGTAGCTGCCGGCGCGCGTGGACATCGACACCTTGGCGCCGTCGCGGAACAGGCTGACGAACTGCACCAGCGCGACGTCCATCCTGTCGGCGTCGAGATCAAGCGCCTTGAGCGCGCCTTTGACCCGGGCGATGTAGCCATGATGGTCGGCACCCCAGATGTCGATGACGCGATCGAAACCGCGCTCGAACTTGTTCATGTGATAGGCGATGTCGGAGGCGAAGTAGGTATAGAGGCCGTTGTCGCGCTGGACGACGCGGTCCTTCTCGTCGCCGAAGCCGGTCGACCGGAACCATTTGGCGCCGTTCTGCACGTAGAGATGGCCGCGCTTCTCCAGCTCGGCCACGGCGCGGGCCACCATGCCGGTATCGTAGAGCGAACGCTCGGAGAACCAGCAGTCGAAATGCACGCCATAGCCCTCGAGGTCCTCGCGGCCGTCGGCCAGCTGCTCGGTCAGCGCGTGCTGGTGGATGTAGGCCCACTCCTCGCCGAGCAGGTCCTTGGCGGCGGCGATCAGGCCGTCGAGATGCTGTTCGAGCTGCTCCTTCTCCTCGGGCGTGTAGGCGCCATCCGCGCGCCGCGCTGGGGCGCCGGGCGCGCCGGCCAGCACGGCCGCGGCCGGGTGGACGTAGCGATCGCCATGCGCGTCGCGGATCTGCGCCGCCATGTCGCGCACGTAGTCGCCCTGATAGGCATTGGGCGGAAACGGCACGCGTTCGTCGAACAACTCGAGATAGCGCAGCCAGGTCGAAACGCCGAGAATATCCATCTGCCGGCCGGCATCGTTCACGTAATACTCGCGGCACACTTGGTCGCCGGCGAATGCCAACAGGCTGGCCAGGCTGGCGCCGTAGGCGGCGCCGCGGCCGTGACCGACGTGCAGCGGCCCGGTGGGGTTGGCCGACACGAACTCGACCTGGATCTTGCGTCCCGACGGCCGTCCCCTGCCGAAAGCGTCGCCCTGGGCGAGCGCGGCCTTGACCACATCGGTCTTGGCCGAAGACGCCAGCCGAAAATTGATGAAGCCGGCACCGGCCACCTCGGCCTTCTGCACCCGCGGCGAGGGCGGCAGCTCGCGCACCAGGCGCTCGGCGATCTTGCGCGGATTGTCCTTGAGTGCCCGCGCCAGCTGCATGGCCAGGTTGCTGGCGAAGTCGCCATGGCTCGGGTCGCGCGGACGCTCCAGCCGGATATCGGCCGTCACGCCCGGCGCGACACTCGCCAACGCCGCAGCCAGCAGTTCGGCCAGATGGGTCTTCGGATCCGGTGACATCGCTATTCCAGCAGAAAAAAGGTTTGTATTATAGCCGCCGCCTGTCGGCGTCTCCGGCGCCTCCTTTCGAAAGACGTTACAGGGGTTCCGGCGCCATTACAAAGACTGCTGGAGGGGGTAGGAGAATAAAGTTGGGCATCCTCGATGAGTCAAGCTCTCCGTAATCAACCCTGCACTTGCGGCAGCGGCAAACGCTTAAAACACTGCTGCGGCGCGCTTGTTGCAGCGCCTGCCAATGATCCGCATCGCGGCACACGCGAATTCGGTGCGCGCGAATCGTCCGGACAGCTTCCGCAACTGATGGGCCGGGCGCTCGATTTACAGCGCGCCGACCGGCTAACCGAAGCTGAAAGCCTTTACCGGCAGGCGCTCTCGATCGATCCGCGGAATTTCGATGCCCTGCATATGCTCGGTGTCACCTTATTCCAGGCGGGAAGGGCGGTGGAGGCCTGTCGGGTGCTCATACAAGCGTGGCCCTTGCTGACGATCGAATATCCGTCCTTTTTCAAGAACGTCGGACTCGCCTTGGCGGCGGCGGCGCAAGAACTCGGACAAACGATATCGCCCCCCTCGGACGACGGTCGTTTGGCTCATTGTATTTTCTACAGGCGGAATACGCTGCCTCCGTTGACCGGCCAACGTCCCAAAGTATCCATCGTCGCGCCGTGTTACAACCACGAGCGCTATGTGCGCGAGGCGATCGCCTCGGTGGCATGCCAGACGTACAAGGATATCGAACTGATCATCATCGATGATGGTTCACAAGACGGCAGCGTTGGTGCGATACAAACCGCCACTCGCAGCTTGCCATTCCCTCATAAGTTTCACTATCGAGAAAATCGCGGGGCGCACGCAACCCTCAACGAGGGAATCTCGATGGCATCAGGAGCGCTGATCGGCATCCTCAATACCGACGATCGCTACGACCCGGAGCGCGTGGACCTGCTGGTGCGCGCCATGTTCGCAGCACGAGCTCGATGGGCATTTTCCAATCTGGCTTACATCGACGAAGCCGGGCAACCGGTTCGGTATGGCGAATCCGCCCGGGTCGACGCGCTCATGCGGGGAAATGACGATCTTCACGAATATCGAAGCATCGGCGCAGCCTTTCCTTCCCACAATGTCGCGGTCTCGACGGGCAACCTGTTCTTCGAGAAAAGCCTGTGGCACGAAGTCGGCGGTTTCCAGCCGTATCGCTATAACCACGACTGGGCCTTCTGCCTCGATGCCATTCTCGTTTCGGAACCTGCCTACGTGGACGAACCCATTTATCGTTACCGCCTGCACGACAAGAATACGATTTCGGAGTCGGCTGAATTGGCCCTCAACGAAGCAGACAGGATTTTTGGACAATGGCATCAACGTTTGGCAACTTCATCAGGTCCGCTCGCCGAGATGTTGCGGCAAGACAGCGATTCGCAGCGTCGACTTGACCTGGCTACCCTGTCACAAGGCATGGGCCATCTGATCGACCCGGGGACGCTACTCAAGTATGCGAGCGATCTCGGCTTCCCGCTGCCGTCCCGATGAACCATGCGGGTCCTCGCCTTCTACCTTCCCCAGTTTCACCCCATTCCCGAGAACGACGCCTGGTGGGGCAAGGGCTTCACGGAATGGACCAACGTGGCGGCGGCGAAACCGCTCTTCCCCGGCCACTATCAACCAAGGCTGCCGGCGGACCTGGGGTTCTATGACTTGCGGCTTGCCGACGTCCTCGAAGCCCAGGCCGACCTGGCTCGCGATCACGGTATTCACGGGTTTTGCTACCACTATTACTTCTTCAAGAATGGCAGACGCCTTCTTGAACGTCCGCTGGAACGGATGCTGGCCAGCGGAACCCCGGACTTTCCGTTCTGCCTCTGCTGGGCAAACGAAAATTGGACCCGTCGTTGGGATGGCCGGGAGAGCGAAGTACTTGTTGCCCAGGAACACGACGCGCAAAACGATCTCGCGTTCCTGAGAAGCGTTCTACCCTACTTCCGGGATCGACGGTATATCCGAATCGATGGACGGCCCGTGCTCGTCGTCTATCGCACCAGCCTGTTTCCGGACGTGGCGGGCACGGTTGAGCGCTGGCGTGCGGAAGCGGCCAGGCATGGCGAGGCGGCTCCTTACCTGATTGCCGCCGAATCCCTTGATCCCTCCCACGACGCGGCGCTTCGATCGGGCTTCGACGCCACCTGCGAATTTCCGCCTCATGGCGCCGCCAAGGCAGTCGTCCCGCGCAAGGCGTGGCCGCAATCGCTGCAAGGATTTTCCGGGACGCTGCTCGATTACCGGCGCATGGTCGATTTTTTCCTGACTCGTCCGCCAGTGGCATATCGTCGATTCAGGTCCGTGACGCTCGACTGGGACAATACGGCCAGGCGCGGTTCGTCGGCGAGCTTGATGGTCAACTTCTCCCTGGCCGACTACCACCGCTGGCTCGCCACGGCCATCGCCGAGACTCGCGAACCATCGCCGCATGACGAACAGCTCGTCTTCATCAATGCCTGGAACGAGTGGGGCGAGGGGACCTATCTCGAGCCGGATCAGCTTCGCGGTCGCGCGTGCCTGGAAGCCACTCGAGAGGCCATCCTTGGCCGGGCACCGACCTCGACAGCGATGCCGACGATCGGCCTCGGGACTCCCCAGCCTTCGGCACTGCCACCCCCCCCCGACCATCCGCCCCCGAGCGCCGGCGCTTCGCAGGGAAAGCTAAGGCTCGTCGGTGTCGCCATGATCGGCAATGAGGCCGATATCGTCGAGGCCTTCGTTCGTGAGAACTGCCGATATGTCGACCACTTGCTCATTGCCGAACATAACGCGCTGGATGGCACCGCCGAAATACTCGCGGCCCTTGCACACGAAGGCTTGCCGATAACCGTGACCAAGCTCTCCAATCGCGCGTACGAGCAAACCAAGGTGACGAATCAGCTCCTGGATGCGGCACTGGCGCGATTCTCTCCGGATTGGATCATTCCGCTCGACGCCGATGAGTTCATCGATGCAGGCGATCGGAACGAACTTGAATCCCGGCTCGCTTCCTGTCACAGTTCCCATGTTCTTGTGCCGTGGCTTAACCATGGACCTTCGCCATTCGACGACGTCGATGAAGTCCACCCTTTGCGCCGGATCCGACAACGGTATTCCTTCAAGCCGCCCAAGCCGAACGAAAATCCCTGGGTCTGGAAGTTGATGCTCAACTGCGCGCTTTACGGGCCCTATCTCGACCGCTACGAGCTCGAGAAAGGCAGTCATCGCATTGTTTTTCGCGGCACGAAGGATCCGTCAAAGCAACCGGCGGTAACAATGGATCGAATCGGGCTGCGCCATTATCCGGTTCGATCGTATGATCAGTTGGCGCTCAAGGTTGGCATAGGCGAGATTCAGAAGGGATCTTCAAGCACAGGGCGCGAGCAAGCGGGCTTTCACTGGGCGCCCATGTTGCGCGGGCTGCTCGGCGGAGGGCACGACATTGACCTGCTGCAAAGCGCATGCCGCGAATACCTCGACACTGGACGGCTGACGGCGGAACAGACGGCTGAAGTTCCGTTGATCACCGATCCGTTCCCCGCTCATGGCGACCTCACATTAAGCCGATTTCGGTTACCCGCCGCGGGTGTCCTGATCCGCTGGCTGCATTTGCAACAGAAAGCCTAAGAGACGGAGTACAAATGACAGAAATCGATCGGATGCCGACTGCCTTGGCCGGCCAGAATCCGTTTTCCACGCGCTTCGATTATTGTCCATGGCTTTTCTGGCATGAGGCGACCCCTGAGCAGCGCCAGGCGCAGCGGGAATTCCAGCTAGTGTTGACGAACAGCGGTCGGTTCACCTGTGGTGAACGTTGCTACATTTCACCGCTGGCCGGCCTGGTACCCGGAAGAGTCCGGATCGGCGCGGATTGCAGCATCGCCGCGCACGCGTACATCACGGATGAAATCACCGCCAAGGACCAATGCACCTTCAACCCGTTTTCCACCGTGCGCGGCCGCGTCACGCTGGGCAGCGGCGTACGAATCGGTGCCCATGCAAGCATCCTGGGCTTCAATCACCGCCACGACGACCTCGCTCGGCCGATCTACACGCAGGGATTGTCGTCGTCGGGCATCACGATTGGCGATGATGTCTGGATCGGTTCGAGCGCGATCGTAGTCGACGGCGTTCGCATTGGCAGCCATTGCATCATCGCGGCGGGCGCCGTGGTTACGCGCGACGTTCCCGACTATGCGATCGTTGCCGGGAACCCCGCCAAACAGATTCGGGACCGGCGGACCCGCACGGCCCGCGAGTCAGCGGTCCGCGGCCTGGCCCGTCGGGCCGCCGAACAATGGCAGGCGATTCTTGCCGCCAGCGCATGCCAGCACGGCGGGGAACCCATGTATGCCGATATACCGGGCGCTCCGATCCGCAGCATTCGTCCGTTAAATGATGCAATTGAAATTGCCGCCGGCTTTGGCGCGGTGCCCGACCTGCAGGCGCGGCAAGATTTGGTGATTCGGCTTCAGGCGATGCAGGACGAAGTCAGCGGCATGCCTTTCGATCCGATTGCAGGAAAGCCCTCCGGCACTCAGCTGGCGCAGATGGCTGACGGCAACGCGAATTACATGATTCTTTCCGTGGGCTATGCGCTCGAAGCGCTTGGCTCGTCGTTCAAGCGCCCTCTCGCCGCAGCGCACAGCATGTCGGCGGAGGCTGTCCACCAGCGTTTGGCGCAACTTCGATGGCAGCAAAACGCCTGGGAAGCGGGAAGCTGGGTGGATGCGCTCGCCACCGCGTTTTATTTCAATCGCCGCCATTACGGCCTCGACGGTCCGATCGCGCCGCTTTTCGATTGGCTCGGCGCCCATTGCGCGCCGCACACCGGGCTGTGGGGCGCCAGCTCCGCGCAGGAGGGATGGCTGCAGCCCGTCAATGGCTATTACCGGCTGTCGCGCGGCAGTTATGCTCAGTTTGGTCTTCCAGTGCCGCATCCGGACGCTGCGATTGACACCATCCTCGCCCATATTCGCTTAAACGAGGGTTTCAGAGAACGAAACGTCAACGCATGCAACGTGCTCGACGTCGTCCACCCTCTTTGGATGTTGATGCGCCAGACCAAGCATCGACAAAATGAAATCCTTGCCTTCATGGAAGCCCAAGTGCCCTTGATCGCGAATCGGTGGATCGACGGAAAAGGGTTTGCTTTTGCTCCCGGACAATCTCCAGGGCTCCAGGGGACCGAGATGTGGCTGTCGATCATGTACTTGGCCGCGGATGCGCTTGGCTCGGCCGCAGATTTGGGTTACGTGCCCCGGGGCGTGCACCGGACATCCTCGGACATCACGCCAACAGCCGGAGCGCCCATGTCAGCCGCTCGCCAACCGAACGCGCCGCCGCAAGCGACGACCTCACCCGCAACCCGTAGCGGTAGCCGTTACAAGTTCTACTAGGAGACGAGGACAACACAGGCCAGGCATACGCATCACGGTATTCCTGGACGGAGCAAATCCGGGCAAAATCATCAATTTTTTTACTCGTCCAAGCACCTTGCGTCTACTGCGCCTCACCAAGATCGTCCGCGTCGGCCTCGGCCAGGGCCTCGACCGGCTGATTCTCGATCACGACCCGACCAATGTCCCGGCCCGGTTCATCGGCGCCGTGCTGTTCTGGCGCGACCTGTCGGCGCCGCGGGCCGAGCGGCTGCGCCGCGCCCTCGAGTCGCTCGGCCCGATCTTCGTCAAGTTCGGCCAGGTGCTGTCCACGCGCCGCGACCTGTTGCCGCCGGACATCGCCGAGGAACTGGCCAAGCTGCAGGACCAGGTGCCGCCGTTCCCCTCGGCACAGGCGATCGCCGAACTCGAGCGGGCCTACGGCAAGCCGGTCGCCGAAGTGTTCGCGACTTTCGACGCAGCGCCCGTCGCATCGGCGTCGGTCGCCCAGGTGCACTTCGCCACGCTGCACGAACAGGATGGCGGCCGCGAGGTGGCGGTGAAGATCCTCCGGCCGGGCATCGCGCCGGTCATCGACGATGACATCGCGCTGCTCGATACGCTGGCCGGTCTGCTGGAGCGCCTGTGGAGTGACGGCAAACGTCTGAAGCCGCGCGAAGTGGTCGCGGAGTTTGCCAAGCACCTGCACGACGAACTGGATCTGATGCGCGAAGCGGCCAGCTGCTCGCAGCTGCGGCGCAACTTCACGCCCTCGCCGCTGCTTCAGGTGCCCGAGGTATGCTGGGACTGGTGCACGTCGTCGGTGATGGTGATGGAGCGCATGCGCGGCATTCCGATCTCGCAAACCGATCGCCTGCGCGAGGCCGGCGTGGATCTCAAGAAGCTTTCGCGCGCCGGCGTCGAGATTTTCTTCACCCAAGTGTTCCGCGACGGTTTTTTCCACGCCGACATGCATCCCGGCAACATCCTGGTGGCGACCGACGGCCCGAATTTCGGCAAGTACGTCGCCCTCGACTTCGGCATCATGGGCACGCTCAACGAAGTCGACAAGAACTACCTCGCCATCAACTTCCTGGCCTTCTTTCGCCGCGACTATCACCGCGTCGCCGAGGCGCACATCGAGTCCGGCTGGGCGCCGAAGGAAACGCGCGTCGACGAGTTGGAAGCCGCGGTGCGCGCCGTCTGCGAGCCGATTTCAAACCTCCCGTCGCTTCAACGTCGAAATCCAGCCGCAGCTCGTCCTGCTTCAAAAGACGCTGCTCAACGTCGAGGGGCTGGGTCGCCAGCTCGACCCCGAGCTCGATCTGTGGCAAACGGCCAAGCCATTCCTCGAACGCTGGATGGTCGAGCAGATCGGCTGGCGCGGCCTGATCAAGCGCCTCCGCCAGGAAACGCCGCCATGGGCGACGCTGCTGCCGCAGTTGCCCCGCCTGGTCCACCGGGGACTGGCCGCACCGCCGCACATCGCGCTGGCCGGCGAACTGGCGGCATTGCGCGCGGAGCAGGCGGCGCAGCGCCGCCGCCTGACCTGGCTGGTCGTCCTGGTCGCCATCCAGACCGCGCTGGCGGTCTTTCTCATGATCCACTGACTCGGCAAAGGCGCTTCCGATGCTGCTCTGGTTCGTCATTCTCTATCTCATGATCTCCGTCGGCATCGGCCTATTCGCCGCCACGCGCGTGCATAACGCCAAGGATTTCGCGGTCGCCGGCCGCAGCCTGCCGTTGCCGGTAGTAATGGCGACGGTGTTTGCCACCTGGTTCGGCGCCGAAGCGGTGTTCGGCGTCTCGGCGACCTTCGTCAAGGAAGGCCTCACCGGCGTGGTGGCCGATCCGTTCGGTTCCTCGCTGTGTCTGATCCTCGCCGGCATCCTGTTCTCGCGCTACCTGTACAAACTCAACATCCTGACGCTGGGCGACTTCTACCGCATGCGCTACAACCGCACCGTGGAGGTGTTGACCACCCTTTGCATCGTCGCCTCGTATCTCGGCTGGGTGGCGGCGCAAATCAAGGCGCTCGGGCTGATCTTCTTCATCGTCACCGACGGCGGCATCTCCCAGAACACCGGCATGATTCTCGGCGCCGCCATCGTGTTGGCCTACACCACCTTCGGCGGCATGTTCTCGGTGGCCATTCTCGATTTCGTGCAGATGGCCGTGTCGATGGGCGGCCTGCTGTTCATCGCCTGGATCGTCACCGGCGAAGTCAGCGGTGGCGGCACGGCGGTCATCCAGCATGCCGCCGCCGCCGGCAAGCTCGAGTTCTTCCCCGAGGCGGACCTCTGGAAGTGGATCAGCTTCCTCGGCGCCTGGGTGACCATGATGCTCGGCTCCATTCCGCAGCAGGACGTGTTCCAGCGCGTCACCTCGGCCAAGACGGCGAAGATCGCGCTTGCCGGCTCCATTCTCGGCGCCTCGATCTACTTCTGCTTCACCTTCGTGCCGATGTTCATCGCCTACTCGGCAACGCTGATCGACCCGGCCCAGTTCAACCCGATGCTCGACGGCGATACCCAGCTGATCCTGCCGACACTGGTGCTCCAGCACACGCCGCTGGTCGCCCAAGTGCTGTTCTTCGGCGCCGTGCTGTCGGCCATCATGAGCTGCTCGTCGGCGACGCTGCTGGCGCCCTCCGTCACCTTCGCCGAGAACGTCATCCGCGGCTTCTACCCGCGCATGGGCGACCATCGCTTCCTGTGGGTGATGCGCGCCACGCTGATCGGCTTCACCTGTCTGGTGCTGGCCTTCGCGCTCAATTCTCATTCCTCGATTTTCGAGATGGTCGAGAACGCCTACAAAATCACGCTGGCCGGCGCCTTCGTGCCCCTGGTCGGCGGCATCCTATGGAAGCGCGCCACCACGCAGGGCGCGCTGGCGGCCATTTTCGGCGGCCTGTTGTCGTGGCTCATGATCGAGGTACTGGTGGTCGGCAGCGGCGAAGGCTCCGATCTCTACGCCTACGCGCTGGTGGGCGAGGAAGGCGTGCCGCCGCAGCTGATCGGCCTGCTGGTTTCGGCCGTCGGCATGGTAGCGGGTTCGCTGCTGCCGCAATGGATCGGCCACAAGGCGCCCGGTCGACCGCTGCACGAACTGCAGCACCACGCGGCGATGGGAACCCACCACGTGGCCGAACACCACATCGAACACGGCCGACATCCGGGCTGAGGCGATGCTCGGCGCACTGACGCTGCTGTTGCTCTACCAGCTCGCCGGCGAAGTGATCGTCCAGTTCCTCACGCTCCCCATTCCGGGACCGGTGGTCGGCATGGCGCTGCTGTTCCTCACGCTAGTCATCCGCGGCGGCGTGCCGGACGATCTCCGCGGCACGGCCAACAAGCTGCTCCAGCATCTCTCGCTGCTGTTCGTACCCGCCGGCGCCGGCGTCATGGTGCATTTCGCCCGCCTCGGCGACGAATGGCTGGCCATCGTCGTCGCGCTGGTCGCCAGCACCGCCATCACGCTCGCCGTCACCGGCCTGCTGCTCTGCCGCCTGCTGCGCAAGCACGAAAGTCAGCCATGACGCCACGCCTCACCGAGATCTGGGTCTATCTCGCCGCCTCGCCGCTGCTCGGCCTGACGCTGACGCTGCTCGCCTACCAGGGCGCCCACTGGCTCTACGAGCGCTCGGGCATGAACCCGCTGGCGAATCCGGTGGCGATCGCCGTCGCCATCATCGTCGCGTTGCTGACGCTCACCGGCACGCCCTACGCCACCTACTTCGACGGCGCGCAGTTCGTGCACTTCCTGCTCGGCCCGGCCACCGTGGCGCTGGCCGTGCCGCTCTACGCGCAGCTGCCGCGCCTGAAGCGCATCTTCGGGCCGGCGCTGATCGCGCTCGCCGTCGGCTCGCTCACCGCCATCGTCTCCGCCATCGCCGTCGGCTGGGCGCTCGGCGCCAGCCGGCCGACGTTGATGTCGCTGGCGCCGAAGTCGGTGACGACGCCGATCGCCATGGGCATCGCCGAAAAGATCGGCGGCCTGCCCTCGCTCACCGCCGTGCTGGTCGTCACCACCGGCATCATCGGCGCCGTCATCGCCCAATGGCTGTTCCGCCTGCTGCGCGTGAAAGACGAAGCCGTGCAGGGCTTCGCCATCGGCGTCGCCGCGCACGGCATCGGCACCGCGCGCGCCTTCCAGATCTCCGAAACCACCGGCGCCTTCGCCGCGCTGGCCATGGGCCTCAACGGCCTCGCCACCGCGCTGCTGCTGCCGATCCTGATATCGCTCATCGTCGTTGCGTAAGGTCGTTCAACGCGGTTGAACAATTGCCGACGAACGCCTATACTGGCCCTCGATCGGTTACACAAAGGAGCGGCGACATGAAATCCATGATCCTTTCGGGGAAGCGCCAGGTCGTGCTGCCCGCGGATTTGTGCCGCCAGGTTGCCTTGGCGCCGGGAGCGCGCGTTCACGTCGCGCTTGCCCCCGACGGCAGCGGCATCGTGGTTCGTCCGGCAACGGCGTCGGGCAGGAAACCGGCCTCCGTGCTCTTCGACCGCGTTACCCACCAGGGTTCGCCGGTTGCCATCGATGAGCTCCAGGGACTGGCGGCCGCCCGGCGGCTCGCCAAGGCGGATAAGCGGTGATCGCCCTCGATACCAACGTCCTGGCGCGCGCCATCGTCGCCGAGGCGGATGCCGACGCCGCCACGCGCCGACAGCAGCGGGACGCCCGCGCCCTGCTGTCGTCGGGCGCCGATCTGTTCGTTCCCCTGACGGTGGCGCAGGAGCTTGAATGGATGCTGCGCAGCGTCTACGAGATGCCGCCTGCCGATATCGCCGACCTGTTCGACGATCTGCTTGCCGTCGAAAACGTCACAGTGGATCGCGCTGCCGCCGTCGGCCAGGCCGTCGACGGCTATCGGCGCGGCCTGGATTTCTCGGATGCCCTCCATCACGCCCTTTCCGGTGCTTGCGCCGGCTTCGCCACTTTCGATGCCGGGTTCATCAAGCGGGCGCGCCGCCTTGGCCTGAAGCCGCCCGTGGCGGCATCCGGCAATTGATCGCCACGCTGTTGCCACCATGTACATTCCCGCCAGCTTCAGGGAAGACCGGACTGAAAGGCTTCATGACCTGATCCGGACGCATCCTCTTGGCCTCCTGGTCACGCAGGGTGATCATGGCCTCGAAGCTTCGCCCATACCGTTTCTCCTTTATGCCGACGAGGGCGAGCACGGCGTGCTGCGCGCGCATATGGCAAGAGCGAACCCGCACTGGCAATCGCTGGCGGGGCAAGCCGAGTGTCTGATCGTGTTTCAAGGGCCGGAGGGATACGTCACGCCTTCGTGGTACCCGAGCAAGGCAGAAACCCAGAAAGCGGTTCCGACCTGGAATTACGCCACGGTGCAGGTGCGGGGCCGCCCTTCCGTGACCGAGGATGCCGCCTGGCTGCGAAGGCAGCTGGACGACCTGACGGCGTTTCATGAAAGCTCGCGGCCACGGCCATGGTCTGTCGGCGATGCGCCGGAAGATTACGTGGCCAGCCAGATGAAGGCCATCATCGGCATCGAGATTCCCATCCATCGAATCGAGGGAAAGTGGAAGATGAGCCAGAACAAGGATGCCGCGGATCGGGAAGGCGTCATCGCTGGAATGCGATCCGGCGCGGACCCGCACCGGAATATTCAGGTGGCCGATCTTGTAGCGCGGGGCTAGTCTGGTCCTCTGCTCAGGCGGCTTGCTGCCTGTTGCCGCCGAAAGTCAGCCGTCGCAGTACGCCTCCTTCGCATTGATCCGCGCGCCGGGCAGGCCATAATGAAGGCATGGCCCTTCTCGAACTGAAGAACATCACCCGCCGCTTCGGCAGCCTCGAAGCGGTGAAGGATGTTTCGCTGTCGATCGAGGCGGGCGAATTCTTCACCCTGCTCGGCCCTTCGGGCTGCGGCAAGACCACCATCCTGCGCATGATCGCCGGCTTCGACGCGCCGGACGAGGGCGATATCCTGCTCGACGGCCAGTCGCTGGCCGGCGTGCCGCCGGAGCAGCGGCCGCTGCACACGGTGTTCCAGAGCTACGCGCTGTTCCCGCACATGACGGTCGCCGGCAACGTTGCCTTTCCGCTGGAGATGGCCGGAAAGTCAGCCGTGGAGAGTCGCCGCCGTGTCGGCGAAGCGCTGGCGCTGGTGCATCTTTCCGACAAGGCCGGGAGCTTTCCGCACGAGCTGTCGGGCGGCCAAAAGCAGCGCGTGGCACTGGCGCGCGGGCTGGTGAACCAGCCGCGCCTGCTGCTGCTCGATGAGCCGCTGGGCGCGCTCGACGCCAAGCTGCGCCAGGAGATGCAGGTGGAACTGATTGCCCTGCAGCGCGAGGTCGGCATCACTTTCGTCTTCGTCACCCACGCGCAGCAGGAGGCGCTGGCGCTCTCGCACCGCATCGCCGTGATGCGCGCGGGCCGCATCGAGCAGCTCGACGAACCGGTCAAACTCTATACCCAGCCCAGCAACCGCTTTGTCGCCGATTTCATCGGAAAAATCAACCTGATCGACGTCGAGGTGACCGGCGCCAGCAAGGTGCAGCTGCATCTCTCGGCGCCGGGGCTGGGGCCGATCGAGGCCACCGATGCGCGTCCGATCCGGGCCGGCGAGCGCGGCGCCTTCGCGCTGCGGCCGGAGCTGATCCGCGTCTTCGGCAAGCGGGAAGCGGCCGACCTGAAGAATCGCTTCGAGGGCCGCGTCAAGGAACTGCTCTATGTCGGCGACGTGACGCTGTACAAGATCGAGCTGGCCAACGGCTTCGTGCTGGAAGCGCTGATGGCCAACGCCGCGCCGGGCCGCGCCAAGGTCCACGAAGTCGGCGATCCGGTGGCCGTCTGCTGGCGGCACGATGCCGGAGTGTTCCTTCGTGACTAACGCCGAAAAACTCACCCGCTGGGTGGTCACGTCGCCGCCGACGCTGTTCCTGCTCGCCTTCTTCCTGGCGCCGGCGCTGATCGTGATTTTCGCCTCGGTGCGCGAGCCGGGCGAATTCGGCGGCCTGGCGCCGTGGACCGGCGTTTCGTGGGAGGCCTACCGCTTCTTGGCCACCGACCTCGTCTATGCCGAGATTCTGCTGCGCTCTTTCGGCGTCGCGGCGCTGACCACGCTCGCCTGCATCGTCATCGCCTATCCGCTCGCCTGGCTGATCGCGCGCAGCCCGAAGCAGCGGCGCGACCTGCTGGTGCTGCTGGTGATCCTGCCCTTCGCCAGCAATTTCCTGGTACGCATCTACGCCTGGATCATGTTGCTCGGCCCCATGGGTCTGCTCTACACGCCGGTCGCCGTCGTCGCCGGCATGGTCTATGTACACCTGCCGTTCATGATCCTGCCGCTCTATACCAATCTGGAGAAGCACGACCCGGCGCTGCTCGAAGCAGCGCAGGACCTGGGCGCCGGCGCCTGGACGCGCTTCTGGCGCATCACCTTTCCGCTCTCGCTGCCGGGCGTCTTCTCCGGCGCGGCGCTGGTGTTCATTCCCGTGCTCGGCATGTTCGCCGTGCCGGAGCTGCTCGGCGGCACCGGCGACATCCTGATCGGCAACCTGATCAAGGAGCAGTTTCTCGACAACCGCGACTGGCCGCTCGGCTCGGCGCTGTCCATCGTCCTCACCGTCGCCGTGCTGCTGATGGCCGGGCTGGCCGCCTGGGGCGCGCGGCGCGGCCTGCACGGCACGGAGGCAGTGTCATGACGAACCCGCCCCCCGACCCCCGCCCGGGCGAAGGTGACGGAAGTTTGCCGCCAGGAAGATCGCCTGGCGGCTCCGGGTCCTTGGCTTGCGCCTCCTTGGGGCGGCCCGGCGGAGGCGCGGCGTGAAGAAACCTTCCCTCTGGATCTGGACCGCGTCGCTGGCGGCCTACGGCTTCCTCTACATCCCGCTCGCCGTCGTCGTGCTGTTCTCGTTCAACGACTCGGTGCTCAACGCCCAGTGGGTCGGCTTCACCACGAGCTGGTACGCGAAGCTGGTCGAGGACGGCGACATGCTGCGCGCCGCCGGCAATTCGATCGCCATCGCCCTGCTGTCGTCGACCGTCGCCACGGGGCTCGGCACCATGGCCGGTCTGGCCATGCACCGCTACAGGTTCCGCTGGCTGCCTCTGCTGGTGCTGACGCCGGTGGCGATGCCGGAGATTCTGCTCGGCGTCTCGCTGCTGCTGTTCTTCCGCCAAGTGCTCGACCTGACGCTCGGCTTCGTTTCCATCCTGATCGCGCACATCACCTTCTCGATCGGCTTCGTCGCCGTCATCGTCCGCGCGCGTCTGGCCGGCATGGACGAGAGTATTTTCGAGGCGGCGCGCGACCTCGGCGCCTCGCCATGGCTGACTTTCCGCCGCGTCACATTGCCGCTGATCCTGCCGGCGCTGGCGGCAGGATTCCTGATGAGCTTCACGCTCTCGATCGACGACTTCGTCATCACCTTCTTCGTCGCCGGCGTCGGCGTCACCACGCTACCGCTGCAGATCTACTCGATGATCAAGGTCGCCGTGACGCCGGAGGTCAATGCCGTGTCGACGCTGCTGATGGCGCTGACGCTGACGCTGGTGCTGACCGCCAGCCGCGTCGCGCCGGACGTGTTGAAGGCTCGCTGATCAGGGATCGATCAGCGTCACCGTAGCCGTCGAAGTACCGCCGTGGCCGTCGCTGATCGTGTAGGTGAAAGTCGCCATCCTGAACGACATCGCGCTATGGAACACGAGCTTGTTGCCATCCTGCGTAACCGTGCCGACCGTGGCGGGCTGCGGCTGCGTGAACGAGACGATGCTCAGCGCATCGCCATCGGGGTCGGTATCGTTGGCCAGCACGTTGAGCGGCCAGTCGCCCGTATAGCCGACAGCGATGTAGTCGTCGTTCGCCACCGGCGCGTGGTTGGCGTGCTGCACCGTCACGCGCACCGTCGCCGTTGCCCGCGCGCCGGCGCCGTCGTCGATCGTGTAGGTGAAGCTGTCGGTGCCGAGGTAACCGGCGGCGGGCGTGTAGCGCAGCGCGTTGCCGGCGATCGCCACCGCACCGTGGGCCGCCGTTCCCACGGCGACGATGGTCAGCGCATTGCCGTCGGGATCGCTGTCGTTGCCGAGCACCTCGATGGTCGCCGTGGCGTCCTGCGCGATGGTGACGGCGTCGTCCTGCGCGACGGGCGGGCGGTTGACCCAGGTGCGCGACGTACTGGTGGTCTTGCTGATCTCGGCGCCTCGATAGGTATCCACCGTGGTCTTGTGCGGCACAGTGTTACGCAGTGCGCGCCTGACCCAGGCCGGTTCCTGGTCGATCACTTCCTCGCGCCAGGTGACGGGCGCGATGGTCTGCCGCTTGCTCATCGGCACCGGGGTGGCCACCGTCACCGGCACCTCGACCTCTTCCTGCTTGTCGCGATACTGGACAAACTCGAGATCGACCCGTCGATTCTTCGCGCGCGTCTCCCGGGTGTTCGGGTACTTCGGATTCCGTTCGCCAAAACCTTCGACCACGAAAGCGTCGGCCGGCAAGCCGGCCTGCGCCAGGTAGACCTTGACGGCATTGGCTCGCCGCTGCGACAGCTTGAGGTTGTAGGCGTCGCTGCCGATGTCGCAGGTGTGGCCGGCGACCCGGATGTTGCCGGCGCGTTCGGTGTTCTTGAGGATCTCGGCGATCCGATCGAGCTCGCGCCGGGCCAGCGGCGTCAGTTCGGCCTTGTCGAATTCGAAGAACGCATCGCTGGTCATGCTGGCGGTGGTCTTGACGATGCGCATTTCCTTGCGCATCTGGACGACGGGCGGCGCACTCTGCACGGCGTCCGCGACTTCCCGGGTCTCGGTGCTGGCGCCGGGCTCCTCAACGCGCCGCACCAGCCGGGCTTCGCGCCAGCCGGCGGAACTCGCATGGGCGCTGCCGCCGAAGCTGTAGCGATAAGTCAGCTGCGCGCGCGTGCCGCTGCCCCGGTTTTCGTACCTGCCCGCCTTGTCGTAATACTCGAGCAACAAGCCGACGCTGTGCGGCGAGCCGCTGAAGAATTTCTCGAGTCCCAGCGACACGGTGTTCTGCCGCGAGGAGAAATCGCCCCATTCGCGGTCGAGGCCGAGCGAGACGCGCATTTGCGCCTCCGGCAGGAAAGTGCCGGCGCGCACGCCGAGGCCGTAGTCGTAAACCTGGCGGTAGTAGCGCGTCGCGGTGGTGGTCGTAATGGTATCGAGGTAGAGCCGGCCGTTGTCGCTGCCGCTGACGGTGGCGATCGCCTGCTCCACCTGCGGTCCGCCAAGGTAGCGCTTGCCGGTCAGACCGTGGCTGGCGCTGACGCTGCCGAACCAGCGCTCGTTCTCCAGCCCGGCGCCCACCGTGAGCTTGCGGTCGTCGTCGCGATTCTGGTCGACGGCGGCGAAGAGCTTGCGCACCGACATCGCCGCATCGGCCTTGCCATCGATCTCGGGAATCCAGTTGTAATCGAGTCGCAGGCCGCCGGCCCCGTTGCCGAGCCAGCCCTGGGCGATCCAGGCCGAGAACAGATCCTCGCTCAACACGTGGCTGGCCTGCCCGTGCAGGCGCGCGTCGCGGTCGATGCCGACGCCGACCTGCGAGAGCCCACCCGTATATTGGAGATTCGCGCCCGCCATGACGCCGGGCACGTCGGCCGGCCGACTGCCGGCAACCTGCCCCGACGACACCTGAGCCAACGTCGCGCCGGGCATTGCCAGCGCCGCGAGAACGGCTAGAGTAATCGCCTTGGTGCGCAAACCCGCCGGCGTTGTCTTGCGGATAGCAGTCGCGTACTGGTTCATGGCTTGACTCAAAAAAAGTTCCATTGTATCAGAGAGTTCCAAGTTGAAACCACCTGTCATGGCGCTCGCGCGGGCCACGCTCATGCTGGCCATGGTCCTGCTCTCGTCCGCGTCCGCGCGTGCGGACGATGTCCTCTATCTCTACAACTGGAACAACTATCTGGCCGAGGAAACGCTGCGCCGCTTCGAGCGGCATTGCGGCTGTCGCGTCAAACAGGACTACTACTCGGACAACGAGGAGATGCTGGCCAAGCTCGAGGCGGGTGCGGTGGGCTACGATCTGCTGGTGCCCACCGGCAATGCCGTCGAGTCGCTGATCCGGCGCAAGGCCTTGCGGCTGCTCGACAAGCCCCGGCTACCGCACTTCGACAACCTCAAGCCGGCATTCCGCGACACCTGGTTTGATCCCGGCAACCGCTACTCCGTGCCCTATGCCACGACCATTACGCTGATCGGTTACAACGTCGAGAAGATGCGGGCGCTAGGCTTGCCGACCGACAGTTGGGCATTGATTTTCGAGCCCAGATATCTGGAAAGGATAAAAGGCCGCATCACCGTGTTGAACAGCCAACGCGAGTTGATGGCGGCGGCGATGAAGTACCTCGGCCACTCGGTCCAGGAGCGGGATCCGGCCAAGTGGGAAGCCGCCAAGCGACTGATCCTGCGCGCCAAGCCCTACTGGGCCGCTTTTTCCAACAGCACCTACATCAAGGATTTGGCCATCGGCAACATCTGGGTCGCCCACGGCTATTCGAACGACATGTTTCGCGCGCGCGAAGACGCCAAGGCGGCCGGGCGGCCGTTCACCATCGGCTTCACGACGCCGCGGGAAGGCGCCGTGCTCGCCGTGGACAGCTGGGTCTTGCACCAGTCCGGCCGCCGGCCGGACCTGGCGCACCGCTTCATCGACTTCATGCTGGAAGGCGACAATGCCGCCGAGGTTTCAAACGCCATCGGCGCCGGCAACACCAATGCCGCTGCGACGCCTTACATCCGGCCCGAAATCGCCGCCGAGCCAGCCATGTTCCCGCCCGCCGAGGCGCTGGAGCGACTGGAAATGCTGCGCGACTTCGACCCGAAGCTGCGCCGCACCCTGTCCCGGATGTGGACCGAGATCAAGGTGCGCTGAAGGGGCCGCCTTCAGTAGCGGCCGATATCCTCGATGGCATCGAGGACCAGCGCCGAGCCGATGGCGATCAGGAGGATGTCGGCGCCGATGCGGACGTAACGATACCCCGGCGGGGGCGGCGCTAGCCGCCCGAGCAACGGCGGCGGCAGGCTGTAATAGGCGATGCCTGGCGGCAGAGGATAGCCTCGCTGCCAGAGCCTGTCCGGTCCGAGGGGTACGCAGGCCCCGTGTTTTCTCGCCAGTCCGGGCGGACAGTCGCCCCGGCGAAACCGCTCGCCGTAGTAGCCGTAGATGACGCCGCGCGCATGATCGTCGAAACGGAAATCGATCGCCGGGCCGCCGTAGCGATAGTCGCCGCCCGGCGGATGGTCGCGCGAGTACCTGCGGTATTCCGGACTGTGGCGATCGTAGCGGCTGTCGTAGCGGTCGCCCTGGGCCGGACGCTCGCCGCCGGCCCAGGGCGGCGGGTCGGCATAGGCCTGCCTACTGATGACGGTGCCCGTCGCGATCAAAGCCGCCGCCACCGACGCGAACCAGATGCGAACTTGCGTGTTCCTGCTCATGCGGCTTCTCCATTCTTGACCATCCCCGCTGGGAAGATTAGCGCAAATTGCCCATTGACTTGCGTCAAGGCTCCCCCTGGCGCCGATGCGTATAGTCCGGTACCCTCGTTAGGCCGATACCCCATGAACGCGACTCCCTCCATCGAGCTGGTCTGTCCGGCCGGCGGTCTGCCGGCGCTCAAGGCAGCCGTCGACAACGGCGCCAACTGCGTCTACGCGGGCTTCAAGGACGACACCAACGCCCGCAATTTCACGGGCCTCAACTTCGACGAAGCCAGTCTCAAGCAGGGCATCCGCTACGCCCACGAGCGCGGCGCCAAGGTGCTGATCGCGCTCAACACCTATCCGCAAAGCGACAACTGGTCGCGCTGGACGGCGGCAGTGGATCGCGCCGTCGATTACGGCGTCGACGCCATCATCCTCGCCGACCTCGGCCTGATGGATTACGCCCGCCGCGCGCATCCGGATCTGCGTCTGCATCTTTCGGTGCAGGGCTCGGCGACCAATTACGAAGCGATCAACTTCTATCGCGAGCGCTTCGGCATCCAGCGCGCGGTGCTGCCGCGCGTGCTGTCGCTGGCGCAGGTCGAGCAGGTGGTGAAGCACACGCCGGTCGAGATCGAGGTGTTCGGCTTCGGCGGCCTGTGCGTGATGGTCGAGGGCCGCTGCGCGCTTTCGGCCTACGCCACCGGCACGTCGCCCAACTGCCAGGGCGCCTGCTCGCCGGGCAAGGCGGTGCGCTGGGAGCAGACGCCGCAAGGCATGGAGACGCGGCTCAACGGCATTCTGATCGACCGCTTCGACGAAGGCGAACGCGCGGGTTATCCGACCATCTGCAAAGGCCGCTTCGAGGTCGGCGAGGGCGAGGCGAGCGATACCTACTACGCCATCGAGGAGCCGACCAGCCTCAACACGCTCGGCTTGTTGCCCGACCTGGCGCGCATGGGTATCCGCGCCATCAAGATCGAAGGCCGCCAGCGCAGCCCCGCCTATGTCGCACAGGTGACGAAGATCTGGCGCGACGCCATCGACGCCTGCCTGCGCGACGGTGAACGCTTTTCGCCCAAGGCGGCCTGGATGGCCGAATTGAACAAAGTATCCGAGGGACAAAGCCATACCCTCGGCGCTTACAACCGTCCCTGGAAATGAAACTTTCGCTTGGCCCGCTCCAGTACTACTGGCCTCGCCAGCAGACGCGCGACTTCTATGCGTCGGCGGCGGAAATGCCGGTCGACATCGTGTATCTCGGCGAGACGGTCTGCTCGCGCCGCCATGAGCTGCGCCTCGACGACTATCTCGATATCGCGACAACGCTGGCCGCCGCCGGCAAGGAAGTCGTGCTGTCGACCCTGACGCTGATCGAATCCGAATCCGACCTCAAGGCGCTGCGGCGCATCGTCGAGTTTAGCCAAATGAGCGGCAAGTTCGCCGTCGAAGCCAACGAGATGGGCGCAGTGCGCCTGCTGGCGGAGCACAAGCTTCCCTTCGTCGCCGGTCCGACGCTCAATGTCTTCAACGGCCAGACGCTCGCCCTGCTGGCCGGCATGGGCGCCACGCGCTGGGTGCTGCCGCCAGAAGCCAGCCGCGAACTGCTGGCCGGCATCATGGCCGCACGGCCGGCCGGCATGAGCACCGAGGTCTTCGCCCACGGCCGGGTGCCGCTCGCCTATTCGGCGCGCTGTTTCACGGCCCGACGCTACAACCTGCAGAAAGACAATTGCGAGTTCAAGTGCATCGACTTCCCCGATGGCATGACGGTGAAGACGCGCGAGGGCGACGCGTTTCTCACCATCAACGGCATCCAGACCCAGTCGGCGAAGTCGTACAATCTGCTCGAGGATCTGCCGGAGGTGCGCGGCCACGGCGTCGACATCCTTCGACTCAGCCCGCAAGGCCAGGGAACCGGGGAAATCGTCGCGGCTTTCCGGGCTGCCCTGGCGGGGGAAACCGCCGTTCTGGCAGGCGATTTCTGCAATGGTTTCTGGCATGGCCGGCCGGGGCTTGAACTGATAAGGAAAGCCGCATGAGCAACTTCAAGCTGCCCGATTTCACGCTGCCGGCGCCGATCGCGCGTCTGGGCACGCGCCTGCCGCAGTTGCCGCCGACGCTGGCGCTGATCGCCGGCCTCAATCTGGCGCTCGATCGCATGATTCCCCGCGAACCGCTCGAACCGCTGACCGGCAAGCGTTTTGCCATCCGCGTGCTCGACGCCGGCATGACCTTGCGTTTCGCCTACGGCAGCCGCGGGTTCCGGCCCATTTTCGACGCGGCGCCGCCCGACCTCACCATCTCGGCGCGCAGTCGCGACTTCATCGCTCTGCTGGCGCGCGAGGAGGATCCCGACACCCTGTTCTTCAGCCGGCGCCTGCTGATGGAAGGCGACACCGACCTCGGCCTGCTGGTGAAGAACACGCTCGACGGCATCGAACTGCCGCGCCTCGACCCCGCCCGCCTCAAGCCCGCGGAGGTACTGCGGCGGCTGCGCGAACGGCTGGCCACGCCGCACACTACCTGACGCCTTGGCGAAGCGCGATTCGCCGCTTGCCCTTTATCTCGCCAGCGCCTACACGCTGCTGGCCATCTACGGCAGCCTCTATCCGTTCTCGGGCTGGCGCGATTCCGGCGCTCCGCTGACAGCCTTCCTGACCGCGGCGTGGCCGCGTTACTACACGGGCTTCGACATCGCCACCAACGTCGCGGCCTACGTGCCGCTCGGCTTTCTCTGGGCCACCGCGCTGCGGCCGGGATTGGGACCATGGGCCACCGTGCCGGCGGCGCTGCTGATCGGCGTGGCGTCGAGCCTGACTTTGGAGACCGCCCAGAACTACCTGCCCAGCCGGGTACCCTCGAATCTGGACTTCGCCTGCAACGGCATCGGCACGCTGCTCGGCGCCCTGGCCGGCGCCCGCTGGGGCGGCATCATGCTCGACGGCGGGCGCCTGGACGCCTGGCGCCATCGCCTGTTCCGTTCCGGCGCCGCCGCCGACGCCGGATTGCTGCTGATCTGGCTGTGGCTGCTGACCCAATTCAATCCCGATACGCTCCTGTTCGGCAACGGCGGCCTGCGCAACCTGCTCGGCATCGCCGCGCCCCTGCCCTACAGCGCCGACAGCTTCGCCGGCGTCGAAGCCACCATCGTCGGCACCCAGACCCTGGCCATTGCGCTCATCATCAGCCTGCTGGCGCGGCGCGCGCGGCCGGAACTGACTTTTGCCCTGATCGGCGCCGGCCTGCTGGCCAAGAGCTTTGCCTTCCTGATGATGATGAGCGGCAAGGCCGGCTTTGCCTGGGTCACGCCGGGCAGCCTCACCGGCCTGGCGGCCGGACTGCTGTTCTGGCTGCTCGCCAGCCCCTTGCACGAGCGCTGGCGGAAGGCGCTGGCGGCATCGGCGCTGTTCGTCGCCACCGCGCTGGTGAATGTCGCGCCGGAGAATCCTTACCTGGCCAACACCTTCCAGACCTGGGATCCCGGCCAGTTCCTCAATTTCCACGGCCTGACGCGCCTGGCTTCGGATCTCTGGCCATTCCTGGCGCTGCCCTGGCTGATTCTCATGAGAACCGACCATGACCACTGGCATCACTGATCTCGACAGCCTGCGCGATGCCCTGCGCGAATTTGCCGCCGCGCGCGACTGGCGCAGGTTCCATACCCCGAAGAATCTCGCCATGGCCATGATCGTCGAGGCCGCCGAACTGGTCGAGCACTTCCAGTGGCTGACGCCCGAGCAGAGCCTCGCGCTGCCCGACGCCACGCTGGCCGATGTGCGCGACGAAGTCGCCGATACCCTTATCTATCTCGTGGAATTGGCCGACGCGCTGGGCATTGACCCGATCGCCGCCGCTCGCGATAAGATTGCGAAAAACGCAATCAAATACCCCGCGGAGACGTCATGAGCCATTTCAAATACCACCTGTTCTTCTGTTCCAACCAGCGCGAAGCCGGCCAGATGTGCTGCAACAACCACGGCGCCAGCGCCATGCGCGACTACTGCAAGCAGCGCGTCAAGGAACTGGGCGACCAGATTCCGGGCAAGGTGCGCGTCAATAACGCCGGCTGCCTGGATCGCTGCGACAAGGGCCCGGTGCTGGTCGTCTATCCGGAAGCCACGTGGTACACCTACGTCGACAAGGAAGACATCGACGAGATCGTTGACTCCCACCTGCTCAAGGGCCAGGTCGTCGAGCGCCTGAAGATCTGATGTCGCGCCACGAGCACCTGCTGCTCGACGGGCCCGACGGCAAGCTGGAAGTCTTCGTCGATCCACCGCCGGCGGCGGACGGCGATCGGCGCACAGCGGCCGGCATTGCCATGGTCGCCCATCCGCACCCGCTGTTCGGCGGCACCGCCGACAACAAGGTGGTGACGACGCTGGCCAAGTCGTTTCGCGAACTCGGCTGCGTCACGCTGCGGCCCAGCTTCCGCGGCGTCGGCGCCAGCGAAGGCCGTCATGATCGCGGCATCGCCGAGACCGAGGACCTGCTCGCGATACACGACTACGCCCGCAACCGCTTCGGGCCGCTGCCGCTCTATCTCGCCGGCTTTTCGTTCGGCGCCTACGTCGTCACGCGGCTGGCGAAGCGCCTGCAAGCGTCAGGCGCGGCGGCGCGCCGGCTGGTGCTGGTGGGCACCGCCGCCGGCTTCATCGAAGGCGACCGCCAGTATGAGACCGAGGCCGTCGCCCCGGATACCATCGTCATCCATGGCGCGGAGGACGAGACCGTCCCGCTCGTCAACGTGCTCAAGTGGGCCGAGCCGCTGGAGTTGCCCGTGACCGTCATCCCCGGCGCCGATCACTTTTTTCATCGGCGGCTGCACATCATCCGCCGGATCATCCACGACGCATGGCGGCACCCCTAGAAGTCCGCGACCTCCGCAAGCGCTACGGCGACCGCGAGGTGGTGGCCGGCATTTCGTTCGCCTTGGCCAAGGGCGAATGTTTCGGCCTGCTCGGCCCGAACGGCGCCGGCAAGACCACCACGCTGCGCTGCTGCCTCGGCCTCACCACTCCCGACGCCGGCACCATCGCCATGGTCGGCGAGCCGGTGCCGGCGCGTGCGCGGGAAGCGCGCGAGCGGGTCGGCGTGGTGCCGCAGTTCGACAACCTCGATCCGGACTTTTCCGCCGCCGAAAACCTGCTGGTATTCGGCCGCTACTTTGCCATCGACGATGCCACCCTCCGCGCCCACATCCCGCGCCTGCTCGAATTCGCGGGACTGGCCAGCAAGACCGACGCCAACATCCGCACGCTGTCGGGCGGCATGAAGCGGCGCCTGACGCTGGCGCGCGCGCTGATCAACGACCCCGATCTGCTGGTGCTGGACGAGCCGACCACCGGCCTCGATCCGCAGGCGCGCCACCTGATTTGGGAGCGCTTGCAGGGCCTGCTCGCCGATGGCAAGACCATCCTGCTCACCACGCATTTCATGGAGGAAGCCGAGCGGCTGTGCCACCGGCTGGCCATCATGGACGAGGGGCGCATCATCGCCGAGGGCACGCCGCAGGCCTTGATCGCCCAGCATATTCCGGTGTCGCCGTCGCCGCTGCGGCCGGCCAATCTCGAGGATGTCTTCCTGGAACTCACCGGCCGAGATCTGCGCGACTGATGAGCCACTTCGCCCCACCCCGCCTGTCGTTGCGCGCCATCGCGGTATGGCGGCGCAATTTCCTGGTCTGGCGCAAGATCGCCATTCCGTCGATTCTCGGCAATCTCGCCGACCCGATGATCTACATGTTCGGCCTCGGCTACGGTCTGGGCGGCCTGCTGCCGGAGGCGCTGCCCGCCTTTGGCGGCGGCTCCTACATCGCATTCCTCGCCGCCGGCACGGTCTGCGCCTCGACCATGAATGCCGCCTCCTTCGAGACCCTTTATTCAGCCTTCGCCCGCATGGACGTGCAGAAAACCTGGGAAGCCATCATGAACGGGCCGGTGGCGCTCGACGACGTCATGCTCGGCGAGCTGTTCTGGGCGGCGGCCAAGGCCACTCTGTCCGGCGTCGCCATCCTGATCGTCGTCGCCCTGCTCGGCCTCGTGCAATCGCCGCTGGCGCTGTGGGCGATCCCGGCCATTTTCCTGACCGGCCTGGCCTTCGCCGCGCCCGGCCTGATCGTGACGGCGCTGGCGCCCTCTTATGACTATTTCATGTACTACTTCACCCTGTTCGTCACGCCGATGACCTTGCTGTCCGGCGTATTTTTTCCGCTCGACCAACTGCCCGCCGGCATCCAGGCGGTCTCGCAAATGCTGCCGCTGACGCATGCGGTGGCGCTGATCCGCCCCCTGCTGTTCGGCCAGGTGCCCGAAACGCCGCTGCTGCACATCGCCGTGCTCGCCGGACTCGCGTTGGCATGCTTCTGGATCGCGCTCGGCCTGACGCGCCGGCGCCTGCTGTCTTGACCGGTACAATTCGGCCATGAAGGCCCTGCTGGCATTGACCCAACTCCCCGACGCCGCTGCGGCGCGCGCCCTCGCCGACCACTTGATCGAGGCCCGGCTGGCGGCCTGCGTAAGCATCATGGCGCCTTGTCATTCGGTTTACCGCTGGCAAGGAAACCTCGAACAGGCCGAGGAAGTGCCGCTGCTGATCAAGACCTCGGCCGAGCGGTACGAGGCGCTGGAAGCCGCCATCCGCGCGCGGCATCCCTACGAACTTCCCGAGATCGTGGCTGTCCCAATCGAGCGCGGTCTGGCCGGCTACCTGGCCTGGATCGCCTCTGAAACGACACCGGACCCCGGCTCATGATCCTTTTGCTCCGCTTCTTCGCGCTGCTGCTGGCGCTGACCACCGGCCCGGCGTCGTTCGCCGCCGGCGAGCCGCTCGAACCCGAGCAGGCCTACCGCTTCTCGGCGCGCGCGCTCGACGCCAACACCGTCGAGGCGCGCTGGCAGATCGAGAACGATTACTACATGTACCGGGACAAGTTCAAGTTCACCGCCGAGCCCGCGACGGTCAAGCTGGGCGAGCCGAGGTTCCCGGCCGGCAAGATCAAGGACGACGAGTTTTTCGGCAAGGTCGAAACCTACCGGAACGAAGTCAAGATCGTCATTCCGGTCGAGGCGAACGGCGTGGAATCGTTCACGCTCAAGGCCACTTCGCAGGGGTGCTGGGACGAAGGCATCTGCTATCCGCCGACGCCGCAGAAAGCCACCGTCAGCCTCGTCGCCGCGCCGCAGATGTCGGTGGCGCCTGCCGCCCTGCCGGCGGCGGCGCCCCTTGCCGAGCGCGCCCCACCTGCCGCGGCCGCGGCCGCGCCTTCGGCCGACGACGAATCGTCGAAAATCGCCGGGCTGCTGCACGACGGCAGCTTCTGGATGGCGATCCTCAGCTTCTTCGGCTTCGGCCTGCTGCTGTCGCTGACACCCTGCGTGTTCCCGATGGTGCCCATCCTGTCCGGCATCATCGTCAATCACGGCCATGCCGTCACGCATGCGCGCGCCTTCTGGCTTTCCTCCGCCTACGTGCTGGGCATGGCCGTCACCTACGCAGCGGTCGGCGTCGCGGCCGGTTACTCGGGCACGCTGTTGTCGAGCGCACTCCAGAATGCCTGGGTGCTCGGCGCTTTCGCGCTGGTGTTCGTCGCTCTGTCGCTGTCGATGTTCGGTTTCTATGAGCTTCAGGTTCCGGCGGCGCTGCAGGGCCGGTTGTCGGAAAAGGCCAACGCCCAGGGCGGCAGTTTCGGCGCCATCGCCGTTATGGGCGCACTCTCGGCGCTCATCGTCGGCCCCTGCGTGGCGGCGCCGCTGGCCGGCGCGCTGCTCTACATCGCCCAGACGCGGGACGCGGCGCTGGGCGGCGCGGCGCTGTTCGCCATGGCGCTGGGCATGGGCGCCCCGCTGATCGTGGTGGGCGTGTTTTCCCGTTCGCTGCTGCCCAAGGTCGGCCCCTGGATGGAAGCCGTCAAGAAATTCTTCGGCGTGCTGCTGCTGGCGACGGCGCTGTGGCTGGTTTCGCCGGTGATTCCGTCCTGGACGCAGATGCTGGGCTGGGCGGTCTTGCTGATCGTGCCCGCCATCTACATGCATGCGCTCGATCCGCTGCCGCCGCACGCCGGCGGTTGGCATCGCCTGTGGAAAGGCATCGGCGTGCTGATGCTGCTGGGGGGTGCGGCCATGCTGCTCGGCATGCTCGGCGGCGCGCGCGACCCGCTGCAGCCGCTGGGCTTTCTGCGCGGCGAGGCGGTGGCCGGCGTGTCGCCGGGACTGACTTTCGAGCGCGTCAAGACCACGGCCGAGCTCGATGCGCGTCTCCAGGAAGCGGCCGCCAGGGGCCAGCCGGTCATGCTCGACTTCTACGCCGACTGGTGCGTGTCCTGCAAGGAAATGGAGAAATTCACCTTCACCGATGCGCGCGTCAAGGCCCGCCTGGCGGGCACGCGGCTGTTGCAGGCCGATGTCACCGCCAACGACGATGCCGACAAGGCCTTGCTCAAGCGCTTCGGCCTCTTCGGCCCGCCGGGCATCATCTTCTTCGGCGCCGACGGCCGTGAAGTGGCCGGCGCGCGGGTGATCGGCTACCAGCCCGCCGATCGATTCCTCGCCACGCTGGGCAAGCTACCGCTTTAACCATCAGGGAGTTGCTTCCATGTTCACCGGCATCGTCGCCACCACCGGCCGCATCACGCATCTGCAAACCCTCGAAAAAGGGCTGCGCCTGACCGTCGAGGCGCCCGGACTCGATCTTTCCGACGTCGCCATCGGCGATTCGATCGCCCATGGCGGCGTCTGCCTGACCGTGATCGAGAAGGACGGCCGGCAGTACAAGATCGACGTTTCGCGCGAGACGCTCGACTGCACGGTCGGGCTCGACGCGCCCGGCGAAGTCAATCTGGAAAAGGCCATGCGCCTGGCCGACCGCGTCGGCGGCCATCTGGTCTCCGGCCACGTCGATGGCGTCGGCGAGATCGTCAAGTTCGAGAAGATTGGCGAATCGCACGAACTGGTCATCCGCGCGCCGCGCGAACTGGCGCGCTACATCGCCCGCAAGGGCTCGATCACCGTCAATGGCGTTTCGCTGACGACCAACCGCGTCGAGGGCGCCGAGTTTTCCATCAACCTGATTCCGCACACCGTCGAGGCCACGACGCTCAAACACTGTCGGCCGGGCGGCAAGGTCAATCTGGAAGTCGACCTGATCGCCCGCTACGTCGAGCGGATGCTGAGTCCGGACGGCCAGGCGTAGAATTCCGGCCCTCTTCGCCATACCACTGAAACTGACACCAAGATGAGCATCAGCCCCATCCAGGACATCGTCGCCGACATGCGCGCCGGCAAAATGGTCATCCTCGTCGACGAGGAAGACCGCGAGAACGAGGGCGACCTGGTCCTCGCCGCCGAGCACGTGACGCCCGAGGCGATCAACTTCATGGTCACCCATGCGCGTGGCCTCGTGTGCTTGACGCTGACGGAGGAACGCTGCCGGCAGCTCGGCCTCTGGCAAATGGCGCGCGACAACAAAAGTCCGCACAGTACGGCGTTCACCGTCTCCATCGAAGCCGCCGAAGGCGTAACCACCGGCATTTCGGCCCATGATCGCGCCCACACCGTCAGGGCGGCCGTGGCCAAGAAGGCCGTACCCGAAGATGTGGTCCAACCGGGTCACATTTTCCCGATCATGGCACGGCCAGGAGGCGTGCTGATTCGTGCCGGCCATACCGAGGCGGGTTGCGATCTCGCTGCCATGGCAGGCTGCGAGCCATCGGCGGTGATCTGCGAAATCATGAAAGATGATGGCAGCATGGCGCGCCTACCCCAGCTGCTCGAGTTTGCGGCCAAGCACGGTCTGAAGATCGGCACCATTCGCGACCTGATTCACTACCGTTCGGAAAATGAAAAGCTGGTCGAGCGCATCGTCGAGAAGGATGTTTCCTGCATCCACGGCGAATTCCGCTTGATCGCCTACCGCGACAAGACCACCACCGACGTACATTTGGCCCTGGTGAAGAACGGCATCGATCCGAATGCGGAAACGCTGGTCAGGGTGCACGAGCCGATCACAGTGCTCGATTTTCTCGACTGCCAGAGCAACCGTCACAGCTTCAGCGTGGACCGCGCCATGCGCGCCATCGCCGGTCACGGCAGTGGCGTCATCGTGCTCCTGCGGCGCGCCAGTTCGAACGCCGATCTCGTCGCCGCCCTGCAAGGCGAAGCCGAGACCGCCAAGCCCGGCGCCAAGTGGGACCCGCGCCTGTACGGCATCGGCGCGCAGATTCTCTGCGACCTTGGCGTCCGGCGCATGAAACTGCTGGCCAGCCCGCGCAAGATGCCGAGCATGGCCGGCTTCGGCCTCGAAATCACCGGGTATCTTTCGCCCGAGGAGACCGCCGCATGAGTTTCAAGCCCTCTTCCCCGCCGCTGCAGTCCGGCAAGTGCGCCGATGTGCGGGAAATCGAGCCCAGCCTGGCCGGCACCGGCCTGCGTGTCGGCATCGCCATGGCGCGCTTCAATCGCGACGTCGGCGAGGGTCTGCTGTCCGGATGCTGCCAGGAGCTGCGACGCCTGGGCGTCGCGCCGGCAAGCGTGACGCTGGCGACCGTGCCCGGTGCGCTGGAGTTGCCGCTCGTGCTCCAGACCATGGCCAGGAGCGGCCGCCACGACGCCCTGGTGGCGCTCGGCTGCGTCATCCGGGGCGAGACTTATCACTTCGAGATCGTCGCCAACGAATCGGCGCGCGGCATCATCGACGTCCAGCATGCCACCGGCGTACCGATCGCCAATGCCGTGCTGACGGTGGAAAACGATGGCCAGGCCGAGGTCCGCATGCACCAGAAGGGTGTGGAAGCGGCGCAGTGCGCGGTGGAGATGGCCAACCTGCTGAAAGCCGTCGGGTGAGCGCCGCCCGCCGGGCCGTCCCCAGGGCGGCGCAGCCAGCGAACCGGGACCGAGGGACGGGGAGACAATGAAATCACCGCGTCACCGAGCCCGCGAGTTCGTCATCCAGGGCTTGTACCAGCATCTGGTCGGCGGCCAGGACGAAGCGGTAATTCGCGTCCAGGCCGAGTCGGTCGCCGGTTTCGACAAGGTCGACACCGGGCTCTACGCCGCGCTGCTCGCGGAAACGCTTGCCGACATCGACGCCTTGCGCGACACTGTCGTCCCGCATGTCGATCGCGCCTGGGACGACGTCTCGCCCATCGAACGCAGCGTCCTGCTGCTCGGCGCCAGCGAACTGAAACATCACGTCGAGACGCCTTATCGCGTGGTCATCAACGAAGCCATCGAACTGGCCAAGACCTACGGCGGCACCGACGGCCACAAGTTCGTGAACGGCGTGCTCGACAAGCTGGTGCTCGAGTTGCGCCCGCACGAGGCGAAGGGGCGTTAGCCCCATGCCGTCCGAATTCGCGCTGATCGACCGCTACTTCCGCCGGCCCACCCGCCATACCCGGCTGGGCGTCGGCGACGACGGCGCCATCGTCCGGCCGATGCCCGGCATGGAACTGGTGGTGTCGACCGACATGCTGGTCTCGGGCACGCATTTTCTGGCCGACGCCGATCCCGAGAACCTGGGCTGGAAAACGCTGGCCGTCAATGTCTCGGACATGGCGGCGATGGGCGCGCAGCCGCGCTGGGCGCTGCTGGCGGCGGCGCTGCCGGCGGCGACGGAATCGTGGATCAGCCGTTTTGCCACGGGCTTCTTCGCCTGCGCCGAGACATTCGGCGTCGATGTGATCGGCGGCGATACCACCCGGGGTCCGCGCAACTTCTGCGTCACCATTTTCGGTGAAGTGCCGGAAGGCCGGGCGCTGCTGCGCTCGGGTGCCCGGCCGGGCGACGAGATCTGGGTTTCCGGCGCGCCGGGGCGGGCCGCGCTGGGGCTTGCCCATTTGCAGGGACGCCACGTCCTGCCCGAACCCGCCGAATATCTCGCCGCCCTGCACCGGCCGCAGCCGCGCGTGGCGCTCGGTCTGGCGCTGCGCGGGTTGGCGACGGCCGCCATCGACGTTTCCGACGGGCTGCTGGCGGATCTGGGGCACATCCTCGAGGCATCCGAGGTCAGCGCCTCGCTCGGCATTCCGGACCTGCCGGCGCCGGGCATCGAACGCGATTGCCGGCTGGCCGGCGGCGACGATTATGAGTTGGTCTTCACCGCGCCCGCCGCGCGCAAACCCGAGGTCGAGGCACTGGCGGGCGCCCTTGGGTTGGCGCTCACTCGCATCGGCCGCGTTGAAACCGGCGCTCCGCCACGGCTGACTTTGGTGGATGCCGACGGCCGGGCGGTGGCCATCGGCCAACGCGGTTACGACCACTTCGGCTAAGGTGCGAGGCATGGCGAAAGCGGCTGCCCCTCCGATCGGCTTCCTGTTCCAGCATCCCGCGCATCTGGTCGCCTGCGGCTTCGGCAGCGGCCTGGCTCCGGTGGCGCCAGGCACTTTCGGCACGCTGTTCGCCTGGCTGACGTTTCCTTTGCTGCGCAGCTATTTCCCCGAGGACATCTGGTTGGCCGGTTTCCTTGCGCTGCTGTTCATTTTCGGCATCTCGGCCTGCCACATCACCGGCCAGAAGCTCGGCGTTACCGACCACGGCGCCATCGTCTGGGACGAAATCGTCCCTTTCTGGGCCGTCCTGCTGCTCACGCCACCGACCTGGCTGTGGCAACTGGCAGCCTTCCTGTGGTTCCGCTTCTACGACATCACCAAGCCCTCGCCGGCCCGCTGGTTCGATCGGGAGGTGAAGAACGGCTTCGGCGTGATGATGGATGATGCCGTCGCGGCAGGCTACACCTTGCTGACCCTGGCCGTGCTCAAGGTCGTCGTCGAGAAACTGCTGTAATGGACCCCGACCTGGCGTCGCTCTCCATCGAAGTCGGCGCCGTCCTGCGGCAGCATCGCCTGATCCTGGCAACGGCGGAGTCCTGTACCGGCGGCTGGGCGGCGCAAGTAATCACTCACACAGCCGGCAGCTCGGCCTGGTTCGACCGCGGCTTCGTCACCTACACCAACGACGCCAAGACCGCGATGCTCGGCGTGCGGCCGGAAACCCTGGCCGCCTTCGGCGCCGTGAGCCTGGAAACCGCAAGCGACATGGCCCGCGGCGCCCTGCAAAACTCCAATGCCCTGATTTCCCTGTCCATTACCGGCATCGCCGGGCCGACGGGTGGCTCACCTGGTAAGCCAGTGGGCACCGTATGCTTCGGCTGGTGCGTGCGCGGACAGTTGCCCGAGGTCGAGCGAAATCGCTTCCAGGGGGATCGCGAAGCCATTCGGCGGCAAGCAGTGATTCATGCCTTGAATGGGCTGCTGGTCAGGGCAAAAACTATGCCATCCGTGCCATAATCATTTTCAGTTTTCGGAGAAACCACCATGGATGACAACAAGGCGAAAGCCCTGCAGGCGGCGCTTGCCCAAATCGAGAAGCAGTTCGGCAAGGGCTCCATCATGAAGATGGGCGAAGGCCAGATCGAGAACGATATCCAGTCCGTCTCGACCGGCTCGCTCGGCCTCGACATCGCGCTCGGCATCGGCGGCCTGCCGCGCGGCCGGGTCGTGGAAGTCTACGGTCCGGAATCCTCGGGCAAGACGACACTTTGCCTGCAGGTGGTGGCCGAAGTGCAGAAGCTCGGCGGCACGGCCGCCTACATCGATGCGGAGAATGCGCTCGATCCCGTCTATGCGGGCAAGCTGGGCGTCGATGTGCCGAATCTCCTGATTTCCCAGCCCGACACGGGCGAACAGGCGCTGGAGATCGCCGACATGCTGGTGCGTTCGGGCGGCGTGGACATCATCGTCATCGACTCGGTGGCGGCGCTGGTGCCCAAGGCCGAAATCGAAGGCGAAATGGGCGACCAACTGCCGGGGCTTCAGGCCCGGCTCATGTCCCAGGCGCTCCGTAAATTGACGGGCAACATCAAGCGCACCAACACGCTGGTGATCTTCATCAACCAGATCCGCATGAAGATCGGCGTCATGTTCGGCAACCCGGAAACGACTACCGGCGGCAACGCCTTGAAGTTCTACGCCTCGGTGCGCATGGATATTCGCCGCACCGGCGCCATCAAGAAGGGCGACGAGGTGATCGGCAACGAAACCAAGGTCAAGGTGGTCAAGAACAAGGTGGCGCCGCCGTTCCGCGAGGCCCACTTCGACATTCTCTACGGCGAGGGCATTTCCCGCGAGGGCGAAATCATCGAACTCGGCGTCGAGCACAAGTTCGTCGAGAAATCCGGTGCCTGGTACGCCTACAACGGCGAAAAGATCGGCCAGGGCAAAGACAATGCCCGCGAGTTTCTCAAGGAACATCCGGAGACGGCGATCGAGATCGAGAACAAGGTGCGCGCAGCCGTCGGTGTGGCGTCGCTGACCGCCCCCGCCGCCGAGTGAATGAAGCCGCGTGAATGAACTGAGGCGGAAAGCCATCGGCCTTCTGGCGCGAAGGGAACACAGTCGCGCCGAATTGGCCCGCAAGCTTGCCGCCGACGGCACCGACGAGGACATTGCCAACGTGCTCGCCCAATTGGAATCCGAAGGGCTTCTCTCCGATGCCCGTGCCGCTGCGGCCTATGTGCGCGCGCACGGTGCGCGCTTCGGCGCGGCGCGCTTGCGCCAGGACCTGCGTAGCCGCGGCCTCGATCCCGCCGTGGTCGCCGCCGAAGTGGGCGAGCTGCCGAGCGAACTCGAGCGGGCGCGCGCCGTATGGTCGAAAAAATTCGCGGCCGTGCCGGAAGATGCCAAGGAGTGGGCCCGGCAGGCCCGCTTCCTGCAGAGCCGGGGATTCGCCACCGACGTCATCCGTCGGCTGTTGAAGGACGTCGACGCATGAGCACCCTCGCCGCCTACAACCTGCGCAAGAAGTACAAGTCGCGCGTGGTCGTCAAAGACGTTTCGTTCGATGTGCACGGCGGCGAAGTGGTGGGGCTGCTGGGCCCCAACGGCGCGGGCAAGACGACCTGCTTCTACATGATCGTCGGACTGGTGGCGTCGGATGGCGGCGAGATCCGCCTGCAGGACGACAAGACCGACAAGGACAACGGCGCCAGCCTGACGCACATGCCGATTCACAAGCGGGCGCGTCTTGGCGTTTCCTATCTGCCGCAGGAAAACTCGGTGTTCCGCAAGCTGACCGTCGCCGACAACGTCCGTGCCGTCCTCGAACTTCAGGACGACGTCGATCCGGCGACCATCGAGGATCGGCTCGAAGAGCTGCTGCAGGAACTGCACATCGCCCATTTGCGGGACAACAAAGCCATTTCCCTGTCGGGCGGCGAACGGCGCCGCGTCGAGATCGCCCGGGCCTTGGCGACGGAACCGCGCTTCATTCTGCTGGATGAGCCGTTCGCCGGCGTCGACCCGATCGCCGTACTGGACATCCAGAAGATCATCCGGTTTCTCAAGGAGCGCGGCATCGGTGTGCTGATCACCGACCACAATGTGCGCGAGACGCTGGGAATCTGCGACCGGGCGACGATCATCAATGCCGGCGAGGTGCTGGCGGCTGGACATCCCGCCGAGATCGTCGATAATGAAAGCGTGCGGAAGGTTTATTTGGGCGAGCATTTCCGCATGTAGCGCAGCCACATGAAACAAGGTCTCCAGCTCCGCCTCTCCCAGCACCTCGCGCTCACGCCTCAATTGCAGCAGGCGATCCGCCTGCTGCAACTGTCGACCCTGGAGCTTAACCAGGAAATCGACCAGGCATTGCAGGACAACCCGCTGCTGGAACGCGAGGATGCGAGTGAAGGGCCCGCCTTCGCACCGCCCGGCGACGCCTTGTCGGCCACCCAGCAGCAGCCCCCGGCCGAAGAAACCGCGCGCGGCGCGGATGAGCGCGACGATGGCACCGAGCTGAGCTGGGGCAGCGAGTCGCCCGGCAGCCACGGCGTTCCCCGCGACCCCGAAGACGATGTCGACGCCGGCGATATCCAGGCGGCCGCGACGGGACTGCGCGAGCACCTCAACGCCCAGGTGGCGCTGACGCAATTGCCGGAGCGCGAGCGCCACGTCGTCATCTTCCTGATCGAAGCCCTCGACGATGACGGCTACCTGGCGCATAGCCTCGACGAACTGGCCGACACGCTCGCCGGCGATGCCGAGGTCGATCGCGACGAATTGATGGACGAATTGACGATCGGCCTGCGCTACCTGCAGCAGTTCGATCCGCCCGGGGTCGGCGCGCGCGATCCCAGGGAATGCCTTGAACTGCAACTGCGGGGCCTGCCGCCATCGGGATGCCGAGACTTGGCGCGCGCCATCGTCCGCGATCACCTCGATCAGTTCGCGGCGCGCGACTACGCCAGGATCAAGAAGGCGCTGGCATGCGGCGACGACGAGCTGCGCGACGCGCAGGCGCTCATCAAGTCGCTCAATCCGCGTCCGGGCGCCCAGTTCGCGCCGCTCGACACGCGCTACGTGGTGCCCGACGTCGTGGTGCGGAAAGTGCGCGGCGCCTGGAAGGTCAGCCTCAACAACGAGGCGATGCCGCGCCTGCGCATCAACCGCATGTACGCCAATATCCTGCAAAGTCAGCGGCGGGGCAACGCCGGTTCCGCCGCCAGCCTGGCGGGCCAGCTGCAGGAAGCCAAGTGGCTGATCAAGAACGTGCAGCAGCGCTTCGATACCATTCAGCGCGTCAGCCAGACCATCGTCGATCGTCAGCGCGCCTTCTTCGACCACGGCGAAGTCGCCATGCGGCCCTTGACGCTGCGCGAAGTGGCCGAAGCGGTCGATCTTCACGAATCCACCATTTCGCGCGTGACCACGCAGAAGTATCTGGCCAGTCCGCGCGGCATTTTCGAGCTGAAGTACTTTTTTGGCAGCCATGTCGCCACCGATACGGGCGGCGCTGCGTCCTCGACCGCGATCCGCGCGCTGATCAAACAGTTGGTCAGCGCCGAAGATGGCCACAAGCCACTCTCCGACGCCAGGATCGCGGAAGTTCTCGGCGAGCAGGGCATCGTGGTGGCGCGCCGCACGGTGGCCAAGTACCGCGAATCCCTGAGCATTCCGCCGGTCAACCTCAGAAAAGCCCTCTAAGGAGAGATCATGAACCTCAACATCACCGGTCATCATGTCGAAGTCACGCCCGCGCTTCACGATTACGTCACGGGCAAGGTCGAAAAAGTCATCCGGCATTTCGACCATGTCACCAGCGTGCACGTCGTGCTGTCGGTGCAGAAACTCAAGCAGAAGGCCGAAATCACCTTGCACGTCAAGGGTAAGGACATCTATGCCGACGCCTCCGACGCGGATCTTTACGCCGCCATCGACGCGCTGACCGACAAGCTTGACCGCCAGGTGCTGAAATACAAGGAGAAGGTCAGCGACCATAATCGCGACAAGCGGATTCCCGCTGACGAATAACAGTTTCTTCCCGCCGGGGGTGGGGGTATACTGCGCAGCGCCTTCGCTGCGGCCTCACCCGGCGCTGGCATGCCCAAGATTGCCGATGAACCAGATCGCCAAACTGCTACCTCCCGAAAACGTCGTTGTCGGCCTTGAGGCCAGCAGCAAGAAACGCGTGTTCGAACAGGCCGGCATTCTCTTCGAGAACCAGCACGGGATTGCCCGCAGCACGGTTTACGATGCGCTGTTCGCGCGCGAAAAGCTCGGTTCGACGGGCCTCGGGCAAGGCATCGCCATTCCCCATGGCCGCATCAAGGGCCTCAAGGAAGCGCGGGGCGCCTTCCTGCGGCTGGCGACACCGGTCAGCTTCGACGCCCCGGACGGCAAGCCGGTCAGCCAGGTTTTTGTTCTTTTGGTGCCGGAGGCGGCCACCGAGCATCATCTGCAGTTGCTTTCCGAACTGGCCCAGATGTTTTCCGACAAGTCGTTTCGCGAGCGCGTCGGCGCAGCAGCCGACGCCGCCGCGACTCACGCGCTGTTCGCCACTTGGCCCTCGTCCGCCAGCTGATCGTCGCGCAGCTGTTCGAGCGCAATCGCAAGCGTCTCCAGCTCAACTGGATCTGCGGCACGCTCAACCGGGCGGTCACCATCACCCGGGACGACATTTCGCCGGCCGACTTGGTCGGACACCTGAATCTCATCCATCCCGATCGCATCCAGGTCCTGGGCTCGCCTGAAATATCCTGGGCTTCGAAGCAGCCCCGTGAACGCGTTGCCCGTCATTTCCAGGAAATCATCGCCGCTCAGCCGCCCGCGCTGGTCATCGCCGATGCCTGCGATATTCCGGAGGTGATCAAGACCGAGTGCGAAGCCACCGACACGCCGCTCTTCACTTCGCCCCAGCAGTCCGCCGCGGTCATCGACGCGCTGCGGCTTTACGTATCCCGCCAGCTCGCCGAGACCATCACCTTGCACGGCGTGTTCATGGACGTGCTGGGCATGGGCGTGATGATCACCGGCGAGTCCGGCGTCGGCAAGAGCGAGCTGGCGCTCGAACTGATTTCGCGAGGCCACGGCTTGGTGGCCGACGATGTCGTCGAAGTCTCGCGGATTTCACTCGACAACCTCGAAGGCCGCTGCCCCGAACTGCTCAAGGATTTTCTCGAGGTGCGCGGTCTCGGCCTGCTCAATATCCGCGCCGTGTTCGGCGAAACCGCCTGTCGCCGCAAGATGCGCATGAAGCTCATCGTGCACCTGCAGCGGCCCCAGGCCAGCCCGGAAACATTGCGGCTGCCTCTCGACGCGCAGACCGAAAACATTCTCGGCGTCCCCATTCGCAAGGTGATCCTGCCGGTGGCCGCCGGCCGCAACCTGGCAGTGCTGCTCGAAGCCGCGGTGCGCTCGACCATCCTGTCCCTGCGCGGCATCGACAGCATGCAGGAATTCCTCGATCGTCAGCAGCGCGCGCTGGAGGGCAACGACAGTGTCAACTCCGGCGACTAGACATCGTTACTCACGCAGACCGGGTATTCGGCTTCCATGAGAATTTCGCACTAACCGCGAAATAACCAGCCGGTGGCGCTATGCCGGTTTTTCTGTTGTTGCATACTTTTCGAGGAGGTTTGCATGAATCGGATCATCACCCTGGTCGCTGCTTCGCTGTTCGCCGTCGGCATGGCTTCCAACGCCCTGGCGACGCCCCAGCAGGACAAAATGAAATCCTGCAACGTCGAGGCCAAGGGCAAGAAGGGAGAAGAGCGCAAGGCCTTCATGAAGGAGTGCCTGTCGGCCGACAAGCCCGCTGCCAACGGCGCCGCCAGCGCGGATTGCGAGAAGAAGGCCGTCAGCAAGGAAGGCAAGCCGCTCGCCGGTGCTGCCAAATCCTCGTTCATGAAGAAGTGCGTCGCCGAGGCCAAATAGTCCTTTGCAACGACCCTCTTTCATCATGGCGAAAATGCCGGCCCGGGCCGGCATTTTCGTTTTCTACCGCACCGGCCTTGCGTACACGCTTTCTGCGGCCGCCAGCGCGGCCCGCTGGTCCTTGGCCTGCCCCATCCCGGACAGCACCTCCGCCAAGGCGCGCAGGCAAAGCTCGACATTCTCGCGCCGCGCCGAATAGCCCATCAGGCCGAAGCGCCACACCTTGCCGGCCAGGGGACCGAGACCGGCACCGATTTCGAGATTGAACTTTTCCAGCAGTTGCTTGCGCACGCCGGCTTCGTCGACGCCGGCCGGCACATGCACGGCGTTGAGCTGCGGCAGGCGGGCGTCCTCACGCACGACGAACTGAAGACCGAGCGTCTCGAAGCCCGCCTTCAGCGCTTCGTGATGCAGGCGATGGCGCGCCCAGGCGTTCTCCAGGCCCTCGTCCTTGAGCATGACGAGCGATTCGTGCAGCGCGAACAAGCTGTTGACCGGCGCGGTATGGTGGTAGGTGCGCTTGCCACCGGGCGCGCTCCAGTACTCGAGCACCAGGCCGAGATCCATGAACCAGCTCGGCACCTTGCCCTTGCGCGCCTTGACGCGCTCGACGGCGCGCGCGCTGAACGTCACGGGCGCCAGTCCCGGAACGCAGGACAGGCATTTCTGGCTGCCGGAATAGATGGCGTCGGCGCCCCAGGCGTCGGCCAGTACCGGCGTACCGCCCAGCGAGGTGACGGTGTCGACGATCGCCAGCGCCCCCTTGGCGCGGGCCAGGCCGATCAGCGTCGCCGCGTCGGACTGCGCGCCCGTCGAAGTCTCGGCATGGACAAAAGCCACCGCCCGCGCATCGGGATGGGCGGCCAGGGCCTCGGCGACTTTCTGCGGATCGACCGGCTCGCCCCAGGCGTCCTCGACGATCACGGCGGTGCCACCGAAGCGCTGCACGTTCTCGATCATCCGTCCGCCGAATACGCCGTTGCGGCAAACGATCACCTTGTCCCCCGGCTCCACCAGGTTGACGAAGCAGGTTTCCATGCCCACCGAGCCGGGGCCGGACACCGCGAATGTCAGGGCGTTGTTGGTCTGGAAGGCGTAGCGCAGCAGCAGCTTGATCTCTTCCATCATCCGCACGAAGTCCGGATCGAGGTGGCCGATGGCCGGGTGGCCGAGCGCGGCGACGACGCGCGGAGGCATGTCGGAAGGGCCGGGACCCATCAGGACACGACGAGGGACGGGGCAACTGGCGATGCCGGGCGGCGGGACCAACGGAGCATTCATGGTAGCAGCGGCGAAAAACGAGGGGCGATGATCATAGCATTCGGGTCGGCCACGGGACGACCACCTGCGCCGGTGCGGGAAACGCCTCGGCGTCGAAGGCGGTATCGCCGTCGGGATCGGGCTGACCCGTCGCGGCGAGATGGACGAAGTCGTGCAGTTGCCGGTCCATGAGGTGCGACGGCACGACGTTGGCAAGGCTGCGGAACAGCGTCTCGATGCGGCCGGGGAAACGTTTCTCCCAGTCGCGCAGCATCTGCTTGACTTGCGTGCGCTGCAGATTGGGCTGGCTGCCGCAAAGATTGCAGGGAATGATGGGGAATTTGCGCACCTCGGCCCAGGCTTCGAGATCGCGCTCGCGAACGTAGGCGAGCGGGCGGATTACCACGTGGCGACCGTCGTCGGTCACCAGCTTGGGCGACATCGCCTTCATCTTGCCGCCGAAGAACATGTTGAGAAACAGCGTTTCCAGGATGTCGTCGCGATGGTGGCCGAGCGCGATCTTGGTCGCGCCCAGCTCGGTGGCGACGCGATAGAGGATGCCGCGCCGCAGGCGCGAGCACAGCGAGCAGGTGGTCTTGCCTTCCGGCACCACGCGCTTGACGATCGAATAAGTGTCCTGTTCCTCGATGCGGAACGGGATGCCGAGACCGGACAGATAATTCGGCAGCACGTCGGCGGGAAAGCCCGGCTGCTTCTGGTCGAGGTTGACCGCGACGACATCGAAGCGGATCGGCGCGTGCTCGCGCAGGTAGAGCAACACGTCGAGCAGGCCGAACGAATCCTTGCCGCCGGAGAGGCAGACCATGACCTTGTCGCCGTCCTCGATCATGGCGTAATCGCCGATCGCCTGGCCGGCGGCGCGGCGCAGCCACTTGGCGAGCTTGTTGGCCTCGAAGGCGGCCTTGTTGACCTGGCGCGCGGTCGTCACAATCGCACCGTCCGGCCGCCATCGACATTGATCACCTGGCCGGTCACGTACGGCGCATCGAGCACCAGATAGCGGACCGCCAGCGCGATGTCTTGCGGCGAGCCGATCCGCTTGAGCAAGGTATGGTCGACGATCGCAGCGCGCTCGGCCTCGGGAAAGTCGTCGCCCTGCTCCGGCCAGGCGATGGCGCCCGGTGCCACGGCGTTGACGCGCACGCGCGGCGCCAGTTCCAGCGCCAGCGAACGAGTCAGGCCGAGCAGGCCCGCCTTGGCCGCGCAGTAGACCGGGTAGCCTTTCAGCGGCCGCTCCGCATGGATGTCGGTGATATTCACCACGCAACCGCCGCCGGGAAAGTCAGCCGTGGCGAGACGCCGCGCCGCCGCCTGCGCCAGGAACAGCGGCCCGCGCAGGTTGCTGCCGGTCAGGTCGTCCCAGGCGGCGGCATCGATGGTGCCGATCGGCGTCGCGAAGAAGGTCGAGGCGTTGTTCACCAGGATATCCAGGCGGCCGAAATGCGCCTCGGTCGCGCTCACAAGTGCCTCGGCCGACGCCCGATCGCCCAGCACGGCGGCCAGCGCCGTTGCGCTGCCCGGCCGCAGGCGATTAAACTCGTCCGCCAGCACGTCGGCCGCCGCCGCCGAAGCGCGGTAGTGCAGGGCGATATCGATGCCGGCGCCGTGCAGCAGGCGGGCAATCGCCGCGCCGATCCGCCGGGCGCCGCCGGTGATCAGCGCGACGGGCGCCGCGTTCGGCCGAGCAAGCGCGTTCATCGCGCCGCCATCGGCTGGGCATAGCGCGCCAGCACGCGACTGGCGGCGGCGAAGCCGAATCCGGCGGTGACGCACACCGACGAGCCGTAGCCGGCGCAACTGAGGCCCTGCAAGGCCGGCGCATCGCCCTCGCAGGCCGCCACGTCGGGGCGACGGATCGGCTCCAGCGAATAGACGCAGTCGATGCCGAATTTTCGCCGCGGGTCTCGCGCAAAACCGTGATCGCGGCGCAGCGCGGCACGCAGCTTGGCGGCCAGCGGGTCTTGGGTCGTGCGGGCGAGATCGTCGACCCGGATCATGGCCGGATCGCACTTGCCGCCGGCGCCGCCGGTCGTCACCAGAGGAATGCCGAGCCGCTGGCAGTGCACGATCAGCGCCGCCTTGGCGCGCACCTGGTCGATGGCATCGACCACGGCATCGCAGCGCGGCAGCACGTCGGCGACGTTGTCCGGCGTGACGAACTCCTCGATCGCCGTCACCTCGCAGGCCGGATGAATGGCGGCGATGCGGTCCTTCATGGCCAGCACCTTGGCTTGGCCCAAGGTGTCTTCCACGGCGTGGATCTGGCGATTGAGATTGGATTCGGCGACATGGTCGAGATCGATCAAGGTCAAGCGGCCCACGCCCGAACGCGCCAACCCTTCCGCCGCCCAGGAGCCGACGCCGCCGATACCGATCACGCAGATGTGCGCCTGGCCGAGGCGGGCCAGCGCTGGCGCGCCGTACAGCCGGGCAATACCGCCGAACCGGCGCGCCGCCGCCGCCGATATTTGCCCCGCAATTTGGTCCGGTATCGCCATGCGCGGATTCTATTCCGGATACCCGCGGACACGCTGCCGCCGGGCGGCGCTTCACTCATGGGACAATACGCGCCCTCATGGATACCCGACTCCCGGAACCGGACGACGCGGCCAAGGCCGACAGCCTGGCGCTGTCGCGCCGCCTCGCCGACGAGATCGAAGCACGCGGCGGCTGGATGTCATTCGCCCGCTACATGGAGCTGGCGCTGCATTGCCCCGGCCTCGGCTACTACGGCGGCGGCAGCCGGAAGTTCGGCGCCAGCACCGAAGGCGGCGATTTCGTGACGGCGCCGGAAATTACGCCCCTGTTCGGGCAGGCGCTGGCCAGGCAGGTTGGCCCAATCATGGCCGCCGCCGCCGCCCCGATGGTGCTGGAAGTCGGCGCGGGCAGCGGCCGGCTGGCCGCCGATCTGTTGACCGCTTTGCGTGCCAGCGGCGCCACACCGGCGCAATACTTGATCCTGGAGCTGTCCGGCGAATTGCGCGCCCGACAGCGCGACACGCTGGCCGAGGCCGTGCCGGAACTGCTCGATCGCGTCGTCTGGCTGGACCATCTGCCGGAACGCTTTTCGGGCTGCGTGCTGGGCAACGAATTGCTCGACGCCATGCCGGTGCATGCGGTGGCCTGGCGCGACGATGGCCTGAAGGAGCGCGGCGTGACGCTGGACAAGGGCCAGTTCGCTTGGTCGGAGCGGCCGGCGGCGGATTTTCTAGTGGACGCCGCCGCTGAAATCCCGGCACAAGCGCCCTACGCCAGCGAGCTGGGATTGGTCGCCGCCGGCTGGGCAGCGGCATGGGGCGAGCGCTTGGCCAAGGGCGCATTGCTGCTGATCGACTACGGACTGCCGCGCCACGAGTACTATCACCCGAGCCGCAACGGCGGCACGCTGCGCTGCCATTACCGGCATCGCAGCCACGACGATCCATTCTGGTGGCCGGGCCTGTCCGACATTACCGCCCATGTCGATTTCACCGCCATCGCCGAGGCCGGCCATGGCGCCGGACTGGACGTGCTCGGCTATACCAGCCAGGCCAATTTCCTGATCAATTGCGGACTCGGGGATCTGGTGGCAGCGCGGCACGAGGCATCGGAAGCATCCGGATTGCGGGCGTCCAGCGCTACGCAAATGCTGATTTCGCCCAACGAAATGGGCGAACTGTTCAAAGTGATCGCCCTGGGCCGGGGCGTGGCCACGCCTTTAATTGGCTTTGCCCGAGGCGACCGCTTGCACACACTTTAAAAAGGGGATTACCAATGCGCCGCGCCGTCCCGCGGTGGGGACCGGCGGGCCGGCAGCGTCTACTCCTGGCTGCGGTAGATGTTCTTGAGGAAACTCTCGGCCTCGGCCTCGGCCGGCGCGCGGTCGTGATGCACCACCGGCTGCAGCCCGAGCTGCAGCGCGGGCTGCAGCCATTCGGCGTTCAGCACTTCGTCCTCGAAAGCGCCAAACTCGGGCACCGATTCTTTTTCGATTTTTCCTGTGCTCATGTCCATTATCACTAACATTTCCGGCCTCCGTTGGGGGAAGTTGAGCCGTGTCTTGAGTATAACGACGGCATTCGGAAAAAGTTGAGTGACGGGATATGGCGACAACTCAAGTGTCGTCTCCGCGCCACGGCGCCACCTTGATCAGCAGCAGCATGCCTGGAACGGCAAGGGCGGCACAAAGGAGGAAGAAAGCAAACCAGCCCATCTGGTCAACGAGATAGCCGGCGGCCGAGTTGAACAGCGTGCGCGGCACGGCGGCCAGGCTGGAGAACAGCGCGTATTGCGTCGCCGTGTAGAGCGGGTTGGTGGCGCGGGCGATGAAGGCGACGAAGGCAGCGGTGCCGAGCCCGACGCCGAGCGCCTCGAAGCCGATCACCAGCGCCAGCTGCATCAGCTGGGCGGCGCCAACCGCCTCGTTGCGACCGAGCCAGGCCAGCCAGGCGAAACCGAAGATCGAGGTCAGTTGCACGACGCCGAACAGCCAGAGCGCCCGGTTGATGCCGAGCCTGACCATCCAGAGGCCGCCGAGCAGGCCGCCGATCACTGCCGGCCACAGGCCGGCGTGCTTGGCGACCAGGCCGATCTCGGACTTGGCGAAGCCCATGTCGAGGTAGAACGGCGTCGCCAGCGCGGTGCACAGCGAGTCGCCGAGCTTGTAGAGAAAGATGAAGGCCAGCACCAGCGCGGCCTCGCGCCAGCCGGCGCGGGTAATGAATTCGTGGAAGGGCTCGACCACCGCTTCGCGCAGGGTTTTCGGCGTGCCGCCAGGACTGACTTTCTCCGCCACCACCAGCGTCATGGCCAGTCCCGGCAGCATGAACAGCGCCGTGATGGCGAAGACTTCGCTCCAGGGCAGGTGGTCGGCCAGGATCAGCGACAGCGAGCCGGGCACCAGGCCGGCGATGCGATAGGCATTGACATGCACCGAGTTGCCGAGGCCGAGCTCGTGATCCGGCAGCAGCTCGCGGCGATAGGCGTCGAGGACGATGTCCTGCGTCGCCGAAACGAAGGCCAACAGGGCGGCCAGCGCGCTGATCGCCATCAGGTCGGTCCGCGGCGAGAACAGGCCGAGCGCCGCGATGGTCAGCAGCAAGCCGATTTGCGTCGCCGCCATCCAGCCGCGTCGGCGGCCCAGCCAGGGTAGCGCATAGCGGTCAAGGAACGGCGACCAGAGAAATTTCCAGGTGTAGGGAAGCTGGATGAGGGCGAAGAGGCCGATCGCCTTCAGGCTGATGCCCTCCGTGCGCAGCCAGGCCGGTAGCAGGTTGAGCAGCAGATAGAGCGGCAGGCCGGAAGAAAACCCGGTGAAGACGCAGATCAGCATGCGCCGGTTGAACAGCGCCCCGCACCAGCCGGTCCCGGGCAGGCCCGGCATCAAAAAAACAACCCGTGCACCATCTTGGCCAGCAGCAACAGGATCACACCGGCAAAAATCTTCTTGAGCACCGCCACCGGCAGGCCGTGGGCCGCCTTGGCGCCCAGCGGCGCCGTCAGCATGCTGGCCACCACGCAGGCAGCCAGCGCCGGCAGGTAGATGTAGCCGAAGCTGCCCGCCGGCGGATCGCCGCCCACCACGCCACCGACCATATAGCCAAGCGAGCCCGCCACCGCAATCGGGAAACCGACCGCCGCCGAAGTGCCGATGGCGTGATGCATCTTGATGTTGCACCAGGTCAGGAACGGCACGGTCAGGGAACCGCCCCCGATCGCCACCAGGGCGGACAGCGCGCCGATGCCGCTGCCGACGCCGAACATGCCGAGCGATCCCGGCAGCTGGCGCGAAGGCTTGGGCTTGATGTTGGCGAGCATCTGGAACGACACGTAGCTCATGAAGACGACGAAGAAAATCGCCAATGGCCGGGTCGGCATCACGCTGGCCAGTTGTGCGCCTGCGAAAGTGCCGACCAGGATGCCGGGCGTGATCGTCCGCACGATGTTCCAGTGCACCGCGCCATGCCGGTGGTGAGCGCGCAGGCTGGAGATCGAGGTGAACACGATGGCCGCCATCGACGTGCCGAGCGCCAGGTGCATCAAATGTTCCTTGGGAAAACCCTGGGCGGAGAACATCAGCGCCAGCACCGGCACCATGATGGCACCGCCGCCGACGCCCAGCAGACCGGCGAAGAAGCCGGCGACGGCGCCGAGCAGCAGGTAGCCGAGCATCCACTCGTTCATTTCATCAGCCGCTTGACAATGAAGCTCCACTCGTCCGGGTCGACCGGCGTGATCGACAAGCGGTTACCGCGCTGGAGCACGCGCATGTTCGCGGTCTCCTGATGGCCGCGCAACTCCGGCAGGCCGATCAAGCGGGTCTTCTTCGTCACCCGGACGTCGACATTGACCCAACGCGGATTTTCAGGCGTCGATTTCGGGTCGAAATACGGGCTTTTCGGATCGAATTGCGTGCGGTCAGGGTAGGCCAGCTTAGCCACCTCGGCCAGCCCGGCGATGCCGGGCTCCTTGCAATTGGAATGGTAGAAGAACACCTTGTCGCCAACGCTCATCTGGTCGCGCATGAAGTTGCGCGCCTGGTAATTGCGCACGCCCCACCAATCGACGGTCTGGTTGGGCATGGCCAGCACGTCGTCGATGCCGACAACGCCGGGCTCGCTCTTCATCAGCCAATAGCGCATGGCCTGTCGCTCCAGGTTCGCTGTGTTTATTGCGCTGATTATATTGGGACAAAAGGCCTCATCCCGGGAAAGTCGGGGAAGCAGTGAACGTTATCTGTGCTTTGTCCCCACGGAACACTGGCAGTGCATTGTGAGAGTACGCTGGAGGTTTGTTGCAAGAAGCATCGGACGGCATTGCCGTCAAACCAGCCTGCCGGTGGCGGCACCGCCGGCAGGAAAATCCGATCTGCGGTTGTCGCGAGTTAACGAATTTTTGCGGCTAATTTGGGACGCCGATAATCACGCTGGAAGCCTTGAAGAGCGCGCTCGCTTTTTTCCCGGTTTCCAGCGCCAAGGCCTTGGCGCTTTCATGGGTAATGATCGAGGCGATGGCGCCGCCACCGGGCAGTTCAATCACGACTTCCGTGTTCACTGCGCCGGGCTGGACGCGGGAAACCTTGCCGGCCAGCCGGTTGCGCGTCGAAAGTTTCGCGCCTTCATCGTCGGTCATGATGATGACGGACGAGGCCTTGATCAAGGCATAGGCTTCCACGCCAGGCCTCAGCCCGAGGCTGTCGGTGGACTCGCGCGTGATGATCGCGACGATTTTCTGGCCGCCGAGGATCTCCAGATCAATTTCGTCGTTGACCGCGCCCTTCTTGACGGCGGCCACCTTGCCGAGGAACTGGTTGCGTGCGCTGGTTTTCATCCTCATTCTCCTGGTCGATAGAAAATCGTCTGTACTTCCATCCGCCGCTCGGCCGATTAAGTCGATGAGCTGTCGAGGCTCGCGCCCGAGGCGTAATTCGGAAAGCATATCGGCAAATGATCGCATTTGCCACAGCCGGGGGGGTCGCAATTCCGGCTTTCCCTGCACCGCGCCCAATTCGGCGAACGGAAAGCGTTTCCATTTCTGGTTCTCCGTATTGCGTTGGGCGAGCGGCCCGAAATACGTCTCCAGCAGGCTGCTGTCTTGCGGTACTTTGTCGCATCATCGAATCATTCCTCGTTGGGCCAGGTTCAATTCGCGGCGCTGGCGCCCTCGAACGGGTCGGTGACGAACCCGATGCGCGTCAGGCCTTGCCGCGCCAGCACCGAGAGCGTGCGGGCCATGACCCCGTAAGGCACCGCCGCGTCGCCCTTGAGATGGATTTCCGTGTCTGGCACCTGCGCGGCAATCCGCGCCGCGCGCTGTTCGAGCTCGTCGCGCACAATCGGTTCGCCATTCCAATAGAGATGGCTGTCGCGCTGTACGGCGATTTCGACATGATCGGCGCGCTCGTCAAGGGCGCGGCGCAACACCGCGCTGGCAGCGGCGATGCTTTCGGTATCGAGCGCGCACGAGCACGAGGCGGGACCAAGCGCCTGGAATAAGGGATAGCGCGTGCCTTTCTCCAGATCGACGAGCATCATTCCAGCCTTGCTCCCATCCGTGTCCCTTTGCACCAGCCCTCGAATCCGCCAGCCCTTGTGCTGCAGACCAAGCGCGAAATCGGCAAGCAGCGCATCCGCGACAGCATGGCCATCGTAGGTGATCGCTGCAATCGGAAGCGGGTGAGCCACGGCGGAGATATGCCTGTCAATTGCTTGTGCTGAGGCTTTCATCGAAACAATCCTTGCGCGCAATCGTTATATC
>WBZU01000181.1_pt1 | contig 60683 bp, 45 predicted proteins | sample 5204311 | NCBI WGS metagenome assembly WBZU01 (sample SAMN12344359, study PRJNA552823) | activated sludge metagenome | biome: Activated sludge suspended growth; feature: Nitrification reactor; material: Wastewater; isolation source: activated sludge from nitrification reactor of wastewater...
GAACTTCGGCGATTGATGTCGCTGATTTTCGGTTTGCCTGAATCTCACGTCGTGGGTGAATACGGCATGACGGAATTATCGAGTCAGCTGTACGAGGGGACATTGGCCACTGCATTGGGGAAGCGGTCCGACGGGGCGCATGGAGTTTTTCGATCCCCGCCGTGGTTATCGGTTGCGGCGGCGGATCCCGTGACGCTCGAAGCAATGCCCTCCGGAGAAACGGGCATTTTGCGATTTGTGGATTTGGCGAACGTCGATTCGGCGGTGGCGATTCAAACGATGGATTTGGGTCGAGTGACGGAAGCGGGCGTGGAATTGTTTGGTCGAGCGCCCGGGGCGATGTTGCGGGGTTGTTCGTTGGCGGTGGAGGATCTTTTTGTAAAGGGTTCGTCATGACGATGGATCGCTTACGCATGCGTGTGGAATGCGTATTGCGTGCGGCGCGACGGATACAGGATCCGGCGGACGAACTGGGGCTGGAGGCGCGAAAGCGGTTGCCGGAATCGACGGGTTTGTCGAAGGAATCCATTGCGCTGGCGTTGCAGGACCATTTCGAGACGCGTCCGAGCGAAGCGGAAATCGACGCGTTGCTCGAGTCGACGGGTCGGGCGGACGTTTGTCACGTCATTCTATCGGCGAATGTGTTCACGGCGTCTTTGCGGGCGATTGTGTTGGCCGTGGCGACTGCGCCGCGTGTGGTTGTGCGACGTTCGCGGCGAGATTCGGTGATTGCGGAGTTGTTGATTCGAAGTTTGGCGCATGAGGCTCGATTTGGGGATTTTGAGGGCGAGGTTGCTTTTACGGACGAAATCGCGCCCGAGCCGGGACACGAATTGCATGTGTATGGTTCGGACGAGACGATCTCGACGATTATGGCGAATCTTCCCGCAGGCGTGCTCGTGCGGGCGCACGGGACGGGGTTGGGGATTGCGATTATCGGAGACAATGACGATTTTGGTTTGGCGGCGGAAGCCTTGGCACGGGACATTGGGGTATTTGATCAGCGCGGATGTTTGTCGCCACGATTTGTATTTGTCGAAGGCGACGAAGCGTGGGCCCGGAAGTGTTGTGAAAAATTGAACGAATCGATGACGCGTTTTGCGTTCCGGGTTCCGCGCGGCGAATTGGACGAAGAATTGCGAGCGGATGTTGCGCGTTATCAGGCGACGGTGGAGGCGATTGGTACGTATTGGGACGGGTTTGCCCACGGCATTGGGTTTGACCCGGAACCACGAGCGTTGGTGTTGCCGCCTGCGGCGAGGATCGTGCATGTCGTGGCGGTGGACGAAGTGCGAGCGCGTGCGTTGTTGGAGCCGTGGAAGCGATATGTGACGGCGGTGGGGGCGAACGCGGAAACTGGTTTGGCGGGGGCATTGAAGGAATGGCTCCCACAGGCTCGATGGAGTCGCTTGGGGAATATGCAGCGGCCGCTTTTGGACGGGCCGGTGGATGGAAGGACGGGGCTCGAGCGGGTGAAGCGGCTTTCCGATGCCAAGTGATTCGCTCGTATTTTCAATTGTTTTTCATCGTCTCCATCCCCCTGGATCCCCGCACCCCTCCTGATATCTTACGCGCCGCTCATGCCCCCGCGATCCAACTCCGATGCCGAAGTCGCCGACACGTCGTCGCTTCTCCATTCGCACGATGCTCCCGCGCCTTCGTCTCGTCCGAGCATCGGACCGCCCGCATCTCGCGGTGAATCGCGCCTGGATCAAACCATCGATTACGTCTCGTTCGTCGCCAAATCCATTCCGCTCTCCGTTCTTCTCGACGAAGCCCCGAAGCGCATTTCCACCATCGTGCAAGCCGATGTCGTCTCGCTGTTTCTGCTCGAAGGCAGCGGTGATGCGCTCGTGCTTCGTGGAAACGTCGGTTATCCCGTCAATGTTCGCGGCACCGTGCGTATGTCCGTCGGCGAAGGTTTGACCGGGGCAGCTGTCGCGTCACGCCGTCCGATCGCGGCCATTCATGCTCCCGGGGACAAACGCTGGCTCGCCTTTCCAGAGATCGACGAAGAACGTTTTCCCGTTTTTCTCGCCGTACCCATCCTCGGACATGATCGCGTTCTCGGCGCCATCGTCGCGCAACGCTCCGGCACGCGCGCGTTCAAACCCAGCGACGTGAGGCTGCTCGTGGCGCTTACCGCACCGATCGCTTCGGCCATTCGTCACGCGGAAGTGCTGCGCGAACTGCGCGAAAAGAAGCTGCGACGCACCGGCGGAGGCACACGCAAGATCACGCTCCCCGGTGTTCCCGCGCTTCATGGTCGATCGCTCGGAGCCGTCGCCGCGCTTCGTCGTCCCGCGACCACGCCGCAACGTATTTCGTCGCAAGATGATGCGAAGAACCTTCGGCAAGCTTGGAACAGTGTTGAAAAAGGTTTGTCCGGGATCTTCACTCGCGCGCAACGTCAGGGCCTTCTTCGTGAAGCCGGCTTCTTGTCGAACTACGTGCTCATGGCGGGTGATGAACGCATGCGCGAACGCGCGTTCGAACTGCTCGCCGAAGGCCAAGGTGTCGCGGAAGCGTTGGGATCGATCGCGCGCGAAGCCGTGCGCGTGGCCAATGGAATCGTGGGCGATCCGTTTCTCCAGGAACGAGCGCGCGATATCGAAGATCTTTGCGACACGCTCGTGATGCTCGCGTCTCCCGATGCGCGCGCGGAATTGCCTTCCAAAGCCGTTCTGATCGGCGACAAACTCACCGTCTTTGATCTGCTCGTTTCAGCCAGGGCAAACCCTGTCGGTGTGGCGCTGAGCGAACGCGTGCCGAGTCCCCGGACAAACGTTCTGCTCAAACTGCTCGGCGTGCCCGCGATCACGCACGTCGACGGATTGTTTCAATGGGCATCGCCGGGCGACGTCGCGCTGCTCGATGCCGACCATGGGTTCCTCATGATCAACCCATCACGAGCGGAAATGGCGACGCTGCGTGCGGAACGGAAGAAAGTCCGAACAAACGCGGACGAAGTGGACGCCGAACAAAACGAAAACCTCACCCCCGAAGCTCAATCGTAACGAGCGGTCGGGGGCGAGGTTCGTCGAAAGAAACACCGTGTCTTGCGACGACGAGATCCGTCAGCTCGAAGCTTTCGGCGTTTCTTGCGCCTTCTGCGCAGCTTCAGCGGCCTTCTTGGCACGCCATTGCGCGAGGCGACGGGTTTGACGGACTTTTTGCTTGGCACGGACGAGCGGACGTTGCGGCATGCGCCCCGTATACCAAACGCTTCTCGAAGGTGCCAACCTAGATCAAAAGGTGCCAACCACTTTTGAAAAGACTCGTTAGGATGCCCCCCGAGGTCCGCCCATGAAAACCCTCGTTTGTCGATGCGAAGACGTCACGCTGCACGAGCTCGAGGCGGCCATGGAGCGTGGATATCGCGACATCGAGTCGGTCAAGCGGTACACCGGTTTCGGAACGGGCTTTTGTCAAGGCAAGTGGTGTTTGGCCCTGTGCGCGCGTCTCGTTCGCGAACGCGGAGGCGATGTGGACAAACCCATCACGCCCCGTCCTCCGTACCACCCCGTCGAACTTTCGGCGCTGGCCGGCCTGGACGAACTCGACCTGTGCGGCGGCGGCCACCACGACCACCCGCACCAAGACAAACGCTAGCCCTGGCGCGCGTTTCCTGGGGTTTCACCCCAGACCCGACCAGGGGCTGTCCGCCCCTGGACCCGGACCAGCGAGCGCTGGACCAACATTGTTTTGTCCGCTGCGCGGCCAAAACAAAAGGGTCTACGTCGGCAATAGCCTCCTGATACGTGTTGGGTTTGACCACGTAGTGGACAAACCCATGCCCGGGTCAAGGGGCTGGCCCCTTGCGCGGGTCGAGGGCGAGGAGCCCTCGTGGGGTTTGGGGTGAAACCCCAATGGCTACAGCGCGCGGCTCCGCGTCGCCGTGCAGCGCGATGTAGTCGGCGCGTAGGCCCGGACAAACATCGTCGTAAACGCATTGTTTGCACACCAAAGGTTTGACCCCGCCCGACAGACGCGAGTCCTTCAGATCGAAGACATCGTCGGGCGTCACGACCGTCACGAGATCCGCGCCGGGATGATGCACGTGCGCTTCGTAGCCAGGGAGGAAACATCGAGGGATGTGCAGCGAACGCACATCGAGATTTCGATCGCGCGCCACATCGAGCGCTTCTTTCACCGCTTCGGCAACGGCGGAGATTTTGGGCAGTTGGTGCGTGTTTTTCGCGTTTCCGTCGGTTAGCGACACCAGCCACAAACGAAAATCGCGCACGCCCTGATCGGCCAACGCGATGACCCACGCGCGTGCGTCTCGGTACGTGTCTTCTTTCAGGATCAAGTCGGCGATGGGCTTCAGGTTTTTCCCGACCAGATTCGCGATGGCTTGTTTTCGCAGGATTGCGGAGCCTTCCCGTTGCACCGTCGATTCGTACGCATCGTCTTGCAGCGCGTGCATCGACACGTGGAACTGATTCACGCCGGCGTCGGCGAGCGCCTCGAGGTACGGCAGGTGCGCGTAACGCAGCCCGTTCGAAGCTACTTTCAACTGGACAAACCCTCGTTTTTTTGCGTACTTCACCAGCGCGATCAGGTCCGGACGAATCGTCGGTTCGCCTCCGGTGAACGCGATGTCGCGAAATCCGCGGAGCGCTGCGCGATCGATCTCTTTCGCGATCCGCTCGGTCGGCAACATGCGCAGCCGCATTTCCGGAGTGATCGTGCAGTACGTACACGCCAAATTGCAGTCGTAACCGAGCACCACGTCGAGCAGCGGCATGCGCGCATGTTACTCCTGCCGAACGATCCGGCGCTTCGAGCCTCGCGTTTTACTTGCGCTTTGCGAGGTGTTGGTCCACGTTCCGGCCCATGTCCAAAACGCCGCTCCTGTTTCTCTTGGCCATCGCCGGCTCGGCGTGCAGCACGTTGGCTACGGGCCCCGAATGGACAGGCGGTGGCCTTGAAACGATCGGCCCGATTCGCGCTGCGGAACGTGAAGAAATCGAAGAGCGCGAGCGTGAGCGATTGGCGCGAATGCCCACGCGTGTGGGTGCGCGCCACATCCTCGTCATGCACGCGCGTTCGTTGCAGAAGCCGGAAAACGTCAAGCGCACGCGGGAAGAAGCCAAAACGCGCGCGGAACAATGCCTCGCTGCATTGCGTTCCGGTGCCGCGTGGGAATCGGTTGTCGGGGAATGCTCGGACGAACCCGGTGCGGCGGAACGAGGCGGCGATCTTGGGGTATTCGAACGTGGCGCGATGGTGAAAACGTTCTCGGATGCCGCATTTCAGCTCGAAGTGAATGCCATCAGTGATCTCGTCGAAACGCCGTACGGATTTCACATCATTCAGCGTACGAAGTGATAGTTCGTCGGTGCGACGCATCGGCATCACTCGATTCAAGATCGCGATAATCTTGTGCGCGGTGTTCTTTGAATGACGACGCTCGATCGATCGTGATAATCCTTGAAGCACGGTCATGCAGAGATTGCGTTTTCTTCATGCCTGGGTTTGTCTGCTTTCCGTAGGGGTCGGGTGTGGCGCAGTCGAACCGCCGAAGCGTGAATGCAAAACGGTGATTTGGGCCGAGCCGGGCGGGTCGACGGACATTCGAGTCGAAGGCAGTTGGAACGAGTGGGGTGAGGCGGAGCCGCTCGAGCAGCGTGATGACGGCTGGTTTCTCAAGCCGATGGATCTTGCGCCGGGTGAATATGGTTATCGTATTGTTCGCGGGGGCAAACCGGAGCGCGATGCGCTCAATCCGTTGACGACATTTCGGTCCGAGGACGAAGAAGAGGTTTCTTTGGCTCTCGTCGACGATTGTTCGGTGCCGGAATTGCGTATTGATCAAGTGGACGTGCAGGGCGATGACGTCACGATTGAAGGCGTGTTTCTTGCGGGTCGCGATGGGGTGGAATTCGACACGAGTTCATTACGCGTACAAACGGAAGGCGTTGAAATTGCGCCGCAAAGTGCTTCGGCTGTCAATGGGCGATTCTCCGTTGCGGCGCAGGGTTTGTCCCGAGGCAAACACACGTTTACGCTGACGGCCGAAGACAAAAATGGCAAATCGGCGTTGCCCGTCAAAGCCGCGGCCTGGACGAAACCCGCGCAAGAATCGTGGAACGACGGCATTTTGTATCATTTGATGGTCGATCGATTTCGCGGCGACGGAGGCGCGGTTTTGATGCCGCCGTCGAGTGCCGGATCGCGAGCGGGCGGGACGCTCGATGGCGTACGCGCGGAAATTGCAAAAGGCACCTTTGATGAGCTTGGCGTGAGCGCTTTATGGATTTCGCCCGTGTATACGAATCCGACGGAAATTCGTGAAGGGCGCGATGGGCGGCTTTATGAAGGGTACCATGGGTATTGGCCTTTGGAATCGCGCGGCGTTGAGCCGCGAATCGGCGGCGAAAGCGCATTGCACGAATTGGTCGCGGAAGCGCATCGACATGGCATTCGGGTGATTTTCGATATCGTCCCGAACCACGTGTATGAACGAAATGAGCGTTATACGCAGCATCGTAATGCGGGTTGGTTTCATGAAGGAATGGACGGATGCGTCTGTGGAAGTCCCGGTTGTGGTTGGGGAGAAAAACTCCAGACGTGTTGGTTTACGCCGTATATGCCCGACGTGCGTTTTCAAAATGCCGACGCCATGCGGATACAGGCCGATGACGCCGTGTATTGGACGGATACGTTCGATGCCGACGGGGTGCGAGTGGACGCCGTGCCGATGATGCCGCGAGCTGCGACGCGACGTATCGCGCATGCATTACGTCGAAATGTCGCGGGCGATGAAGCCACGTTTTTGCTGGGCGAAGTTTACACGGGCGCAGGCACGGGCGGGATCGAATCGATTCGGTATTATTTGGGCCCGTATGCATTGAATTCGGCCTTCGACTTTCCGCTGATGTGGACGATTCGCGATGTATTTGCGGCGGACCGCAAAGGTTTTTCGGCCGTCGAAGAAACGCTCGTTTTGAACGACGCGGCGATTGCGCATTCGGGATCGTTATTGGGACGGATGATCGACAATCACGACACGTCGCGCTTTTTATCGGAGGCTGTGGGGAATGCGGGGAATGATCCTTGGAATGCTCCGCCGCCGCAGCCGACGGATCCGAACGTGTATGCACGGGCGAAAATGGCGCTCGCGTTTGTCCTTACGATTCCGGGATTGCCCGTATTGTATTACGGTGACGAACTGGCGATGGCGGGGGCGGGCGATCCGGATTCTCGGCGGGTGGTGCCGGATTTGGCTACGATTTCGCCATTACAGGCGGAGGTACGGGTGGTCGTATCGCGTCTTGGTCGATTGCGGCGTTGTTCTGCGGCCTTGCGCAAAGGTGAACGAGTGCCGGTGGTGGTTGGGGCGGACATGTATGCGTATTTGCGTGATGCCGATGATGGCGATCCGGCGGTGATCTTATTTGCGCGGAAAAAAACGAGCATTCCATTGCCGTCCGGCGGGGTGCCTGCGGGGCAATACGTTGATGTATTCACGGGCGAGACGTTCGGTCTCGGGATGGGAGAATCCGTGCCGCTCGGTGATTTGTCGTATCGCGTGCTTCTCCGCGAGGGAAGCGTTTGTCTCAACCCCACACCGTGACGTGCACAGAATATGAACTTGAACAGAACGCTACGTTGCCTTGGTTTGACCACATTGATTACGTTGCCCGTGGTGGGTGGCGCATCATGTTTGGCCGAGGATCTCAATCAATACAATTCTCCGGGTGGTTTGGCCGGGTATAATCCCGGCGACGGGCCTCCGCCGGGTGGATCCACTGGAACAGGTTTTGGAACGGGCGGTGGAGGCGGCACGGGCAATGGTCCGCCGATGCCTCCGATGTGCATCGACGATCTGAAGCGTTGCGATTACGAATTTTCGCTCCCTGATTCCGGACAAACCTCGGTCGAGGTGCGGGGCGATTTCGGCAACAACACTTGGAATATGGGCGTTGCCTTGACGAAAGCCGCCGGAAAGTGGTCGGCCGTCGTTCCGATTCCGTACAACAAGCAGGTCCAATACAAATACGTCATCGACGGGAACAATTGGATCATGGATCCCACGAACCCGAACCAAATCGACGATGGGTTTGGCGGAAAAAACAGCTTGCTCATGGCGACGACGTGCGATCCGTGGACGTGCGTGTCGGCGCCGCCTCCGCCGGAAGACAGCCCGATTGAAGCCTGGCGAGATGCCGTGTTGTATTTCGTCTTCGTCGATCGTTTCGTCGACGGGGATCCCACGAACAATGGTTCGCCCGTGGCCAACGTGCCGCCATTAGCCAATTATCACGGAGGTGATTGGCAGGGCGTCATCAACAAGATCAAAGAGGGCTATTTCGGGCAGCTTGGGGTCAATACGTTGTGGCTCACGGTGCCTGTCGACAATACCGAACAATCGGGTAAAGGAACGGACGGGCATGATTACAGCGCCTATCATGGGTATTGGCCGAAGGACTTTTACAAGGCCGAAGAGCATTTCGGCACGATGGCCAAGCTGAAGGAGCTCGTGGATGAAGCGCATAAAGTGAACATCAAGGTGCTCATCGATTACGCGGCGAACCATGCGCATAGTTCGGCCATGGTCTACCAGCAAAACATGGGCTGGTTCTGGCCGAATTCCAATGGCAATGGTGGAAATTGCGTTTGCGGCGACGGTTGTGGTTGGGAAGGTCCGACGCAGGAGAAATGCTGGTTTACGCCGTATTTGCCGGATTTCAATTACGAAGTCGCCGACGCTCGCAAATACAGCATCGACAACATGGTTTGGTGGTGGCAACAAACCGGCATCGATGGTTTGCGCTTGGATGCGCTCAAGCACATGCACATTTCGTGGCTCACGGATTTGCGCACGCGCGTGAACAACGATATCGATAAAGTCACCGGCAAACACTTTTACATGGTGGGCGAGACGTATACGGGAGACAAAGGGCTCATCAATTATTACGTCGATCCGCTGACGAAGCTCGACGGCCAATTCGATTTCCCGCATCGCGCCGAAATTTGCTCGAAAATTCTCCTTCGTCAGGGCACCATGCAGGAGCTCGAAGGGTTCTTGAATGGCAACGACGGGGCGTACGGCAATGGGATCATGAGCACGTTCATCGGCAATCATGACTTGCCGCGCGTGATTCATTTGGCCCAGGATGCGCCGGCTTGGACCAATCCTTGGGATGGCGGGAAAAACTCGAATTGGCCCAATCAAGCCGGTCCGGGGCTGCCCGGTGGGACGTCGGCGTTCGAGCGTATGGCCAACGCGTTTACATTGCTCATGACGACGCGCGGCGTGCCGCTCATTTATTACGGCGACGAGATTGGTTTGCCCGGTGCGGGTGACCCGGACAATCGTCGCGACATGCAATGGTCGGGTTATTCGGCGGGCCAGAATCAGCTCAAGACGCACCTGGGCAAGCTCGGCCAAATCCGTAAAGATCACGTTGCATTGCGTCGAGGGAATCGTTCGAGTCTCTGGGCGACGCAGGACACCATGGCGTACAAGATGGTGCATGCGACTGAAACGGTGTATGTCGCGATCAATCGCGGCGACGCTCAAGGTTCCGTCAGCGGTTTGCCCAGTGGCACGTTGACAAACCTCTTGACGGGTCAATCCGTGACGGGTCCGACGCTGAACCTCCCGCCGCGTTCGTCCATGATTCTCACGCAATAGTCAAGCCATCTCGAACTGTCGGGCGCGGCGAAATGACTCGAAAGCCGTATTTTCGCCGCGCCGATCCCGTATCCACCCGCCGTAGTATCTGAGCGCTGGAAGGTTTTTCACATCCGGCGGTGGTTCCTTTTGACGCGTCCGACCGGAACGTGTAAGGATCCATGGGTCACGGAAGGTAGGAGTCTCCTTATGTCGCTGCTTGACGATCCGGTTCAATTTTCCAAGATTTTCCACCACTTCCGCTCGGGCTCGATCTTTCGCAACGTGAGCCGTCATGATTTTGCTCGCCTGCTCTCCGCCGCTACCGTCAAGGAAGTGACGCCGGGCGAACAAGTATGCGTTGCGGATGTGGCGCCGGGAGCGCCGCCATCGTCGAGTTTCTACATTCTGCTTTCGGGCGACTTCAATTTGAATGGGTCGACGATTCCGGGCGGCATTCAGAATGGAATCGTCGGCGTTGAAGACGTGGTCAATCAGGCGCCGCGTTCGGTCACGTTGAACGCTCTGTCAAAAGGCATCGTTGCCGAGATTCCGGCCACGTCTTTTCGAACCTTGCTTGGTTCGTCGACCCCATTTCGTCAATCTCTCAACCCATTGGGTCCAATCGCCGCGGCGGGGCCCGATTGCATTGCGCCGTGCGAGCTCGCGTCGCGTGGGAATGTCGTCCAGTTCATCTCGGATATTCCCGATATGCCTCTTTCATTGCTCATCGAATTGCTTTCGCGCGAAATCGCCACGAGTTTTGCGGATAGCGTACTCGTCTTGCGAGCGTGCGCGCCCGGTCAAGCGCCGAGTGTCGCACCGATTTTGCTACCCAATGCGGGCCTCGGAGCGCTCTCGTATATGTTGGTCGACGCGAACGTCATTGCCGATGTTGCGACCCACGTGCCCCATTACGACTACGTCATGTTGGACGGTGTTACGTCGCCCGCAGTGGATGTCGTCGTGAAGTTGTTTTTCGGTTACCCGCAGGAATTCGCCAATGCGCCGGTGGGAATGCCCAGAATATTCCAAACGTGCGTGGTGGGTCAACCGCCGTTGCCTTGTTCCGACGATCTGCAATACATCAATGCGAATATGGTCCAGACCAAACATCGCGGCGATTGTCGTATTCGCCTCGATTTGGTGCAATTACGCGCCTTGGCCCAGGTGTGGAACCCATATTTGCCGCTGGTGTCGCTCGATGAAACCCTCACGCGTGAAATGGGCGTGTGGGCTCGCGCATTGACGTGTCGACGTACAGGCGTGGTCTTGGCGGGTGGTGGCGTATGGTCCATGCAATCGGTGTACCTTTTGCGCGAATTGTATGCGCGCGGCGTGCCGGTGGACGTCATTACCGGAGCCAGCGCCGGAGCCATGGTCGGCGGGTTTTACAGCGTCTTGGGGCTTGCCGGATTGGACCGCATCGTCGAATGCGGCGACAGCGGCATACTCGACCTGCTGATCACCGCATGGATGGTTTGTCCCGCCGTCGCGCAGAACTTCTTGGAGCGCGAATTTGGTAAATACACGTGCCTGGACCATTTGTGGGTCGATTTTCGGCCCAATGCGACAAACCTCACGAGTGGTCTCGGCGTGGCGTTTACCGAGGGTCCGGTGGCTTTGGCCGTCCGAGCGGCGGCGTCCGCGCCACCTCTTTTTGCTCCGACATTCAGCGGATCGCAGCGGTTTGTCGACGGAGCGTTCTCGAACAACGTGGCGGCGCAAGTATTGCCGTATTTCGGCGCGAATTTGACGTTTGCCGCCAATACTTATCCGCCGTCGTATCGACCCAACGTTCCGTGGGTGCCGGGTTTTGTGACCCGCACGCTGAGTCTTGGGCCGTTGAATAGGTTGTTCGACTTCACCGTGGCGCTCAATTTATTGGCGAATATCACGGGTGCGGTCGAAGGCGGGTATGCGGATATTGCTTATGATGCGTCCGCGACCATTCCGTTTCCGTTTCTCCTGACAAGCGATTTCCGCAAATCGTCTCAAATCGTCAACGAAGCATCGCAGAATCCGGTCCTGAATGGAGCGATTGATGCGTATGTCGCTCGCTGGGAACACCTGCGTTTGCGAGGGCAACGTACGTGGGATACGTTGCCCCCGTGATGGCCGCGTGGTTGTCGGGCCAATCGTGAAATCATGCCGCTCGATGCGGCTCGCGGTCCGTCGGTACATCGTCCATTGCGTACGCAATGGTTTGCCCAAGCGAACCATTGGGGCGATGTACCGGCCCGTTTGCGCGACGAACGACAGGCGACGGACGAAGGATCGTCGTAGAAATCAGGTTACGCTGACGCGGACGGCTTATCGGGTGCGGGGCGTTCTTCAAAGCCGAGGCGCGTTCGGACCTCGTGGAAATCGAGTTCCCACATGTCTTCGAACGGAGCGAAGAACAGGTTGTAGGATTTATGGCTCAACTTGTACCCGCGAATCATTTCTCTGACCATGGCTACGGGTTGGCCATAACGCAACATCATGTAGGGCGTGCCGGCGACCGATGCAATGCCATAAGGTTCGCGCAAGTTCATCATGTTGAATACTTGCAAGCCCATTTCACCGGGAACGTCGGTGCCAAAACCCACGATTGCATGTATGATGTCGTGAATCTTGAAAAATCGCTGCGTCACCCAATCGCGCTTGAACGTTTCGGCGAGCCCCGGTGCCGCGCCCACGTGACCACCGGCGGAAATGTAGTGCTCTTCGAAGAAGAGAGCATATCGATACCCGAACGTATTCGTCGGCAGCTTCTTCAGCGCCTCGATATCAATCGGCTGCTTTGTCAATTGTCGAAGATGCTCCACCTGCTCTCGCGGAGCCTTCGCGATCATGTTCCGATACCACGTTTGCACGGGCCATGAGAGCGACACGGCATCGACCATGAGGTTGAGCGCGTCAAACTCGAATGGTTTCCACCAGAGGATCGACATGGCGCGCAGAGCTTGACCGTATTTGACCATGACAGAATGCAAGGTACATGCTGCCCTCGGGGCGTGTCAACCACGCGTAGCAAAAATATCAGAAGCGGCTGACACAACCATCTTGACGCCTGTCATTAGTTCGTCATAAGGACGAAGAGCGTCCCGGACGCATCGGACTACCCTAACGTATGAAAATGATTGACAAGAAGCGGCAATGGATCTCGCGATCCCCGATGTGGTGCACGTCGGATTGTTACGACGGAGTCCGGTTCCGCATTACAAGCGCACTGGCTTCTCTCGCCACACTTTGCTTCGACAACAGGGGTTTTCAAGCGAACTCTCGAGCGAAGTAGCAAGACAAACTGCATAGCCGCGTTACCACGTCAAAGAGATGTGTCAAGGTCGGATTTGGTACTCGAGATAATTTGGTGGAAACGATGATCAACGCACGAATTTTGGGTACGGGCAGTCATCTTGCTGGTCGTCGCGTTCCGACGAGTGAAGTCGCGAGTGTCGCATTGCCGGGCAAGGATCCGAAAGACGTTGAAGACAAGATTGGAATTTCGACGCGATATTGGGTTGATGCCAAAACCACGGCCGCGGAGATCGGCACGGAAGCATTGAAGCGGGCGATTGAAGCGTCCGGTTTGTCGCCGAAGGATCTGCGGCGAATCATTTTCGTCAGCTCCACCGGCGGTGATATGCTCATTCCGGGGACGGCGCATCTCGTGTGTGATCGGCTCGGCCTTCACGATACGTGTGATGCATTCGATATCAACAATTCTTGCGCGGGATTTCTCACGGCGCTCGATACGGCGGCTCGTTCGGTGGCGACGGGATTCGGTCCGGTGGCGATTGTTTCCGGTGAGATCTTTTCGCGATATCTCCCCGCGGAAAAACCCCGTCCGTATTTGGTCATGGGGGATGCCGCCGCTGCGGCCATCATTGGACCGACCACGGAAAAAGAAGGCGTCTTGGCGTCATTTTTGGCCAGCAGCGCCGAGCTTCGTCGGGAAGTGACCATGCAGCACCCGGGGTTGTCTGCGCCGCCCACGTTCCTCCAATTCGATGCGACCTACGAAAAACTCACGAGCGTCGCGGCCGACGCATTGGCCGGCAGTTCGGCCAAGGTCCTTGCGGCGGCGGGTATCGAATTGGGCGACGTCGAATGGTTTTTGCCGCATCAGCCCAATGGTCGAATGCTCGAAAAAATCATGGCAATCATGCATGTTCCCATGGAGCGAACCATTACGGTCGTCGACGAGATCGGCAGCGTGGGTTCGGCGTCGGTGCCCGTGAGCCTCGATCGGCTGATGCGCAGCGGAAAGGTTCGTCCGGGTGATCGCATTTTGATGGCGGCGGTTGGTGCGGGCACGGGTTATGGTGCCGTTCTTTTTCAGGCGGGAGTACGATGAATCTTGGACCTAGCGCGGCGCGTGCCGCATGGCATGGCTATTGGACCGCAATGCGGTATTATCACCGGTTCGAAGTCCGAGGCCTGGAGAATGTCGAACGGTCGGGACCGGCGCTCATTGTGGGATATCACGGTCGAGGTGTCGCTCATGATATGATCATGCTCGCTTCGCTTTTGTACGAGCGGAGCGGCGCGGAAGTGCGGGCTGTCATTCATCAAAAGGTCGTTGAATTGCCCGTGCTCGGCTGGCTTCCTCAAGGGCTGGGATACGTGGCCGGTGATGGTCCCGAATTGGCCGATGTGTTTGCCCGAGGAGACTCGTTGATGATTACGCCGGCCGGTCCCATCGAGGGCTGCCGAAGTTTTCGCGAGCGGTACAAAGTCAAATGGGGCCATCGCCTGGGTTATTTGAAGCTCGCCCTCAAATACAAATTGCCCATCATTCCGACGGCCGGGACCGGAGTGGACGATACGTACATCGGCCTCAACGACGGATACGAATGGGGCAAGAAGTTCGACAAATCAGCCCTTGCCAAAACCCTTCATTGGCCCGGTGGTTTTCCGATTTGGTTTGCATTCGGCGCCACGGGACCTTGGCCCGCGACCTTGCCGTTTCCCGTCAAAATCGTTTGTCATGTCGGAAAACCCATCGACATCGAAGCGGATGGCCCGGTCGATCCATCCGATCGCCAGGCGCTCGAAAAGATCCATCATCGCATTACGGGCACGGTTCAAAATCTCTTGGATGAAGGCCGAGGAAAACGATCGTTATGACGCGTGAGTCTTCGGGGGAAAAATGGGCGCTCGTATTGGGCGCATCATGTGGTACGGGCGGCGCGATTGCGCGAGCCTTGGCGCACGACCCCGGATATCATATTTTCGGCGTTCACCGTGGAAATCATCCCGACGGGGCGAATGAAGTCCGATCGGCGGTGGTCGGTTGCGGGCGAAAGATTCATTTTCGAATCGGCGAAGGTGGAACTTATGAAGGCGTCATTGCCGGAGCCGAAGAAATCGAATCCGTAGCCGGGAAAAAAAGCATCGCGTTCGTGGTGCATTCGTTGGCCAATGCCTCGGTGGGGCGGCTCGTTTCCGCGGCAGGAGATCAAGTCGCACCGCGCCAAGTGTACAAAACGTTCGATTCCATGGCGCATTCGTTCCTGTTCTGGACCCAGGAGCTCTTCAAACGCGACCTGCTCGCACCCGGGGCGCATATTCTCGGTCTCACCAATTGGATGACCGATTCGGTGCTGCCGGGTACGGGCCTCATCGCCGCCACCAAAGAGGCGCTCGGCGCATACAATCGCCACTTGGCCCGCGAACTTGGGCCGCATGGTTATCGCGTGAATCTCTTGAAGTTTGGCGGGGTATTCACGCCGGCGGTCGAAAAAACGTTTGGCGAGGCGCGATTGCAACGATTGCGCAAAGTCCTCGGACGTCTGGCCACGACACACAATATTTCCACGGTCGATGAAGTCGCCAGGTTCGTCTCCGTCTTGGCCGCGGATTCGACCTCGCGATTCAATGGGGCGACCATTGATTTCACCGGCGGTGAATCGCAAGGATTTTTCGACGTCATCATGAACGACGCCATTCTCGACGGGGATTGACGGCTGATGCGCGGGTTTGCCGCGGGCGTCAATTCCGAGCGTTCTTTTGTTCGGGCATACGAAATGCCAGCGAATACAAGAACAAGCTCAATTGATCCACGTGCACGTCTTCGGCCTTCTCCGGCAATGCATCGACGGGCGCGTGCGGATTGTTATCGTACCAGGTGACCATTTTGAACATGGCTTGATGGTACAAATTCGGATTTTGCGACGTATCCAATTGTTCGTCCGCGACGACGATGGGCGTACCGGGCATTGCGACGCGCGCCATTTCGGCGAGAGCTTGCTTTGCATCTCGAAACCCGTTGATACCGCCGACGTGAAACACGCGATCGAACGAATGATCCGGAAATGGCAGCGCATGAGCATCCGCCATCAAAAGCCGCACTTCGGTATCGCCTTGACGCCGCAATTTTCGGCGCAGCACCGACAGCATTCCGGGGCTCAAGTCCACGCCCCAGATCTCCACCGGCAAACGCGCCGGTAAATCATGACGAACGTAGCGCAAATTCGCGCCCGTCCCGATACCCACTTCCAAAATTCGCACCGGTTGGCCGTCACTTCGCGGTTTGAGCGATTTCAGGTCCATTCGCGGCATGTATCCATTGCGAAATGCGCCTTCCGTGATGTTGGCGCTGCCGACTTGAAAAAGCGGCAACAGCGTAGCGACCGACATATCGTGAAAGACCGAAAAGTAATTGTAAATGAACCGCATCATGCGGTCCGTTCCTTCCACTTTGTCTTCCACGTAAAGATGACTCATGCCGTCGTCCACGCGCCACGCACTCCCACAACGGCCGCACGGCAATTGCCCGCGATCAATGTGCCCATGAAGCACGGTGCCCACGAAATGCAATTGACCATGACAACGTGGACAGGCGAGACGATCGATTTCGGTCGGTTTCAAGTGACGAACTCCGGGAGCGGGTTGATCGAACGGCGCGATTCTACCGAATCACAGCTCGACCTTCAAGCCCCTTGGCAGCCGAATGACGAATTCCGTGAACTCGCCGGCGCGCGTATCGAGCGACAAGCTGCCGCGATGCCCGTCCACGATGATGTCGTGGCTGAGGGACAAACCGAGACCGGTGCCTTCTCCGGGCGGTTTGGTCGTAAAAAAGGGCATGAATATCTTGTCGACGGCGTCCGGACGTATACCCGTACCATTGTCGCGAATGCGAATTTCGACCCAATCCGTCTCCGCGATGGTCGATACTCGCAATTCCGGCCGATAATCGCCCCCCATGACGCGCTTTTTCTGTTCCACCGCATAACATGCATTTTCGACGATACTGAGCACGACGCGCCCCACGTCGCCGGCCACCGCGTCGACGAGCCCCACACCGGGATCGTAATGCGTAATGACCTCGGGCTTGAACGTCGGCTGTCGGTGCTGCGCCACTTGCACCGAATAATTGACATTTTCGGCCACGACCGCGTTCAAATCCGTCGGACCTCGTTCTCCAACGGTATTGCGCGAATGCTGGAGCATGCTCGAAATGATTCGATTCGCCCGCTTTCCATGATTCTCGATTTTTTCGACGTTCTGCCGCAAGAGCCCGAGCGATTCCGTAATACCCTCGAAGGCGTCTTCGTCGATGGCTCCGCTTTGCTCGTCGAGCTCGCCGGTGATTTCATCCACCAATTGAACGCTCAAGCTCGCGAAATTATTAACGAAATTGAGCGGGTTTTTGAGCTCGTGGGCGATGCCGGCCGTCAAGGTCCCGAGCGAAGCGAGCTTCTCTTTGGTGACCAATTCTTTTTGCGTCGCGCGGAGCTCTTCATTCTTCTCCCGTAACTCGCGTGTCCGCTCTTCGACTTTTTGCTCCAGCGTGGCATAGAGTTTGGCATTGTAAATCGACAACGCGGCTTGGCCGGAGAGCAAACGCAAAACTTCCAATCGTTCGGCCGTGAAGGCGCCCTCGGTGAGGCTATTTTCGAGGTAAATGACGCCCATGATTTGACCTTGATTGGTGAGCGGCGCGCAAAGAACGGACTTCGGAGCAGCCTTCAGCACATACGGATCTCGTGTGAAATGCCCGGTAACGGTCGCATTCGCGAGCACGATGGTCTCACCGGTGCGCACGACGTAATTGATGATGGCGCCCGACATCCGCGCTTCATTGTCCGCCAACGTGAGGCCGCTCAACGAAGTCGCCGTACGATCCGGCTCGCATTCCGCTTCGACCACGAGTCGCCCGTCGCGCATGAGCAGGAAAAACCCACGCCGCGCTCCAACATTTTCGAGCATGATTTCGAGCAGTGCGTGCACCAAACGATCGAGCACGATTTCTCGGGAGATCGCTTGCGCCGCTTTCATCACCGAAGACAGCTCCAAAAGTTCGGTCTTCCCGGCGGTCGTCGGCGTTTGGGCGATGATCGTCTCGTGCTTGTTCGCAAAACTCGTTTTTCCACCGAGTTTTTCCGGGTACGCCTGCTCGAGCGTCTTGACCTTCGCTCCCGCTCCCCAACGTAAATAGGCATAATGGGCATCGACCAAATATGCTTCGCCCGCGCGCGTATACGTCCACGATCGACACGCATCGGCGGCGCGTTCACACGCTACGGCTTCGTCGTAGATGTAATTCTCTTGGGATGCATTTCGAATCGCATTTTCATAAAGCTCCATCGCCTCCGCAATGCGATCTTGGTTTCGCGCCCGCTCCGCTTCGACGAGCTGCCATTTGTGCATGAAATTCATCGGGGCATGACGCGCCCAGCCGGCCATTTCCGCTTGATTACGCTCGACCTTGACCAATGCGGCGGCTCTTTCGCCTTCAGGAAGGCTGCGGGCGTGCGCGAGCAAGGCCAGGGATTGAAACTCGTTCTGCAATATCAGCATGGGGTGGCCCATGAGCCCGTGGCGATTGGCTTCGGCTTGTTCGGCAAAAGCAACCGCTCGAGCATATTGACCGAAAATGTATGCCAAAAGGGTTTTACATGTATAAAGTACGCATAACGATGAGAAATTCTTCGCTTCGACGAGCGCCGGAGTTCGGGTGATTTCATCGAATGTTTCTCCAACGAGAATCGAGGGATCGTCGGAGGCATGCATCAAATTCAAAACGGTTTGCAGCGGAATGGCGGCGAACAGTCGCAGCATGTCGTGCTTCATGCGCGTCAAGAATTCCACGTGCAGCGCTTGCTTCTTGGCGACATCATCGAGCGGCAATGCGGCGATGAGCGGTGAGGTGCACGAATTCGAGGCGCAATGCGCGGCGAACTGCAACTCCGCCGTATCGATGCCCGCGGTCAATCCTTCACGGAGCAGCGAAAGCGTTTCCCGCAAATGCACTTTCCAAGGCTTGATGAGCACCGCCAGGAGTAAATACACATTGCTTTTCGCTTGGCGCGCTTCGAGCCGTTCGAGCACCGTCGCCGCAAGATCACCCCAAGCCGCCGCGGCGTTGGCATCTCCGAGCACACCCGCATGCAAAACGCCGTACGTCGCATAAGCAACGGGCGCCATGGGCGTATTGCCGTGCAATACGCATTGATGCAAATGTTCGCACGCAACGAGCAGGAACAGAATGGGATTGGCCGTTTTCGACGGCGCAGCCAGCAAAACGAGTAATCGTTGGACGGCGAGATCCGTCGCGATCTTCGTCTCCGGCAACAAAGCCAGATCCGCAATGGGACGTTCACCGAGCACCGCGCGATTTCGTTCGAGCGCGGCCGTGAAGTCCGCACGTGTCGGTTGCGCAGGCAAATGCACGCCCAACAGCGCCAGCGCCTCGAGCCCATCGTGAATCACTTCGTCGAATTTGTTTCGCGACAAATTGTAAAGCATGCGCGTTTCCACGACGGTGACCTTCTCCATCGTCGTGCGCGAATGCTTCATCGCCACGTCGCACAATTGCTGGGCGGCCTCGAGGTGCGCATTCAAGTATTCCGCTTCGGCGGCGTCCGTATAAATCTGAATCGCGAGATCGTGGTCTTTATCGAATGCATTCTCCGGCAAAATATGCACGGCCGTCATGGAATAACGCGACGCCGGCTCGAAAGCCGCCGACGCTTTGGCCTTTCGCGACGCCCGTAAAGCAAGCTTCGCCAAACGATATCGTTCGTCTCGGGTCGTGATGCCGTCGATACCGAGCATGTATTGGTTCACGATATCGAACAAATGCTCGTCATGCGTCTTTTCCGGCGCGGTCGACAGAAAGAACCGCGCCAATTCCAAATGCACATCCGCCCGCTCTTTTTCCCGCAACAGCGAATACGCGGCGTGCCGGACCCGATCGTGCAAAAAGCGAAAGGACAAACCCGTCACCGTATCCACGAGCTCTCCGGGAGGCGTGGGCGCCGTCGGCAAACTCTGTTGAATGGGAATCAAAAGCCCTTCGTCGATGGCCTGCTGCAAAGCGACGATCGCGGTTTCCGGCGGACAACGGGCGATGACCGACAACGTGCGCGGATCGAATCGATTGCCGATACACGCCGCGAGCTCCAATGTGCGCTGAGCCAACGGCGTGAGGCGATGAATTTTGCTCACCATCAATTCGACGACATCGAGCGTCAAGCCGAACGAACGAATGTTTTCGATATCCCAACGGTAAGCGCCGGCATCCGGATCGAATTCGATGAGGCCGTCGTTCACGAGCGACGACAATAGTTGCGCCATGAAAAACGGATTTCCACCCGTCTTCTGCAAAAGCAACGCCGCGAGCGGTCCTGCCCGATCCGAACCGCAAAACAAAGCGTCATCGAGAAACTGAACGATATGCGGCGTCGACAACGGCGTCAACGTAATGGTCGCCGCCTTCTTCACCCGCGATTGCAGCGTTTCGAGCAGCTGAGACAAAGGGTGCGTCTCGGTAATTTCATTCTCGCGGTACGCCCCGATCAAACAGAAATAACGTAATTGCGAATCCGTGAGCAATTTCTCGAGCAGATTCAAGGACGGGTGATCCGCCCATTGCAGGTCGTCCAAGTATACGACGATCGGATATTCCTTGGACGACAACGTGCGCACGAAGTTCTGGAATGCGAAATGAAATCGATTGACCGCTTCGGTCGGGGCTACGGCGATAGGGGGCGCTTGCTTGCCGATGACCAATTCGAGGTTCGGGATCAATTCTGTAATGATGCCGGCGTTGTTTCCGAGCGTCCGGGTGAATCGATCTCGCCAAAGTTCGAGCTCGTCTTGGTTTTCACCCAGGATTTGGCGAATGATTTCCTGGAACGCGTCGATCAATGACGCATAAGGCACGTTGCGACGCAATTGTTCGAATCGCCCCATCGCAAAATAGCCCCGAGATGAGACAAGCGGGGCGCACGTTTCGGTGATCAGCGACGTCTTGCCGATTCCCGAATAACCCGCCACCATCACCACTTCCGTGTTTCCCGTGGCGCAGCTCTCGATGATTTCGCGTAATTGAGCGGCGGGTACTTCCCGGCCGTAGAGTTTCTGCGGCAAATGAAATTGGCTGGAAATATCGAATTTACCGGCTACGAAACCATCCAACGACCGGGACGCATCGAGCGTTTCTTGGATCGCCTCCAAATCCAGCGCCAAACCTCGCCCCGATTGATGACGTTTGTCCGGTGTCTTCGCGAGCAGCTTGTGAATGACATCCGAAAGCGCCTTCGGAACATCCGGACGCAGCTCGTGCAGAGGTTGCGGTTCGAGCGCGATGTGCGCGTGCAATAACGCCAACGTGTCGTCCATCTGAAATGGCGTCGTCCCCGCCAAAAGCTCGTAAAGCGTGATCCCCAGAGAATAAAGATCGGCCCGATAATCGAGCAATTGACTCATGCGCCCCGTTTGCTCGGGCGACATGTATTGCAGTGTTCCTTCGAATAAACCTGATTTGCGCGTCGCTTGAGCGTCGGTCGATGCTGTACGAGCAATCCCGAAATCAATGATCTTGACCTGCCCCGTCACCGGATTGCGTACGATATTCGACGGATTGATATCCTTGTGAATCACGCGTCGCTGGTGTATTTGCCCGAGCGTCCGGGCGACACGACTGCCGATGTCCAGCACTTCGTGCACCGTAGGTCGCTTCGCGGCATACAGCTGTCGCAACGAAATGCCCCCGAAATCCTCCATCACCAGCGCCAATCGATTCTTGTACCGGGCAATTCCATAAACCCGAATCACCCCCTCGAATCGCAAAGAATCCAAAATCTCGTATTCCCGCTCCAGCTTCTCCAGCTCGATCGGTGGCGGATGCTCACTTTGAGGCATCTTGAGGATACAGGGTACCTGATCCGACAAACGTGTCGCACGAATGATCTGCGTGCGACCGCTTTGATGGACGCGTTCGCCCAAGCTGTATTCGGTCAGGATATTCTCCATCGTCGCGCAGTCTACTCCGCAGCAAAGCGTCCGTGCACGTCAAATATCACGATCGCGGGAAAATCAGAACATAGGACCCCGGCTGAGGTCGAAACAATGTCGTCTTCGTCGGATGAGCGTCTTTCTTGTAGTGGCTGATCCACGGCAGCGCATTCCACGAGTCGTTATCTTTGATGTATTCCGGCACGACCAAGTCGAGCTCGATGTATCGCCCTTTGGTTTTTTTTGACAAATCCGGCCCGAAAGTCCATTTTTCCCGACCTTCGCGCGCCACGAGGTCGTTGTGAATCGCGCCCCCGTAGGTCAATATCATTTTCTCCGGCGCAGCATTTCCCCGTTGCCCGAGGAGCGTTGTGACCTTTTCATCGATCAACCGGGCAATCATTTCCAGCATCACAATCACGGCGTCGTCTTTTGCTTGAAGAATCTTGTCGTAGTCCGCGCAAGGAGCGCGAAGAATATGCGGCTTGACGCCTTTCGCATGAGCCGCGTCGCCCAGCGTCACGTATTCATTTTGATTGGTTTTGGCTTGATTTTGCGTGACCGGTTTTTGTTTTTCCGCGACCGCGGCTTCTTTCTTTTTCCCGCATTGCCCTTCGGCGACCCAAATCTCGAGCACGATGTCGCTCGCCGGCATCTGCTGCTTCGGATCGACGAGCATAGGCAGGAATGTCTCCGTAAATCGTTTTGTGCTCGAAGTGATTTCTTCAGCTCCTTTGGGAGCGTGTGATTCGCCGATCGCCAACACCAAAGGTTTGTCCGCCAATACCGCGGCAAACGCCTCGCGAGGTGCGTCGAATAGCCGACAGTCCGGTGCCTTGCATGAATCCTCATCGGGCGCAGCGACCGCGGAAGCTGTCGCCGAAGGCACGGCAGGCGGTGTCGAAAGCACCGGCGGAGCAACCACCGTCGCGACTTTGTCATCCTTGCAGCTCGAGACGAACGCCGACAAGAACAGCACCGCCGCCACATATACCCGCGAAGAACGGATGCATTGGTTTGTCATGGATATCCAACCGAAAGCGAACCCAAGTAGCCTAGCAGTGTGGACGTCGCCGTTGCTACGTCGGTCCAACGATTCGATCGAGCTGAATCCGGTACGCTTTCGGGAGCTGATCGAGATCGACGCGTGGTTTTAATGTTCGCAGCGCCGATCGCGTCACCGCATCGATTTCGGAGCCAAGACGCGCCGCTTCGAGATGAACTTCGAGCGCGCGACGAAATCCATCCCGCGCTTTTCGAACATGTCCCCGAAGCTCCTCGATCTCCGCTTCGTGCTGCACGAACATCGCATACGCCGAAATTCGCTCGCGTGATCCCAAGAGAATCGCGGCGCTCGACGAATCGCGTCGGCTGAGGCTGTCCCAGAGCGGCCCGAACAAAACCACCGCGCCGTCGAGCAACATTTTCGCGGCATCATCGAGCTTGCCGGTGCGGCGAAGACCAACGACGCGCCCAAACAGCTCACCAAGCTGCTGCGTCGTACGAAAAGTCGAGTCACGGGATTGAAAAGACATCGAAGCTTGTCCGGACATCCGTCCGATTGTGCCCCCCAGCATACCAGCGTGCGCTCGCAACGAAAGAAATGTCGGAGCCATCCCGGATGCAATGCATACACACCCAATCACACCGGGTTGTGACATGCTCCCGCGTCATCCACCCCAGCTCCGACGAATCGAATGCTCCACTCCATCCGCTACGGCCGACACTTCGACGACTTCATTCCCGGCGCGATCTACCAACACCCGTGGGACGTCACCATCGACGAAGGCATGCTCGCCCTCTTTGCCGCATCGTTCCAAGACGCCCTTCCGACGTACGCCAGCCGGCGCGTCGCGACAAACTTGGGTTTTCCCGATCGTCCCGTCCATCCGCTCGTGCTGTTGAACCTGGGTTTGTCCTTCAGCGTGCACGACGTCAGCGAACAAGCCATCGCGCACCTCGCCTACCTCTCCGTGCGCTTTCCAAATGCTTGTTTTCCAGGTGATTCCGTTTATGCGGCGTCCAGCGTCATCGGCATGCGTCCCGTGTCGACCGGAGACAAAGGCGTCGTGCATGTGCGGACCGAGCTTCGGAATCAAAAAGAACTGGTCGTCTGTTCCTTTGAACGCAAAGCGCTTGTCCGAGCAGGACACCTCCAAGGTCGTCCGCGACAGGAAAATCCCGTCGTCGTTCAAGCACCTCTGTTCCAAGACGAACCCGCTCGCGCCCCCGCGAATCTTCTCGGCCCGTTGCCTCCGCTCCACGGTATCGGACCGTTCCCGACGTTCTGGGAAGACTTCACCGTCGGCGATGTTTACGCCCATGAAGTCGGACGCACCGTCAGCGAAGCAGAACACATGCAAATCGCCACGTTGTGCCGCAATTCGCATCCGTTACATTTTGACGAACACTACTGTCAGAAGCATTCGTTTGCGAAGACGCGCGTGGTGTTCGGCGGTGTGGTGCTTGCGTGGGTGCTGGCTTTATCGAGCCGTGATGTGGCGGGAAACGCGGTGTGGGACATGGGGCTCGACGATGGCGCTCATCCCGGCGGCGTATTTGCGGGCGATACGCTTTATGCGGCGAGTTTGGTGCAGGCGAAAGAGGAGCACGGTCCCGATGCGGGTCTGGTCACGTTGCGCACGGTTGGCGTGAAAAACACGCCGGCGCGCGTGCTCATCGAACGCGGAGAGGATTTGTTCACGCCGGAGCTTGGAAAAACCTCCGGCCGAGTCGTGGAAAAAGCCGTGGAAATCACGCGTACGCTGCTCGTGCGCAAACGCGCTTCGCGTGCGGGATGAAGATCGCAGGAGGGAACCATGTTGAAGATCAAAGGAATCGATCATGTGGCCGTTGCGGTCGAAAACATCGACCAGGCGCTCGAAAAATGGCGTCAAGCTCTGGGCGTCGAGGGGCGGGATCGAGAATTGGTTGGTTCTCAAAAGACCGAAGTCGTCTTGTTGCCGCTGGGTTCGAGCAGCGTGGAGCTCATCGAGCCGAAGGGGAACGACGGATTGGCGAAGTTCCTGGAAAAACGCGGTCCCGGGCTGCATCACATCGCCGTGGAAGTCGAAGGTATCGAGGCTGCGCTGACGTTGCTCGAGTCTCTCGGTGTGCCGCTGATCGACAAGACGCCGCGCATCGGAGCTCGAGGGCACAAGGTGGCGTTCGTGCATCCGCGAGCGACCGGAGGCGTGCTCGTGGAGCTGGTCGAGCCCGGGCACGAGTAGTGTTTGTCGGGTACGAATAGGCGCGGGTTTGTCTCCTTCAGACCGCGCGTTTTGCCTGCAAATCAGGGGCTTTTCGACTCGTCTCGAGTGTCCTTGGCAAACTCGTGCGCTTCGGCCTCTTCGTCTTGGCGCAGGCGCTGAAGTTGTTCGTGAACGGTGGTGCGGTCGTAACGAGCCGTCGGGGCTTGTTGCTGTTGGCTGAGCGCTCGCACCTGCTCGATCATCGACTTGCGGTCGACCTTGATCGTGTCGGCTTCGCCGATTTCGCGCATCTCTTCGAGTTTGCTGTGGACGGTGTTTTTGTCGTATTTGGCCGTGTCCGCTTCGAGGATGGCGTTTGTCAGGTCGGGCGCGGGCATTCGGTAAAGGCCGCTGGGATTGGCGGGATTGACGAGCCTTTGCAGCAGAGGGTCGGCGTCTTTCACGTTGTTGACGACGGCCAATTTCGTCCCGTTTTCCCGAGCGATCGTGTCGAAGGCTTGAGGGTCGAAGTCGTAGAGTGATGCGTCGATGAACAACGCCGCCGGCTTGAACTGCGCGACGTCTTTGCGGATGTCGGTGAGTGACGTTTCGGCAGCGGCGAAACCGCGTGGTTCGAGCAGTTCGCGTGCCCGCACGAGCACCGAGTTTGTCGCGCTCAACACGAGCACCGAGGGGGAGCGAAGGATCAGAGGAAGCGAGGGGGTCGACGGTTTGTGGTTCATGCCAGACGCCCTCCGTGAATTGGGTCGTTGGGTTTGTCTGTAACGACCCGGCACGTGCTCAGGTCGCGACGATGGCAAGACTGCCAGAAGATCGGCGTGGCGGGTGCAAATCCTGAAACAGCGGTGGTGATGGCCATTCCGATGCCGGGTCGGCGTCTGGTTCCTTGACGCGCCACGCTCGTTGCCACATCTCGAAGCCACCATGATCAATCGCACATCAGGTCCGCGCGTCGTTCGGGCCAATCGGGGAACGACTTTGTCGTGCAAAGGGTGGTTGCAGGAAGCAGCGCTGCGCATGTTGCAAAACAACCTCGATCCGGAGGTTGCCGAGCGTCCGGACGATTTGGTCGTGTACGGAGGTACCGGCAAAGCTGCTCGAACGTGGGAGGCCTTCGATGTCATCGTGCGTGAACTGCAGGCGCTCGAAGCGGACGAAACCCTGCTCGTGCAATCCGGCAAAGCGGTTGGTCGGGTACGAACACATCCCGATGCCCCTCGGGTTTTGATTGCCAATTCGAACCTCGTCGGGCGCTTCGCCACGTGGGATGAATTCCGTCGCCTCGAACAGCTCGGCCTCATCATGTACGGCCAAATGACGGCGGGTTCGTGGATCTACATCGGCACGCAGGGCATTCTGCAAGGCACGTACGAAACGTTTGTCGCGGCACGACAAGCTCATGCGACGCGAACGGGCCGCGAAGGTGCTCGATGGGTACTCACGGCGGGTCTTGGAGGCATGGGCGGAGCACAACCTTTGGCGGCGACGATGGCGGGCATGTCGTGTTTGGCCGTCGAAATCGATCCGACGCGGATCGATCGTCGTCTCGCGACACGGTATGTCGATCGGCGCATCGATGATCTCGATCAGGCGCTTGCCGCGATCGATGAATCCATTCGAGAGAACAAGCCTGTTTCGATCGCTTTGTGCGGCAACGCGGCGGATGTTTATCCCGAGCTCGTTCGTCGTGGAGTCGTCCCGGATCTCGTCACGGAACAAACGGCGGCGCACGATCCGCTGAAAGGGTATGTCCCGTCGGGGTTGTCGCTTCAAGAGGCGGCGGATTTGCGTGGGAAAAACCCCAAGGAATATGTTTCACGGGCCAAACAATCGATGCGCGTGGAAGTCGAAGCGATGCTGGAAATGGCCCAATGCGGCGCCGAGGTCTTCGATTACGGCAACAACATCCGGACCTGCGCGATGGAAGTGGGTTGCGAACGAGCGTTCGATATCCCCGGGTTCGTCCCGGCATACATTCGCGAATTGTTCTGCCAGGGCAAAGGACCGTTTCGGTGGGTGGCGTTGTCCGGCGATCCGGCGGATATTTTGGAGACGGATCGCGCGGTTCTCGAAGCCGTGCCGAATGATCCGGACTTGGCGCGTTGGATTCGTTTGGCGCAGGAGCGCGTGGCTTTTCAGGGTTTGCCCGCGCGCATTTGCTGGCTCGGATTGGGCGATCGCGCGAAGGTCGGCCTGGCCTTCAACGAACTGGTACGAACGGGCAAAGTCAAAGCGCCGATCGTGATTGGGCGCGACCATTTGGATTGTGGCTCGGTGGCGTCTCCGTTCCGCGAAACGGAAGCGATGAAAGACGGTTCGGATGCGATTGCGGATTGGGCGATTTTGAATGCGCTCGCGAATACCGCCGGTGGAGCGTCGTGGGTGAGTTTTCATCATGGCGGCGGCGTGGGCATTGGCAATTCGCTGCATGCCGGCATGGTCGTCGTGGCCGATGGCACGGAAGCCGCGGCAAAACGCCTCGAACGCGTGCTCACGATCGATCCGACGATGGGCGTCATTCGTCACGCGGACGCGGGGTATGAAACAGCGATTCACGTGGCGGAAACCAAAGGAGTTCACGTTCCGCATCGCGGCTGAGATTCGCGATCGGCGAGTTTGGCAAAGGAAACGATCGTCGACCCGATTGCCGCTTCACGTTTTGCGAATGAAACGCAGCTCGTTGGAGCTCCAACGGATGAGCTTTCATCCCATGATTTCAGCTGTGGATGACGCATGCATCCTTTCGGTTGTCAACCGGCATGTCATGGCGACGCGAGCCGTATCTTTTGCATTCCAACGATCTGGACAGCGGCGTGATTGCCGCCACCCTCGTGACGCACTTTTTGTCGAAAACGGCGCATGATCCCTGCGTATTTTCGTACACGTCGGCTTTCGTCTTGACTTGATCGACGAAGCGCCGGAAATCCTGTCGCCGGCATGCCATCCCGAGGGGTGGCACTCAGCGCGTACCTTGCGCGTTTGGTAGCTTTTGCGCGCGGCAAACGAGGCGATTTCAGATGAGCGAGACGGACACGATCGGAGCAACCAACGTCACCCCGCTGCTCCCTTCGCGGATTCTCGCCGGCAAGCGGTTCGTCGTCGTCGGAGGAACCGGCTTTCTCGGCAAAGTTTGGGTGTCGATGCTGCTGCATCGTTTCCCCGACATCGGTCACATGTACTTGCTCGTGCGACCGAAGTCCGGACAAACCGCCGAAGAACGCTTCTGGTCGCAAATAGCATCCTCGGCGTGTTTCGATCCGGTGCGTGAAGCGCATCCCGGGGCCGAGTACGAAAAGTGGCTCGCGGAAAAGGTCACGGCGTGTGCCGGCGACATCGTCATGCCCGAGTGTGGTCTCGATCCAGCCTTGCTCTCGCGTATCGACGGGACGATCGACGCGGTCGTGAACGTGGCCGGCGTCGTCGACTTCAACCCGCCGCTCGATGAAGCGCTCGAGGTCAACGCGTTTGGTGTGACGAACCTCGTTTCATTGGCCAAACGGTTGAACGCGCCGGTGATGCACACGAGCACGTGTTACGTGGCGGGGTATCGCGAAGGGCTCATCGAAGAAGTCGATCCGCGCGAAGTTCCGTTTCCGCGTTCGGAGGGAGAAACCTGGTTCGGCGCCGGCAGTGAAAAGCGCACGCTCGATCGTTCGCATTGGGATCCGCAGCGCGAAATCGATGAATGTTTGGACCTCATCAAGCAAGCTCGGCATCGCGGCGGCGATGCATTTCGTCAAAGCGCGTTTTTGGATGAAGCCAAAGCCAATTTGCAGGCGCGGCAAGAGCCGTGTCGGGGCAAGGCATTGGAAGATGAATTGGCCAAAGTAAAGCGTAAATTCATTGAGAATCAGCTTGTCGATGCGGGTACGGAACGAGCCCATTTTTGGGGCTGGTCGAATATCTACACGTACACGAAGAGCATCGGCGAGCAGGTTTTGGCGGCCAGTGGTATGCCATTTACCATCGTACGTCCGGCGGTCATCGAATCATCGACGATTTATCCGATGCCCGGATGGAACGAAGGTATCAACACGAGCGCCCCGTTCATTTACATGGCCATGCAGGGGCAAGTGCAATTGCCGGGCGATCCGCGCGTGCACCTCGACATCATTCCTTGCGATATGGTGACGAGCGGCATGATTGCGTCGTTGTGCGAATTGCTCGAAGGCAAAGCCGCGCCGGTATATCAATACGGAACAACGGACACGAATGCCTGCAAAATGACGCGGTATTACGAGCTGATTGGTCTGTACAAACGTCGCATCACGATGGAAGGCAAAAAGAGCGCGCTGTTCGATCACATCAAGGCGTACTTCGAGCCGGTCGGATTGACGAAAAAAGAATACCAAGCGCACGGCGCGCACCAAATTGCCAATGCCATGCGGACGGCGAGCGGTATTTTGGGCAAAGCCGCAGCCGGTCCCATTCGGCCGTTGCTCAAGCCGGTTTCCGATGCGCTGCAAACGGCTGCGCGAACCGAAGACAAATTGGGCGACGTCATGGATCTCTTTCTGCCGTTCACGGCGGAGAGCGATTGGGTCTTTTCTTGCGCCAATACGCGCGCAGCCATGGCCCGCATGCCCGCGGACGAACGCGCGAAGTTTTTCTGGGAACCGGAAAAAATGGATTGGCGCCAATGGATGTGGGAAGTCCACATTCCGGGCCTCGAAAAATGGGTTTTCCCGCTCATTGATGAAAAGCAACGCAAAGAGCTCAAAGCATTGCGCAAATACGACACGCTCATCGATATGATCGAAGAAGCCGCCGAGCGGCACGATCATGCGGTCGCGCTGCAAATGCTCACGGATGAAGGGCTCACGCGCACGACCTATCGCGAATGGCGCGACGGAATGGTCGAAACGGCCGCACGGCTCGCATCGATCGGCGTTCGTCCGGGCGATACGGTCATCATTTCGGGAGACAATCAGCCGGCGTGGGCGGTGGCGTATTTGGGTATTTTGCGGGCCGGAGCGATTGCGGTGCCGATCGATCCGGGGCTCGACGAGCGGCAAATTGGGAACATCGTGCGTTCGTCCGGGGCCAAAGTGGCCTTGTGGGATGCGACGGTGGAAGGCAAAGGGGGCAAAGGAGCTCGTGCGGCGCATTCGCAATTGCGCGTGTACGATCTGGCGACGTTTGCCGATCCGGATGCTTCGGCTTCGCTTGCGCCGCCGGATATTCAATTCAAGGGCGGCGATATTGCCAGCATCATTTACACGAGCGGCACGACGGGTGATCCGAAAGGGGTCATGTTGTCGCACGACAATTTCACGGCGCTCGTTGCGGCGCTCGGGCCGATTTTCCCGCTGGCGCAATACGATCGGGTGCTCAGCGTATTGCCCTTGCACCACACGTTCGAATTCACGTGCGGTCTGCTTTTGCCGCTTTCACGAGGTACGCGGATCATCTACGTGGGCGAATTGAGCGGCGAGCGTGTTTCCAAGGGGCTCCAGCAGGGGCGCATTACCGCGATGGTGGGTGTGCCGGCGCTTTGGCAATTGCTCGAGCGGCGGATCATGTCGCGGGTGAAAGAACAAGGTCCTGCGGCGGCGGCGGTCTTCGATTGGGGTCTCGAGCTCAATCGAATGATCGGCGAAAAAGCGGGCCTCAATTTGGGTCGGATGTTCTTCGGCACGGTGCACGACGCGCTGGGTGGAAATGTCAAATACTTGATTTCGGGTGGCGCGGCATTGCCGAAGGATACGGCGAACGTCTTCCGCGGGCTCGGATTGCCGCTCAGCGAAGGTTATGGTTTGACCGAGGCGGCGCCGGTGCTCACGGTGGCCAAAGCGTCGCCGAAGATGCGTCCCGGGACGGTGGGCAAACCCATTCCCAACGTGGAAATCAAGATCAACAATCCCGATGCCAATGGCGTCGGCGAGATCTTCGCGCGTGGTCCCAACGTCATGCTCGGATATGCGGGCAATGAAGAAGCCACGGCGGCGACGATTGATTCGGACGGTTGGTTGCACACGGGCGATCTGGGCAAATTCGATAAACGTCGCCAATTGGTCATCGTCGGGCGGCAAAAAGACGTCATCGTCACGACGAGCGGTGAAAACGTTTATCCGGACGATATCGAGAATATGCTGGGCGGCACCGCGTACGTCCGCGAATTGGCCATCGTCGGCATCGACGATGGGCAAGGTGGCGAACGCGTGGCTTGTTTGGCCGTGCCGGAGCGCGACGAAACGACGAACAACGACGACGACAAGAAGCCGACGATGTCGCGCGCCGAGCGTCACGAGCGGGCGATGAAAGCGTTGCGCGAGGCATTTCAAACATTGCCCAAAGCCGCGCAGCCTTCGGTCGTGCATTTGTGGGATCACGATTTGCCGCGAACGGCGACGCGTAAGGTCAAACGTAGCGAAGTCAAAACCGTGTTGGCGCGCCTCGCGAATGCGTCGGCAGCTCCGGCGGCCGGGGAATCGAGCGGTGCGAATGCATCCGTGCGTCACGCCATTGCGACGATTGCGAACAAGAAGGCGTCGGAGCTGACGGCGACGATGAATCTGCGGGCCGATTTGCGATTCGATTCGCTCATGGCGATGGAGCTCGCCGCGGCGCTCGAAGCGCAAGTCGGTCGGGCCCTCGATACGGACAAACTCAATCGATGCGATACGGTGGGCGACATCGAGACATTGATCGTCGAATTGGGTGGTCAAGCCGCGCATGAAATCGCCGCGTCCAAGCCGGAGAAGGAAGAGGACGAGCCGATCAAGATCCCCAAGCCCATTGCGAATGCAATCAAGGGTTTCATGGGCAAAGCGCAAGAGAGCTTCTACGATCGGGTCATGACGCCCAAAGTCACGGGTCGGGCGTTCGTGCCGCTCAATCGAAATACGATTGTCGCGTCGAACCATGCCAGCCACCTCGACATGGGGTTCGTCAAGTACGCGCTCGGCGATTACGGTCGGGATCTGGTTTCGCTCGCGGCTCAGGATTATTTCTTCGAGTCGGGCAAGTGGCGTCGAGCGTATTTCGAGAATCTCACGAATCTTGCGCCGTTCGATCGCAAAGGCGGCTTGCGTCAAGCTTTGCGCCAGGCGGGTGATTTGCTGGATCGGGGCAATACGATTTTGATCTTCCCCGAGGGTACGCGCAGCACGGATGGTCAAATTCACGAATTCGGGGCGGCGATCGGGCACTTGGCGCTGCATCACGGTGTGGATATTTTGCCGGTTTGGCTGGGCGGAACTTATGATGCTTTGCCCAAAGGCAGTGCGCTTCCGAAGAAGCGACAAATCACGGCGCGTATTGGTCCGCCGCTGGAAATCACGGAATTGCGTCGCTTGACCGCGGGCATGAAAATGGCGGTGGCTTCGCGCAAAGTCGCGGAGTTGACGCGTCAGGCGGTGGTGATGCTCAAAGAAGGCAAGGTCCTCGTGATTCGAGATTTGAATCAAATCGACGACGCAATGCCGAAGCAGGAGCATCCGCTCGTGGTGTTGTTCCGCGAGCTGCAAAGCAAATTCGTGCCGGGTCGAGTGACGGCGCCCGTGACGTACTACTTCACGCTGGGTAATGAAAACGAAGCGAAATGGACGCTGCGAATCGAGCCGAACAAGTGTGAAGCGCGTATCGGCAAGCCCGAAGGTGCGCAAGCCGATTGCGTGCTTAAAACGTCGCCCGACATTTTCTTCAAGATTTGTCGCGAAGCATATACGCCGAGCCCCATGGAGTTCATGTCGGGACAAGTCAAGTCGAACGACATATCTCTGCTTCTAACCTTCCAAAAGGTATTTGATCTGGCATGAGCCGCTACCTCGTTACAGGCGCCACGGGTTTTTTGGGTCGTCACCTGATCGAGGTGTTGCTCGCGGGTGGCCACGATATCGTCGCGTTTTGCCGGGATGAACCCGTGGGTTTGCCCAAGGGCATTACGATCGAAATGGGCGACATTCTTTCCGCCGAAACGATGGCGAGAGCGTCCGTCGGGTGTGAAGGCGTGTTTCATTGCGCCGGGCGCGTTTCGCGTCGTCCCGAAGACGCCGATGCATTGCATCGCGTGCACGTCGAAGGCACGAAAGTGGTCCTCGAGGCGGCGCGTCACGCCGGCGCAAAACGCTTGGTTTTGGCCAGCACGAGCGGCACGATTGCGGTGAGCGCCGAGGCGAAGGTCATTGATGAAACGTCGCCGTCACCGCAAGGCTTGATTGCGCGTTGGCCGTATTATCGATCGAAGCTTTATGCCGAACGTTATGCGCTCGACCAAAACGGCAAAGGTATCGAGGTTGTCTCGATCAACCCGACGCTGCTTCTCGGGCCGGGTGATGCCTTGGGCTCGTCCACGGGCGATGTCGTGGACTTTTTGGAGCAACGCGTGCCTTTCATTCCCGCCGGAGGTTTGTCCTTCGTGGATGCGCGGGATGCGGCGGCGGCCATGGCCAAAGCGATGACCAAGGGTCGTCCGGGCGAGAAGTATTTGCTTGGCGCGAAAAACCTTACGTTCGATGTGTTCTTCGGCATGCTCGAACGTGTCTCGGGCGTAAAAGGTCCGGCCATGAAGACGCCCAAGAGCGTGCTTTTCGCGCAAATGGGAGCGGACTTCATGGACCGCGTATCCAAACGCATGAAGACCGAAAGCCCGATCGATCGGATAAGCGCGGAAATGTCGCAACATTATTGGTACCTCGATGCGAGCAAAGCGAAACGGGAAATCGACTTTTCCCCGCGCGATGCGATTGAAACATTGAGCGATACCGTCGCGGACCTCCGGGCTCGAGGGGTCGTGTGGCCGCAGTCTTGATGGCTTTTGCGGTTTGACACTGGCGAACGGACCTGTTCGCTGATACGTTCGTTTCGTCGGACGCCCACCCATGAGTCGCCAAAGTCTCCTCGATGCCCAAGGTCGACCGCTGGATTGCATATCGCTTTCCAGCATGGCGATCGATTGCATCGTGGGCGTGTACCCGCACGAGCGCAAAGCGCCGCAACCGCTGCTGATCGAGCTGTTCCTGTACCTCGATACGCGTCCGGCGACGGCCGATGCCGGCATCGAGGGCACGGTCGATTACGCACGTATCGCGGGCGAAGTTTATTTTTTGCTGCAAAGTTGTCGCTTCCGAATGCTCGAACATGCGGCCAATGCCTTGGCGCGGTATTTGTTGGCGTCGCCGACGAGGGACGCGCATCGGGCGCAGATCCAAGCGGTCACGGTGCGCTTGGAAAAACCACGGGCCTTGCCGGGACAAGCGATCCCGGCACTCGAAGTGACGCGACACGTTTCGGAGATGCAATACCGGACGGAAGAAAAACCGTTTGGCTGGGTGGATGTGTTGCACGAAGGGCCGTTGGTCAAAGTTCCGGGCATGGAGGGCGAGCGGCCCAACTTGGGCATTTATCGATTGCGCGTTTCTCCGCACGCGAGCATTTCGACGTTTACGCATCCGCACGGCTCGGTGTATGATTTGATGCTGGGCGGAGGATTATTGGTGCAGCGTCGGCCGGTCGTGCGGGGAAGCGCATTTCATTGGCGCCAAGGGTTCCCGCGTCGTTATGACAATCCGACCGATACGGTCCAGACGATTTTGCAAGTGAACGATCCGGCGATGTTGCCCGGCGAATGGACGGATTTGCCGGAGCCTCTGGAAGGTCTCGTATCGATGGCGGGCAAATCGTATTATCCCGAAGCGGATCGCGCCGAACGCGGGTGATTGACAAAGTTTCATATCCGCGCCGAACCATTCGACGCGCTTGTGTTCATTTTCGAGAAGTGATACAAGGTCCCTCGCGTGCCGCTTCCGTTATTCGAGATCGCTTGCATTTTCGTCGTCGTCTTTACGCTGGCCATCATGGCCCGTCGTTTACCGTGGCGGGATTTGCTCACCGATTACGGTGCTCTCGCGGTGGCCGGTTGGATCGGCGAAGAGACCTGCGTAAGGTTTTACGGGTATTACCATTACGCGCCGTATTGGCACGCGCGCCTCGATGAAGTCCCCATCCTCGTGCCGCTCATCTGGCCGCTCGTGATTCTATCCGCGCGCGAAGTCGCCGCAGCGGTTTGGCCCGGCATAACAAGGCTCCGTCCGCTCGTGGTGCTCGCCGTCGTCGCTTTCGATGCGTCGCTCGTCGAAGTCATCGCCGTCCGCGCCGGTTTTTGGTCCTGGGTCGATCAAGGCCATTTGGGCGTGCCGATCATCGGTATTCTGGGTTGGGGATATTTTGCAATGGGCGCCGATTGGGCGCTCTGCGCAAAATCGTCATCACCTGAACCATCGCGAATTCGACGATTTCTGGCGACATTGATCTTCGCGCCGCTCGTGACCCATGCCCTCATTCAATTGACGTGGTGGGGTTTTTTCCGCTGGGCGCAACGAAAACCCCTGGGCGATGCGTCTTTGTGGGGACTTGCTTGCGTGAGCCTGGGTGTGCTCGCGAGTGTCCTCATTGCGCGGCGTCATGGTGCGGGCATTCCGATGTCCGTTGCTTTGCCGCGTATGGTCGCTGCGAGCCTCTTTTTCGCGTTGCTCGTCACGACGGCGCCCACGGATGGGCCTTTGTGGATGCATACGGCGGCCATTGCCATTCCCTATTTGGCCGCGTCGCAATTCAAAAACGTCGCTTGACAATCCAATTCGAAAGCTGCTTTTCTCGAGCGATGAAATCCACTCAACGCTTCATCGTCGGCCCTTCGTTTCGCTTCGTTGCGCTCGTGATGGGCCTTGGCGCCATTTCAATGATCGGGTGCGGCGGTGACGCGCAAACCGGTACGACGGGCGGCAGTGGCGGATCGGGCGGTGGTCATGGCGGTTCGAGCACCGGTGGGACCGGCGGAATGGGCGTTGGAGGAGGCGATACGGGCGGCGGCGGAACAGGAGGCGGTGGTTCCGCTTCGATTCGATGCTTGCCTGCTGATTACGATGCTCCGGCGGTGTACGTCAGTTTGTCTGGAAATGATACGAACGCCGGGACGAAGGACGCTCCGGTCAAGACGTTCGCGCGAGCCTTCGAGATTCGCAAACCCGGCCAGGATGTACGCGTGTTTGGCGGGACATACACCGAGAAGTTGTTGATCAAAAGCGGCGGTACGGAAGCAGCTCCTTTGCATGTTTTGCCGGTGGCCGGGGAAAAGGTCATTTTGGATGCCGCGGGAAAACCAGCGGGCAAGCCGATCGACATTCAAGGCGCATTCGTTCACGTGCAAGGCTTCGAAGCGATCAACAGCGGCAATCAATGCGTCGACGTGACGGGGATGGACGTCGTGCTTTGTAACGTCGAAGTGCATCATTGCGATTCTCACGGTATTCAGCTCGGCGCGGCGCGTATTTGGGCCGAAGGAAACATCGTCCACGATTCGGTGCTCGAAAATGAAGGCGCACCTGCGGGGCAGGGTTGGGGATCGGGATTGAAAATCAAAGACGGCGGAGAATACATCACCCTTTTGCACAACAAATCTTTTCATAATTGGGGCGAAGGGATCGCTTTGACGCGAGGGAAGAACATCGCCGTTCGCGAGAATTTGTCTTATGATAATTTCTCGGTCAATTTTTATATCGACAATTCCTTCGAAGTGTTGGTCGAGAAAAACATGGCCACGTGCGTTCCCAACAGCGGTTATGAACGGGACGGCAAAGCGGCGAGCGCTTTCATGATCGGCGAAGAAAACTACAGCGGCTGGGGCGCGCAGCTCCACAATGTCACGATTCGCAATAACATCGGCGCATTCTGCAATCGAGGCTTCTTGTTTGCCGGTTCGGATGTCGGCGGAGGGCTCGTCGATGTGGCCATTGTGAACAATACCTTTTGGGGCAGTGCCGACACGGCCTTGTCGATCGCCGCGGGGGTCAATTCGGGCGTGAAAGTGCATAACAACTTGGTGCAGCAACCCGGCGGAAAAACCGTGTGGATCGAGAGTCTCGACGGGCTCGATGTGAGCCACAATTTCTGGGTCGGTGCCAAGCCCGCGGATTGGACCAATGGAAGTGGCGTGGGGGATGTTTTGGGCGACCCCGGGTTATTCTCAATGCCCGGCTATGATGCCGCGTCGTATCGATTGAGCGATAAATCCCCGGCGCGGGACAAAGCTCTGCTTTTGCCGATGCTCGTGACGGACGATTTCGAGGGGCGTATGCGCGGGAGCGACCTTGCCGATATGGGCGCAATGGAATACGGCGATCCGTCGGCGCCTTGTGCTTTCGATGCTCTTTGGAAGTGAACGACGATGAATGATCAAGGTTCAGGCGCGAAGCCATCTGCTCCGCAAACCGAAAATCGCGTCTTGCTCCGCGGCAAAGTCGTCAAGCTCGTACGGGAAGGGCATTTTCAACAGGCTGTCGATATCGTCGAGTCGGTGATGACGGCTGAAAATGGGCCGTCGCAAGAAACCTTGCTTTGGCGGGGACGCATATACGAAAAATGGGGTCGTCACGCCGACGCTTTGACGGACGCCGATGCCGCATTGGTTCTTCCGGGCAATGATGCCGTCGGCGCCCATAAAATGCGTGCCAATGCCTTACGGGCGCTCGGACGAAAAACAGAGGCGGACCAGGCGGAAGTCGAACGGCAAAATGTTGCAAAACCTTCGGCAATGGCTCAGAACGCGGTGTGGTCGTTCATTGGAGGTGGAATTGTGGGCACGCAAAAACGCGACGTCAGTTATTCGGTGGGTCAGGCGTTTTCCCCGGGAGATTCGGTCGGGCGAGATGAACTGCGGTTTGGCGAAGACGACCAGTTCGAACTGAGCAATGAACGGCTGTCCGAGAAACGTGTTTGGCGCGGTCGATTTCGAGCGGGCGTTTTTCAACAAATCGAGGAGCGCATCAAAACATCGACATTTCCGCAGCTTCCCACGCAGCCGCCCGTGGCTGGAGCGGCATTGCGCGAATTGACCTATCAGGGACGTTGTGCATTGTTGCCGCTGCACGAGCCTGGTTTGCGCCCCGAGGATCAAGCGCTTTTTGCGGCCCTCGATCAGCTCGTGCAGAGCATCAAAGCCGGCGTGCCGACGGTGGATATCGAAGACGTGGTGATCGTGGGAAATCCAGCATCGTAACCGCCATCTTTGTTGATCAATCTCCGCCATGACGGGTAGGACAGGAACGTAAGGGAAATAATGCTTGGTGCGATTCGGGTCGGCTCGGCCTTGGCCGGCAATGTCTTTTCCAAGGTGTGAAATCAGGGGAGAACCTGCCGCGTCTTGGGCAACGTCAATTCGCTCGTCGATACGAATCCGCTGCGGCCGTGGCGAGTACACACGAGGCGCGGGAAATTGTCCAGCCGCTCGATGATTCCTGGGGTCGTCGCGGCAATGGTACGTTGCCAAGCAACAAGTACATGGAATTTTGAAATTCCTTGCTTGTCAGCCCTCTACCCATGATACGTTCGTAACCCGCGTTTCACCGGAAGACACAGTGAGCGCTTGTTCGAGTAGTGGCGGCTCGGGCATCAAACCGGCGACGGGGGATCTTCATGAGTTCATTCGAACGGGTTCTTGCGAATACCGCAACCGACCGCAGCACCAAATACCTCGACCCGCGCCGACGTCGGTCACGTTTGGACAAACGTCGTCGTGATGCGGGAGCGGCGCAATTGCCGCGACTGCTCGTGGATAACGCCGCGGAAGCCATGCTTTATGTGGATTCGAATGCTCGGATTCTTTATGCCAATCGCCATGCTTGCGAGCGCCTTGAATATTCGCGTCGCGAAGTCCTGAACATGCATATTCACGATTTCGATCCGGAGTATCCGAAGCACCTTTGGCCCGATCATTGGCAGGATATTCGTCGCTTGAAGAAGCTCGTCGTCGAAACTCGGCATCGAACGCGCACCGGGCGCATGATTCCCGTCGAAGTCACCATTCAATATTTTCTGTTCGGTCACGAGGAGCGTTGCACGTCGGTCATTCGCGACATCACGGACCGAAAGCGAAGTGAAGAGGCATTACAACAAAAACAAGTCGAGATTGCGGCTCTCTCGGCGCCGATTCTGCAAATAGCCGAAGGCGTGGTCGCTTTGCCCATCATCGGCGACCTCGATGCGGCGCGGGCCTCGCGAATTTTGGATGCATTGCTTGCGGAATGCGTGCGGGCGGGAGCCCGATTTGCCATTTTGGACCTCACCGGAGCCGGCGCCGTGGATGCGGAGACGGCGGAGCATTTATTTCGAATAGGTCGAGCCGTCAGTTTGCTCGGTGGACGTTGCGCATTGTCCGGCATTTCGGCAAATACGGCCCGAACGATCATTGAATTGGGCGTGGACATGAGCTCATTTTTGAGTTTCTCCACATTACGCGACGCTTTGCAGCATGTCCTTTCAACCGTGGACCAGCGGTCGAAGAAACGAACGCGATAATGCACAATCGCCTTGTCGGTGGCGTGATTCGACGCGGGCGGTGACCGACGCGCTCGGGCGTCAAAAATATGAATTGCCCCTTGCCGTCGTGGCGGCATCGAGGCGACGATTCGCGCCATGCATGTCGCGTTCGTGGTTCACGTCGTCAAAGGTGTCGATCCGGAAGAACTTCTCTCCGCGGAGACAAAAAAGGAAACCCAAGCTGTCTGCATGTCGCTCGCAGACGCAGGTAAGATGGGTTTTTCCACGTCGGGTGTCCAAGTCAAACCCGGCATGGAAGCGCACATCATCATCGTCGCGCAGCGTGACGCGCCCTGGATCGCTCGAAGCCTCGAACAACACGACCACGTCGGGGGCTTTCAGCAAGTCGACGTGAACATCGCCTGATACATCGTTCGTCCAGACGAACCGTTTGGTGAGACGAGCCGGCCCGAGGTTTTTCCGGGCGGGGTTTGGTCTTGCGAACGTTGCCGGGGCATGGCCGGCGCCTACCGCACACCGCGGAATGTATCACCCGCGCTTGCGCTCGATCACCCGCGTATACACGTCCCGGCGACTCCGCCCCGACACCAGCGCCACTTCGTCCGCGACATCCCGCGGCCGTCTTCCTCGACCAAGTTCCGCGTCGATCAGCCGGTCCAAGTCCTCGTCACTCATCGTTGGTGTTCCAACCTTCTCCGCCGGACCCAGCACCAAGGTCACTTCGCCCAAGAGCTCCCGATTCTCCAACGTTCGCACGAGTTCTTCCAGTGTTCCGCGGACAAACTCTTCGTGCATCTTCGTCAATTCGCGCGCGACGACACACCGCCGCTGCGGCATGATCCGCGCCAGATCCGCCAACGTCTCCAACGTGCGCTCGGGAGACTCGAACAGCACCACCACCTCCGGCGTCGAACGAATTTTCTCGAGTTCGTCCCGACGCTCGCTGCCTTTACGCGGCAAAAAGCCTAAAAATCGAAACGATCCTCCGGACAAACCCGACGCGACGAGCGCCGTCAAGACCGCCGACGGACCGGGAATCGGAACGACGTGCACGCCCGCTTCGACCGCCGCCCGGACCAGCTCGGTGCCGGGATCACTCACGACGGGCGTGCCTGCATCCGTGACGAGCGCGATGGTTTCGCCCGCCTGAAGATGCTCGACCACCCGCGCGATGTCGTGTGCGGATGCGTGCGCATCGAGCCGTTCGATCGGTTTGCTCAGACCGAGATGTGTCAGCAGTCCACGTGTGCGACGCGTGTCTTCCGCGGCCACGCGCGTGGCCTGCGTGAGCGTTTCGACGGCCCGCGCGCTGAGATCACCCAGGTTCCCAATCGGCGTGGCCACCACGTAAAGCACGCCCGCGCCGGCGCGATCGTTCACGAATCAACCTTCGACGCCGACGGCATCGCCGAGCTCTTCCTTGAGGTACTCGCGAAGCTTCGACAAAAGCCGCGCTTCGAGCTGCCGGACGCGTTCGCGCGACACGCCGAACTCATCGCCGAGCTCTTGCAACGTGACGGGTTCGTCCGCGGACATGCGTTTGTCGAAGATGATTACGTCCTTGCCCGTCAACGTCTCGCGGAACTTGTTGAGTCGTTGGCGTACCAAGCGATCCATCTCTTGCGATTCGAACGCCGTATCGGGGGTCGAATCCGACGAAGGCAACAGATCCACGCGAGCAACCGAGCGGCCTTCGCTGTCTCCGACGGGGGCATCGAGCGACGCTTCGCCACTCGACAAACGCCGATCCATGTCGACGACTTCGCTCTCGTCCACGGACAAACGTTTCGCGATTTCGGCCGCAGTGGGCTCGATCCCCATCGCGGAGAGCTTGGCTTTTTCTTTGTTGAGGTTGAAGAAGAGTTTGCGTTGCGCTTGGGTCGTACCGAGTTTGACCAGGCGCCAGTTGTTCAAGATAAACCGCAAAATATAGGCGCGGATCCACCATGCGGCGTAGGAGCTGAGTTTGACGCCGCGATACGGATCGTAACGTTTCACCGCCTGCATCAAGCCGATGTTGCCCTCTTGGATGAGGTCCATGATGTTCTTGTAGGCGCGGCGATATTCGTACGCGAGCTTCACGACGAGCCGAAGGTTTGCCGTGACAAGCCTGGCCGCCGTCTTGACGTCTTGTGTTTCGACGTAGTGGCGCGTGAGTTTCTGCTCTTCTTCAGGCGTGAGCAGCGGATGACGTTGAACTTCGCGCAGGTACGCTTGCAGCGGATCGGTGCGGGAAAGCGCGACGTCCGAATCTCGACCGGCCGAGGTCGATCGCGGCGCGACGTTCTCAAGATCGCTTGCTTCATCGGCATCGAGACCGATATCGCCATCGACGATTTCGCCTTCGACTTCGACGACATCCGACTCATTTTCCGAGCGTTCCGCGTCGTCGTCATGCGCTTCGGTTTGCGCATGAGATTCGGGGGGCGACGTAGGTTTCGCCGGCGCCTCGCGTTTTGCTGCGGACCGTTTGCCTCGACCATTCACCTCGTCCGCTGCGTCGTTCTTTGTTTTCGTGCGCGGCTCGCTTTTTTTCGTGGCCACCCGGTTTCCCTCTCGTTGCCTGTCGCGACGTTCTTAGTACACGTTCGCCCCGATGCGCCAGCTGACCGTTCGCGAGATGGGCGGAACGTGCTAGAGCGCTCGCTACGTGAGCACTTCGGCACCGCCTCCGGCATCTCTGTCGACCCAACGCAACCTCCGACCTTGGTACCTGATCCTCGCGATGATCTGTTCCTGGTTCGCGGGCGTCGTGGGTCTTTCGGATTCGTTCGCCAAGCTGATGTTCCTTCGGGAAAACAACGTACCGGACGTCGATGCGTTGATTGCAGCCTTGCCGAGCGAAGTCGAGCCGATGCAGGCGCTCGCGACGTTATTCGAGTCTGCTTATCTTCGGGCGATGTGCGAAGCGGCCAAAGTCGCTTTTCCGCTGCACGTGGGAAAACTCATCTTGTCCGTCTTGCTGGTCATCACGAGCGCGATGGCGATGAGTGGTCGGCCCAATTCGCGATCGATCACGATTCAAGCGCATTTGGCCAATGCGGCGCTTGCCGTAGTCACATTCTGGCTTTTGCGCGACGTGCGTTATGCCGCCATCGATGTTTTGCAAATGGTGCGTCCCGCATTGCCGAGCATGCTTTCCGCGCATCCCGCGGACATGATTCAAGTTGCCGTCACGATTTACAGCAAATCTTCGCTTCTTTGGGGTCACCGCATCGGGCTGATCCTCTTTGGCGTCGGCCTTCCGCTTTTGGGCGTTTGGGCATTGTCGACGCAAAAAACGAAGGCGTTTTTCGACGCCGTTGCCGCCGCAACCGAAGACACCGAGGATTTGTGAACACCGCAGCGAGAAAAGTTCGCGTTTTACCGGACGATCTAGCCAATCAGATTGCCGCGGGTGAAGTCGTCGAACGCCCGGCGAGCGTGGTCAAAGAGCTGGTCGAAAATGCGCTCGATGCCCACGCAAGACGCGTTCGTGTCGATATCGAAAGCGGCGGCGTGACGCTCGTCCGCGTCTCGGACGACGGCGATGGAATGCCTCGCGCCGACGCTGAATTGGCCGTCATTCGTCACGCCACGAGCAAAATTCAATCGATCGACGATTTACGCACCATCCAAAGTTTTGGGTTTCGCGGCGAAGCTTTGCCCAGCATTGCCAGCGTGAGCCGTTTTTCTTTGCGAACGCGCACCCGCGACGACGTCGAAGGAACCCTCGTGAAGATCGAAGGCGGCGCGGCGGCCGAGGTTTTACCTTGCGGCGTTGCGGTCGGCACGAGCGTCGAAGTGCGCGAATTATTCTTTAATGTCCCCGCGCGGCGAAAGTTCTTGCGCGCGGTGAGCACCGAAAGCGCGCATGTCACCGATGTCGTCGAATCGGCGGCTTTGTGCAGGCCGGATGTGACATTCGTCTTGTCGCGCGACGGCCGGGTCGCTCGAGAATGGCTGCGCGCCGAGAGTCGCGAAGAACGAGCGCGAGATGTTTTTGATGACGAACCATTGGCTTTATGCGCCGGCGAACGCGGCCCTCTTTTGGTCGAAGCGTTTTTGTCCGCGCCCGAACGAGCTCGAAATGGCGCGACGCGGCTCTTGTTTTTCGTCAATGGTCGCCCGGTCAAAGATCGAATCTTGGCGCGCACGGTGGCGAATGCTTATGGCAGCGTGCTCGAATCGGGGCGCTATCCCGTCGGTGTCGTGCATATCGATTTACCACCGGATTTCGTCGACGTAAACGTGCATCCGCAAAAAGCGGAAGTTCGATTTTCCGATGCCAAAGCCATTCAAGACGCTTTGTACAAGATTATTTCTTTGCCGCTCGCCAAAGCATTTGGTTTGCCCGCGCCCGGAGCGCATGCCTGGTCGAATTATCAAAAAGGCCGCGAGGCTCGGCAGGAAGCGGCGCAACTGGCCGCTGCGGAAAAATTAGCCAATCCGCTCGATTTGCCCCCGGTTGTCAAAGTGGAACCTCTTCCGGTCGGCGCAACGGCGTCGTTGCCGTTTGGGGAACGAAAACAAAAGCCGATCGCAGCATCGCCCAATCCCACGACCACGTTTTCCGGTTCCGGCCGATTGCTTCCCGACAAACCCGCATCTCCTCTGAATGGAGCGTCTTTGCAACCGGCCCGAGCGCTCGCGACCGTGTCATCCGAGCCTGATCCCTGGGGCTTGGTGGCCGATATTCCCGGACCATTCTCGAATAAAGAAGTGCCGGTGCAGCAGGTGCGGGAACCGGAGGACGTTTCGCCCGTACCCGTTCCCGCGCCGGAAATGCCCGCCAAACCCGTTTCGTATGCGGCGGTCATGGAACGACAAACGGTCGAAAAACCCGCGGCGTTCGGGGCGCTCACGTATGTCGCGCAATTGCGCCTCACGTTTCTCGTGTGTGAAGGTCCCGATGGAATGTATGTACTCGACCAACACGCCGCGGCCGAACGAGTCACCTTTGATCGCTTGCGAAAAGCGTACGAAGCGCGAGGCGTCGCGTCGCAACGTTTGCTGATTCCGGAAATGGTGACGATCACCGCGGAAGAATCGGCGATCATTGAAGAGGCCCACGAAGAAATTCTCCGCACGGGTTTGGATGTTTCTTTGCGTGGTCCTCGCGAGGCCGCGATCATCGCCGTTCCGCAGATTCTGGCGCATCGAGCATCGCCGGTGGTATTGCTGCGCGATTTATTGGCCGAAGTATCGCGAGCCGGTGAACGTGCATTTTCGGGCGCCGTCGATTTGGCCCTCGCGACGATGGCTTGTCACGGTTCCGTGCGGGCGGGAGATCCCATGCCGGCCGAAGAAGCGCAGGCTCTTTTGCGATCGCTCGATGAAGTGGATTTTGCCGGGCATTGCCCGCATGGCCGGCCGGTCGTCATGAAAATTCGTTGGTCGGAGCTCGAGCAGAAAGTCGGTCGTCGATAACGGTATGCCGGGGGTCGGCAAGCTGCGCCGCGGTGCATGCGGTTCTCGCAGCGGCGAGTGCGAAAAGTGCAGCCGCGCGTGCGGTTGTTGATTTATTTTGCGGAAAAGCGACGTAGGATGGTTCGAGCGCGGGGTGGCATGCGGCGTGCTGTTCAGTGCGACGAGTCTTTCGTCGAGGAGATTGCCATGCATCGAGTTCGAGTCGCTCTTACAGCCACAATCGTGAGTTTTGCGTCGTGTGCATTATTGGTTTCGGCGTGTTCATCGAATCCGAGTCAAACCTCGGGTACGGCGGGCAATTCGTCGGGTGGCGCGGGTGGTGATGGAACGGGAGGAGCGGGGGCGACGGGTGGTTCCGGCGGTGGATCATCGGAGTGCTGGCAAGTGCAAACATTGCTGGACGTATCGAAGGGTCCGGGGGCCGGTGGAAATTATGCAAAGCCCACGCTTTCCGGGATGTGTACGGCAACCTCGTTTGTCGTGGATTCCAACGGAATGCCGACGTACACGTTCGTCCCGATTACGCCGAACCCGCTCGTCGTCGTCGACAATCATTATGAAATTCCGCTCAATCCGCAGGAGGCGGCAATGCCGACGGATTTGCCGTTGCTCGGGGCTGTCGGGTTTGCGGTCAATGGGTTGCCGATTTTTGGACCGAATGAAGGAGCGCAGCCTGCGGCCGAGGCGTATGGCGATCCGATTTTCAACGGCATCATGGATCAATGCCTGGGTCATACGGCCGATCGCTATCATTATCATTCGCTGCTCGAAAAATGCCTCATTGCTTCGGGCCTCGTGAGCGAACCTTGGACGAATGCCGCGCCGGATGCGACGAAAGCCTCACCCGTCATCGGTTGGGCGCTCGATGGTTTCCCGATTTACGGTACGCGTGAATGCGCGGATGCCACGTGCAGCAAGATCATTTCGTTGCAGAGTGGTTATGCCAAGACGGGCGACCCGACGACATACGCCTGGAACGCGTACAAATGGAGCGATCATCCGGGTGATCCCACGTATTTGGATGAATGCAACGGGCACAAGGGAGCGGACGGGAAATACCATTACCACGTAACGGATACGTTCCCGTATGTCTTGGGTTGTTTCCGAGGAACCGCGATGGGCGGGGGCATGGGCATGCCGGATGGTGGACCGCCACCGGGCGACGGTGGAATGATGATGGGTCCGAAATCATGCATGACGCCGGCCGATTGCATGTTGACGGATTGTCCGCCGGGATCGAAGGGTTGTACGTGCGGACAAACGCCCATGGGAAGTTTGTGCATTCCCACCTGCACGACGAACGCCGATTGTCCCATGGGACCGATGGGCATGCAGCTCTCGTGTAAGATGGGCGTATGCGGGCCGTGAAGTCGTAAACGGGATACCGAGGATCACGCTATGGTGCGCTCCCAAATGAATCGGGTTCTTTCGACGCTGGGATTTCTGTCGGCTCTTGTTTGCACGCCCCATTGTGCAACGAAAGACGCTGACGATTCCGTGGCTTCGAACGAGCCCGATACGGTAGATCATGGCGTGGTCCTTTCGGCGGCCACGTGGTCGCTTGGCTGGAAAAACGAAGGCGTCCAATTCGATGCGGCGGGAGGTTTTACTTTAATAAACGATTTGGGGTATACCATTCACGTGGATGTGGGCGACTTGGTATTGCATCGCGTGGCGTTGGTTCCTTGTTCGCAGAAAACCGCGCAAAGAGCGATCTTTCCGTTTGTTTCCATCAATGCGGCGTTTGCTCATGAAGAAGCGTCCGACCCGTCGTCGATCGAGGCCTTGGCGCTCTCGACCGTGGGGGATTCCGAGGCGACGGAAATCGGAGCCAATGCATTCGCACCCGTGCGGTATTGCCAAGCGTATTGGCTCGTGGCGCGAGGCATGGCCGGCGCTTTCGCGAATGACGGCCTCGATATGTCCAATCGCAGCATTTATTTTTCGGGCACGTGGGAACGGGATGGACAATCCGGCAAACTCCTGATCGATACATGGTGGCCGATGGGTACATTCGCGGATTTGAAATCCATCACGGACGCGGCCGTGTACGAAAACGCGACAAAAGAAGACTCGGTGCATTTCGGCTGGATCAAGATCGACATTGCATTGGGCAAAGTTTTCGACGGTATTGATTTCGCCGCCGACTCCGAGGAAATCGTTGCCGATTCGGTTCTTGACAACATCGTGGCGACAGCGGAATTGACCGCCGACCTTCGAACCCCTTGAGCACCTCATGCTTCGGAATCCACCCGCCGCCGAACGTCGAACGCTCGAGTATCCAGCGGAAACGCCGTTGGTACCGACGCGAAAGAACTATGCGCGGCACGGGATTTTGGCCACGGCATTGTTGCTTGGATTGACGCTCGTATCGACGACGTGGTTCGCTTGGCGCAGTGCGGACGCTTTGGCCGATACCGTGAGCGAAGGACAAAGCGAACTGTACTTGCGGGCATTTCATGATTTCAGCATGACCAAACCAAAAAAGGAGGCATTTCAGGCACTTGTCGAGACGTATGCCGAACACGGGCTTCGTGGTGCGGGCATGTATGACGCCAATGGCAATTTCGTCGTGATGGCCGGCGCGTTTCAGGAGCCGCAGCCTCCAAAGCTGGATCGTCCGCATGGTCGTGACCTCATCCGCGTGGATGGTCGATATCGCATCATGGTGCATTTGCCTGCGGGAGGCCCGCGTTTTGGCGGACCTTCACGTGGCTTTGACAAACCCCCGCGCGGGAATCGACCGTTGCCGGAAAGGCCGCCGTTTCGCCCGCCATTTCCTCCTCCGGAGGGGTTTGGCCCGCCGAGCGCCGAAGGCGACTCGATGCCTGAAATGCCCAATCCGGGACCAGGATTTCCGCCGCCACCGCCGATGGATCGACCCATGGCGAACGGTCCGATGGAGGCCGAGGACCAATCATCGCCGACATTGGGATTCGAATTCGAGCCTTTGCTTGCGGTCGGGCTCATGCAACGCGCGCGAATGACGTTTTTCCTGGCCACCGGCGTGGCCACGTTGTTGGCGATTGCGGCCATTGTGTTGTGGCGTCGAGCCGAGCGTGAGGAAATGCTCGGGGCGCGTTTGGCGCAAACGGAGAGGCTCGCGTCGCTCGGAACGATGAGCGCGGTCTTGGCGCATGAAATCAAAAACCCTTTGGCTTCATTAAAGGGTAATGCGCAGCTCTTGGCGGAATCATTGCCGTTCGAAGGGCGAAGCCGGGCGCAAGCGGATCGCGTGGTCGAAGCGGCTTTGCGTCTTCAGGGGCTCGTGCAGAACTTATTGGACTTTGCCCGCGGTGGTCCCATTGAGCGGACGGAGACGGACCCGGCGGAATTGTTGTTTCTCGCCGCCGAAGATGCGGCACCGGCAGCCGATTTGGATTTGGATCGAGCTCCGGCCACGTGGTCGCTCGACGCCATTCGTATTCGACAGGTGCTGGAGAATTTATTGCGTAATGCCGTCCAAGCGTCCAATGAAGGCGAAGTCCAAGCACGGGTTTTCGTCGAAGAGGACCAATTGGTGTACATCGTCGAAGACGACGGTCCGGGTTTTCCCAAGGATTCGCTGGAAAACTTATTCGAACCGTTTGTCACCACCAAATCTCGCGGTGTTGGATTGGGTCTCGCGGTTGCGCGACGGATCATCGTCATGCATGGAGGGACCATCGCCGCGAAAAACAAAGACGGCGGTGGAGCTGAAATCTGCGTAAGGATTCCGCAGATGCGAACGAGGAGGGAAGATCATGGCGCGGATTCTCGTGGTGGATGACGAAGAGGGGCTTCGTGAATTCCTGGCCGATACGCTCGAATCGGCCGGGCATACGCTGGAACGCGCGGCGGATGGGGAAGCGGCGTATCGAATTCTTTCGTCGCGTGCTTTTCACGTGCTCGTCACGGACCTCAAAATGCCCCGAATGGACGGTATGGAGCTCATTCGGCGTATGCGTCGGGAACAACCGGAAATGGAAGTGGTTGTATTGACGGCACATGGTTCGGTCGCCGGTGCGGTCGAAGCCATGAAGCTCGGCGCGTTCGATTACCTCGAAAAACCAATTCCTAGCCCGGCCGCATTACGCTTGGTCGTCGAACGGGCGCTCGAACGACGTGGACTTCACGCCATGGAGGAGCACGTTGCCGAAACATCGGCGCCCCCGCGCCTTGGTTATGGTTCGCGCGTCATGGTCGACGTCGAAACGGCCTTACGCAAAGTGGCGCAAACGGATGCCACCGTGCTTTTGCTGGGAGAAAGCGGCACGGGCAAAGAAGTCGCCGCCCGATTCGTTCACGCGCACAGCAAGCGCGCAAAAGGCCCGTTCGTGGCGATCAATTGCGCCTCGCTTTCCGAGCAGCTTCTCGAGAGCGAACTGCTGGGACACGAAAAAGGAGCGTTTTCCGGCGCAATCGCCAAAAAGCGCGGAAAGTTGGAACTCGCCGAGGGAGGAACGTTTTTCCTGGATGAAATCGGCGAAATGAAGTTCGAATTGCAGACGAAGCTCCTGCGCGTGCTTCAGGAGCGTCGATTCGAACGCGTGGGCGGAACGTGTTCGATCGATGTCGACGTGCGATTCATAGCCGCGACGAATCGGGATTTGATCGCCGAGATTCAGGCCGGGCGATTTCGAGAAGACTTGTACCACCGCTTGGCGGTTTTTCCCGTACGTATGCCTACGCTGCGTGAGCGACCGGAGGACGTATCGCATTTGGCGGATGTTCTATTGGGGCTGATCGCGCGAGATCTTGGACGGCCGGGATTGTGTCTGGACGACGGCGCGCGAGCGGCGATTGTGGCGGCGGATTTTCCGGGTAATGTTCGGGAACTTCGCAATGCGCTGGAACGTGCGGCCATATTGGCCGAATCGACGCGGCTCACCGCGGACGATTTGCATCGGGTATTGCATGGGCGAGGCGTCGTTGAAAAACCCGCAGTCGCGGCGATGGGGGAAGCTCCGACGATGGAGGAAGCCGAGCAAACGGCGATACGTCGGGCGTTGGCGCAATCGGGAGGCAATCGGAAGAAGGCTGCCGAGCATTTGGGGATCGGTTTGCGAACGTTATACGAGAAGCTGAAAAAATACGGTATTCGGTGACCTGATTGCTTGATGGCGATAAATTTGGCTTCTCCCGGCGGCCGCGGCATCATGCCCACTTCCACCTTGCTCGCCACAGGAGAATTCCGTGCAAACCAAGCGATTTGGTCAAGATCGAACGGCCATCGAGACTCGATTCGATGCGCAACGTATTGCGTTTTCTCCCGTCGTTTTTCAAGCGACCCGCCTTTTGCTGAAAACCGGACTGCTCGGTGTCGTCGAAGCCGCGGGAGCGACGGGAATGAGCGTGCACGAGGTCGCCGCCCAATCGGGCATCTCTGAATATGCCGTGACAATTTTGCTCGAGTGCGGGCTTTCCGCCGACCTGTTCAAATACGAAAACAATCGGTTTGTCATCACGCAACTCGGGGCGTTTGTGCGTCGTGATGAAATGACGGCGGTGAACATCGAATTCATGCATGAAGTGTGTTATTTGGGATTGCATGCATTGGAAGAATCGCTGACTCGGGCCGAACCGGCGGGATTACGCGCTTTCGGGTCTTGGAAGACGGTGTACGAAGCGCTCTCCGAATTGCCGCAGACGGTCAAGGACGCGTGGTTTCGTTTCGATCACTTTTATTCGGATGCGGCATTTCCTGCGGCGCAGCGCATTGTATTTGCCAAAAAGCCGACGTCGCTTCTCGATATCGGATGCAACACGGGCAAATGGGCGCAGCGATGTTTGGCAGCGTCGCCGGATGTCGCCGTGACGCTCGTGGACTTACCGGGACAAATCGAAATGGCAATGGCAACGTTGCGCGCGAAAGGATTCGAATCGCGGGCGACGGCGAGGCCCACGGACGTGCTGGATCCGCAGGCGGAATTTCCCGGGGGGTTCGATGCCGTGTGGATGAGTCAATTTCTGGTTTGTTTTTCACCCGAGCAGGTCGAATCGATATTGGCTCGAGCTGCGCGGGCGGCAAAACCCGACGGGCGCATTTGGGTGCTCGATACCTTCTGGGATCGTCAGCGTTTCGATGCGGCAGCGTATTGCCTCATCAACACCTCGCCTTATTTCACGGCGCTCGCCAATGGCAACAGTCGCATGTATCGTTTTGACGATATTCTGAACCTGGCCCGTAAAGCAGGACTGGAATTGCAAAACGTGCACGACCACCTTGGGATTTATCACTCGTTGGTGGAATTCGTCGTGCGCCCCGGCGGCTGAAAATTCCACTGGGGACGCGGAAAATTTTTCGCGAAGTGCATTGACAGGTCTGGAAACCCTAGTAAGCTCGATGAATGCTGTACAAATCATCTCGCCTTGGGTTTACATCAGCACGTGCACTTCTTCTTTTGACGCTGGGCGCCGCATTTACGAGCGCCTGTGTCGGTGAAGATGAAACACCTACGCCTACGCCGCCCCCGCAAGGGATTTCGGCTTCGCGACCGCCGCCGCCCATCAGCGGAGGCACTTTGCTCGTGACGGCGGATAAAAAGACCGCTGTCGCTGCCGATCCGGACCGGGATCGCATTATGATTGTCGATCTCGCAGGCCGGTCCGTGGCTGCGGAAATCAAGCTCGACATGGGGGACGAGCCGGGACGCGTGGTCGAAGGCGCGCCGGGGCGGGTATTCGTTGCTCTTCGCCATCGCGGAGCCATTGCGACGATCGACTTGGCCCAAAAGAAACTCGTCGGACAAACCGACGTTTGTCCCTCGCCGCGCGGCATGGCGTACGACAACGGACAGCTGCATGTCGCCTGTGCGGGCGGTGAGCTCGTGACGCTCGATGCGGCCACGAATGCGATTATGCGTCGATTGAACGTCGCCGACGATTTGCGGGATGTCGTCGTGCAAGGTTCGGAATTGCTCGTCAGTCAATTCCGAGCGGCCAAAGTGCTGCGTATCGATGCCAACGGCACCATCGTCGATATGCAATCGACGCATCCGGGCGGACCATTCTCGTTCGGTATGGAAGGCGCCGTCGCGTGGCGCATGATTGCGTTGCCGTCGGGCGGCGTGGGTGTCGTGCATCAATCGGCGAGCACCGAAGTGGTTGTTCCGGACAAAGGTGGTTATGGTCAACCCGGACCGTGCAGCGAAGGCATTGTGAATTCCTTCGTGAGCGTCGGTATGGGCGGAATCGGCAGCGTACTCGAATCCGGCAAAGTTTTGAGTAAAGCCGCTCTGCCTGTCGATATGGCCATTTCGCCGGACGGAACGAAGTTTGCCGTCATCGCTGCCGGAAGCCATACGGTCGTGGAAAAGGACATCAGTCCGTATGTGGTTGCCGGTAAAGACGGCGATTGCGGTCCCGAGGATGGCGATGACGTGGGCCAAGGTCAACCGATTGCCGTCGCGTATGCGGACTCCGTGCGAATCATTCAAACGCGCGAACCGGCACGAATCATCGTCGGCGCATCCGACGTCATCGAACTCGGCGGAGAAGCGATGTATGACACGGGTCATGCCGTTTTCCACCAAGCGGCCAATCCGACGGGGAGTTTGGCTTGTGCATCCTGCCATCCCGAAGGTCATGAAGACGGCCGCGTTTGGCAATTCGTCAATACCGGCCCGCGTCGTACGCAATCGATCGCCGGCGGCATTTTGGCCACCGCACCGTTCCATTGGGCCGGTGATCTCGACGGTTTCGATTCGCTCATGAGCGACGTCTTCACCGGGCGTATGTCCGGTCGGGAGCTCGTGCCCGCGGAAAAACTCGCCGCAGCCAAGTGGATTGATTCCATTCCGACGCCGGTCTTCACATCCGTGACGGACAGCGCGGCTGTCGAGCGCGGAAAAGCCATTTACAATGACGCCACGGTCGCTTGCGCCACGTGCCATTCCGGTGCGCGCTTGACGAACAACCAAACCGTCGACGTGGGCACCTTCGGTGCATTGCAAGTGCCTTCTTTGCAAGGACTTGCCGCTCGCGCGCCGTACATGCACGACGGCTGCGCCGCCACGCTCGAAGACCGTTTCACGAATACGGCCTGCGGCGGTGGCGACAATCATGGTCGCACGTCACATTTGACGAGCGCTCAGATTGCCGATCTCGTGGCGTTTTTGAAGACGCTGTGACCGATGGACGGCCCGTTGAATTCAATCAACGGGCCTTGATCACGGGCAGCAAAACCCATTGCTGGCCACTTGAATGCACATCGGGTCCGGCCCGATTCCCTCCGAACACACGAAAAAGCTCTTAAAACCAAATTGGAAGCACGTAATGTCGCTTCCTTCGGATCGAATACATCCCAGGCCGGGCGATCCGCATTTGGTGACCTCTTGCTCTTCCGCTTCGCAGCCCAATGCTCGCGGTTGTGATCCGGGTATGCTGGGACAAGCGATCTCGGCTTTTGCCGTGCACGCATACAACGCCGCTTGCTCATCCGTGCACGGAGTGCTGGAAAACGACGTCGCATTGATGCATTCGGCGTCGCAACTCTGAACGTCGACAGCCGGTTTTTCGATACAGTTTTTCGCATGAATATGCGCGCACGCATCCATGCACAACTTGTGGATCACTGAAGGATCTTGCTCCGAAGTTCCTTCGCAACCCAACGCAACCAGCGCGAACAACGCGAGTACCCATTGACGCATAAGCATTTCCTCGTCGTGTCAGAAGTAATAACGGGCCGATAGATCGGCCACGCTGGAGAAGATGTCCCAAGGTTCGCCGTTGGATGCGGCCCCGATACCGACGAAGGTGTCGGAGAGCGATTGATTCGAAACGCTCGCGCCGGCCCATTTCACATAGAACGAAAGGCCGACGCCGGCTTGCATCGTGAGCCTGGGCAAACCAATGAATCCGAAATGCATTTCGGCGCCCGCTCGTATGCCCGCATCGAAAGAGAATCCGCGCAATTTTGCGGCCGGCGGCGGATTTTCTGCGAATTCGGCGGAAACATTGGACGACACGAACCCGAAATTCATGTTCGGCACCAGCAAAAACGCCATGTGTCGAGTGTCGGCCACCATCACGGGCACACCGATGCCGCCCGAAAGTCCGAACACGGTTGACTTCGCCAGGTTTGCCGTAACTTTTCCAAGTTCGGCCGTACGTGAACCTCCCGTCAAGGTCACCCCGAGCGCCGCTTCGAATCCATAACGTTTCGACAACCATTTGCGCATTCCCAACATCGGGATTTGAATATTTTGCAAATTGAGTTTGTCGTTCGGCACCATTCCGGCCTGATCGCCACGGCCGACCGGTACGGCTTGCGGCAACAGTACATTCAGAATTCCGCTGTAACCAACGCCATACGCTCCAATGACCACTTCGTGATCCGTGGGCAATGACGTCGCCGCCGATTCCGCCGCCGACGTTCCCGTTTCGGTTTTTCCGGGCGGCGTAGTCACCGGTACGGCAATCGGAGCGGCGACAATCGGCGCTACAGGCGCCGCCACAGGTGCCGTCGGCGTCGGCGTCACCGGCGTCGTCGCCGTAGGAGGCGGCGCAACAGGCACGGGAATCGTCGGAGCAACGGGCGGAGGATCTTCACCTCGAGCTTCCGCAGAAACCAACAAGACGGCGCCGAGCGCCCATGGGCAAACCTTCATCGCCGCCAATGGCCATCCCCTTCGCTCACGCATTCGCCACGCATCGTTGCTGTTTGTCATCATAAAAGCCGTCCATTTCCCGTCGACGAACCTCGTGTCTCGACGAGGCGCCATGGCGAGACTTATCGGACGCGATCTCGGGCGTACAAATTTTCGGTGCCGATTGTCGACCGCAATCCGAACGACTCAATCGCGCTTGGACATACGCATTCATCGATGGACGCGCGTGTTGCGTCGACGTATAACGCGCCCGCGCATACTCGTCCGCGCGCAGAAGGTCCCAACGAACCGGTCATGACTTCCGCCGCAGCTTTGCCATCACCTCGATCAACGTCCGCTTTCGCCGATGCGCTCGCGATTGCACGTTATCACATCATGCTCGTGGCGATGACCGCGTGCATCGTATTCGGCTGGCTGATGACGGGGCGTTATTTGCCTTGGCTCGCGATCGTCGTGGGACTCGATTGGTTTCTCATCAATTTGATGAACCGAATCACGGACATCGACGAGGATCTGAAAAATGGCATTCAAGGCACCGAACGCGTTGCGCGACGCAAACGATTGCTCACCATTCTTTCGTTGGTCTTGATGGGCGGATCATTTCTCGGCACGCACCTGGTTTGGCCGGGATTGACACCGTATCGCATTGCCGTACAAATCATCGGATTCGGGTACAATTACAAAATCGTCCCTACGCCTCGGGGATTGTCGCGTTTCAAAGAAATCTACTTCCTCAAAAACTTCGGCTCTTCGGTGCTGTTTGTCCTGACGTGTTTTGCGTACCCGCTCGTGACGAACGAAGGCGCGCGGATCATGTCCTGGAGCGGCATGATCAGCCTGGCGCTTTTTTTCGTGCCCTTCGAATTGACGTACGAAATTCTTTACGACTTACGGGACCTCGAAGGCGACAAACAAGAAGGTATTCCGACGTATCCCGTCGTGCATGGAGCGCATCGGGCGCGTCAAATCATCGATGGCTTGCTGCTTTTGTCGTCGGGCGTGCTTTTGGCAGGCATTGTGTCGGGCGCGTTGGGCGTGCGTGAAGGGTTGATGCTGGCGGCGCCGGTCACGCAAATCGTCTTTTATCGTCCACGTTATCGTCGAGGGCTCACGGCGCACGATTGCATTGTCTTGACGCACCTCGGGACGGCGCAGCTCGTTTTGTATTTGGTCGGCACGTACGTTTGGCTTCGGGCGGGTTTGCCGGCGAATATTTATTTGTGAATGGTTCGGCGCGGCGCTCGAATCATCCCCGCTTGTTCTTCAAATGCGCCCGTAATGCTTTCGCGCCGATACGTCCTTTTCGCGCTTCGTCGCTGCGCATGCGAGAATCCGCCGTGCCGGCCGTGTGTTGTCCTTCCAAACGCAGCCGCCGAAAACTCTCGAATCGCTCCGGAGCCAACGTTTTTCCCGCAATGGCCGCTCGCACCGCACACCCCGGTTCGCTTTCATGCGCGCAATCGGAAAATCGGCAGTTTTGTGCCAATTCCGCGATGTCCTCGAACGTCTCCGCCAAACCCGTCGCGCCCGCCGCCCATACGCCAATTTCCCGCATCCCCGGCGTATCGATGAGCACGCCTCCCTGGGGCAATACAATCAATTCCCGCCGCGTCGTCGTGTGCCGCCCCTTGTCCGTTCCTTCTTGAATCGCCGATGTCGCCAATCGTTCTTCACCCATCAATCGATTGATCAACGTGGATTTGCCCACGCCCGACGAACCCAGCAAAACCCCCGTAATGCCCTGCCGCAAATATCCTCGAATCGTATCGATTCCCTCGCCCGTGATCGAACTCGAGACGTGAATCGCCACGTTCGGCGCATTCTCTGCGGCCCAAGCCAAGGCCGTCGCAGAATCCCCCAAATCCGATTTCGTCAACAAAATAACCGGCTCGGCCCCGCTTTCCCGCGTAATCGCCAAATACCGTTCGAGCCTCCGAGGATTGAAGTCTCGATTCAGCGAGCTCACCAAAAATGCATAATCGATGTTCGCCGCCACGACCTGCGGTTTGTCTTCGCTCCCCGCCGCCCGTCGTACAAATGCCGTTTTTCTCGGCAGCAAAGCGTGCACCACGGTTCGTCCTTCCGAATCCGGACGATCATCCACGACCACCCAATCGCCGACGCCGGGCAAGTCCAACGCGCTCGAGGCTTCATGGCGCAATTTGCCGGTCAATACCGCCAAACCCGAAACGTTTTCCCCCAATACCTCATACGCGCCGCGATGTTCGGTCATGACGCGGGCAACCGCTCGATGAGGCTCATCGAACGCCGCAAAATGCCCCGCGAAATAAGGCGAATATCCAAGGCGTTGCAGCTTTGGCGTCATGTCAACCTCCTCGAGTTTGTCCGCATTGCGGACAAACTCGTATTGGTCCAGCGCTCGCTGGTCCGGGTCCAGGGACGGACAGTCCCTGGTGGGGTCCGGGGTGAAACCCCGATACATAAAACGTTGTCAGGAAAAACGTTTGAACGAATCAACGTTCGCCGAGCAGCTCGAACCGAGCGATGGTCGAACACATCTCCGAAATCGCCCGCATCAAGCGCAAGCGATTTTCGCGCACCGGAATGTCGTCGGTCATGACGTACACATCCAAGAAGTATTGCTGAAGCAGCGGGGCAAACCCGGCAACTTCGCGCAACGCCGCGGCATAATCACCCGCTCGACGCAATTCCACGAGCGACTCGCGCAGCTTGATGTACCCGTCGTACACCGCACGTTCGCTCGCATGATCCTCCGCGCGCGGAGCCACGGGTTCTCCCGCCGGCGCATTCTCGGCGATGTTCGTCGCACGCTTGAAGACTTCACCCACGCTCGCGCGTGTCGCCGCATCGAGCTGCGCCAACGCGGTGGCTCTAGCCCGCGCATCCAGCGGCCTTTCAAAAGCCACCGCCAAGCTCGCCGCGACCGCGTCGCTCGGGAGTTTGTCCGCGAGCAGTCCGCGCAAACGCTCCGTGAAGAAGTCACCGAGTTTGTCCGCGAGCTCCGCCGGGCCGAGGTCCAGGGTCACGCCGCCGTATCCGTCGTACGCCGCGCGAATCGCATCGGACAGCTGCACGTCGAAGCCGCGATCGAACATCACGCGCAAAATGCCGATACACGCTCGACGCAGTCCGTAAGGATCCGCCGCACCGGTCGGGGTCAAACCGATCGCGAAACATCCGACGATCGTATCGAGTCGATCCGCGATCGAGACGAGCGCACCCGCATCGGACTTCGGCGTTGCGTCATGCGCTCCTTTCGGCTGGTAGTGCTCGCGAATCACTTCCGCCACTTCGGGATTCACGCCTTGCTTGAGGGCATACGCGCGACCCATTTCGCCTTCGAGCTCGGGGAATTCACCGACCATGAGCGAAACGAGATCGCACTTCGCCAAGTGGGCACCCGAGGCCGCCGCCATGACCGTCGGTTCGGGAAGGGACAACAAAAGGCCGAGTTCCCGAGCGAGTCGTTCGATGCGGGAAGCTTTTCCGAGCATCGTTCCGAGGCGTTTTTGAAAGACGATGCCGCCGAGTTTGGTGCGACGATCGGCCATCGGAACCGCGACGTCTTCGCGATAGAAGAACCGCGCATCGGACAAACGCGCCCGCATGACGCGATCGTTTCCGCGCCGAATGTTCTCCGGGACGAGCGCCGTGTTCACCACCGACAAATACTTCGGCAACAAAGCACCATCGGCTCCGCGCACGCCGAAATAACGTTGATGACCTTTGGCCACCGCGAGGATCACGCGCTCGGGCAGTTCGAGGAATTCATCGCCGTAGCCGCCGATGATCACGTGCGGTTCTTCCACGAGCGAAAGGTTTTCCCCGATCAAGAACTCGTCTTCGATGAGGCTTCCACCGGCTGCTTTTGCCGCTTCCAGAAGCCTTTCGTGCATCACGCGGGCGCGTTCGCTCGGGTCGACGAGCACATGCGCGGCACGCAGTACGTCCACGTAGGCATCCGCGCGAGCGAGCGAAATCGTTTCAGGTGCAAGGAATCGATGACCACGAGATGTTCGACCGCTCGTGATGCCCGCGACTTCCACCGGCACGATGTCTTCGCCAAACAGAGCCACGATCCAGTGCATCGGACGACCGAAGGCAAACTCGCCCGTGCCCCAACGCATCGACTTGCGGAACGGAATCGCGGTGATGATGGAGGCGAGCGCATCGGCGAGAAGGTTTGTCGCGGCTTGACCCGCTTCGCGACGCGTCCCGACGAGGTATTCGCCTTTGGGAGTCTCGACTCGCCGCAAATCCGCTACGGAACAGCCGATTTTCGAGGCAAACGCTTCGGCGGCTTTCGTCGGCACGCCGTCTTTGAACGCGGCTTTGGTAGGCGGACCGGTAACGTCTTCTTCGAGGTCCGGTTGACGTTCGGCCACACGCGTCACGAGCACGGACAGCCGTCGCGGTGTACCCAGCGCCCGGATGGAACCATGCGCAAGACGCAGTTCCGTGAGCTTGTTGTGAACCAACTCGGGCAGCGCACGGAGCGCTGCTTCAACGAAAGAAGCCGGCAGTTCTTCGCAGCCGATCTCGAGGAGCAAGTCGCGGGTGTCGGACATGACGCGCGCACCCTAGCGCAAACCGTGCGAAGTAGGGAGGATCTTCGTTGAATGAGCCATTCGACGACGTCGCTGCGGCGGGCCGATGCTGCTAGATGAGGGCTCGCGCATCGCGCTTTCACCATGAACGATCCTCCGAACTGCATCGCCGCACCTTCTTGGCGGCTCGTGGAAAAACCCGGAGACGACGAACTTCTCGTCGTCGTGGGCCCGACCGCTACGGGAAAAACCGAGCTCGGTCTGCGCCTCGCCGAATTGTTTGGTGGTGAAATCATCGGCGCCGACAGCGTCCAGATCTACCGCGATTACGACATCGGCTCGGGCAAACCCAGCCCGGACGAACTCGCTCGCGCCCCGCATCATCTCATCTCGGTCGCCGATCCGCTCGCCCCTGTCGACGCGCAGACCTACGCCGAAATGGCCGATCGCGCGATCGCCGACGTACGTTTGCGAGGAAAAACTCCCATCGTCGTCGGCGGCACGTATCTGTGGGTGAAGGCGCTCGTGCGTGGACTCATGCCTGCGCCTCCGGCGAGCCCCGAAATTCGCGCGCGACACGCGTCGTTTGTCGAAGCAAACGGACGTGCGGCGTTGCACGACGAGCTCGCGCGAGTTGATCCCGAGAGCGCAAAACGTTTGGCCCCCAATGATTTCGTACGCGTCAGTCGAGCGCTCGAGGTGTTCGAACTTTCCGGCAAGAAGCAGAGCGATTGGTTCGCCGAACACGGGTTTCAAGAGGAGCGTCATCGAGCGAAGTTTGTCGGCGTGGCGATTTCTCGTGATGAACAGGACGTGCGTATCCGGGCGCGTGTCGAGCGCTGGGTCGCGCAAGGATGGGCGGACGAAGTGCGTGGGCTTCTGGCGAAAGGGCAGGGGACTGCGCGAGCGATGGGGTCGGTGGGGTACAAAGAAGTGCGGGCGTTTGTCGAGGGACAGTTACGCCAAGACGAACTCGTCGACACGATCGTGCGGGCAACGCGGGTGTTTGCGCGAAGGCAGCGGACGTGGCTACGCGACGAACCGGTGACGTATTACGCGATGGAGTGAATGTGTCGTTCTACTGGAAGAACTCGGACACGCTGCATGCGAAGCCCGGCAGTAACTCACCGCCGTCGATCGTTTCATCGGGGCCTAGGATTCGCACCTGATTGGGTGGCGTGAAGAGCACCATGCGCCGAGGTTCGGGATCGACGAGCCAAACCATCTGTGCACCACCTGCGATATAATCCAGCGCTTTTCGCGTCATTTCCGAGAAGGTTTGTCCATCACTCAACACTTCGACCGCCAAATCGGGTGCACCGTCGAGCCATCCCGACACGCCTTTTCCCGTTGGGGCTCGGTGCGTCCGCACCATACCCACATCGGGCCCGCGAAGTTTGTCTGGGTTGCGAGACAAACGCACGCCGGGATCCGCCACGGCAACACTCCACCCCGCATGTTGTCGTGCGTAGAGCTTCAACAACATGCCGATTGTTAGGACAATCTCTCCATGTCGCCACGTTGATCTCGTCACGGGTACCAACACTCCATCGATGATCTCTCCACCCTGCTCATCAGGATCGAGTTGCGCTGCCATTTCGAAGGTGAGGGGACTCGTTAGCGATTGGTCGAGCATCGTCATCACCACGACCACTCTATCATACGCGCCACTTTTCTCTCACTCATCCCGCGTCACGTCGTAGACGAGCGTCACGCTCACGAGCATCGGCGCACGCGTTTGCTCGACGCGCTCCACAGCTTCTTTGTACGCTTCATCGAGCAGCGTTCGAGCTTCGGTGCGGCTCAA
>WBZU01000183.1_pt1 | contig 60404 bp, 42 predicted proteins | sample 5204311 | NCBI WGS metagenome assembly WBZU01 (sample SAMN12344359, study PRJNA552823) | activated sludge metagenome | biome: Activated sludge suspended growth; feature: Nitrification reactor; material: Wastewater; isolation source: activated sludge from nitrification reactor of wastewater...
GATCCGGTTTTGCCCGACGTACCAATTCCTCGGCGGCTCGGATCTCCGGTTCGCCTGCGTAAATGCCAAAGTGTATGTCCGAAATCTGCACCAAGGTATACCCGTCGAGTCGCTTCGACATACCCGGGATACGCATCGGCACGTCAATCGTTTGGTAATCCTGTCGGCCGAAGACCGCACCATACAAGGAACTGCCCGTTCCCACGATCATGGCCGATCCCGTCACGGCTTGACCAAGAAAAACCCGTCGTGAATTTGGCAATGGTCTCTGTTCGACCGGCGCGGGCACCTTCTCGACCGGCGCGGCGGGCGGCGGCTCCGCGGGAGATGCCAAGTCGTTTTTCTCGACAACCTCTACGGGCGCCGAAACGGAAGTCGCCAAAATGGCCTCGGTCGAGGCGAGATTGTCTTGGGAAACCGCCGGAGCCGAACGCATTCGATTCCATAAATGCAGCGGCAAGCCCATAACGAACGTCAACAAATCGAAAATCAGAAGCAACCCCGTCGTAATGAGCACGACGAGCAAAATCGTGAATGACGATTGCCCCAGCCAACGCACGTGCAGCAGCCGGGCCAAACCCATTGCTCCGAGGGCCAGGATCGTCACGAGCAATCCCGCTTTCTCGAGATTCCGCTCGATGCCGAACACCTGCTTCGCCCGTCGCCCCACGAAGAACCCGGCGAGCGTCAAAAGCACGGAGACAACCAGGAAAAAAATCGCAAATCGCCCGATTCCCATGCGTCATCGACCTCGAGCCGCGGACTCTAGCAGCTGAACCTGGCCTATGCCCGTGCTTGGGAAGCCTTTTCGCGAATGAACGACAAGGCTTGCGCCAAGGAACGAAATGTCGTCCCCCCGGATTCGAACATGCCGCCAAGCTCCATCATTTGCTTGGCAATATCAAAACGAATTCCCGAAACCACACAACGACAGCCGAGCAGAGCCACTGCGCTGCGTAAGCGCACGAGCTGCGAAACGGCGTCGGCATCCATCATTTCAATGCCCGTCAAATCGATGATCACCGCGTGCGCACGCTTTTCGATAATCGCGGGCAGAAGCTTCTCGGCGATGATCGTAAACCGTTCCGAATCGATCGTGCCGATGAGCGGCAACGCCAAAATGCCCTGCGTCACTTCAATCATCGGTGAAGCAAGTCGCCGCAACTCCTGCTGCTGCGCCTCGATGAACTCCACCTTCCGCAACAAACGATCCTCGGTCGCGATCGACGCATACGCGGTCGCGGCGATCTTGCAGGCAAACCCGAGCACCGCGACATGCAGCTCGTTGTACGCGTGCGTGCGCATCGCCGCGAGACCCATCGCCCCGACACTCGTTTCACCACAAACGATCGGCATCCACAAACGAGCTTTGACCTGAAAGGATCGCCTGCTCTCCTGCGAGTTCTTCGCCTGATCCGCGACCACATCCGGAATGTGCAACGTCTCCTGTGTCCGCATCACTCGCCCCGGATGCCGCTCCATCGCCGTTCGCAAGGCTTCGAGACGCTCTTCTTCGGTGAAGTTCCGAGCGTGCGGCATGAGCAAGTTCCCCGTACGCGGTTCGTACATGTAGATGCTCAAGTATTCCGTTTCGACGAGCCGCGACACGATGGCAACGAGCGCTCGCGACAACGCGTCCACGTCTTTGGCACTCGAAATTTCCGCAACCGCAAAGGACAGGAAATCGATCAGCGTTTGCGTGTGCAGGTGATCAACGAGCTGTTCCAACGCCATAGGCGGCGCAACTCCTGGAGCCGAAGAACGTACATGGTTGACGGTCGGAGATTCAACGAATTTTGCGACCCGCCGGGCGCCTCGTCGATGTCTCACCACCCGCTGTGCAAACGGGTTTTACAAAGACAAACGCTCGGCGTCGCGGCGACCCGGGGCCATCCGCCGACGAATGCCCGGCGATAAACGTATCTTTCGACAACGACTCGCGTGATTTCGAGCCCGTGATATCTGTCGAAGCATGGTCGTCATGCCCGTTCTCGAACGTGTCACGCGCGTGGTTCTCGTCCGGCGAGGCGTCGAAAGTCGCCACATCGATACGCCCGTCGCGCGCATGCACGTGTACGACGCGCCCGGCACGGGCGCACATCCGCCCGTCGTGTTGCTGCACGGCATCGGTGCATCGGCATCCCCGTTTGCTCCGGTCCTCGCGCGGCTGCGCAAATCAACGCGACGCGTGCTCGCCGTCGATGCTCCCGGGCATGGTTTGTCGGGTACACCGCACACGACGCTCGATCCGGAACGCCTTTTCGAGGCCATCCAGTACGTACTCGATCGGGAACTCACCGAGCCGGCAGTGCTCGTCGGTTGCTCGCTCGGAGGCGCAATGGCGCTCAAGTACGCGATGGCTCGTCCGGACAACGTGGCGGGATTGATGCTCGCGTCGCCCGGCGGTGCGCCCGTCGATGATCCTGAAGAACGTGAACGGTTCTTGCGCCTGTTCGAAGTGGAAAACCTTCGCGATGCCCGCGCGTTCCTCGAACGATTGCACCACGAAGTGCCCTGGTACGGACGGTTTCTCGGGCCCGACCTCGTGCGACTTTTCAAAAACCCATCCGTTCGTTCGATCCTGCGCACGGTTCGTCCGGAACATTTTTTCAAACCCGAAGACTTCAGCCCGCTGAAGATGCCGATTCGTGTCCTTTGGGGTCGCTCCGATCGCGTGATTCCTGCGACGTGCCTCGAGTTCTTCAAGAAAAACTTGCCGCCCCACGCGGTCTTCGAAGAGCCTCATGGAGTCGGTCATTCACCGCATACGGAAGCGCCGCGGTTGTTCATGGCCGCCATCCGCAAAACCCTCGACGAAGCGTCGCGACAAACAGGCCGCTGAGCCTCGTCTCACGGCGCGTGCAAAACCAAGCGTCGAACAATCGGCGGGCTCGGCGGTCCCCACGGCACCGGAGGTCGAAGATTGGCGCGACGAACCACGGACCACGTGACGTCACCATCCTGAATCAACGTCGCCGACGAAAACATCATGTCCGCTCGAGGCTGGTCGGTGCCCTGCCCAAGTCGCAAACGCCCCGCGTGATGCGCCGCGAGCAAGCGAGCCTTGAACGAATCGAAGTCGATCCCCGTCATTTCGCCGCGTTCTTCGAGGTCCCAGTACAGCCGGGCGACGGCCATGTCCCGCAAGTTTTGATCAACAAACTCTTGAATGCGCGCCGCGAACTTGACAGGCTCGAGCGTGATGAGGCGCGGACGTCCGTTCCGTAACGCTTCGTCGGCATGCACGCGTCGCGCAAAAGACGTCACGGCAGGCCGCACCGCATCGGGTAACGAAGAAGTGATGTGGTCGAGCGCGTGTTTGACACTGCCGATTTTGTCGCGTTCGAGCAGATGCAGCGGGCCTCGAGGCCCCTGAATCGTGGATGCCGCGAGCAGGAGAGGCGGAACGTTTTCCGTATGTTTGCAACGCTCGAGCGGCATGGCCTTTTGGACGTGAGCATCGAGCATGCGGGCCTTGAATGCCGCGAGGCTCATCCCGGCAGCGTCGCCGCGAGCCAGCAAAGCTCGATAAAGCGAAGCGACGAGGACCAGCTCGCGACGCCGCTTGTACTCCTTGACGTAAACGATGCCCTCTTTGGCATCGGTCGCGACGTCTCGGACGGCCCAGACGAAATTCCACAGGGGCAAGTGCTGCAATACCGCAGGAAAACGGCGATTTTTGTCGATCAACGAACGCGCATACGCGAGGACCGCAGCCGCACCATCCGACGACAATGGAATGCACGCGGTAAACAAATCATTCGAGCGTCTTGCGGAGCTGGAAGGAGACGTATCACCCGACTGCGACATAGGTTTATCCGGATCGCACATTCCCCGCCAAACCGCAAGTACCAAGGTTACCGCGGAGATCACCGATCTCGGCAACGTGAACTGCCAAACCCAATTCACCGGCAAACCTTGATCGACTGGCAGGACGAACTGCACGTAACGACGACGCACCCCGTCGCTATCGTGTTCGCTCGAACATTTTTACCACATCATCGTGCTCAGACAAACGCATTCGGGGGACAACATCATGTTGACATCGGTCGGAGATTCGGTTTGTCCAATTTTCTCGGGCCCTCGAGCTCTTCGATCAAGTGCGCAATGTTTCGCACGGACGTACACGCCGAGCCGTCGACGACGTTTCGAAACCACCGGCGTTTCCGATTACGCGTGCACGAAGGTGTATCCCGCACCGATGAGGGCAAACGCGACACGCAACTGCTTTGTGCTCAAAGATTCAAGCGGCGTGATGTCCGAAACGTTGGTCCCGGTCTTCGACAATGCGTCCGTCCAGCATGTCGATGCAGCGCGAAGCCCGCTCGGCAAAGGATCGTTCATGCGTGACCATGACGACCGTGAGGCCCTGGGTGCGCACGAGGTCTTCGAAGACGTCCATGACGATGCGTCCGTTTTTCGAGTCCAAGTTACCGGTGGGTTCGTCCGCCAAAACGATCCGCGGCGCCCCCGCGACGGCCCGCGCGATGCTCACGCGTTGCTGTTGTCCGCCGGAGAGCTGCGTGGGACGGCGATCGAGGAGCGGACCCAGGCCCATGGTTTCGAGCACGCGGCGAGCGTCGGCTTCGACCCGCGACATCTTCATGGTGCCTCGACGCAACATCGGAATCATGACGTTCTCGAGGACCGTGAATTCCGGCAATAAGAAATGGAACTGAAAGACAAACCCCAGCTTGTGGGACCGAAGCGTCGCCCGATCATCGTCCCCCAAAACACTGATATCGACCCCATCGACGAGGACTTGGCCCTCGGTGGGTTTGTCGAGCGCCCCGAGCAGATACAGCAGCGTGCTTTTTCCCGATCCGCTGGCTCCGGTGAGGGCCACGAATTCGCGCTCGTGAATGGTCAAATCAATGCCCGTGAGGACACGGTTTTTCACGGTCGTCCCCAGCTCGCGAACGAGCCCGCGCGTCTCGAGAACCACCGCGCCGGGTTCGGGATAAGGCCCACGCGGAGCCGACGAAGCAACGGGGAGCGGCTCGTCCATCAGATTTGCCCTCGCAATACATCGACAGGTTCGACACGAGATCCACGAATGGCGGGGATCAAACTCGCGACGATACCGACGAGCAGCGCGAACAAGGCGCCGTAGAGGTACATTTTGGGGTCGTCGTACACCAAGAAAAACTCGCTCTTCACGAGGCCTTCTTGTTTGGTTTTCATTTTGCCCAAGGCGCCGATGAGAAAATGCCCCGACAAATCGCCGACGATGGCTCCCACGGTGGCGATGATGGCGCCTTGCAATAGAAAGGCCGTCAGGATGTCGCGCCGACGAAATCCCACGCTCCGCAAAATGGCGATGTCGCGCGTTTTTTGCAAAACGATCATGATCTGAATGGCCAAAATGCCGAATCCGCCGACGCACAAAATGGCTCCGACGACGAAATCGATGATCGTGTTTTGCTGCTTGAAGAGCGAAAGAAAGTTTTGATTCGTCTCTTGCCAGCTCTCCGCGTCGTATCCGAAGACTTGTTCGAGGCGAGAGGCGAACTGGACGGAGCCATCCGGGTCTTTGAGTTTTACGTCGACGCGCCCGATGATATCGGGTTTGCCCAAGAGCGATTGCGCCGTACGCACGTGCACGTACACGCGCGTGTTGTCGATCGGCGGAATACCCGCTTCGTAAATGCCCACGACCTCCAAGCCGATCGGAGCCCCGAGGGCCGAGCCGCAATTGACGATATCGCCGACCTTCGCGCCCATACGCGCCGCGACGCCGGAACCAAGCAAAATGGCATTGGGCGAAGCATCGAGCGCGCGGTAATTCCCCTGCTGAACATATTGCGCAATCGGAGTGACTCGGTCTTGACGCAAGGGATCGATTCCGCGCAGATCCACCGGATACAATTTCGATCCAAATGCCAAGACGGCCGATCCGGTGAGCCCCGCCGCGGCCCCGATGACTCCGTCCATTTTTTCAATCGCTTGCACGACCTCCGCCGGCCGCTGCACGCGCAACGTACGATCGCTCGGAGTTTCGTGCGCGACATCCGCCGCGACGAACGTTTCTTCATAACGCGCCAAAATGGACGGCGCCGGACGAAGCTGTTTGTCGAAGATGGTGACGTGCGGGCTGATCTTGATGATGTTGTTCAGGAATTTTTGTTGAAACCCCTGCATGATGCCGTTGATGGCGATCAACGTCAAAACGCCGAGCATGACGCCGAGGACCGCAATCCCATTGAGTAATTTGCGATCCCAGAGCTGCCGCAAAGCAATGAACAAGACGACGCGCGGCATGCCGATCACCTCACCGAAGCGCCCGTAGGCTGCGTTTTGTCGGGCATCGGCGCCATTGGATCAGCATTGCGAATCGTTGGATCCACACGTTTTCCGTCTTCGATCTTGTCCAGCCCTTCGACGACGACGAGGTCCCCTTCCGACAAACCTTCCCGCACTTCGACGCGCAGCAAATCGCGAATACCCAGCTTGACGGGCACTTTGTGCACGCGCCCCGATTCGATGCGAAAAACCAATCCGCTGCTCTCCGCTTCGGTGGGCATCAGCAAGGCTCCGGGATGTTCGTCGGCAATGATATTGACTTCGGCGCTCATACCACTGCGCAATCCGGGCGGAGGTTCGTCCAGGCGAATTTTCGCCAAAAACGATTTTCGACTGCGATCGGCATCCGGACCGATATCGAAAACACGCCCCGAAAATACCTTGGGATTGAATGCGTAAAGGCTCACCGCGGCGACGCTGCCTTTGTCGCCGTCACGAACTCGACCGACGTCGGCTTCGTCGACCGAGACTTCCAAAATCAGTTTTTTCGTATCCCCGACTTTGAAGAGCGTTTGGTTGACGGTCACGACCTCGCCGACTTCGATATTTTTCGCCAATACGACCCCGTCCATGGGTGAACGAACGTCCGTATCCGCGACGCGAGCTTCGAGCGAATCGACGGCGACGGCCGCCCGTACGGCCCCGGCGTTCAAATCGATGCGTAATGCTCGTTGTTTGGCGTCGTTGGCGGCGATCTGCGCTTCAACTTGAGCAACTTTGGCGTTGATCCGTTCGAGCTCCGTGGGGGCTACGCTGCCCGAGTCGACCAAAGACTTCGTCCGCGCATATTCCGCTTGCACCGTGGCGAGTTCGGCTTCATGGGCGCGGCGTTCGGCACGCAACGCCGTAATTTGCGGAGCATCTTTGGAAGCCTGAGCGCTTGCGGCGCCGAGGTCCGCTTTGCCCCGTTTGAGTTCAAACGATACCGCAGGATTGTCGATCCGGGCCAATAATTCGCCCTTGTGCACGGTTTGTCCCGCCTTCACGAGGACTTCGGCGATACTGCCGCTCGTCTTGGCTTTGACCTGAACTCGCTCTTCAGCTTCGACGGTTCCCGTGGCGTACACGGCGTCAATCGCTTTGCCTCGAACAACCGCGGTGGCGACGACGGGTATCGGCCGAAATCGTGAGCGCGCGACAAACGCGCCGCCGGCAAGAACGAGAACGAGCAGAGCGACGAGGCGCCACCTCAGGCGGGAAAAACCCGAGGCGCTGGTAGAAGCGGCCATGGGCGATGATTTAGAGAATTTGACGCACGAGGTAAAGAGGACGCTGCGTCACTTTTGTAAAGGATTGTGCCGTCATTCGCATCCCATGGAGTCGGCGGGTAATGCACATCCGGCGACCCAGTCGAGCAAGATCTGTTTGTCCGTCTCCGCGATTGTCGTACCCAACGGCATGAATCCGGACTCGACGACTTCGCCCATGCGTTTCCAGCGCGGAGCCATCGTGGTGGTGATGATTTCCCGCGTGTCTTCGTAGGTCAGCAGCGAATACGGTGCGCCATTGAGCGGCGGAGCCTGGTGACACGAGTGGCAATTGTTTTGAAGAACCGTGAATACGTCGCAGGGGAAGTCGCCCGTCGCCGGAGTGGATTCACAGGACGAACCTCCGGCGCCGCCGGTTCCGCTCGAGCTGCTGGTGTTCGTCGGAACGGGGGGTTTGCCCGGGGGCGAACATTCACCGCTGAGGCACCCTTCTTCGAGGTCGGCCGTGCATGCGCCTACGAGAAAAACGGCCGGAAGTACGAAGAGGGGCAAGAGTCGACGCAAAAGCATGGCGAGAGAATACTCCAGGCGATTGGGAAACGTTCGAGGTAAAAGCGAATTTGTTCGGAAATGAAAAAACCCCGCGAGGACAAACATCCGTCGCGGGGTCTTGGATTGGTCGCGCGTGATTATGCGTGGTGGACGCGAATCACTTGCAAACGGGTGAAACCGCCGCGGTATGCGGGCAGTGCATCGTTGCGGAATTTGCGTCGGTCGCGGCCACCGTGAGGTGATACAGGCGGCATTCAATGGTATTCGCCGGGCTCATTGCCGAATCTGTCGCGCTGTAGGGCAGGCCGACCGACTTGATGAGCGCGCAGTCGGTCATGCACTTTGCCTTGTCGGGCCATTCGGTTTTACAGGTCGCGACGGCAATATCGCAGAATCCGTCACAGGTCATACCACAGGCCGCACCACCCGAGGGACCCGCGTGCGGGCAATGCTTGGCAGGATCACCCGAAGCAACGCCAACATGGTATTGGCGGCAACCGAGCGTATCGCCACCCATATCCGTGTCCATTCCCGGGGGGAATGCAGCCGCTGCGGCCACACAGCTCTTCATGTCCGCGTATTGCGCGTAGGTCATGGTGCAGTTCGCCATGATGTCCGTGCAGTATTTCTCAATCGGGCTGAGCATGCTCCCGGACGAACTGCTCGATCCGGACGAACTGCTCGAGCTGGACGAACCACCGCTACCGGCTTCACCGGAGCTCGAACTCGAACCGCCCGCACCGCCGGTCTCGCCGGTGTTGCCATCGCCGCAACCGAAAGCAAAGGCCGACGTGGCGGCCGCCAAAAAGCTTACGAGAAGAATTTTCGTTTTGGTCATCACGTGAGCATTTCACGATAACGTTACGTTCGTCAAGCAGCATTTTGACGCGAAATTCGTTACGCTACGGTCGCGGTCGCCGCAACGTGTCGTCGTTGCGCAATGATTGCACAAAGAGCGCCGACGCTGCGCGTTCGTGACGTCGAAAATGTACTGTGGACGAGAATTCGTAATCACACAGATTCTCGGGCATTTCCGATTCGTGCCGTTTGAACGCACGGAACGCGAGCGGCACGCATATTGCCAATCAAGTCCGTGACCCGCTCGAAGAATGAGCAGGTATTCGCCTATTTCGAGATCCACCGTGGCAACGGCGTTTTCGAATGGATCGTTTGGGGAGTTGGTCATGAATACTTTATCGAGGCCCAAAACAAATCCGCCGGACAGTGCACGCAATACTCCGGCACCGTCCTCGGGGAGCGGAATTCGCAGGGCCATGACTCCGGCTCCGATATCCCAACCATTGACGCCGGTTCTCGCGGGATTGACGTTTCTCGAAGGCGTGGCGACGAAGCGTATTCATCGCGGCAATTTGGAGACGTGGATTGAACAGAATTTGATTTCCCCCGAATATGTTCCCGGGCCGATACGAATCCACGAACCGATTTTCGGCGCATTGCCCACGGACAAAGGTTGCAAAGCATTTCTTCCGGAAACTCCGCCCGACGATGAGACTTCGGCCATGCTCATCCGAGCGCGAGCGCGCGTCATCGGGCATTTGCAAGGTTTGCTGCGATCCCCCGTCGAGGACCGATTCATTACCGCCGCCATTTTTGCCAAACGAATTCGACGCACCACCATCAACGACACGATGACCTGGGTCGCGCAACCTCATCCGGACGATTGCTTGAGCGACATCATTACGAGTTTATTCGTCTCCGACATCCTCACGCGTCGCGAGTTTTACGAACAAAACCTTTGTATATGCCGGCATTGCGGCCGCGTTCGTTTCGATGCTTCGCTGACCGCCGAACGAGATCGATGCTTTTTTTGTTGAGGCGCGTAAGAACTCCGGGTGAAGGTCTCCGCCATGATCGACCTGCGCTCGGATACCGTCACCATACCCACGCGGGCCATGCGCGAAGCCATGGCGAATGCCGAAGTTGGCGACGATGTGTACGCGGAAGACCCGACCGCCCATGAATTGCAACGTCGCGTTGCGGAAATCACGGGAAAACAATCCGCGCTTTTCGTGACGAGCGGAACGATGAGCAATCAAATCGCGCTGCTTTGCCACACGCAACGCGGCGACGAAGTGCTCATCGGCGAAGGTGCACACGTGGCGTTTTATGAATCGGGCGCAGCGGCGGCCTGGTCCGGTGTGCAACTCGAAGTCGTCGGACGCGGCGGCCTCTTTACGGCTCGAGAACTGGTTTCGAGTATCAAACCTCCCGAGTACCACAACCCGAGAGCCCGGGTCGTGGCCATTGAAAACACGCACAATCGCGGCGGCGGAAAGGTTTTTCCACAAGCCGACATCCTCGAAATCGCCACGGTGGCCCGCAACCACGGCCTCGCCATGCACCTCGACGGCGCACGCATTTGGAATGCCGCCATCGCCACCGGCTTGTCCGTCGCCGAGTTATGCGCGCCGTTCGACACCGTCAGTGTTTGCTTCTCAAAAGGCTTGGGCGCTCCCGTCGGTTCGGCGCTCGTGGGCACCCAAGAGACCATCGTCCGCGCGCGACGCTTTCGGAAAATGCTCGGCGGCGGAGGACGACAGATCGGCATCCTTGCCGCAGGAGCGCTCTACGCCCTCGACCATCATCGAGAACGCCTGGTCGAAGATCATTTGGCGGCGAAAGAAATCGGTGCGGCCCTGAGTAAAATTCCGGGGGTGTCCGTGCCCGATGTCGAAACGAACATCGTGATGGTCGATGTGCCGGTCGCCGCCGATCAGGTGTCCCGCAAAGCTCGTGAACACGGGGTCCTCGTGAGTGCCTTCGGGCCGCGACGCATTCGCATCGTGACGCATCTGGATCTGCGTCGAGAACAAGTCGGGGAAGCGGCCGAAAAAGTCGGTGACGCCATCCGCGACGTCATCGCATCCAACGGCGGGAGCGCGGTGTGATTCCGGTAAAAGTTGGAGCACCAATCATCTTGGCAACGCTGCTCTCGGCGTGTGCTCCAAGTTTGGGCGAAGCGTACGAACGATCGTTTGCCGCGGGTCGACGCGCATTCAGCGCGGGGCGTTTTGAAGAAGCGGCGCAAGAGTTCGAGACGGCGGCCAAGAATGCTACGCGCGTGAAAGATCGTGACGAAGCGCTCTTCGAAGTGGCGCGAATGCACGAAAAACGCGGTGCGTACGCACAAGCTCGCGACGCGTACGAACGCGTGACGAAGACGTCGCCCACAGGCCCGCGAGCCGCTCGCGCCGCATACGACATGGCGCTCGTCGAAGTCGATCACGGTGACGCCGAACGTGGTTACGCACTGCTCTTCGAAGCCACGTTCAAGTACCCACGGCACGGTTCGGCAAGACGATCGCTACATCGATTGATCGAGCATCAAGGAGACTTGGGTGGCGACGAAGGCATCGTTCGGTGGATCGATGGTCCGGGAAAAACCCTGCGTGGAAGTGAGCTCGATCAGCAGCTCGATTATGAAAAAGCGTTGGCGCTCGATCGACTTGGAAAAACCGCGGAAGCTCGAGATTTGTGGGTGAAGACGGCGCAGGAGCATCCGTATCCGTTCGGTGGATTGACGGACGATGCGCTTTGGCAGGCGTCGTTGGCGGAGGAGAAGCTCGGGCGGTACGACGCGGCGATTGCTCGGCTGCGGACGTTGCTGGCGGATCGCGAGGCATCGCGGATGACGGGAAGTTACGAACGTCCACGTTATTCGCCGGCCCAGATGCGCATTGCGGAGCTGTACCGAGACAAACTGAACGATCATCGCGCCGCGCGTCGCGAGTTTCACGCGGTTTACGCGGGGCACCCGACGTCGTCGTTGCGCGATGATGCGTTGTGGGCGGAGGCGGTGTTGGCTGCTGCCGACGGCGACAAACGCGAAGCGTGTTCGCTGACGGAAACGTTGCGCAAAGAGTTTGCCGATTCGCGTTACGCGCGGTGCGGACAGCTCGTGTGCGAAGCGATCAAGCCCGCGCCGAACGAAAAGCCGTGCGCGAACTACATCGAGCGCCAAGTGCGCGGCGAGAAAGTGGACGAGCCTGCGGACGAATCGGATGACCGCAAGGACGAAGCTACGAGCCCGTAAGAACGGAGCACACGGCACGACTGCGCCGCGTCGGGGCGAGGATTGTCAGAACGAACATCCCGGGTAGCGATGACGAGCTGCGAACAGACCGAGGTCACGCCTCGTCGTCGTCGTCGTCTTCGTCGGGAAGTTCCTCTTCGTCGTCGTCCTCGTCGTCCTCGTCGTCGAGATCGATGTCGTCATCGTCATCGTCCTCGTCGTCGCTTTCACGCTCTTCATCGTCGTCACGGCGCTCGTACTTGAGATCGATGCCGATCTCGCCGAGCTGTGTTTCGAGGAGTTCGAAGAGTTCGTCGACGTCGTCGCCGCTCCATTCATCCAGGACGTCGGTGACGAATTCGAAGAAGTCGCCGCTGTCGATACGACGCTCGATTTCTTCGACTTGCGTCTCGTCAAACGCTTCCATGACGTCTTCGCGTAAGGCTTCGGTATCGCCTTCCTCGATGGCGTCGGCAGCGGAGAGTCGGATTGTCTTGACCGCACGATTGTGGAGGTGGATCTCCATGGGCGAGTTTTCGTTTAGGCGACGAGGCGCGGCTTCGTCAAGCGTGCCGATCACTTTCGCAAAGGATTCCCGGTTGATCGTCGGATTTGTGGTGTGTTCCGCACGGAACACGAGCAGGTTCCGTCACGGCAGTCAGGACCCGTTGCGTACGAGGTCGGTGCCGTGAATCGTGATGGTCGTGAGGTTGATCGATGCGTCGCGGACGCGTAGCGTGAGCATCGTGAACGCGCGACGGCGAGCTTTGGTGTTGCTCTCGGGCGCGTGTGCGTTCGCGTGGTCGCCGGATACGCGTGCGGCGGAGCGAGAAGCGGCTCCGGAAACGACGACCGAGCCTGCAAAAGTGAGCGGCGTGGTGGTGCGACCTCCGCCGCTGCACGTCGAGTACTTCCAATACGGCGTGGCGATTGTCTTCGAAAACGACATCCAACCCGGCAACGTGTGCACGTCTGCGGGAAGCGCTCCATGCATTTTGGGTGGCGCGGGCGGCCTGACGATTCGCGCGGGTTATCGGTCGGCGGGGCCTTGGTACATCGGCGGCGCGTATCAGTTTGCAAAGATGGACTCGAGCAACCTCTATCGTCTCGGCATCTTCCAACAGCTGCGGGCGGAGATGCGGTACATGCCCGATTTTGGAACACGCACGACGCCTTATGGATCGTGGGGACTTGGAGCACTTGCGTACGGCAACGAGTGGGGAGCGGAGACCGGCGGAGGGCTGCTGTTCGGTGGACTCGGCGTGCAAGTCGAGTTGTCGCGTACGACGCTGGTCGGGTTTGGCGCGGTGTACAAGGCGATGTTGATCGCCGGTTGGCGAGACACCGCAGGCACGATTCGGGAAACCGGGGTGGCTCAATTTTGGGGCGCCGAGTTTCAATTCGAACTGCGCAGCGAGATCGGGCGAAAGTAGAGGGTCTGTCGGTGGTCGTGCTGAAGACCGCCGCTACGGCGTTCAGTACGAGGCGAGATCTTTCGCGCAATACTTGACTTGATCGCGCCTCCGAGGTCCCCTTGCGCTCCTGTGATCTGCGACGTCTGCAGGCGTGAAAATGCCGACCACTTGACGTTCTGCCTCGACTGCGGCCGTCGACTGAAACCGCCTAGTCGTGGTGTGCCGCCGACGCCACCACGAGGTATGGCCAAGGTCGACCACCCGAGCTCGGGTTTGCCTACGTCATCGGCGCTTTTTGCGTCACTCGACAAGGTCTCCCTCGATTCGGATTCGTCTCCTCCGCTCAGTCCGGCACCGCGTCCGAGTCGACCTCCCACGGTCGCACCGGGCTCCGGATCGGGACTCCCTGGTTCGTCCGGACGACCGGGCTCGGTACGTCAACGTCCCGAGGCGCCATCGTTCAAGTTTTCCAAATCGTTCAGCGCCGAAGGACCTGCGATTTGTCCCGCATGCAATGCGACGAATCCGCCGGGGCATCGGTTCTGTGCGACGTGTGGAGCAGCGATCGGTCGAGTCTCGACGGCACCTCGAGCACGTGATGATTGGCCCGGAACGCCGACGCCGTCGCCGGTCGAAGTCAAGATGATCACGCCGGCTCCGGCGGAGGTTGTTCCGGTCGAACCCGAGATCCCGGAATCGCCTGTCTTGACAAACACACCGGTACCGGGACGAACATCACCGTCAGTGATTCCATCGGCGCCTGCGGCGGCATCGGCGCCGATGACGGCGGCAGCTCCGACGTCGCCGTCGGGCGATGGCGAACCGATCATCGGTGCGCCGGTCGTGGGGATCGCGACCCGTTCATCGACGCCGAAGTTGATTCGTTGCGCACGCTGTCACGGGCATTCCGCCGAAGGCACTCGGTTTTGCAAGTATTGCGGCGCGGCGCTCGAAGAACGTGCCCAAGTGAGTCGAGCGGATGCGGAAGAAGACGCAGCGCTCGACAAAGTCTTGGGGCCGGTTGGTCGAAACGAACGCACGGTTCTGACGGTGGCGCCCGTCGCGATCGAAACGCCTCGAGAACAAGCACCCGAGACCACGTCGGTCGGGGGCAAACTCGTCGTCATTGCCGAGGACGGGACGGAAGGCAAGGTTTTTCCCTTGGATGGGACGCAGGTAGACATCGGACGTTCGGAGGGGGACATCCTCTTGTCCGAGGACTACTACGTGTCGCCACGTCACGCGCGCCTCGTTTTTCAAGGGGATCGGTGGTTCATCCGCGACTTGCAGTCGACGAACCGGGTCTACCGGCGCATCTGGGAACCGCATCCGTTGCGAGATGGCGACTTGCTTCTCCTGGGCTTGGAAGTGTTACAGTTCGAAACCGTGAGTGAGGCGGAGCGAGGATTAGGCCACGCGTCCCAGCACGGGACGTTGCTGTTCGGTTCGCCGTCGCTTACGCGGCGAGCGCGTCTTTGCCAACGCACGGTCGAAGGAATCATCCGCGACGTGCATCATCTGTTCCGAGACGAAACGGTGATTGGTCGGGAGGTGGGCGACATTGTTTTCACGGCAGATCCATTCCTCTCGCGACGCCACGCGGTCATTCGCCGCGCATCGAATGGTGGAACTTTTACCCTCACGGATCTCGACTCGTCGAATGGCACGTTTGTCGCCATTCGCGGGGACGTTCCTCTGAACAATGGCGACTACCTGCGCGTTGGACAGCACCTCTTTCGGGTGGACCTCGCATAGCCCATGAGCGAACAAGCGAATCGAGACCCGATGCCCGAAACCTCGCACTCTTCCGAGTCTGCCGACGACGCGTCATCCGACGCGCAGGCAATCGAGGCGTCGAGCAAAATTCAATTGCGCCTCTTTGGCCGTACGGATGTCGGTCAAGTGCGTGAGCACAACGAGGACAATTTCATCGTCGCCGATCTGACGAAGAATCAACGCGGCGTAATGGAGCCCGATCGCGATGTTCCGCTTGGAGCTCGCGGCATGGTGCTCGGCGTTTGTGACGGCATGGGCGGTGCGGCCGCCGGTGAAGTCGCCAGTCAACTTGCCGTGGACATCATCTTCCAGAAGATGACGGCGGGTGACATTCCGACAAACCGTGACGATCTGGCTTCACGCCTCGTGCAAGCGATCGAAGCGGCCGGTCTGCGCATCTTCAGCGAAGCGAAACTCGACCGCACCAGACGCGGCATGGGAACGACTTCGACGGTTGCCGCTCTGGTCGACGATCACCTGTTCATCGGCCAAGTCGGCGACAGCCGCGCGTACGTTCTGCGCGGGGACAAACTCGTCCAAGCCACGCGGGATCAGTCGCTCGTCAATCAGCTCATCGAAGCCGGACAGCTCACGGAAGAAGAAGCGGAGACCTTCGAGCACAACAACATCATCCTTCAGGCTCTTGGAACATCCGACAGTGTCCAAGTCGACCTGACGTTTGTCGAACTGAAACGCGGTGACACGTTGCTCCTCTGCTCGGACGGTTTGTCGGGCATGGTGCGCAACGAAGAAATTCGCGAAGTTCTGCGCACCGTCGAGGACCCGCACGAAGCCTGCAAAGTGCTCATCGACCGCGCGAATCAAGCCGGCGGTCATGACAACGTCACCGTCGTGATCTCGAAGTTCTTGGGCGAAGGTTTGGCTGCTCCGACAGCCGACGACATCGCCAATTTGCGGTACCGCAAGTATCCGCTCCCGGAACGAACGGGAACGGGACCGGTATCGGCGCCCGATCCCAGTCGTCGTGTGAAAGAGCTCGATCAAGCCAAAGTCTCCATGCCTCTTTCCGGATCGGGAGCGGGCATCGAGTTCCGCGGGTTGTCCGAAACGGACAAACGTCGGGACGGACGTGGTCGGGACCTGGGCGATGCGGATCGCGGCTCGTACGGCCTCGATGATCCGGTAGACATTCCGACGGACAGCGCTCCGCAGTGGCTCATCATGATGATGATCGCCAGCGCCTTCGCGTGCATCGCCGTCGCGGCATATTACCTGCTGCGACCGTAGGGAATGACAAACCCCCGAACAATCCTCGAACCATGCTGCGCTTGACGCACACGCGCGGCGTTGCGGCTCGCTCCACACGTGAGTTTGTCGCCGTACCGGTTCGAATCGGCTGCGCCCCGGACAACGACATCGTTCCGACCGGCGTGGAAGCTCGCGACATCTTGCCCCGGCACGCTGAAATTCGCTGGGAAAACTCGGCTTATTGGCTCGTCGACCTCGGTTCACGATCAGGCACGTTCATCAACACGAAGCGAGTCACTTCGCAGGCCCTTCGCTCCGGAGACGAGCTTCGTTTTGGCGATGAAAACGGCGTGACGATGCGTCTCGAGATCCTCGGTCCGCCCTTGTCGACGGTGGTGACGGATGCCGATGGTCGCGTCGATCTCGCGACAGCCGGACACCTCGTGGAAAAGGCCGTCATCAACGCCACGCGTGGTCGCGATAAAAGCCGAGCCATCATCGAAGCCAAGGTTCACGAAGCCACGCGTCGCGGTGCACGTACGAACCGGATCCTCACCGTGGGCATCATCGTCACGCTCTTGGCACTCGGTGTCGCCGGGCTGGCGGTTTATCGTTCCAAACGCGCCGCCAATGTGCTCGCCACGGAAATGGGCATCGATCAGAAACCCATCGCCACGCCGACGGGTGTCTTGCCGACCAAGGTCTTTACCGGTCGTCAGATCTACGAACGCAACCGAGCCGCCCTGTTTGTCCTGGCTTATGTCGATGGTCGCCTCATCAGCGGATGTTGCAGCGCCTTCGCCATCGATCGGCAAACGCTCGTCACGAATGCGCATTGCGTGACCTCGTGTGGCAAACGCGGAGGCAAGCCGGTCGTCGTGCAGAACGAATCGCCGACTCGATTGACGTTCGACGTGGTGGCGCAACGAGCGCATCCGGCGTATCGCGCGGATTCGAAACGCGCGGACTCGCCCGACGTCGCGTTGCTGCGCATCAAAGGCACGTTGCCGGCGACCGTGACGCTGGCGAACGACACGGAGCTGCGGGCGCTGGGTCCGGGCGACGACTTGCACGTGCTTGGATTTCCTGGCCGCGTGATGGATCCGATCAACCCCACGGCAACGTTCCTCGCGGGACACATCGGGCGCCTGATGGGGTTCAACGAAGAGAACACGACCCCCGACAAGACCGCGTTGATCTTGCATGATGCCGTCACACAAGGTGGCAACAGCGGCAGCCCGGTGTTCAATCAATATGGCAACGTGATCGCCGTGCATGCCGCGCACGTGGATGAAGAAGAAGACGTGTCGATCGGGGGGCAAAAAACCAAAGTCGTGGAAGCTTCACCGTTTCGTCTCGCGATGCGCATCGATCTGATTCGTGGAGTCCCAGCGCCATGAATCTTCGAATCGTGCACACCTTCGGCCACAGCGTCGGAGCCGAGCGGATTTTCACGACGAACATCGTGCGAATCGGTCGAGCCCCCGACAACGACATCGTGCTCGATGCCAACAACGATCGCGAAGCCAGCGGTCATCACGCGGAACTACGACGCGAAGCGAATACGTGGCACGTCGTCGACCTCGGCAGCCGTAACGGAACGTTTGTCGGAGGACAACGCATCGATCGCCGCCAACTGAATTCCGGCGATGAGATCGCCCTTGGGAGCAAAGGGCCGCGCTTGCGGATCGAGTTTGTCACTCCCGCGGTTGGTCCCGCCGTACCCGGTCAACCGCCCGCCGCCCAAGCTCCGCTCGCGCCCGCCGCCGGTGCTCGCGTGGGACAAAAAACGCTCGCCGAAATGATCTCGGCCGCGGTCAACGCGGCGTCGGCTCGCATGCGGCCCGGACGAACCACGGAAATTCACGCGATGGTCGAGCGCAAAGTCAGTGAAGCGACGGCATCGCAACGACGCACGGCGTACGTACTCGGCGCGGTGCTCGTGGTGGCCTTGGGGGCATTGGGCGGATTGATTTACTGGAGCACGCGATCGCAGAACGACATTCAGCGCTTGCGTGAAGAGCTGGCGCAGATGCCGCCGGAAGATCCGCGGCGGAAGGAAATCGAAACGCGCCTCGGGACGTTGCATCCACCGAACGCGAGTTTCGGTCGGAATCTCTACGATCGGTCGCGTAAGGGCATCTTCATGCTGGCGATAGGTTCCGAAGGTTTCTGCACCGCGTTTGCGGTGCGCCCGTCGGTGTTGGCCACGAACGCTCGATGCATCCACGAAGCGAAGTCACGCACCGGTTCGGTGAAGGCGATCGAGAACGAAGGACGCGGAGACGTGAAGTTCGACGTGATCGACATGCGTGCGCACCCGAGTTATCGCCAAGGCGATCCGAACACCATCACGCCGGACGTCGGCGTTGTGACGATTCGAGGACGTGCGGCGATGGTGCTGGAACTTGCAACACAAACGGAATTGCAGGCGATGGGCGCGGGAGACGACGTCTACTTGATCGGCTTTCCCGATCGGCTGATGGACGTATCGAACCCGGCCGCGACGTTTCTCGCGGCGCACATCGGGCGCGTAACGGGTGCGGCGGGACGGCCCGTTCCGTACAAAGACAACTGGCTCATCCAGCACGATGCTTCATCGACACGCGGAACGACCGGCAGTCCGATCTTCAACGGGCAAGGCAAAGTCGTCGCGATCAATGCGGGGGAATACTTGGAAGAAGGCGAGCAGAAAATCGCGGGGCGTAACATCGAAGTGGTGAAAGCTTCGCCGTACAAGTTTGGGATGCGCATCGATCTCGTCGAAGGTTTGATTCGATAACCGACCATGCTTCGGCACGCGCTTCGTTGGCTGCTCTGGATCATTCCGACACTCATCGGCGTGTCGCTCGCGGCGTTCTTGTTTCTTTCGTACGTCCCCGATCCTACCGACGATCCGACCCGACAGTTCGCACCGGACGAACGCGAGCTGATTCGTCGCGAGAAGTTCCTCGACCTGCCGCGTTTTTTCAACTTCGCGCCACGTGATGTTCGAGCTCGAACGAACGATGCGATTCGCGACATCGCCGAAGGAGACGCGGCGGCGAGTGATCGCGGACGAGCCGAGCTCGTGCGTCTTGGCGGAGCGGCTTTGCCTCATTTGTTGCCGAGGCTCGATGCGCTTTCGCCGGAGCCGCGTTCGAAGGTGACGCTCGCGCTGGCCGACGTTGGTGAGCGCATGGGGTTTTCACGTGACGAACTCAGTGAACCCAAACGTGCGCTCGCGTTCTGGACTCGATTCTGGAAGGACCGGGACATCGAGTTTCGACGAGCTGCCGCGCGAAGCGCCGTACGACGTTTGTCAAGGTACGGGAGCGCGTCTCGCGCGGCGGAGATGCGGGAATTCGACACGTTTGTCTTGGAAGACATCATGGCGGCGCTCGAGAAACCGCACGACGCCGCGAGCTTCGAACGCACGCGAGCGCTCATCGCGATCGCAGCGCACGTAACCGGTCGACAGGATCAAGTAAGCGCCGAGGATAACTACGCCAAAGCCGGCGCATGCGTCGAACGTTGGCGAGCGTTTTGGCTGGTGTACGAAAACGACTTCGTCGCGGTCGATGGTTTGTCGCGCTTCGCCGCCGTCGTGCTCGACACGCGTTACGGAAAGTGGGCTGTTTCGGCGTTTACGCAGCGCTTTGGTCGAGGCCCCGACAACGCCCCCGTGTTGGATGGCGTCATTCGTCGCGCGCCGGTCACCTTCACGCTCGTGTACGGCGCCATCGGATTGGCCTACCTGTTTGCGTTTCTTCTGGGGTTCTTCGGAGCCGCATCCGGAGCGCGTCGGCGCGAGGCCTTCACAACGTTTGTGCTCTTGGCGCTTTACGCGATTCCAACGGCTATTTTTGCCACCTTGGCCGCGCGTTTGGAACTACGAACGGAGTTCGTCCTTCCGATCGTCGTGCTTGCGCTCGGGTTGTTGGCGTCTCCCACGCGTCAGGTGCGCGCGGCGCTGACGACGGTGTATGCGCAGGAGCATGTGCGAGCGGCGATGGCGCGTGGGGCGAGTCGTTCGCGAGCGCTGTTCGTGCATGCGTTGCCGACGGCGTTGCTTCCGTTCTTCACGCTCGCGACGCTCGAGGCGCCGATGGCGTTGGGCGGAGCGTTTGTCGTGGAACGGATCTTTGGTTTGGATGGATTGGGTGAAGCGACGATCACGGCGGTGCACACGCGCGACACGAGCTGGCTGATGGCCGTTTCGATTTTGACGGCGGCGACGGCGGCGTTCGGCGTGATCATCACGGACCTCGCGCACATCGCCCTTGATTGGCGCCTCATCCCCGCAGTGCTGCAGGAGAAGCGCAAAGCATGAGCCACGCATCGATCACGCTGCGTCGCGCCTTGCGAGATCGCCGAATGACGGTGGGCGGCGCCGTGCTGGGCATCCTCGGGCTCGTGGGCATTTTCGCGGAAGTGCTCGCCGCTCCCGCGCCGCTGCTCGTCGTGGGACACGGGATGCGCGGGCTGCTTCCGGCGATCACGGAAGAGCGCGTGGAGCTGGACGTTCCCGACAAACGTTACGAGGGAACGTTCGTGGTGTGGCCGATCGTGCGCTCGAGTCCGACGGCGATCACGGACGATGGCCCGTTTGCGCCGTCATCGGCGACGCATCCTTTGGGCACGGATGAAAAAGGTCGCGATGTGTTTGCGCGCATTGTGTACGGGGCGCGAAATGCTCTTGGAGTATCGGTCGTCGCGATTTTCCTGAGCACGTTGTTCGGCGTGCTCCTCGGGGGTTTGTCCGGGATTCGCGGGGGCGTCTCGCGCACCGTGCTGGTTCGTCTTGTTGAAACCGTCGACAGCTTTCCGGCGATCATCGTCGTGGCGCTCGTGTGGGCCATCGAGCGTCAGCCGTCTTCGTTGTCGTTGATTCTCGCCGTCGCGTTCGTGCGTTGGGCTGAGATCGCGCGGCTCGTGCATGCCGAATCGATGCGCGCGATGACGGAAGATTACGCGCTCGCCGCTCGCGCATTGGGTGCGTCTCGTACACGCATCTTCATGCATCACGTGCTGCCGAATGCGCTCGGTCCGGTGATGGTGAGCTCCGTATTTGGAGTTGCGTCCGTGGTGTTGCTCAATGCGACGCTTGCGTTTTTGGAAATGGGAACGGCTTCGGACAGTGCGTCGTGGGGAGAATTGTTGGCGCAAGGAGCTCGACACCCGGCGGCGTTGCGATTGCTTTTGCTGCCGGGCGTGTTGTTATTCGCCACGGTCGGTGCGTCGTATTTGGTGGCTGATGCTTTGCGTGAAGCGATGGATCCGCGCGCGGCGCATTTCGTTCGGCGTGACCTCGAATCAGCGCGTAATGAGCCGCAATGACGATACGTCACTTCAAGGGAGATGCCTTGCATCGATTCGCGCAGTCGACATACGTTCGAACTGCCCGGTCTCCTTGGATGGCCTGGGCTCGGCCCGGCGTGCAGACCAACCTCGCCGGGCCTTTTTCCATGATGTTATCGAGCCGATCGTTTGAGGGCAAACGAGCGTCGTACGTCATAACAAACCGGCGACAAGTACCTCCCGACAAACTTACTCGACCGTGGTGCGTGTGTATTCGAGTGGCCCAATGAAGTCGGACTTCGAGCGCATTGGGAGCGGAGTGGGGAGGGTGTTGCATTGGCGTTGTTCGATGCGTGACCGCAAAATCCCCACTTGCCGCGTGAACATGCGGAACGCTAGAATTGACGCAATGGCGCTTGATCCAGACGACATGCGGCGACGGAAAAGCGGAGCGCGTACCTAGCGATGAATACGCCGCGCCGCCGAGTGTTGTTCGTGGACGACAGTGAAACTTGCCGCGAAGTCGTCAAGCAGCAGCTTCAAGCGCGCGGCTACGAGGTCACGACGTTGGACTCGCCGTTCGGGTTTGGAGCGGCGATTGCGCGAACGAATCCGGATCTGGTGCTCGTCGACGTGTACATGCCGGCTCTCGATGGCGGCAAACTCGTGGAAGTGGCGATTCAAAAAGGGATTTGTTCTTGCCCGATCGTTTTTCTTTCCGAACGCCCGGTCCGGGAGCTGCAAAGCTTGGTGTTGTCGACGAAAGCCGCCGGTTTCATTGTAAAAACCGCCGACGGCGACGAACTTGCGCGCCAAGTCGCCGAATACATCGAGGGCACGTGGCAAAAGCGCGATCGCGCTCCGGAAAGCATGCGACCACCACCGTCGACGCTGGGATTGAATCGGGGCACTCCGCTACCTCGACCGGGCCCTCGCCCTTCGGACGCGCCTCCGCCTTCACGTCGAGCGTCGGACGTCCCGCCGCTCACGCAACGTGCGCCGCAAATTGATCGGACGACGTTTGATGCGCCTCCGGCCTCACAACGAGGAACCTGGCCGCGAAAACCGAGCTGAACGAAATCCCGTCCATCCTCGGTTTCACCGGGCAATTCGACCGAGCACCGTCGCTGCGAGGCGAGGAAAATCCGTCATGATTCCGTCCACTCCCAAAGCGACGAGGCGGCGCATTTCCGCTTCGTCGTTGATGACCCACGCGTGGACTTCCAAATTCGCCGCGTGCGCCGTATCCACGAAGGACTGCGTAATCAATGGAATTCCCCCGTACTCGGGCGGAATTTGCAATGCGAATCCACGGGCCTGATACCCTGGATTTCCCCCATTGCCCCAAAACTCCAGCACTTCATGCATACACATGCCGGTGAGCACGTTTGGCATGGCAAAACGAATACGCTCCATGAGCTCGGACGATTCCGCCGCGAGCAGCACCCGAGATGTGGCGTCGTGCCGTTCGAGCAGACGTTTCATGGCGGAAACGAGCGCCAAGTCGTTGGTCTTGATTTCGATATTCAACGGAGCCCGGGGAAAATGCGCCAGCACTTCGGCAAATGTCGGAATGCGCATTTTGCGTCCGCGAAAGGGATAATGGCCCTCCGTCGATTCGAATCGATATCCGGCGTCGAGATCCCGCAGTTCGGACAAACGCAAACGGGCCGCGGGGCCTCGCCCGTCGGTCGTCCGATCGAGTGTTTCGTCATGCAAAACGATGACTTCTTCGTCCGCCGTCAGGTGCACGTCCATTTCGAGCCGATCGGCTCCGGCGGCAAGAGCTTCGGAGAACGCACCAAGCGTATTTTCGGGCATCGTGCCGGATGCGCCTCGATGCCCGAAAAGCCGTGGTTTGGGCCCGTCGACATAACGTGTGGTCATTCTTTGATCGTTACCGGCACCAGCGCCGAGACGCATTCGAACCCTGGTTTGTAGAGGATTTGAAGCTTCGGAACGCCTACGGCGCTCTGCGCCCCAAACCCTTGTGAACAATTGGGGCTTCGAGTCGCCTACGGCGCTCTGCGCCCCAAACCCCGCGTTGAAAGAAGCTCTTCCACCGACGTGTAAACGGTATCATGCGAACAATCGCGAAATAAATAAGATTCGTCAAACTCGGACGTATCGTTGGTCGGCGAAGTTCGCTCGGCGGCTTTGCTCACTCCGTCAATGCGCTTGACTTTTTCGTGTCCGAAGGCGATATCTGGCCTCGACCTAGGGGAGCCACTGGGCTGAGACGGCATCGCACCATAATGGTGAAACCGGACCCTTGGAACCTGATCCGGTTCGGACCGGCGGAGGGAAGTGTCATGAGCAGCGTAAAACAGCAGCGCGTCGATCAATCTCGGCTTCAGGGCGTCACTCGAGGCGCATTTCCCGCGTCGCGAAAGGTATTCGTGCCCGGCGTTTTGTATCCGGAGATTCGGGTCCCCATGCGCGAAATTGCGCAGACGCCCACGCGCGAAGGCTCGCACACCGCACCTCGACTGGTTCCCAATCCGCCCGTTACGGTATACGACACGTCCGGTCCGTACACGGATGTCGACGCGCACATCGACGTCGAAAAAGGTTTGCCCGCAATTCGACAGGATTGGATTACGCGGCGCGCGGACGTGGAACAATTGCCGCAAATCAGCTCGATTTACGGCCAACGTCGCCGCGAAGACCGGTCGCTCGATGCGTTGCGTTTTCGCACGACGGACAAACCTTTCCGCGCCAAACCCGGACACAACGTCACGCAAATGCATTACGCGCGAAAGGGAATCATTACGCCGGAAATGGAATACGTCGCTTTGCGTGAACAACAAAAGGTCGCCGAAGTTTATCGAAAGCAACATCCGGGACGTTCCTTCGGAGCGGTCATTCCCGAACGGATCACGCCCGAATTCGTGCGCGATGAGGTCGCCCGCGGTCGGGCCATCATTCCGGCGAACATCAATCATCCCGAAAGCGAACCGATGATCATCGGGCGCAATTTCTTGGTCAAAATCAATGCGAACATCGGCAACAGCGCCATTACTTCATCGATCGAAGAAGAAGTGGACAAGATGGTTTGGGCCATCCGCTGGGGCGCCGATACCGTCATGGATTTATCGACGGGGCACAACATCCACGAAACGCGCGAATGGATATTACGCAATGCTCCCGTCCCCATCGGAACCGTGCCGATTTACCAGGCGCTCGAAAAAGTCGGTGGAAAAGCCGAGGATCTGACGTGGGAGATCTTCCGCGATACGCTCATCGAACAAGCCGAACAAGGCGTCGATTATTTCACCATTCACGCCGGCGTGCTCTTGCGCTACGTGCCGCTCACCGCCGGACGCGTCACGGGTATCGTTTCGCGCGGCGGATCCATTCTCGCGAAATGGTGCCTCGCCCATCACGAAGAAAACTTCCTGTACACGCATTTTGAAGAAATTTGCGAAATCATGAAGGCTTACGACGTGAGTTTTTCTCTCGGCGACGGCTTGCGTCCGGGCAGCATCGCCGACGCCAACGACGACGCGCAAATGGGCGAATTGAAGACCCTTGGAGAGCTCACCCAAATCGCTTGGAAACATGATGTCCAGGTCATGATCGAAGGCCCCGGGCACGTCCCGATGCAGATGATCGAGCACAACATGACGGAGCAATTGCGGCTTTGCGATGAAGCTCCGTTTTATACGCTCGGACCGCTGACGACCGACATCGCCCCGGGATATGACCATTTCACGAGCGGTATCGGCGCGGCGATGATCGGATGGTTTGGCACGGCAATGCTGTGCTACGTGACGCCCAAGGAACACCTTGGTTTGCCCAATCGCGCGGACGTCAAAGAGGGCGTCATTACGTACAAAATTGCCGCCCACGCCGCCGACCTCGCCAAAGGTCACCCCGGCGCGCAAGCCCGCGACAATGCAATGAGTCGCGCGCGATTCGAGTTTCGGTGGGAAGATCAATTCAATTTGGGTCTCGATCCCGAACGCGCACGGGCGTTCCACGACGAAACGTTGCCGAGCGAAAATGCCAAGGTCGCGCATTTCTGTTCGATGTGCGGTCCGCACTTTTGCTCGATGAAGATCACCGAAGATGTGCGCAAATATGCAGCCGAAAAAGGCGACGTCGTCCCCGAACAAGCCCTCGTCCGGGGCATGAAAGAAAAGAGCGCCGAATTCGTCGCATCCGGTGCGGAAATTTATCAGAAGGTTTAGTCATGAAAAACCGCCTCGGTCCGTCCGTCGTTTCGTTGGTCCTTCTCTCCGCCACCCCGGGGTTTGCGCAAACGCCCTCAGCGCCGACAACCTCGACGACCACGGCTCCGACTCCGGCCGCGCCGACGACGGCCGCGCCTCCGGCGGAAAGTTCAGCCGCGCCAAACCAGATACCTCCCTCGCCCGGTCTCCCCCCTCCGCCGGATGCATCGGCCCAACCAGGTGGTTCGTCCGTGCCAAACCCTTACGGGCCTTATGGCTTTCCGCCGCCTTTGGGGGCGGATGGGTGGATCGTCAAAAAAGAAACGCCTTATCGTGGCGGCCCCATTCCTTACGGATACAAGGTGGAGACCAGGTACAACCTCGGTCTGCTCATTGCGGGTCCCACGTTGTTCGGTTTGTCTTACCTCGTCGCGGTCTACTTCGCGAGCAGCGCGGAGGGCGTCAATGGGTACAACCTCTCGACGCGGGAAGTGAATTACATTCCGATAACCGGGCCATTTGCGTTTGCAGGTTATTCGAGCTCGGACACGACCTTCCTGTACGTATTCGATGGTTTGGCTCAGCTCACCGGCGTCGGGCTGTTTCTCGGGGGGCTTTTGTTTCCCAAAGAAATGCTCGTCCCGAAAGGCGTGAATGAAGCGTATCGCCCTTCGCTTCGTGTCGGTCCGGGTCAAGTCCAGCTGCAAATGAAGTTCTAGGCGTTCGTCCGAGATGATGTCCCGGCAGCCAATTCACTTCTTCTTCGCCGGACTCCAGATCGGATTCCAATGGTTGCCCGAAACTTTGGTCAATTGAAACCAAGCGCTCCCGTCTTCACGGGTGATCCAAATCTGCTGTTCTTTGCCGTTCATCACCGTCACGGCCAAATGCCGGCCGTCCGGTGACCATGAAGGCTCATTGGTCTGTCCCGACGGACCATTGATAAACGTCTCCTTCCCCGTCTCGAGGTCGAAAACGACAACGCGGGTGGGGGTATCCGGAATGGTCAACGTATACGCGATTTTCTTGCCCGAAGGCGCCCACGCAATCTTGTCCTCGACGGTTCGTGCCGCCGGACTTCGCTGGGTCAATCGCCGTTCGGGACCGTCGGGAAACTCTTTGATCCAAATACGCTCGGCGCCTTCACGATCGCTGATGAAAGCGAGCCTGGCACCATCGGGAGAAAACTTCGGCGCCCATTCGTCTCGCGGTGTATTCGTCAATCGCAAGGGAGATTGGCCATCGATTTTCATCGCATAAAGCTCGGCCACGCGATCGCGACTCGAGACGTGAACGATGACATCGCCACGCGGCGAAACGATGGGATCGAAATTGCCTTCGTCGTTCTTGGTCAATTGTTCGAATTTCTTACCGCCCACGTCGACGCGGAAAATATCGCAAAAATGCGCGGATAGCTCCTGGCTTCCCGTGGACTCGAAGACGACGAATTTGCCGTCCGGCGTAAAACTCGGAAATCGCATCCGCTTCAGGTCGGGTCCGAGGCGTTTGGGTTCGGATCCATCGAGCGGCCAATAAAAAAGCTTGTAAGGTCCTTCGTCCCCTTCGACGCGAATGACGATCAATGCCTTGCCGTCGGGAGAAAACGGGCCGTTGTAATCGGCGTGTTTATTGTCGGTAAAACGTTTTTCCTTCGTCCCGTTCGCATGCACGAGATAAACTTCGCGTTGGCCGTCGCGTTCGGAAATGAATGAAATGAACCCGGGAAGTTTGTCCCGCTCATCCGCGGGCATTTCCTGAACCGCAGATTTCGGAGCAACGGCGGGCGAAGGCGGTTTCTTTTCGGGCGAATCGGTCTGTTTGGGCGCCTCAGGCTTGGAGGTCGATGAAGGCGCAGGTTTTTCCGCAATGGTCGAACGCGGCGATTCATTCGGCGGAGGTGTTTTTTCCGGAATGGGCGCTTCGCGCGAACAGGCCAAGAACAAACAGGCTCCAAGGGTACTCAACCAACGCGACGACATGATTTTCCTCGAGCCATGGGAAGGGAATTCTGCGGATTGCGATGATGTCGACGAGAAATGGGCAAACCCATCGATGGCAGGGAACGACGGCCCGTGGCCATGAAAAACCACGGGCCCTCGACGTTCGGCTCAACGCACTTGAATGGCGTCGGCGACGACTTGCTGGCCCGCGGTGGTCCAGCGCGAGACGGTCACGCGATTCCAGCCCTTCGTGAAGTTGAACGTGCCGACGCTTTGCCACGCGCCACCGCCCGACTGCTGATTCTTGTTGGTCGATCCGAGCTTGTTACCGGCGGCATCGAAGGCGATGTACGGAACGGCCGTAGCGCGATCGGTGGCCGAGGTCCACCACGCGAAGATCTGCTTCGACGCGGGTGCGTCCAGATAAAACTCGAAATGAATGCCGTCGGATACGGCAGCGGTCGGCGCAACCCAATACCCCGAATTGTAGTAACCGGAGACGTTCGTCGACGCTTTCCAATTCGCCGACGGGGCCACCATGCGCGCGACGGCCGCGTTGTTGCTGGCGTTGTTGCTATCGATGGTGATCGTGGTTCCCGGCTCCGGCGGAGGGGGCGGATTGGCTCCGCCGCCACCACCGACACACGCATTGATGCGATTCATGTAATCAGTCCACGGAAACGCGGTTCCAGGGTCATTGGCGCGATTGACGGGATCCGGTTGGTAATGGCCGATGATGTGATTGCGATCGCGAACGATGTTTTGCCGTTTGACGATATCGCACGCCAATTTGGCCGACGCGGCGATTTGACCTTCGGACCACTTGTTCGAGGTCGTATAGGAAAAACCGCCGTGTTCGATACCGACCGAACGCAAATTCGTCGATCCGCCTTGCCACTGTTTGCCGACGTGATGCGCCGTATTGACTTCATCGACGAGCGCCAAGACCTCGTTACCGTCGTCTTTGACAACGTAATGCGCGCTCGTTTTGTTGGGATTGGTCGGATAAGGCGTGGTGAGCCAGCCCCAGCAGCCGGAATAAGCGCCCGAACACGTGTGGATGACGAGGAATTCGACCTTGTTGCCGCTGCGTCCCGTCGTGTAATTGGACGACGGCGCCGGACGCCATTTCGCTCCCGAATAATACGCATTCGGAGGTTCCCCGCCGCCAATCATTTGCGGCGATGGGAATTTGGGCGTGACATCGGGAATCGCGCTGAGAATTTCGCCCAAACCGCTGTCTTCGGGCGCGGCGATACCTTCACGAAGAACGCGATACACTTCTTCGTGAATGAAATGCGACGCCGCATCGAGGTTTGGATTGTTGAAATACGCCGCGACCGCCGGAGCCCACGCCCCCAAATCATTACGATCGACATTGAGCGAGGTCGCGTGACCGTCGATCAAGGCCGCGGCAGCCATGATATTGGCCCGCGGATCGCTTTCGACATCCGCTTCCAATTCGCCGGACAACTGAGCCGCTTGCGCAATGATATCGCCGGACAAAGCCATCACGCCGTACGTCGCGGGCAACCCCTCGATTTCAGCATTTTCTCCCGGCACATGATAAAGACGCGTTTCGGAATATCCGAGCGCCACGAGAATGGGCACCGGTACATTGAATTTTTGCGACGCCGCCTCGAAATGCGCTTGATACGGATGTTCTCGAACACTCGTCGCCTCCGTACCCCAAAACTCATCGGTTGTATCATCAGGCGGCGCAGCGGCATCACCACAACCCACGAGCAGCAAAGATGCCGACATCACGGGCAACATCATCAACAAGCCGAGAGATCGCGTCATAACAAGACCCTTTGTTTTTGAGTTATTGCATCGAACGCCTTCGGAACGAGGAACCGAGGCAAGCGGCTGCATTACGTTTACGGCCATCGCCGACGCATTGCAAGCGCATTCTCGATTTCGTGAAGAATTCGTTCGATGCGTCAATGACGCGGAGCGTGATGGGACGGAAAGTGGATTGCGTGGACACATCGTCGGCGATCATATTCGCCGACGTCGTCAATTCCCGGCGATTTTGGCCACTTCGCTGTACGTCGCTACAATGGCTTCGTCGATTTTCCCGACTTCCGTGCCGCCGGCTTGCGCCATATCGGGACGTCCACCACCGGATCCACCGACGATTTTCGCCACGGCTTTGATCAAATCACCCGCTTTGACTTTCGCCGTCGCCGCTTTCGATACCATCACACAAAGCTGCGCTTTATCAGCCGCCACGGCCCCGACGAGCACGACGCTGTGGTCACCGAGTTTGTCGCGGAGCTTTTCACCAATCTCGCGCAATACCGCAGCTTGCGTGCCGTCCGGCATACGCCGCGCCAATACGCGAATTCCACCGATTTCTTTCGCCTCGGCCATCATTGCGTCCACGCCGCCACCACCACCGCCGGGTCCACCGCCTTCGACAAGCCGCCGCTCGAGGTCCGCGACCTTCTTTTCCAGCTCTTTTTCGTGCGCCACGATTTTGGAGATCTTATCGGCCAAATCCACGCCCGCCGCTTTCGCCGCCACACGCGCACGCGACATGTCGTCCTCCACGCCCCGCACATACGCGAGCGCATTCAGGCCCGTCGCCGCGAATACGCGCCGCACACCCGCCGCCACGCCGCCTTCGGTCGTAATCTTGAACAAACCGATATCGCCGAGCGCCCGCGCATGCGTGCCGCCGCAAAGCTCGATCGAATCCCTCGTCATCGTGAGCATTCGGACGACGTCGCCGTATTTTTCTTCGAAAATCGCCACAGCGCCGCGTTTTCGCGCTTCGGCAATTTCCAAGACTTCCGTCACGACCGGCGCATTTTCGAGGATCTTCGCATTCACGAGATCCTCGACCTTGTCCATTTCTTCCCGCGTGAGCGGCTTGTTGTGCGCAAAATCGAAGCGCAACATATCCGGCCCCACGCGAGAACCTTTTTGCTGCGCATGTTCACCGAGCACCGTGCGCAAAGCCCAATGCAACAAATGCGTCGCCGAATGATTGCGACGCGTCGCCGAACGCGCCTGGTGATCCACATCCAGTTTTACAGGACCACCCACCTTGATTTCGCCCGCTTCGACGACGCCGATATGCACGTACAAACCCGCCAATGGTTTTTGCACGTCGGTCACGCGAATACGCAGCCCATCGTCGCCGGAAATAATGCCGCTGTCGCCGACTTGACCACCGCTCTCGGCGTAAAATGGCGTCTTCGAGACGATAACCTCGACGCTTTGCCCCGCTCCGGCTTTTTCCACGAGCGATCGTTTTGGTTTGTCTTGGCTCTCCCCGGATTCCAACGCGATGATCGCCACGACTTCGCTCGACCCGCTTTCATGGTCGTACCCGGTGAAGACCACCGGCGCCGACAACTTCGCGCGAGCATCACGATACGCATGATCCACCGCGGCATTGGGGTCGATCGGGCCGTCGGCTTCATCCGCACCGTGAATGATTTTTTCGGCGCCATCGACATCCACGCCATGACCGTTTTCCGCGCAAATGACCTGCGTGAGGTCCAGCGGGAATCCGTAGGTCGTGTACAAGTCCGCCGCCGCCGCGCCCGAAAGAACGTTTTCATTACGCGTCTTCATTTCGTCGAAACGTTCGTCGAGGATCTTCAATCCGCGCTTCAAGGTCGCTCGGAATCGAACCTCTTCGTCCTCCGTCACGCGCAAAATGAGCTCCCGACGCGAACGCAATTCGGGATAAACGTCGCCCATCCGCTCGACGACCAGGTTCGCCACTTCGTGCAAGAATGGTTTTTCGATACCCAATCGATATCCGTGGCGAATGGCGCGACGCATGACCCGGCGCAAGACGTATTCGCGGCGTTGTTTTTCTGGCAAAACACCTTCGGCAATCAGAAATGCCGTCGTGCGCGCGTGATCCGCAATGACGCGCATGGAGACATCATCCGGCGCGTTGGTCGCCCCATAAGGCTTTTGCGCAATCGCGGCGGCGCATTCCACGAGCGGTCGCAAAAGGTCCGTATCGTAATTGGACGTCACGCCCTGCAATACCGCCGAAATGCGCTCGAGCCCCATCCCCGTATCGATGCTCGGCGCCGGGAGCGACGTGACCGGAGCGTTTTTCTCGGCCCGATCGTATTGCATGAACACGAGGTTCCAGATTTCGGTCCAGCCGGATCCATCGAGGCGCGGCTCTTCGCCAAATCGCGAAACATCCGCCGTTCCACCGTGAAAGTAATGAATCTCCGAACACGGACCACAAGGCCCGGTATCGCCCATGCTCCAGAAATTGTCCGCCATGCCGAGCCGCAAAATGCGGTCATCGCTGAATCCGGTCACTTTTCGCCATAACGCAGCGGCCTCGTCATCCGCGGGAAAACCTTCCGCGCCCTGGAATACGGTCACCACGAGTTTGTCCGTCGGTACGCCGTATTCCTTCGTGAGCAAGTCCCAAGCGGAAACGATCGCTTCTTCCTTGAAGTATGCACCAAAGCTGAAATTGCCGAGCATCTCGAAGAAAGTGTGATGCCTGGCGGTCACGCCGACATTCTCGAGGTCGTTGTGCTTGCCGCTGATTCGAATGCACTTTTGGCTGCTGGCCGCACGTTTGTACGGACGAACGTCCTTGCCGGTGAATACGTCCTTGAATGGAACCATTCCGGCGTTCGTGAACATGAGCGTCGGGTCGTTCTGCGGAACGAGCGAAGCGCTTTGGACGACTTCGTGTCCACGAGCAGCGAAGAAATCGAGGAAGGTGCGGCGAATTTGGTGGCTAGAGGCAGACATACGGGTGCCCCCCTCTAGCATTTTTTCCGGACGAATGCGCGAACAGCCTGATGATTTATTCGCCGCCCGTCACCCGTCCGTTGACCGTCAAAACATCACGCCCAAATACACGCGGAATGCTTGAGCCGTCGCGGTCTCGATCTTCCCGAGGCGCGTTGCCGTGGTGTAACGCGAAAGTTCTCCGGGCAAATAATCAAGACCGCCGAGCGGGAAAAACGCGCCGTATTGCACGGCGGTGTAGAACCCGCCCATTTTGTCGATGCCGTCATTCAAACTTCCGTCTTTCGCCTGGAAGTACAACGACACGTCGAGCTCGACGCCCAAATCCCGCTTGTTCCCCGGCGTTTGAATGAACTCGCTGGCACGGCTCCAAATGAGCGCCGCGCTGCCGCCAAGACGTTGGCCATTGGGATCGCGAGCAAAGTCGTATTGGACCTGCGGCCGGAAGTAATACGCGCCCTGCACGCGCGACATGATGTTGCGCCAGAAAATGAGGTCGACGCGATAATCCGGATGAAACCGGAACATCGAATAGGTGCGATCGGCCGTGAGCTGCGGGTCGACACCGTTTTTCGGAGGCGTCAACGCATTCACATCGGGATCCCCCGACGCGTACCCGAATCCGAAATCGAGACGGAGTTTGTCCTCCATCGTGCGGTACTCGCCTTGCGCCGTCACGCCAAAACTCTGGATGGTGTAGCCGACATCCTTCGAATCGAGCGGGTTGATGTCCACGACGGGCGGCTGTCCCGTCAGGTTGCCTCCGGGACGCCCGGCCGTGCCGAGGTTCTCGACGGTGCCGTAGATCATCGCCGCTTCCGCTTCGAAGCGGAATTTTCGATAGAGGAGCTGGAGCCAAAGGTCGGGCATGAAAAACTCGGCCCCGCGACGTGTGTAGCCGAGACGAACGTTTGTCGGGGACTGACCCAGCGACGCCGCGTTGCTCGAAGACGTGTCGTCGTTGGCGAGCTGCTGACTGCGGTAGGCGAAATAAAGACCGCCGTTGATGACGGGCAAACCCTTGGCCAGGTCGAGCAATTGCAGCTCGGGATCGCGCTTGCGAGCGATCATCGCGACGTACTGATCGACGTCGTCGAGATCCGCCAAGTTGTAGGGTTGGCCTTGTTGTTCGTTGAACCGAGCGCTCGTGGCGCCCACGTCCACGTGATCCCAAGCGCCCGTGAAGTACAGGTCGTACTTCTTGATGCCGGTCGTGAACATGATGCGGTCGACCGTCGACTGCCAATCCGAGTCGTACCCGTCGCCCGAGTTGTAGACCATGCCGAGGCCCCAATGATTCGGCATGCGGCCGAAGCGCAACAGGCCCACGGGCGTCGTGTATTCGGCCCAAGCGCGCTTGGCGATGATCGAGTCGGTCAAACTATTTTGACCTGCAACGGGTGCCCACGTGGTCGTCGAAAACGCTCCGAGCGGCGCATAACCGCCACGCGCCGCGACGGTGTATCCGCTGCCGGCACTCGGCACGTTCATGTAGCCGTCGGGCGTCGAACCGAGCACCAGGTTGTCGAGAATGTCGAATTGCGAGTGGATGCGCAGGTTGTCGGAGATGTGAATTTCCGGATTCAAACGAAAGCGCATGTTCGCGCCGAGCTGCGTGTTGTTCTCGCAAGCATCGAGCGGCGTGGCGGTCGGATCGTCCCCACAGAGCTTGACGATCTGCTGTTCGCCTTCGGTCGGGATGTAATTGTTGTCGGCGGGTTGAGGCCAAAGCGACGTTGAAATCGGGTCGCGTCGTCCCAGGGCAAACTGGTGGAACAATTCGGTGCGCACGCGAAATACGCCGTGCAGTTCGAGGCTCGGGCGAGCTTGCGACCACCAATCTTCGGCAAACACTTCGCTCGGACGAACCCCGACGTTGTTGGCGGGTGCGGGACGTTCGGCACCTTGTCGAACCAGGATGCGTTTGTCGCGGTCGGGGTCTGGAGACGCGGTGGTTTTTGGAGTCACCGGTTTCGAAGGCAGCAGTTGTTCGTCGTCGGCGGGCGTCGGGTTTGGCGTGGTGTTACCCGCGGGTTTCGCGTCCGCGGGCTTTGGATCCGCGGGTTTTGCATCGGCCGGCTTGGCATCTGTCGGCGATGCGGCGGGTTGTGCCGGAGGGTTTGCCGGCGTCGGCTGCGCGACGGCCGACATCGAGAACAACGCACTGGATAAGGCCGCAGCGAGAGCGGGAATCGATGTGCGTGAAAAACCTTTAGACGACGACGAAGTTCGCATCGGTGCTGGTGCATGCCACACGCAGGGCGTCCCCGCCGTTGGAAACTGCTCTGTGCGTGCAGGATTTTTGTGGGTTGGTCCGATTCGTCCGGCCACACGGGGCTCGGTCGAGCCAAACGTGTGCGAACGCGGTGTCTCATGCCCGGCCGATGTGGTCAACGTCGATCCGCGCCGAACCTCATCCAATTCGTCGCGAACGGGTGACGCAAAACGCCTTTGAGCGCGTCGCTTGCCAGACATACCGGGCGAATGTCAACGGCGGTCATGATCCCGAAGAGCACGATCTCGAACGTTTGCGTTGAATCCCCAACGTCCGTGCAAGTTGCCGCAACGGCACATCGAACCTTCCGCGAGCTTCTCGTGCAAGACCCCGGATCGTTGTTGCAGTGCCCAAAGCACTCTTCTATTCCTGCAATTCTCGTAGAACGCCGTTCCCAACGGGTGGGTTCCGTCCATTCCGGGTGAAGAGGATCGATGAGAACGCGACTATCATCCAGGTTGCTGCCCTTCGTAGGACTTTGCGGGGCTTTGCTCGCGTCCACGACGACAGCGGAAGCTCAACAGTCCACGAATTCCGCGAAAGAAGGGGAATTTTCCGTCCAGCGTTTCGACGCTGCGCCGGGCTCCAAGAACTACTTCACGGTCGAAGGCGCGCGGATGGACTCCGTCATGGGTGTCACCGCCGGCGTCTTGTTCAACTACGCGAACAAGCCGTTCATCGTGAAGAGCTGTCGGGCCCAGGCAAACTGCAGTGAACCGAACGCGACGAACACCGAAGACGTGAATGTCATCAGCGACATGTTCACCGTCGACGTGCTCGCATCGTTCATTCCCGTATCGTTTGTCCAAATCGGTTTGCGCGTTCCCGTCGTTTACGTGAGCGGCCAAGGCATCAACCTCGATACGGGCGGCGCCGCCGACGAACCGCTCAAAGCATTCGGTGTGGGTGATGCCACGCTCGAAGGCAAATTCCGCTTCTTCGGAGATCCCGCAAAAAGCGCGTTTGTCTTGGGTGGCGCCATCGATGTCTCGGCACCTCTCGGGACGCTCACCGCCAAAGACAGCTACATCGGCAACGGCATCGACACGGGTTTGCCCATCAGCGCCGGCGGTCGCCTCATCTTCGACGGCAGCTTCAACAAACTCTCGTTCGGCCTGAACCTCCGCGGCCGATACCGCGCTCCGGCGCGCCTCGGAACCACCACGCTCGGTCCGGTCGAATTCAGCTACGGCGCCGCGATTGGTTACCAAGCCAGCCCGATCTTCAAGGTGTTCGCCGAAGGGTTTGGCGGGACGAAGTTCAGCACGCTCAACGGGACAAACTCGCTCGAAGTCGACGGCGGCGCTCAAATCACCCCCTTGAGCCTCCCGCTCGCCTTCACCATCGGCGGCGGCGGCGGCGTCATCCAAGGCGTCGGCGTTCCCCTGTTCCGCGCGATCGCCGGCATCTCGTTCGTGAACGAAGTGGGCGATGAAGACCACGACGGCATCAACGACAAGAAAGATCAATGTCCGACGATCCCCGAGGACAAAGACGAATTCGAAGACGACGACGGCTGCCTCGACGACGACAACGATCAAGACAGCGTCCTCGACGCGAAAGACAAGTGCCCGGACAAGAAGGAAGTCATCAACGGCGTCAGCGACGACGACGGTTGTCCGGATGAACTCGCGGATCGTGACAAGGACGGCATCGGCGACGCCGAAGACAAGTGCCCCGACGAATACGGCAAACTCCGCAACAAGGAGTATTACGGCTGCGCGGACACCGACGAAGACGGCATCGCCGACAAGCTCGATCAGTGCAAGACCGAAGCGGAGGACACCGACGGCTTCAAAGACACCGACGGCTGCCCCGAACCGGACAACGACAACGACAAGATCCTCGACGAGTCCGACGAATGTCCGGACGTACCCGAGATCGTCAACGGCGTGAAAGACACCGACGGTTGTCCGGACGAAGCCGTCGACACCGACAAGGACGGCATTCCGGACCATGTCGACAAGTGCCCGGCCAAACCCGAGACGCTCAACGGCGTCGAGGACGAAGACGGTTGTCCGGACAAGGGCGTGAGCCTCGTCGAAGTCACCGACAACGACATCAAGATCCTCCAGCGCGTCGAGTTCGCCACCGGCAGCGACAAGATCCAAGGAGCCGCGAGCTTCTCGGTTCTCAACGCCGTCGCCAGCGTTCTCAACATCCACAAGGAGATCTTCCTCATCGAAGTCGCCGGACACACCGACAACGTCGGTCCCGCCGATCAAAACCGAGCCTTGTCGCAGAAGCGCGCCGACGCCGTCATGAAGTACTTGGTCGACAAAGGCGTCGACAAGACTCGTATGACCGCCAAGGGTTATGGTCCGGACAAACCCATCGCGGACAACAAGGATTCCAAGGGCAAGCAGAAGAACCGTCGCGTCGAGTTCAACATCTTGAAGTCCATCAAGAAGCAAGGACAAGACGTGCAAACCGCTCCGCCCTGATCCGTCGCTCCGTAGCGGCACCATCCATCTCCCCACCTCCTCGCATCCATTCCTCCACGACAAAGACCATCCAGGCGCCCGATGACGGCGCCTTGGGGCGTCTTCCATTTCCACCTCGAAACCCGTCGAAACAACTCACCCACCACACTCGCGGAACCAAAGACATCGCCCGTTGTCGTGGGTAGTCTCGAAACTGGGGTTTGGGGCGAAGAGCGCCGAAGGCGACTCGAAGCACCAAATGTTCAATCAGGGAGGGCGTTCGGCTCTCTCTGCCATCTCGGTGCGGAGGCAAGCCGCATGTCGTTACGAAGAAACCATTCCCGCTACGCGCTCGTCGCCATCGCCTTTCTCGCGTTCGTTTGTCCGACCATCCTTCCAGGATGTCGCGAACCCGAACGCCCGATTCTGCCGCGTTCCCAAACTTGGGCGGAATTACGCACCGTTCGGCGGGACGTCGTCGTCGCGCCTCCCAACGAACCCGAGCGCGCACCTTATCCGCGTGAACGACTCGTCGACGGAGAAGTTGTTCATGTCAAACCCGACGGCTTGGCGTGGCTGCGCCGCGATGGAGGCGCAACGCTCCTCGTCCGTGGCCCGGCCAAACTCGTCGTGCGCGCGGAGGTCATCGAGATCCAAGAAGGACGCGTGTTCGTCGACACGCCCGCATCTCTGACGACCGAACTGTCCACACCGACAGGCCCACTGCACCTGGCCCACGTGCGCGCAAGCATCGATGTTTCCAAGGCGGGAGCGACCGACGTGTACGTGCTCGCCGGTGAAGTCCGCACCGACGGTGATGGTCGCGCGACCGCCGGCGAACGCATGGAGATCGAGAGCAAGAACGGAAGTCCTTCCGTCAAAACTTCGCCGGTCTTGGCTTGGGAAGATTGGACCGGAGGTCTTGGAACAACCGATCGCGTGGCCGAACCGGCGCCGTTCGGCGTGGGCACGGTCGGTGCGCGAGCGCCGGGAAATCAAGGCGCGCCACGCTTTCCGCTCACGATCCAAAAGCTCGATGTGCACGTGACGATCCAAGACGACTTCGCGCTGACGGAAGTCGACGAGGTGTTTTTCAATCCAAGCTCCACGACGGTGGAAGGCATTTATCGTTTCCGAACCCCGCAAGGCGCGAGCTTGCACAAGTTCGGTGTGGATCGCGAAGGCGTGATCTTCTGGGGGTACGTCAAAGAAAAACAGGCCGCCGCTGCGCAGTACCAATCCAACGTGTACCAGGGCAGCAAGGAAGATCCGGCGCTGCTCGAATGGGATGCTCCGGGGACGTACAAAGCGCGCCTGTATCCGATTTTGCCAGGACAATCTCGACGCGTCGTCGTGCGTTACGCCGAATGGCTCGGACGAACCGGCGTAAAAGGCGAACGTCGTCTCTACACGTATCCGATGGCTGCCGAAGGTGCCGAAGGATCGCTTCCGCACATCGAAGAGTTCACCGCGTCGGTCGACTTCATGCGCGCAGGCGCTCGTGAAGTGCGCGTGGGCATGAGCGGCGTGCGCGAACAAAATTCCGTGACGATTCGAGCGCAAGACTTCGTGCCGCGTGCCGATCTGGCGGTGGAGCTTTTCGACGATGGGTTGCTCGCTCCCCGTGGCTACACGGCGAAACATTCGATGGACCTCGAAACGGTTCAGCCTTCGGAACGATCGGAAGCCGCTCGTCGCGCCAAAACCGAAGCGGACTACATCGTCGTTCCGGTTCGCGCCGCCGATGCGCCGCTGGCCAAAGGAGGTCTCGATCTGGCGATCGTGATCGACACGTCCGCCGCGACGGACGCTCCTTCGTTGGCGATTGCGCGTGCGGCAACCGCCGCGTTGTTGGCGCATTTGGGCAAGGACGATCGTGTGGCCGTGTGGGCGGGTGATACGGGTTTGACGCCGATCGTGCCCGGTCGAGATCAGCTCGAAGCGATCGATGAAGCGGGTCGTCGGGACGTACTCGCGCGTTTGTCTCGGGTGGAACGTGGCGGTGCGACGGACCTCGGCAGCGTGCTCAGTCTGGCCGCGGCGAAGTTGGATCCAGCGCGTCGCGGGGCCGTCGTGTACATCGGCGATGGAACGCCGACCGTCGGCGAACTGGGTCTGCAAGATCTTCGCGACAAACTCGCCAAGTTGCCTCGTCCGGTGCGCATGTTCGGCATCGGCGTGGGAGATGAAGCGAACGTCGCGTTGCTCGAAGGTTTGGCGCGGGGAGGTTTTGCCGAGCGTGTCTCCGACGCGAATGCGGCCGGACGAACTGCGTTGCGTCTGCTCGAACATGCCGAACGTCCGGCATGGCTTGGCGCGCAGGTGGATCTCGGTCCGACGGTGGAGCGCATTTTTCCGCGAGATCTGGGAGCGTTCGTCGCCGATGAGAGCATCACGGTGATCGGTCGCCTGACCCAAGGCGGAGCGCCGACGACGATGTCGATGTCGGGTCCCGCGGGTACCACAAAGACAAACTTGAAGGTTTTGCCGATCGATGACGATGGGGATCTGCGTCGACGCTGGGCCGAAGGGCGTCTTTTGCAGATGATGACGGAAGCGACGGGACGCGCGGCGATGGTGGATCTTGGATCCCGTCACGCGATCATCACGCCGGTCACATCGCTCTACGTTCCAACGAAGAACGAGATGACGTCGGAAGAACGCGCGGACTTGGAACGCAAGAAAGGCCAAGCGCAGAGCCTCGTCGAAACGAAACGACGTCGCTCGATCGGCTGGACGCCGCTCATCAAGACGGACGCGGACGAAGCGGAGGAGGAAGAAAAACCCACCGAGCAAGTCGCCGAGGCGAGCGCCGACAACAAAGAGGGCGGCACGGGAACTCGAGCCAAAGGTGAAGAAGGCTCGATGGGCAATCCGAACTATCGCTCGAACAATCGTTTCGGCGTGCAAGGTCCGAGCGACGGCGACACGCACATCTCGCGTCAGCAAGCGCTTCGTGATGCCGCGGAGTTCGGGATGATTGGACTGATGAACGCCGGCGCCGGCGGAGATCCGAATGCTCCGACAGCGCCCTGGGGTCGTGATGATTCCCTTGCTGCAGATCCGATGAGCGCCCGCGGCAACATGTGGGGCGATGGAATCGGTGATTCGTTCGGCGGCGGCGGACTTGGTTTGTCCGGTATCGGTGAAGGTGGTGGAGGCCGAAGCGAAGGCGGAGAAGGCATCGGCCTGGGTTCCATTGGGACAATCGGCCATGGTGCGGGAACGGGAACGGGCCAAGGGTTTGGCTCGGGACATGGACGCCTCGGTGGATCGCATCGTGAGCGACCCGAAGAATCCGCGAACGCCGTTGCGGCGGCGCCGGCTCCAAAAGCCGCTCCGATGCCGGCAGCAACGGCGACGGCAGCTGCGACGTCGACGCCGATGACTCCACCTGCGCAAGAGCTCGCGCAAGGTCCAACGCCCGCACGAGCGATGGAGCAACTGAAAGCTCCGCTTGGCGGAGCAACGACGGGCTCGACGACAACCGTCGACATTCCGGACATGTCCAAGCAAACGGGCGAGATCGCGGCGAACGAAAACAAGGCCAAGAAAAACACCGCCGACGGTCGTTTTTCAGGAACAACCATCACGATTCGCATCGGCGACGTCGATCACAAGCCTTCACCGTGCAGCGGTGCCGCCCTGGTTCCTTTCGAAGAACGCATCGGTTTGTGGCGGGAACGATTCGGTCGCGTAACGGGCAATCCGAACGGCGTTGCGGGGATCTATCGGAGCGCACTCGCCTCATGCGAAGCACCGACGTGGCGTGAACGTTCCAAGCTCGTTTCCTTGATGCTGGATGCGATGCCCACCGTGTCCGCGAAGGTGAGTTTGTGGCGCGTGATGTTCACGGATCTGGGCGTGGCCGACGCGCTGTACCGAGGCATGCTCGCGCGTGTTCGCACGGCGACGGAAGTTCGTGAGCTGCATGCGGCCCTTGGTCTTCAAACGATCGACCCGGGTGTCCTGGAAAAACTTCTCAAAGAAGCCAAGACGCCGGCGGATCGGGTGAAGAAGTTGCGTGAGCTGGTGGCTCGCTGGCCGAGTGATTTCGCGTTGGCGTTGCGTTTGCTCGATGAACTCGAAGACGCCGAAGACTTCGCGGGAGCACGTGAGCTTGGACGAACGTTACGCGCACGCCCGGATGTGGATGCGCACGTGCGTACGGCCGTGGGCGAGCTGCACCTGCGTATCGCCGAACGCGAGAAGGACGCGGTGCAGAAGGCGTATCACCAGGCGGAAGCGCAGAGGGCTTTCGGTGAGATCGTCGAGTTTGCCCCGGATGATCCGGTGGCTCGACGAAGGCTGGGAGATCTTTTGAGGACCCACGGGTTTTACGCGGAAGCGGCTCGTCAGTACCAGACGCTCGCCAAGCTGGCGCCGGATGACACGACGGTGGCGCTGCTGCTTGCAGCATCGGCGGAAGGCTTGGGCAAACTGGAAGAAGCGATCAAGTGGACGGAGAAAGGCGGCGCAGCGGGCGCACCGGACGTTTCACAAGGTCCGGCCGTTACGGCTCGCGCGTTTGCCGCGACGTACCTGGCGTGGGGACGACTCGAAGCGAAGAAAGCCGGCAAGAAGGAAGAAGAACAAACGCTCCGAGCTCGCTTGCTGCGCGTGATTTCGACCGAACGAGCGTCGAACAAAGCTCCGACGGCGGTACGCGTTTCGCTCACGTGGTCGCATCCCGAGTTCCACCCGGCGCTTTGGACAAACGCGCTGGGTACGGAGATGCCGGCGCCCGAAGGCGATGTGACGCTGGGCATCGCGCAGGCGCTGATGCCGCTGCGTCCCGACGCGAAACTCTGGGTGCGACTCGAACCGGAAGACGTGGCCCATGCGGCGCGTCTCGGTGCGGAGGCAACGTTGACCGTCGTCTTCGACGAAGGTGAAGAGAAGGAAACGATCGTGAAAGTGCCCGTCCGCTTCACGCGTGATGGAAAGCCGGCCCGTGTGTTTGCTCTTTCGCAAGGTGAAGTTCGGGAGGTCGAGCTGTGAGCGACGAACGCAAAGAAACACCGGAATCGGCCACGGCCGCACCAACCTCCATGTCCCCGGCAACGGTTCGTAGTGACGAAGCTCCCGATACGGAGCCTCTTGCCGCACCGATCGAAGAAATGGTTGGAGCAGCAAAGAAACCGGGCAACGAACCGACGACAAACGCGCCCGGCGTGGAAGACGATGACGACGACGACGATGACATCGTCGCCGCGCCTCCTCCTCCACCGACGGCGCCGAAAGCCGCGGAGCGAAAGCTGATCGTCGTTACGCGCACGGACAAACTCGACACCGCCGAATGGTTGCCACTGAGCGATCCTCGAGCTGTCGCGCAGTATCACCGATCGAACCGAAGCGAGGCGCTGCCGCCGGATGGGCTGAACATTCCGCCGGCTTTGTTCGCCGTCGTGGGTTCGTTGATCGTCATCGTCGCGACGGTGTTGATGCTTCGCAACCGAGAAGAACGCGCACCGACGCAACCGCTCATCGCGACGTTCGCGGATGTGCAAGCCGTGCATTCGTCTGTCCAAACCTCGGGAACACCCGTGCACAAGACGCGGCGTTTGTCCGTCGGCGATGTGGTCACGACCGATAACGACGGGCGCGCCAGATTGCGATTGGACGACGGAACGTCGCTCGTGATCGATCGCGAGACGAGCCTGAAGCTCACGGAGAAAGGTTTGGAGCTCGCATACGGGCGCATCTTCGTGCAAGGCGCGCTTGGAGCTCGCACCGAGGTGAACGTGGGCGGGGCGATCGCGATCGTCAGCGGCGCGAACACGGGCATCGAACGCCCCAAAGCGAAGTTGTCGACGGCGAAGCTTTATGCGGCCACCGAAGAGATCACGGTACGAGCCAACGGCGCGGAGAAGACGGTTCATACAGGTGAAACCGCGTCCGTGGATGGTCAGGCGGTCACCGTTGCTCCGGAACGTGGTTACGACGATTGGACCGGCGGAATGGCGTCGCCGTGGGGCGCGACGGGTGCGCCTCGTCGAGCCGTCGGTGAGTTGTGGGGTCGTCCGGAAAAACCAGGCGAAGCAGGCTCGCCACTGACGATTCGGGCTCACGATGTCGACGCGATCGTGGCGCGTGAAATCGCGGAGACGGAAGTTCGCACGACGTTCTTCAACGCGGGCTCCGATACCGTCACGGGCGATTATCGTTTGGCGATTCCGCCGGGTGCGATCGTTTCTCGTTTCGCATCGGTGCGTGGTGGATCGACTCACGAAGGTCACATCGCGCTGGCGACACGCGGACGAGGTGATGGGTCGGGACAAACCCAAGAGTTGCTCGAGTGGGCCGGTGAAGGTTGGGTGCGCGCACGCATTCCCGGCATCGCGCCCGGGGCATCCGTGGACGTGATTCTGCGCTACGTCGAATGGCTCTCGCCGCGTCCGAAAGCCGATGGAACGTTGGTCGTGCAGTATCGATACCCCATGGTGTCGGACTCGACGCCGCCGCTCATCGGCGAGTTCTCCGCGCGTGTGGATGCAACAGCCTCGGGTCCGCGCTCGATCGGCGCGGGTCTTGGTGCACGCGTGACGGGAAGCATGGTGGAAGTGCGCCGGCCGGATTATCGACCGACCGCGGATCTCGTGGTCGATGTGGAAGTCGATAAATCGCCGCAGCCCGCGCGACTGTTTGTCGCGCCGCCCTTCGCGGGAGACACTGAAGATCCGGCATCGACGATCCTCGTGCGCACGGAAGTTCCGCAAGTCGCACAAACCGACGGCGTGACGTTGGCGCTCGTGCTCGACACGTCATCGAGCGTGGAGCCGGCGCTGTTTGACGCGGAACGAGCGCTCGTCGATGCGGTGCTGCTCGGCCTTGGCGCGCGGGATCGCGCGGTCGTGCTCGCGGCGGACCAAACGGTTCGTCTTGTCGGACCGGCGATGGGTCCGGTCGATGATGCACGACGCAAAGCGACGAGCGCGGCGTTGTCGAAATTGTCTCCGGGCGGCGCGACGGATCTCGGTCGAGCGCTCGAAGGCGGAGCCGATGCGATTCCTGCGGACGCTCCGGCGGGCATGGTGATTTATGTCGGCGATGGTTGGCCGACCGTTGGAGATCCAACGGTCGATCTGATCCATGCTCGTTTGGCGCGACGAAAGGGCGGTGTTCCGCGACTCGGCGCCGTGGGCGTTGGTCCGCTCGTGAATCGATTTGCGCTTGCGGGTTTGGTGCGCGGATCCGGGCCTTTGCTCGAAATTGCCGATACATCGGATGCAAGTCGCGCGGCGACGGAGCTGATTGCGCAAGCGTTGCAACCGGCCCTGGCGAACGTGGAGATCAAGTTCGGCCCGGAGGTCGAACGGATTTATCCGCGGGCAGCTCGAGCTGTTGCGTCAGGTGAAACCGTCTATGCCGTAGGTCGCATCAAGGGCGAGCCACCGCGTGAAATCACGCTTCATTACCGCGATGCCAAAGGTGAACACGACGAACGCCGTTTGGTGGTCGTCGAGCGCGCTCGTAATGAAGCGGATGTGGCGCGACGTTGGGCAGCGGCACGTGTCGAACACATTGCGCTGGAAGGCAAAGGGCGTGAGGCGGCGACGGACGTGGCTCTTCGCGCGGGACTGTTGACTCCGTGGACGGGGTTTGTCGGAAGCAACGTTGGGGTTTACACGCCGACGCTCTTGCAGACGCGCATTCTCGATTTGTCGGCGGGACCGGAATCAGGTTTTTCCGCGGCATTCGCGACGCCTCGAGCTTCCGCCGGAACGCTCACGAACGTCCCGCAAGAAACCGAAGCGGGCGACGCACCGGATGACGAAAAAGCCTTCAAATCCGCCGTTGCGGATGCAGCCGCGCGGGCCCTGGATGACGCAAGGCCGGCCGTTCGTGCGTGTCGTGATTCTCGTGCTGCGCTTCGTCCCGAGCTTTCGGGAAAACTGGATGTGCGATTCAAGATCGATGGAGAAGGAAAAACTGACGGCGTAAAGGTGCAAGGCATTGCGGGAGCCGACGATGCCGCGCTTGCTCGATGTGTCGAAGTGGTCGTTCGCGGAATGGTTTTTCCCGCCAGCGGCTTGAATGTGACGATCGACGTTTCGCGTATTCTCGATTTGCCTCCGCCTTTGCCGACCCTTCGCGGACGCAAATGTTCACCGACGTCGTTTTTGCCCTTGCCGCTTCGACGCGGGGTTTGGCGCGAACGACTCGATCGGGATACGGCGGACAAGGTGTACGTCGAGGCAAAACAATCCTGTGAATTGCCGACGTGGACGGACCGACGTGCGTTGCTCGAATTGGTTTTACTCCACGAAACAACGGGGTTGGCGCGGGTCGCCGTGGCCACGAAACTCGAGATTGCCGGAGAAGCCGATGCTGCTGCGTTGCTTCGCCGGGAAGCGATTCGTCGCGCGCAAAGCCCGGAAGAACTGCTGGCCATCAAATTCGCCTTATTGGGCGAAGAAAAGTACCCGGTTGGAACCTTCCGCAAGCAATATCGAGCCGCCACGGACGACAAAGGGCGTCTTGCGGTGGTGCGTCGATTCTTGGGTATTGCGCCGCATGATGCCCGATTGCGACGACGTCTTTTCGCGCTGCTCGAAAACCTCGATATGAAGACGGAATTGGCGGACGAGATTCGTCGCGTGCGTTTGGATCCCTTTGCCGATGCGGGGCTTTTGGCGGATGCGGCTTCGGCGTTATTGCGTATTGGCGACGAAGCCGAAGCGCGACGAACCTTTGGCGAATTGGGTGAACGGGCGCCGCGGGATCCGTGGGCTCGAGCGTTCCTGGGCGATCGTTTGCGTAATGAAGGGTTTTACGAGGACGCGTCGCTGGCGTATGCGGTGCTCGAAGAACTCATGCCGGATGAACCTGCGGCAAGCATTCGCTTGGCGTTGGCCCATGCAGGCGCCGGAAGGCTCGATATTGCGCATCGTATGCTCGGGCGCGTGGCGCAAACGGGTGGACGTGCGGGCGACGCGAAGCTGGGCGAATTGGCCGGGCGTCTGGCGCATGTTTTATTGGCCGAAGGTCGCAGTCGTGAGGGATTGGATGCCACGACGCTCGATCGCTTGACCCGCGCGGCGCTCGAACTCCCCTACCCTGCGGAAACCGTGGTGATTCTGGTGCGTTCGCCCGCGGGAACGTTCCCCATTGATGTGAAATTGTTGCGCGATGAAGACGAAGCGGAGCCCGATGTGACCGCTGCGGGTCTTGGAGCGTATTCGCTGCATTTCGGTGCGAGCGAAAAGTCGAACATCAAGCTGCGTTTGTCTCGGCCGGAGGATTTGCCGCCGGCTCGTTCGACGAGCGTGAAACTGTCGGTGCTCGTGCCGGAAGCCAACGGCAAAGTTCCGCGACTGATTACGAGTGATGTGGATTTGCCGTCGACGGGCAAACCGGTGACGTTGCGTTGGAATGGCAGCGCATTCGTAGCGCAGTAAAAAAACAGAATTGATCGGGTAACAGCCGATGGGCAAGGTGGCCGCGCCGAACGAAGGCGTCGGCCACCTTGTTTTTTGGTCAGGAAATGTGCTCGAGCAGCTTGGCCATGAAGTCCTTGGGCGCTTCGATCTGCGGCGAATGGCCGACGTCTTTCAACACTTTTTCATGATAGGTGCCGCCGTTTTTGCGGTAATGGTCGAGCACGTGGCGCACTTGGGCAATCATCTGTTGCGGCGGATAAACGTCGGCGCCGGGCCAACCGGGCACCGCGCCCAGCTGTCCCAAGAAGCCAAAGTCGAAGAGCGACGTGTCGCTCACGATTTGATCGCTATCGCCGCGAATCCACAAGACGGGCGGCTGCGGATTGATCGCGGCGAAAGCCTCGAGATTGCAATATGCGGGCGAAATCGCGTTGTTCATGCCGTATTTGCCGGGTCCGAGCGTCGGCCAATTCGTCGAGGGCGTGAAGTCGCCGGGGTAAAACCCTTCGCCGGTCTTGGTCGAAATGATTTCCTCGACAAACACGTCTTCACGCGCGCGTTCCGCGCGGAACGGTGGCTTGAAGTAGAATTGATTCATCACGCTGCGCGGGGAAAACGGGCTCTCTTCGGACGTGTCACGTTCCCCGATGCGTTTGACGAATTCAGGATTGGCGGTTCCCCCGCCCGAACCGGCGAAATCAGGCCACGTCGGTGCGCCGTCGGCACCTTTGGTCCCTCCGAAACCAAACGGTGAGCCGGGAGCGACGAACGTGAGCGACGCAACGCGATCGGCGTGATCGATAGCATATTGCATCAAAACGTCTGCGCCGACGGACCAACCGACGAGGTGCACCTTGCCCGACAAACCTTCCGTTTCCGAAAGGAGAGCGTGGATATCGTCGGAAAAATCACGCAATCCGCGGGTGGCATCGATTGCTTTGGATTCGGTGCGGCCATATCCGCGCATATCGGGCGCAATGGCGTAAAACCCTTCGGGGAGGGCGAGCATCGTTTCCTCCCAGAACCGGGATGCCGACGCATTGCCGTGAAGGAACAAGACGGGCGTGCCGCCGGGTTTTCCGCTGGTCAAAGCGTGAATACGAAGGCGCGAGGTCGAGAATTCGGAGGAAGTGATGCCGGGAAGAAGTTGATAATGGCTCATGATCGTCCGTCGTTTGCAGGTGTGGCGGTGATATGGGGTTTGGTCGCAATGCCGGGACAAAGCATCGAGCAACATGATGACTTTGCTCCAAACATTTTGCAGCGCAACGACATTGCGGCGTCCCATATCGCACGGCTCGGACCTTACCGCAAGAGGATTCTTGCGGCGCAGAACCGAATACGCACGTCCCGCCGAAAGCGGTCGATTCGTTTTGATATTTGTCTACCACACCCACGGAATGAGTGCTTTTCGTTCCTTGGGATAATCGGGAAATCGCTCTTTGTACCAACGGTGCGTCGTATATGCCCGCGGAATCAAATTCGCCGCGCTGATGGCCAAAATGAATACGCCGGACATCGACCATGTGGCCAAAGCAAACCCGGTCCAAGCGCATAGTTCGGCGAAATAGCTGGGCGAGCTCACCCAACGAAACAAACCGCCCCGGGGCAGACGATATTCTTTTATGCCTTGCCGCACTTCCTCTTTCGTGCGCAAATTGCGAAGAATGGCATCGGAGTGGATATTCAAGGCCATGGATATGACGTACAATGGCGCGCCGACGAGAAATCGAGGGTCCGTGAGCCACGCCGTCGTGTACGTGCCAAACTCGGAAAAATACCGGGCATTGAGGTATCCGTGCAAGCTCGTGACCACCCAACCGATCACGATGACAAATAAGCTGAATGAGCCGCGTTGGCCCTTGGGAACGCGAATCGATAAAGGAAAAACGAATCCGCGGTTGAGATAATGAAACGCCCAAACACCCGCAAAAATGAGCGGTACGGTATCGAATGCGTTTTTGCCTCGCGGATAGAAATACCAAAAACTCAACGTCGCCGGCAGCTCCATCAGCAGCCAACCGAGGCGCGGATCGAGGCGGAGTCCGAATTTCTCCGACGAAAATCGTCCGTACGACGAAGGCACGAAAGGAGCGGCAAACGCAGTGATCGCGGCAAGACCAAGAGCGATCGTCAAACAGTTATCGTAGGTGATATCACCGGTGTAATGCATCATCGAAGGTGAGGTACAATGCCTCGACCGGCATTGCGAAGGCAATGGATAAATTCAAACGATGGGTGTCGTCCGTATTCGCCGATCGACCGATACGTTACCGTCCCTGACGATCGAAGCGTGGTTCATTGTTGGGGTATCGGTACGTGCACAGGGCGAAAAATGACGCATGACAACGGCGCGATCTTCGTTTAGCCTCGGACGTCGAGTCGTCAAACGTAGCGGTTTCGCATGCTTTCTCCCGTGAAGCCCGGGGACATTCTCCTCGGCAAATATCGTATCGAAAAGGTCCTCGGGCGAGGCGGCATGGGCATTGTCGTTGCGGCGCATCACGTCGAGCTCGGGCAACATTATGCCATCAAGTTTTTATTGCCGACGGGGCTCGAGCATCAAGAAGCGGTCGCGCGATTTCTTCGAGAAGCGCGAACTTCGGCGGTGCTGAAAAGTGAGCATGTGGCGCGCGTGCACGATGTCGGTCACGCCGAAAATGGTGCGCCGTACATGGTTATGGAGTACCTGGAAGGCCGGGATCTGAAGGCGATTCTTCGAGCCGAGGGGCCATTGCGCGCCGACCTTGCGCTCACGTACGTGCTGCAAGCTTGCGATGCGGTGGCCGAGGCACATGCCATGGGCATTGTCCATCGGGATTTGAAACCGGCCAATTTATTTGTGGCGCAACGAAGAAACGGGACCCCTTGCATCAAGGTGCTCGACTTTGGGATTTCTAAAATTCTCGGCACCGACGACACCAGTCTTACGGCCACCAATGCCACGCTGGGCTCGGTCCGCTACATGTCGCCCGAGCAAATCTCGAATTCAAAAACCGTCGATACGCGCACGGATATCTGGGCGTTGGGAGCGACGTTATTCGAGTTGTTGACCAATCGTTCGCCTTTTCGAGGTGAATCGTCGCTCGAAATCGTTTCGCGCATTTTGCAGGAGGAGCCGATTTCCGTACGCGAGCTGCGCCCGGACATACCCGAATTCGTCGAATTCGTCATTGCCCGCTGTTTACGCAAACGCCGCGAAGATCGATTTCAAACCGTCGACGAATTGATCCCTTTGTTGCAACAAGCCATTGCCGCCGTGCATACGTTCAACCCGAACACAGCCCCGAGAATGGCGCCGATGCCGTCGATGCCCGAGCAACAAGCCGTGACAAACCCAGCGGCGGAGGACGGAGCCACCACGGTCACCTTCGGCAATACGAATCGTGGTGCTCAACAACCCCACAAAAACCCGCTTTTACCGGCGATCGCCGCAGGTATCACCGTGCTCGTCATGGGCGGCGGAGCGTGGGCGATACGTGCATACATGCATTCCAAGTCGGCGGTCTCCGCCGCGGCGACATCGAGCGCAACCACCGACACCTCGACGTCCGCAATGCCGATGGTCGTTACGGCGGCGACCCCATCCCCCACGCCCTTGACCGCGGACGCCGGACCCGACATTACCGGGACAAACACGACACCTTCGGTGGACACGACAAACGGAACTGACACGGTAAAGCCTTCGAGCGCATCGACGGCGAATTCGAATCGCGACGCGGAGCCTGCTCCCACAACCAAGAAGAAGCGCAGTGCGCTTTGACGTTGGTCCGTTCGAGGAACGTATGGGAAAATTTGTTTGTCCGGCCATAACCATCGCAATCGCTCTTGCATCCACGGCGAATTTCGCCTCCGCCCAAACGACGAATTCGCAAGCGATCGCGGCAGCCCAAGCTTTGGTCGACGATGCCGGCGAGTTGATGGACGCAAAGAAGTTCGCCGAGGCGTGTCCCAAATTGGAGCAAGCGACGACATTGCTTCCGGAAGGCGTCGGCGCAAGGCTTGCTTTGGCGGAATGTTATGAGGGGCTCGGCAAATTGGCCAGTGCGCAAGGCCAATACTTGCAAGCCGAAGCATTGGCCGAAAAAAATAAAGATACGCGCCGCGCTCGTGAAGCCGCAACCGAAGCAAAACGACTCAAACCAAAGCTCGCCACGATTACGCTGAGCGTTCCGCCGCAAGTCAAGGCCATCGACGGGGTTCGATTGGCGTGGGATGGAGTCGTCTGGGAACCTGTTTTATGGGGCGCTCCGATTCCCGTCGATATCGGCAAACATACGTTGGAGCTGCAGGCTCCCGGTTGGAAACCGTGGAAAGCCGAAGTATCGGTCGAAACGAATGGAAAAGCGACGGAACAAGCCGTTCCCATGCTTGAAAAACTGCCCGAGGTCATCGAGAAAAAACCTCCGCCGCGTCCCCCGCCGCCCGCATCGAACAATTGGTTGATTCCCGTCGGAATCGGTATTGCGGCGGCCGGCGTTGGTTTGGGTGTCGGCTTTACCATTGCCGCTTCCTCCAAAGACACCGAAGCTTTCGCATTGGCCGATAAGATTCGATTCGAGCGCAATATCAACGAACAACTGTGCCCGGCGTCGAGCCTCGATCCGCGCTGTTCGGAGCTCCAAACCCTTCAATTCGACCGAGATACGGCTTCCAGGGTGGCCATTGCCGGATTTGCCGTAGGAGGCGCAGCCGCGGTGGGCGTCACGATTTTCGCCATCGTAAATGCGCGCAAAACCAAAAAGACCGAATCTCCTCAAAGCTCGTTTGTCGTTTGGCCATCCAACCGAGGCATTCTGGTCACAGGCACGTTTTGACGTTCTTCGAGGTCAACGAATTGGTCATGAATCGACGAGTGTGGAAAACCCTGAGCACCTTGGGATTGGCAGCTTCCGGCCTGATTGTTTCTTTTGGAGGATGCAATCAGGATTATGCCGCGCTCAACGGCCAATGCCAAGAAGACGACAACAACGTCTGCACAATCGAAAAATGCGGTACCGATGGCATGGTGAACCATGAACCGGTGCCGGAAAGTTGGAATCTGACGTGTTCGATTGGATTGAATACGGGTCGCTGTATGTTCGGCCAATGCATGCTCGATTGCCAACAAGGCATGATTCCATGCAAATGCAGCACGGACGCCGATTGCCCGGGCGACAATGACTGCGCCCATTGGGCCTGTATGGGAAACGAATGCACGCTGACGCCCCTCAATGATGGCGTCACCATCGACCTCACGGGACCCGGCGATTGTCAAAGTATCACGTGTTTCGGTGGCGAAATGACCGCCAACATCGACCTGAACGACGTGCCGATGGATGTGTCCGGAAACTGTGCGGTAGGTACGTGCACCGACGGGATCCCGAACGTCATGGTCGATCAATCCGACCCTCCGCCACCGATGGCTTGCGAAGTGTTTAGTTGCGATTCTTCCGGATTGATCGTCATGGGAGCCGCCGCAGTCGGTGCGGCATGTCCGATGGGTGCGTGCAACTCGTCGGGTATGTGTGTCGACTGTTTGCCCAAAGCCGACTGGGACCTGTGCAAAATGACCAATATGCCGAATCCATGTCCGGTCCCGAAATGCGACGGATCGGCATGCGCCAATAACTCCGAATGCAGGACCGCTTGCGCGGACGGCGTTTGTTGCGAGACGGCGTGCACAGGCGAATGCAAGAGCTGCAACCTCATGGGCATGGCCGGCAAGTGCACGAATATCGCGTATTACCAGCCCGACAGCTCGTACATGGATCCGAACGGGATGGTCCCATTGACGTGCACCGTCGCAGCCAATGGATCCCTTTGTGATGGAATGGGCAATTGCCTCAAAATCGTGGGCAAAACCTGCATGCTCGACGCGGATTGCCTCAGCGGAAAATGCGCCTCACCTTCAAAGGTTTGTCTTGGTGCCAAAGGTGAACCGTGTGCGAACAATGCTCAATGCTTGTCGGCTAGTTGCGTCAATGCGGTCTGTCAATGAGCCGGCAGCAATACGATGTTTCTTGCGGGCGCGGGAATCTTGAGAATGGGTGACACGCGACGCCGGCCGTGATTCGGTTTTCGCCCCCGCCCCATGGGCTCGCAGGCCGCGGCGTCACGGCGTGCGCGAACCCAGAAGATGCATGACAACGGCTCGAGAATCCTCTAGCCTCCAAATTCGTAGGCTCACGCCACGCGGTTTGTCATGACTTCTCCCGTCAATCCCGGAGACATTCTCCTCGGCAAATATCGAATCGACAAGGTGCTCGGGCAAGGGGGCATGGGTGTTGTCGTTGCGGCCCATCATGTCGACCTTGGCCAACGTTACGCCATCAAGTTTTTGTTGCCGACGGGGCTCACGCAAGAAGAAGCTGTTGCGCGATTCCTGCGCGAAGCACGCGCCTCGGCGCGCTTGCAAAGCGAACATGTCGCGCGCGTACACGATGTCGGGAACATGGAAAACGGCGCGCCTTATATGGTCATGGAATACCTCGAAGGCAGCGACCTCAAGGCATTGCTCACCAAACAAGGACCATTGCCCGCCGAAACGGCAATGAGCTACTTGGCGCAGGTATGCGATGCGATTGGCGAAGCACATGCGGCGGGTATCGTGCATCGGGATCTCAAACCCGCAAACTTGTTCCTCGTCCGACGACGAAATGGTTCGCCCTGCGTCAAGGTGCTGGATTTTGGTATTTCGAAGCATTTGGGCGGCGAAGAAGTCGATTTGACCTCGACAAACGCGACGCTCGGCTCGCCGCTGTACATGTCGCCCGAGCAAATCTCCAAATCGAAAACCGTGGACGCTCGGACGGATATTTGGGCTTTGGGCGTCATTCTGTATGAACTTTTGACGGGAAGGTCGCCATTTCGCGCCGGTACGGCGCTCGAAGTCGTTTCACGCATTTTGCAAGAAGAACCCGTTCCCGTTCGGCAATTGCGTCCGGACGTACCCGAACGAGCGGAAGTCATCATTGCCCGATGTTTACGAAAACGTCGTGAAGAACGATTTCAGTCCGTCGACGAGATACTGCAATTCATTGAAAAAGGGACGCTTTCGCCGAACGTACCGCCCCTGAGCTCCACATCGCCGTCCCAAGAAAGGTCTTCTTTGTCAGGTGTGCAAGGCGTGACGGGGTACGACCCGACATCGGTTGCATTTGGTCAAACCCAAGTCATGGCTCCTCGCCAATCGTCGAATTCGTTGCGATTGGCCATTGCCGCGGGTGCAACAGTCGTTGTCGTCGGCGGAATTTTCTTTGGCATTCGGGGAATGTCGGCCAAATCGACATCGGAGGCATCTTCGAGTGCCTTGGCGGCTCAAGAACAACCGTCAGCGGCCGCTCCCGCAACGTCTTCGTCCATTCAAGTGGTCCCCGCAACGGGAGCATCCGAGGTATCGCCGGCCCCGAATACGAGCGCAACAGCGGCCCCCGCGGCGACCGTGAAAGCCGTCGCAACGGCGGAAAAGGCCAAAGCGACGAGCACACCGACGTCCGCCCCCGCTGCGGAACCGACTTCCACGACGAAGAAAAAACGCGGCTTGTTTTGAAGGTGGGTTTGACGAGGAACCGTATGCGGAAATTTGTTTGGCGAGCTGTAACCATTGCGATTTTCGTGGCGTGTACGCCGCTCGCGGCCGACGCTCAACCGGCGAGCTCGCAGAACATTGCCGCAGCCCAAGCATTGGTGGAAGAAGCCAGTGATTTGATGGATGCCAAGAAGTTTGCCGAAGCATGTCCCAAATTGGAGCAGGCGACGAAATTGGTTCCGGACGCCGTGGGCGCTCGATTTGCGCTCGCCGAATGTTACGAAGGCATGGGACGGCTCGCAAGCGCCCAAGGGCAATATTTGCTGGCGGGAGGTTTGGCGGAAAAGACCAAAGACACACGTCGTGCAAAAGAAGCCGCCGCGGAAGCAAAACGGCTCAAGCCAAAGCTGGCGACGATGACGCTGACCGTGCCCGATGAAGTGCGGGCCATTGAAGGCGTGCAATTGACCTGGGACGGTGTAGCTTGGGAACCGGCCGTGTGGGGAACGCCGATGCCTGTGGACACGGGCAAACACGATCTCGAAGTGCAGGCGCCGGGATGGAAGCCGTGGAAAACCGAAGTGACGGTGGAAGCGAATGGCAAAGCGTCGTCACAAAGCGTACCGATGCTCGAGAAATTGCCGAAAGAGCCGCCCAAACCGACATTGGACGAGCCTCGAAGCCCGGAAAAACCATCGCCCTCCCGATTGCCGTTGCTCCTGACGGGAATCGGTCTGAGCGCCGTCGGCATTGGCCTGGGCGTTGGTTTTACCGTTGCGGCCGCGGCGAAAAACAAGGAGGCCGTTTCCTTGGCGAACGAAATCCGCCTCGAGCGATCCATCAACGAGACGCTGTGTCCGTCATCGAGCACCGATCAACGTTGTTCGGATTTGGGTGCGCTCGAATCGCGGCGGGATGTGTTTGCAACCGTTGGGATAGCGGGGTTTGTCGTGGGCGGCGTCGCGGTGGTGGGAACGACCGTGCTTGCGTTGACGAGACAAACAGGTGACAAGCGCGCCGCTCCCAAAGATGCGTTCATGGTCATCCCGACGCCTCGCGGATTATCGGTGTTGGGAACGTTTTAGCAATGGATGTTGGGAGATTGAAATGGCTCGTTCTGCATGGCAAGGATTGATCTGGGCGGGATTGTTGACGGGAGCGATCGCAGGTTCATTCCTCGGCTGTTACGCTTCATTGAAAGGGCAATCCGGCTCGTGTGAAGATGACGGCAATCCATGCACGAACGACACGTGCGATGCCAACGGCAAGCCGAATCACATCCCCGTGGAGGACGCCGCGGACGTCGCATGCTTTCTCGGTGAAAACGAAGGCGTTTGTCGCAGCGGTTCGTGCGAATTGAATTGCATCACCTCGATGACAACGTGCAAATGCAGTACGAAAGAAGATTGTCCCGCAGATACATTGTGCGCCATCTGGCAATGCACCATAGGCACATGCGTGAGCACCGCCGTGATGGAGGGAATGACAGCCGATCCGCTCCAGCCCGGCGATTGTCAGAAAAAAGTTTGTCAGGGAGGCGCATTAAAAATTGTCGACGATCCCGCGGATACGCCGACCGACGTCAAGGGCGATTGCCAAGATCCGGTTTGTGAGGCAGGCGTTCCCAAATCAATGGCGAACGATAACGATGTGCCGATGACCGATATGGCCGGCGATTGCATGAAGCCGGCATGTAATGCGGGTACGCCGGGCGTAGGGGTTGATGAGCAGGATCCACCAGTTCCGACAGAATGCAGCACCTTTGCATGCAAGCCAGACGGCACTTGGACAGCGGCAAACAAGAATGTCGGTGACGTGTGCTCCAACGGCCCAATGGGCGAGCCGAGAGCCTGTGACAAACAGGGGATGTGCGCCAGTTGCATGAACAAAGTTGATTTCGACAAATGCAAAATGAACAGCTCGCCGAGTCCTTGTCCCGTAAAACTCTGCGGTGGCGCGACATCGAGCTCCGCTACGGATTGTCAATCCGGATTCCTTGCAGACGGCGTTTGTTGCGATACCACGTGCACGGATGAATGTAAGAGCTGCAACGTTGCGGGAATGATTGGTACGTGCACGAATGTTCCATTTTACGAGGTGGATAATTCTTACACCGATCCGGTATTCATGACCCCCGCCAAATGCGATTCAGTATCTCGTTGCAACGGCATGGGCAAGTGTCTGAAGATCATCGGCAAAGGCTGCACGGCCGATGCTGATTGCATCAGCGGAAAATGCGCCGCGCCAGTAAATGTCTGCCTTGGAGCGAAAGGCGAGCCTTGCACGAATGGGGCGAGCTGCATCTCCGGCGTCTGCAACGCCAATGGTTTCTGTGACTAATGCAAGCGACCCGTAAACCCGCATAACGCGGACAATGCAGCGATACGAAACCGGGGCCCGCGCAGATCCCTCCACGCGGGCGAATCGGTCCCCGACAAACCTTTACGGAAGGACGACGCACGTCCCCTGCAATCCGCCCGACGCCATGCAATTGGCCTGCGGCGTCGGTGGACACGGATCCGGCGGGCACTTCGCCTCGCATTCCTTCTGGACGAACTGTTGCAGCGCTTCGAGATACGCGACGACCTCGGGCGAATTCACGTCGTTGACGGCAATGGGGCAACAAAGCCCGGTGACGAAGGCTTGACACTGCAATGACGGAGGAATCTCCGGATTGCAGGTTTGCGATGCTTCCTGCTTGATTTTGATTTCCGCTTCGAGCTTCTCGCAATTCGCCAGATTACCGCCCTTGCCACCAACACCACTTCCTCCACTGCCCATTCCACCCATGCCCATGCCACCGGTACCCATTCCACCAGTACCGCTTCCGCCCGTGCCTTTTCCACCGGTGCCCATTCCACCCGTGCCCATTCCACCCGTGCCGGCTCCGCCAGTGCCGGCTCCGCCAGTGCCCGCTCCACCGGTGCCACTTCCGCCAGTGCCCGCTCCGCCGGTGCCACTGCCGGCTGCTCCGCTCGAGCTGCCGCCCTTGCCCCCGGAACCACCCGATCCGTTGTTGCCGGCGCCTCCGCCACCGCCGGTATTGACCTTGCCACCCTCGCCGCCAGAGCTTGTCGACGAACTGCAATTGATCGTTGGCACGCAGTTTTGGCCGCCCGTCGGCTCGGTGCCCGGTGCGGTTGGACAACCGCTCATCAACGCTCCAACGACCACGATCGGTACAATCTGAGCTATCCACAAGTTGCGCATGATTCGACCTTCCTTTTGCCCCAGCCTAGGAAATCATGGTTCGCGCGATGTGCGAAATTTTTGGCGCTCAGGCGCAATGATCCGTCCATCAACGTACGCAATTCAACGTAACCTCATTCGTTCTCGAAGCAAGCGAGACTCAGAGTTCGTTTTTGCGCGCCAATAACGTCGTACACGCAGCCGATGCATTCGCGGCGTCGATCTTCCAATCCGGCGCGCCATATTTGCCATCGACACGGACCATGCGAAACCGGCTCTGCTTCGAGTCGACTTGAAACCCGGGAAGAGACTTGATCGCGCTGGTTACGCCGATTTGCGCCCCCGCCAAGTAAATATCAGCCCCCGTGAGCCGATAATTCACCTCGGAATCAATCGTTCCTTCGACTTCACACGAGCTCTTCGCCGTTCCGGTGAGCAGCGGATTGACCTCCATGTCGATGAACGCTCGCCCCTGCAATGTCGCCCCGGGATCATTTGGATTTTCCGCATTGCAAGGCACCCCGGTCTTCACATCATCCGGCGTCGTTCCGCAAACGTTCATCGTCACGCCCGGATAGGTATCGGCATCGTCGTCTCGCACCGAGGCACAATCGGCCACGCACGTCATTTCGCATTGGTTTGTCCGTCCAAGGTTCGTCGCGGTACAGGCCGGTGAAACATCATCCCACGCGGGCAACATCGCGCCGCCTTTGCTCGAGCCTACGGTTAAGACAAACCTATCCAAGGCAAAATTTCCGCTCGCCGCCGTCCCCGTCACAGGCGCCGTTTTGATGGTCGGCAAAGCATCGATCAACGTTTGCGGCGCAATGATCTGCGTCGAAACGAGCGATTGCGAATTGGGATCACACGTCCCGACGAGCGCCGTGACCACGGGCAATTCTATTTCGCACAGCACCGCCCCGACATCGACGAGCTTCGTTGGATCCGCCGCATCGCGATGGACCGACACGAGCAGCAACATCGTCGATTCTCCGACTTGATCCGCCGGACAAATCGTAATCGCTCCGCCGGGTTGCCCCTGAAGGGTCACGGCCAATCGACCGTACGCCGCCCACGTGCCCTCCAAATCGCCCTCCGCGGGCGCTCCTTCACAAACAATCGCCGCACTTCCGCCGCCGGAACCTCCGCTTCCTGCATTGCCCCCACTCGCCCCGGAAGCACCGGATCCGCCATTGCCATCACCGCAGCCGGCATTCGGCAACGAAAACATCGCCACGAGCCATAACGCCGACGCCGGCGCAAAAGAACGAAGTATGCGCATGACAAACTCCCCGGCCGAACGACCCACGTTCGGCTACGACGAGTATCGCTCAGTCATATCGCTCCGTGTGAACTCGTTTGCGATCCATCCCCAATTCACCTCGGCACAATTCCCGCACGGTTTTCACCATCCGCTCGAGGCCGCACACGAATACGTGCGCAGATGCACCACTTTGGTTTTCCAATTCTCGAAGCAATGCCGGCACGTGATTCTGCACGTAACCCGTCGACCCCGTCCAAGTTTGTCCGGGACGCGACAAGGTCACGACGAATCGCACGTTGGGATGTTCCTTTTCGAGCTTCTGCATTTCGTCGCGATAAAGGATATCCGACTCGAAACGGACGCCCAAAAGAACCCACAAATACGTCGCGGATGAATGACGTAATGCCGCCCGTAACATCGATCGCAATGGCGTCACCCCGGTTCCCGTACCGACGAACAAGGCCGGAGCCGGATCGTCCGCATTTCGCGTAAACAATCCATGCGGACCAATGGCGGAAATCACCGCACCTTCGGGAAGCTCATGCAAATACGTCGAACCCGGACCATTTTCCACCCGCGTGACCGCAATCTCGAATCGACTCGATCCATCCGGCTCCGACGCTATCGAATACGCCCGACGCACTTCCCCCGTCGGCAATGGCAACACGAGATTCACCCATTGCCCGGGATCGAAATCCACCACGCCTCCGTCCACTCGCTCGAAAACGATTTCACGTACCGCCGGGGCCACGAGACGCGACGAAATCAGGCGAACAGCAAAAGTTTCTGCTTTTTTCACGGGCGACGCGACTCCAGTTCAACCATTCGGGGCTGCGAATCGCCCCAAACTCACAAGATCCCGAATACGACCGAATCCATCGGTGCGTTTTCGAAGAACGTCAACCCCTCGCAACGGGATCACGCGCCACGTTGCGTCGTAAATCCCGCCCCCGACGTGTGCGCCTCGGCCTCCGCATCCCACGCGATATCCGGCGCCACCAAAAGCGTGCCTGCCGGCAAAGCCAATGCCGCAAATATCGCCGAACCAAATCCCGGAGCCTCGAGCCGCGGACCCACTTCACCCGCCAAAGGCCCCGAAATCACGCGCGCGTCCGCATAACGCACCAACGATACCCGCGCGCCCGTACCGAGCATCCCTCGCAACACCGCAAGATCTTTGCCAATTTGCGCCGCGGGCATGCCCGTCGGCCACGCCCACACCACAAGTCCGGGAATGTCCGCGATCGCCACCGCATTCGTCCGATCATTCGGAATTACCGCCTGCCGCGAAGATGCACTCGCCCCATCGCTCGCCGCCGCCGCCACAATCAACCCCGGAGGCGCCAACGCCAACGCCGAAAGACGCGCCAAATTCCGCATCGCCGCCGTTCGCTGATCCGCAATGCTCGCCAATTCCTCCGGCGCCGCATACAAAAGCTCGACCTCTTGACCTACCGTCAGGTGCGTAAGACCTTGCGCAGCTGCGGCGATCGAACGCTCGGTCGATCGGGCGGTGTTCGTACAAGACGAACGTTCATCACGTAAAACCTCGGACACCCGGCCGGACATACCGAGGGCGGCGAGTTGCCATGCGGGGCGGAAGAAGTCCGCACGCTGCGCCGAGCCCTCTTCGAATTGCGCATCGCGACGCGCGCGATCCCAACCCGTGAGCGCGGTACCCAGGGGATTTCCCACTTCGGCAAAAATCGCCGCTGCA
>WBZU01000184.1_pt1 | contig 60278 bp, 52 predicted proteins | sample 5204311 | NCBI WGS metagenome assembly WBZU01 (sample SAMN12344359, study PRJNA552823) | activated sludge metagenome | biome: Activated sludge suspended growth; feature: Nitrification reactor; material: Wastewater; isolation source: activated sludge from nitrification reactor of wastewater...
CGTGCTCTACGAGGCCCACGTCCGCGGCATGACCCAGCGGCACCCCGACGTCGCCCCGGAGCTGCGCGGCACCTACTTGGGCCTGTGCTCGCCGCCGATCATCGAGCACCTGCTCGCTCTGGGTGTCACCGCGGTGGAGCTGATGCCGGTGCACCAGTTCGTCCACGACCGGCGCCTGATCGAGGCCGGCCTGCGCAACTACTGGGGCTACAACTCGATCGGCTTCTTCGCGCCGCACGACACCTACGGCGTCGAGGGAGGCGGCCGTGGCGCCCACGTGCAGGAGTTCAAGGTCATGGTCAAGACCCTGCACGAAGCCGGCATCGAGGTGATCCTCGACGTCGTCTACAACCACACCGCCGAGGGGGGCGCCGGCGGACCCGTGCTCAGCTTCAAGGGCCTCGACAACCCCGGCTACTACCGCCTCGACCCCGAGGATCCCTCGGCGTACGTCGACTACACCGGCACCGGCAACAGCTTGAACATGCGCCACCCCAACGTGCTGCAGCTGATCATGGACAGCCTGCGGTACTGGGTGCAGGACATGCACGTCGACGGGTTCCGCTTCGACCTGGCCGCCACGTTGGCCCGTGAGCTGCACGACGTCGACCGGTTGTCGAGCTTCTTCGACCTGATCCAGCAGGATCCGGTGGTCAGCCAGGTCAAGCTGATCGCGGAGCCGTGGGACGTGGGCGAGGGCGGCTACCAGGTCGGCAACTTCCCGGCGTTGTGGTCGGAGTGGAACGGCCGCTACCGCGACTGCGTGAGGGACCTGTGGTGTCGGGACCGGGGTGTGCTCGGCGAGTTCGCGTCCCGGCTGACCGGCAGCTCGGACCTCTACCAGGACGACGGTCGGCGACCCCACGCCAGCATCAACTTCGTCACCGCCCACGACGGGTTCACGCTGGCGGACCTGGTCTCCTACGAGCACAAGCGCAACGAGGCCAACGGCGAGGACAACCGCGACGGCACCGACGACAACCGCTCCACCAACTGCGGGGTCGAGGGTCCGACCGATGACCCGGTCGTCTTCGCCCACCGGGACCGTCTGCGCCGGAACCTGATGGCCACGCTCATGCTCTCCCAGGGCGTGCCGATGCTGCTGCACGGCGATGAGATCGGCCGTACCCAGGGGGGCAACAACAACGCCTACGCCCAGGACAACGAGGTCTCGTGGATCGACTGGTCGGCGGTCGACTCGGAGTTCCTCGAGTTCTGTCGCGGGCTGATCGCGTTGCGCCGACGGCACCCGGCTCTTCAGCGCCACAGGTTCCTCACCGGCCGCACCGTCGCCGGCGACACCCGTCCCGATGTGGCGTGGTTCACCCCGGCCGGTGTCGAGATGACATGGGAGGACTGGGGTCACGAGGCCCGTCAGGTCGCCATGTGGCTCAACGGCGACCTGGCCGAGACCGGCCCGCGGGGCGAGGTGATCGCGGACGACACGTTGCTGGTGTGCATCAACGCCGCGGACCAGCCGTCCGCGCAGGTCCTGCCCGATGAGCGCTGGGCCGCGGCCTGGACGCTGGTGCTCGACACCGCGTCCGCGGCGGCCCCGCCGTCGACCCGCTACCCGGCGGGTGGGACGGTGCAGATGGGCCCGCGGACGATCCTGTTCCTCGAACGCCGCTGACCGGTCCCGTTCTGTTCGTTGTTCCACAACGTCGACGTTGTGGAACAACGAACAGAACGGGCGGAACAGAACGGGCGGTGGGGATCAGGAGCGGCGGGCGAAGAACCGGCCGTCGCGCCGCTCGAGCACCAGCGGCAGGCCGAAGGTGTCGCTCAGCAGCTCCGCGGTCAGCACGTCGTCGACAGGGCCCTGAGCCAGCACCCGGCCGTCGCGCAGCGCCAACAGGTGCGTGAAGCCCGGCGGGATCTCCTCGACGTGGTGGGTGACCAGCACCAGCGGCGCTGCGTCCGGGTCGACGGCCAGGGCGCCGAGCCGGTCGACCAGCTCCTCGCGACCCCGCAGGTCCAGTCCGGCGGTCGGCTCGTCGAGCAGCACGAGGCCCGGCTCGTTCATCAGCGCCCGGGCCAGCAGTGTGCGCTGGCGCTCACCGGAGGACAGCGTGCCCATCGGATGATCGGCCACCGCGCCCACGCCCTGCGCGGCCAGGAGCGCCCGAGCCCGATCCCGGTCCGCCTCGGTGTAGGTGTGCCACCACGGTTCGAGCGCGGCGAAGCGGCCGCACATGACCACCTCTGCGGCGCTCAGGTTGGGCCGCACCAGGTCCGCCATCGCCGCGGAGACCAGGCTGAGTCGGGTGCGCAGCACCCGGACGTCGGTGCGGCCGAGCCGCTCGCCGAGCACGTCGACGGTGCCGCGGCTCGGGTGCTCGTAGAGCGCGGCGATGCGGATCAGCGACGTCTTGCCGCTTCCGTTGAGTCCGATCACCACCCAGTCCTGGTCGGCCTCCACGCGCCAGTCGACGCCGTCGAGCAGGTCGCGGCCGTCGCGGGTGAAGCCCACGCCGACCATGGCCAGCGCGGGGACGCTCACCGGCGTCCGCCGAAGTGCTCGCGCAGGTAGTCGTCCATCGCCTCGTTGAGCAGGTCCAACCCGTCGAGCGCAGCGGAGGCCCGCTCGGGACCCAGGCGGGCGAGCAGGCCCGACAGGCGATCGGCCACCGCGGCGTCGGCCCGGGCGACCCGGGCCCGGCCGTCATCGGTGATCGACAGCACCACCCGCCGGCCGTCAGCGGGATCCGACAACCGCTGCACCAGGTCCCGCCCGCACAGCCCGTCGACCACCGAGGTCAACGTCGACGGCGACACGCCGAGCAGGCGCGCCACCTCGGTGGCGGGTCGGTCGACCCCGTCGACGAACACGAGCACCCGGTACTGCGCCAGGGTCAGGTCGACCTCGGCCACCGCGTTGGCCGCGACGCGGGCCACCCGTGCCGCGGCGCGGGCCGCGTCCGCGAAGCGGGAGTCCTGGGGCGGATCCGGAGTCGACACGGGCGTCACCGTACCGGGACTCGCCCGACGGCTCCGACGTCGACACAGCCGCCGATAGAGTCGCGGCCGTGAGCATCGCCGTGGGCCTGATCGCGGTGCTCGCCCTGGTCCTGGCCAACGCCGTGTTCGTCGCGGCGGAGTTCTCGCTCGTCGCCGTCGACCGCAGCCAGGTCACGATCCAGGTCGAGGCGGGTTCCCGATCCGCCCGCCGAGTCGAAGCGATCCTGCGTCGACTCTCGTTCGCCCTGTCGGGCGCCCAGCTGGGCATCACCCTGTGCAGCCTGGCCCTCGGCGTCCTGTCCGAACCGGTGATCGCGCCGCTGCTCGAACCGCTCTTCGGCCCCCTCGATGCCCGGGCCGCGGTGACCGCGTCGGTCATCGCCGCGCTCCTGGTGACCACCGTGGTGCAGATGGTGGTCGGCGAGCTGATCCCCAAGGGGGTGGCGGTCGCCCGTCCGCTGTCCACGTCGCTCGCCATGGCGGTGCCCTTCGGGTTGTTCGTCACGCTGTTCCGCCCGGTCATCGTCGTCGGCGACGCGGCGGCCGACGCGCTCCTGCGCCTCGTCGGCCTCGAACCGGCCGAGGAGCTGTCGAAGGTGCGCAGCCGCGACGAACTGCACCGGCTGGTGCACACATCCCAGGAGGGCGGCACGCTCGTCGGGCCGCTGGCCGAGCTTCTCGACCGGAGCTTCCGGTTCCGCTCCAAGACCGCGGCCGACGCCCTCACCCCGCGGACCGACATCACCGCCCTGCGCTCCGACGCCACGACCGGCGACCTCCTCGACGCGTCAGAGCGCACCGGGCTGTCCCGATTCCCCGTCACCGGTGACGACCTCGACGACATCACCGGTGTGGTCCACATCAAAGACGTCCTCGGCATCGCCCCGTCGCAGCGTCGCACCACGCCGTTGGCTGACGTGGTCCGCCCGGTGGTGATGGTGCCCGAGTCGACCGAGCTCGGTGACCTGCTGGTGCAGCTCCAGGACGAGTCCGGCCAGTTCGCCGTCGTCCTCGACGAGTACGGCGCCACCGCCGGGATCATCACCCTGGAGGACCTCGTCGAGGAGATCGTCGGCGACATCGCCGACGAGCACGACCCGACCACCACCGTGCCCCGGGTTCGACGTTGGCAGGGAGCGCACCTGGTGTCGGGTCGGCTGCACCCCGACGAGGTGGTCGAGGCCTGCGGGTTCGAGGTCCCCGACGGCCCGTACGAGACGCTCGCCGGCTACGTGTTGAACGTCCTCGGCTCGGTGCCCGAGGTCGGAGACGGCTTCAGCGACCGGGGCTGGTCCGTCGAGGTGGCCGAGATGGACCAGCGGCGCGTGGCGGTCGTCCGACTGGTCGCCCCGCCGCCGGGGTGGCTGCCCGAGAGCGGCGACGGCGACGCTGCCCGGACCCGAGACGGCAACGGCGGCCGCCCTGACGACGGGAGCGGGTCGTCGTGAGCTGGTACGGCGTGACCCTGTTGGGCGCCGCGTTGATCGTCGGCAACGCCTTCTTCGTCGCGGTCGAGTTCTCCCTGCTCGCAGCGCGACGCCAACGCATCGAGCAGTGGGTCGACGACGGCCGGTTCGGTGCCGCCGCGGCGTTGGCGCAGATGCGTTCGCTCAACCTCCAGCTCGCCACCTGCCAGCTCGGCATCACGGTGCTGTCGCTGCTGCTCGGCTGGTTGATCGAGCCGGCGATCGGGTCGGTGATCGAGGGCTGGTTCGAGCACAGCCCGCTGCCCGAGGCGACCGGTCGGATCATCGGCGTCGCCGTCGCGCTGATGATCGTCGCCTTCCTGCACATGGTGCTCGGCGAGATGGTCCCCAAGTCGGTCGCTCTCACCGCCCCGGAGCGATCGGCGGTCCTGCTCGCCCCGCTCCAGGCGGTCTTCACCTTCGTCCTGTGGCCCTTGGTCTGGGTTCTCGACCGCCTGTCGCGGTGGGGGACGCGGCTGCTGCGGGTCGAGCCGGCCGACGAGCTCGCCCAGGCCCACACCTCTGCCGAGCTGGCGATCATGATGGAGGAGTCGGTCGCCTCCGGCGAGCTCGAGGCCACCGAGCACGTGCTGCTGGCCGGCGCGCTCGGCTTCCTCGACCGGCGCGTGGCCGAGGTCATGGCGCCCGCATCGCAGCTGGTGACGGTGCCGACGACCGCGACGGTGGCCCGCGCCGAGGAGCTGGTGCACCGCTCGGGGCACTCACGGGTGCTCGTGGTCGGATCCTCCCGCGACGACGTCGTCGGCTTCCTGCACGCCAAGGACCTGCTGCGCATCCCCACCGATCGCCGCGACGGTCTGCTGCCCCCGGGCGTGGTGCGGGTGGCGTTGCGGGTCCGGCCCGATGATCGCCTCAGCGACGTGCTGCCGCGGATGCGTCGGGCTCGCCGGCACGTGGCGGTGGTCGCCGACCGCGACGACCGGGGGGTGGAGCGCGTCGTCGGGCTGGTCACGCTCGAGGACGTCCTCGAGGCGATCGTCGGCGACATCCGCGACGAGTGGGACCGACCCGGCACCTGACCGGGCACGATCCGTGGGCGTGGTGGCGAGTTGCGGTAGAGAAGGCGATCCGAACCGGTGGGCGAGCGGCCCGATCGGGCTCAGGGGGTGACGGCGTGGACGACAGCACATCGAAGGGGGCGACCGGGCGGCGGTCGACGAGCGAGTTGTCCGAGGGGCTGGCCGAAGGGCTGGCGTCGGTCGTCGGATCCGCGCTCGGCGTCGGGGTGCGGGTCGAGGGCCTGACCCGGCTGTCGGGGGGAGCGTCGAGGGAGACGTGGTCCTTCGTGGTCGTCCCGGCCGACGGAGCGCCCGAACGCCGGCTGGTGCTGCAGCGCGAGCGGGCCGGCAACGCGGCCACCTCGCAGGCGATGGCGGTGCAGGCCGAGCTGCTGGCCGCCGCGGTCGCCGCCGGAGTGCCCGTGCCGACCGTCGTGGTCGCCGATCCCGACGGGGTGAGCCTGGGGGCTCCGGCGGTGGTGATGGACCACGTCGACGGGGAGACGATCGCCCGACGGATCCTTCGCGACGACGAGTACGCCGCGGCCCGTGACGTCCTGGTCGCCCAGGCCGGCGCCGCGCTCGCCGCGGTGCACCGCATGGACGACGCCGCGGTCGCGGCCACCGAGGCCGACGACCCGGTCGCCCAGATGCGCAACCTGCTCGACGCGTTCGGCGAACCGCACCCCGCCTTCGAGCTCGGGTTGCGGTGGCTGGAGCGGAACCGCCCCGCGCTCCGGCCCGCCACGGTCGTCCACGGCGACTTCCGGATGGGCAACCTGATCGTCGGCCCCGACGGCATCCGGGCCGTGCTCGACTGGGAGCTCGCGCACCGGGGCGACCCGATCGAGGACCTCGGCTGGTTCTGCGTGCGGGCCTGGCGGTTCGGCTCGCCGGCCGTCGCCGGGGGAGTGGGATCGGTTCAGCAGCTCATCGACGCCTACATCGCCGCGGGCGGCGCCCCCGTGACCGTCGACGAGGTCCGCTGGTGGGAGGCGCTGGGCACGCTGCGTTGGGGGCTGATCTGCATCCTGCAGGCGTCGGTGCACCTGGGTGGCGCCAGCCGTTCCGTCGAGCTGGCCGCCATCGGTCGGCGCACCGCCGAGAACGAGGAGGACCTGCTCGAGATCGTCGCCGGGCCCTCCGACCGGGTGCCGGCGCCGGCCGCCCGACCCTCGGTCGAAGTGGGGGCGGCACCGCATGACCGTCCGACCGCGGCCGAGCTGCTCGAGGCGGTCGAGGAGTACCTGACCGAGGTCCGCGACGGCGTCCCGGGACGGTTGGGATTCCACGCCCGGGTCGCCGCGAACGTGGTGGCCACGGTCCGCCGCGAGATCGAGCTGGGACCCGACCAGGCCCGTCTGCTCGATGAGCGGCTGGCGTCGCTGGGCATCTCGGTCACCGGACGCGCCGGCGAGGCCGAGCTGGCCGCGGCCATCCGTCGGGGTGACCTCGACGACCGCGTCGACGAGGTGACCGACGCGGTCCGGGCCACGGTCCGCGACAAGCTCGCGGTGTCCAATCCCGGCTACTGGGAACGGCCCCTGTGACCCGCTCGGACACCCCTCGGGTGACGATCCTGTCGCCGCACTTCGACGACGCCCCCCTGTCGCTGGGCCAGAGCCTGCTCGACGGGGCGCTCCACGGGTGCCGGGTCCGGGTGCGGGTCGTGTTCGCCAGGACCAACTTCACCCGCTGGGTGCATCCGACCCGGGGCCGGGCGGGACCGATCAGCCTGTGGCGCCGGGCCGAGGAGTCGGTCGCGCAGGTCGCCTTCGGCTACAGGGTCACCACGTCGCCGCACGAGGAGGTCGTGCTGCGCACCGGCGAGCTCGACCCGGCGGTGCTGCTCGACCCGACCTCCGAGCTGGATGACGCGCTGGTGGACACCCTGACCGCTCAGGCCCGACGCTGGCGCGGCGACGGGTCGACGGTGCTGTTCCCGGCGGGGATCGGAGGCCACCTCGACCATCGTCTGGTGGCCGAGGCCGGGCGTCGGCTCCTCGCCGAGCACCCGGACCGGATCGGCTTCTACGAGGACCGTCCGTACGCCTCGTTGGTCGATCCGGGTGTGGTCGAGGAGACGCTGCGGGCCATCGACCCGGCGTTGGTCCCGGTGGACGTGTCGGGTCCGGTGACCGAGCGTCTGCACCGCCGGCTGCGCCGCTGCTACCCGAGCCAGATCGACGACCTGTTCGTTCGGGCGATGGACGCCGACCGGGCCACCGCAGCGTGCGAGCGCGTGTGGTTCGCTCCCGGTCAGGTGCCGGCCTGGTTGTCATTCCGCGACGGTCGCTAGCACACTTCCTCCATGGAGATCGGCGTCCTCGGAGGAACGGGTCCGGCCGGCAGCGGCCTGGCGGTGCGGTTGGCGTCGGTGGGCTTCGACGTCGTGATCGGGTCGAGGTCCAAGTACCGGGCCATGGAGGTGGCCGACAAGCTGCTGGCCAAGTGGTCCGACCGGGAGCTGTCGATCGCGGCGGGCGACAACCACACCGCGGCGTCGGCCGAGGTCGTGTTCGTGGCCACACCGTGGGACGCGGCGGCAGCGACGGTGAAGGACTGCGAGACCGAGTTGAAGGGCAAGGTCGTCATCTCGATGGCGAACGCCCTGGCCCGGGTCGGTCACGAGTTCCAGCCGCTGGTGCCGCCTCGGGGGTCGGTCGCCGCGTCGGTCCAGGCCGCTGTGCCCCGGTCGCTGGTCGCCGCGAGCATGCACCACGTCCCGGCGGCCGAGCTCGGCGACATCGCCCACCCGGTCGAGTCCGACGTGCTGGTGTGTTCGGACCACCCGTCCGCGACGGCGACCACCATCGACATCGTGTCGCGCATCCCCGACCTGCGTGCCGTCGACGCCGGCGAGCTGTCCAACGCCGCTCCGATCGAGGCCTTCGCGGCCGTGCTGCTCCAGGTGAATGTGAAGTACAAGACCCGCGTCGCGGTGCGGTTCACCGGCCTGCCGGCCTGAGGCAGGGGCGGCCTGCCGGCCTGAGGCAGGGGCGGCCTGCCGGCCTGAGGCAGGCGTTGTTGTAGCCCTCGGGTCGTCGGAGCGACGGTGGGCTACAAGTTCGGTGGGCGCTGTCGTTGTTGTAGCCCTCGGGTCGTCGGGGCGACGGTGGGCTACAAGTTCGGCGGGCGCTGGTGGGTGCCGGGTCGGGCGTTCGACCGGGCGCGGGTTAGCCTGCGCCACCGTGCGCCTGTACGACACCGCCCGAGAGGCGATCGTCCCCTTCGAGCCGGTCGACCGTGTCGTCACCATGTACACGTGCGGCATCACGCCGTACGACTCGACGCACCTCGGGCACGCGGCGACGTACCTGACCTACGACGTGCTGCAGCGCCGGCTGCGCGACCGGGGTCACGACACGCGCTGCGTGCGCAACATCACCGACGTCGACGACAGCATCCTGCCCAAGGCCCGCGAGCTCGGCGTCCACTACCTGGACCTGGCCGCCGCCGAGCTGGCCCGCTTCGACGCCGACATGGAGCGCCTCGAGATGCTCCCGGCCTGGTCCGAGCCGCGGGCGACCTCGGCCATCCCCGACATCCGCGGCTTCATCGGCATGGTGCTCGACCAGGGCTTCGCGTACCAGGCGGGCGGAGCCGTCTACTTCGAGGTCGCCAACTTCCCGAAGTTCGGCCAGATCAGCCACTACTCGCGTGACGAGATGCTGGCCTTCGCTGCCGAGCGCGGCGGCAACGTCGAGGACCCCCACAAGCGGGACCCGCTCGACTTCGTGCTGTGGCAGCCGTCGCTTCCCGACGAGCCGGCGTGGGAGTCGCTGTGGGGTCCGGGCCGTCCGGGCTGGCACATCGAGTGCTCGGCGTTGTGCCTGCGCGAGCTCGGCACGACCATCGACCTGCACGGCGGGGGCAGCGACCTGATCTTCCCGCACCACGAGTGCGAGGCCGCCCAGTCCGAGGCCGCCACCGGCGAACCGCTGGTGCGCCACTGGATGCACCAGGCCATGGTCCACATGGACGGCGAGAAGATGTCGAAGTCGCTCGGCAACCTCGTGTTCGTGTCGGACCTGTCGCAGAGCTGGGACCCACGGGCCATCCGCCTCGCCTGCGTGTCGCACCACTACCGCAGCGCCTGGGAGTGGACCGACGGGCTGATGCCGGCCGCGTCCGAACGCCTGTCCCGATGGGTCGCGGCGGGCGAGGGCTCCGGGGCGCTCGAGCAGGTGCGCGCCGCTCTCGACTCCGACCTCGACACCCCCGGCGCCATCGAGGCGATCGACGATGCGGCCGCATCCGGGCTCGGCGTGTCGGAGGCCGCGGCCCTCCTCGGGGTCCGCACGGACCGAACCGTGTTCGAGTCCGCGACCTGAGGGAATCCCGCGAAAAAGGTCAGGATTCAGGTCTTCCGGCCCGGGGCGTCTGGGTAGGATCACTGCCCAGACGTCAGCGAGCACCGACCGCCGGGCCCCGACGTCGTCGAGGAGGGGATACCCCGTGGCCGCCGAGAACCGCAAGCGAGACGCCGGACAGATGCAGTCCGTGTTCCGCGCCGTTCTCACCCCGCCGTTCCGGTTCCTCTGGAGCGTGACGACCGAGGGGATGGACAACATCCCGGCCACCGGCGGGGCGATCGTCGCCCCCAACCACATCTCGGTGCTCGACTCGTTCTTCGTCCCGCTCGTCCTGCCCCGGCGAATCACCTACGTCGGCAAGGCCGAGTACATGGACGACTGGAAGACCAGGTTCCTCTTCCCGGCCATGGGCATGATCCCGATCGACCGCTCCGGGGGTGACTCGGCCACCGCCGCGCTCGACGCCGCGGCCGGGTGCCTGGAGGCCGGCGAGCTGTTCGGCATCTACCCCGAGGGCACCCGGGCCCGCGACGGGTTGCTGCACAAGGGCCACACCGGCGTCGCCCGCCTCGCACTGCGGACGGGGTCGCCGATCGTGCCGGTGGGCATCATCGGCTCCGATCAGGTGCAGCCCCCGGACGCCAAGTTCCCCGCACCGTTCCGTCGGGTGCACATCCGCTTCGGTCGCCCGATCAGCGTGGAGCGCTACCAGGACCGGGCCAACGACCGCATGGTGCTGCGCCAGATCGTCGACGAGGTCATGTACGAGATCCGCAACCTGTCGGGTCAGACCTACGTCGACAGCTACGCCACCAAGCCGTCCAAGCCGGTCGCCGCTCCGGCCGAACCCGCCGTGCCGACCGCTCCGGCGGCCGAGACCGACGACCGTCCGGTCGCCCCGGTCATCCCGATCGACCGCCCCCACGGCCGACCGGTCGAGCCCGCGGCTGCCAGCACCGACGGGTCCCGACCCACGGGTCTCGTCGTCGCGTCGGCCGCTGCGGGACCGACCCAGGTCGCCGTCGACTCCGACGGCGTCGACCGTCGTTCGTCGGCCGCGGTCATCCGGTCCCGTCCGTTGGACCTCGACGCGCTCGCTCTGACCGGCGCATGACCTCGGGACCCGGGCGGTTCCGGGTGTCGGTGATTCTCGGAGCAGCAGTCGCTGTTGCGCTGGCCCTTGCGGCGTGCGGGTCGGACCGCGCCGCCGACGGTGATGGCAGCGCGTCCGCCACGACGGTGACCACCCCGGCGGATCCTGCTGCCCGCGACGCGGTCCGGGCGGGTGCATCTCCGGTGATCGACCTGCCTGCCCCGCCGATCGACGGGATGCCGGTGTTCGTCGGCAACCACGGCGACGACCTGGTCGTCGCCGGCGGCAGGGAGTTCACCCGCTCCGGCATGGAGCGACCCTCCGACGAGGTGGCCGTGCTCGATGCCGGGACGTTCTCGTGGCGCTCCTACCCTCGGCCTCCGTTCGATCACCCGACCGGCTACCTCACCGCCGCGGTCGCCGGCGACGACCTGGTGATCAGCGGGTTCTCTTGCGAGATCGGCACCGAGACCCATGACAGCTCCGGACCCGATTGCGCTCTGGGCCCCAGACAGACAGCCGGGCTGGATCTCGACTCGGGACGTTGGACACGTCTTGCCAGCCCGCCCACACCCGCTGAGCAGACCGGACCGCTGGGCTCGGTCGATGCCGACCTGTTCGCCACCCCCACCGGGGTGCTCGCCGCGCTGCCGTCGGTCCGGGTCGAGCTCGCTGGCCGGCAACGGGCCTGGTCGTTCCTGGCGACGGGCTCCGACCGGTGGGTCCCGGTCGACGCACCGCCGTTCGAGCTGCCGCTCGACGCGTGCCGGGCCGGGGGAGCGGTCAGCGTGGTGACGGTGGACGTCACCCAGGACGGCACGACCTGGTCGCCCAAGTCCAACAGCTTCTGGGGGTCCGGCGAGCGATACGCCCACCTCCGGGCGACGACGTGGCAGGACGACACCCGGACCTGGTCGACACCCACAGAAGGGCTGGTTGGCGGCGCCGGCGTCCCCCACCTCGGAGTGTCGTGCACCGCCACGTCCACGGTGGCGTTCACCTCGGGCCAGGGCCTCCCCGGTGCTGCGCCCGCCACGGATCCGGCTGACGTCGGGGTGTTCGTCGCCGCCCACGGAGGGGCCACGTGGGTGCGCCAGGCCGTCAGCCCGCCCCCGGTGTTCGACGCGGGTGACTCGCTGATGGCGGCCGGGACGCTGCCCACCTATTCGGTCCCGCCGGTGGCGGTGCTGTGGAACCTGGCCGGGACCGACGGCGTCGCCTACGACCTCGGAACCGGCGCCACCACGGCGTGGCCGACGCCGAGGTCGGAGATCTGGCAACCGGTCGACGCCTCGATCCTGGGCCGACCCGTCCTGGTCCCGCGGCGGGAGCCGAGCCTGGCCGCGGTCGTCCTCGGCCCCTGAGATCACTTCCACACCGTGCAGACCCCGGGCGCGGGTGGCAGCGGTCGGCAGGGCGAAGGCCGGTCCCGTGCGGACCCGACACCGCTGGGGTCGCACTACTCCTGATCGAGGATCTGTCGGATGCGATGCACCCGGCGTCCGACATCGGATCGGCGGACGTCGTTCTCGATCCGACCCAGACGGAGACCGGCCAGGAGGTAGGGCATGTCGTTGGTCCGGTCCTCGACGGCGATGACCTCGGACACGACGAAGCAGCCCCGGTGGCCCCTGACCACGATTCGGTGCTCGGGACCGGCCGGCAACCGAACCGGGTTCGGGCCGGTTCCGACCCGCCGGTAGCCTGCGAGCCATGTCCGACATCGCCATCACGTTGCCCGACGGTTCCGAGCGCACCCTGCCCGAGGGCGCCACCGGCACCGACCTGGCCTCGTCGATCGGCAAGCGGCTCGCCAAGGACGCGGTCGTCGTCGAGGTGAACGGGGAACCGACCGACCTGGCCGTACCGCTGCACGACGGCGATGCCGTGCGCATCGTGACTGTCAAGGACGACGAAGCGCTCGAACACCTGCGCCACTCGACCGCGCACGTGCTGGCCCAGGCGGTGCTGAAGCTGTGGCCCGGCGCCACCTTCGCCGGCGGACCGGCCATCGCCGACGGCTTCTACTACGACTTCGAGTTGCCCGACGGCGCCACGTTCTCCGAGGAGGACCTCGAGCGCATCGACGCCGAGATGCGTCGGATCATCTCGGCCAACCAGCCCTTCGAGCGCTTCGAGCTGCCCGTCGACGAGGCCCGCGACCTCATGGCCGAGCACCCCTACAAGCGGACCTTCATGGACCTCGCCGCGGCCGCGGCGGGCGACGGGGACGGCAGCGACGACGCGGTGGCCGACGAGCTGGCCGCGGACGTCGTGGGCGGCTCGACGATCAGCTTCTACCGCAACACCCCGGGGTTCGTGGACATGTGCCGCGGTCCGCACGTCCCGTCGACCGGCCGGCTCGGCCACTTCCAGCTGATGCGCGTCGCGGGCGCCTACTTCCGGGGCAGCGAGAAGAACCCGATGCTGCAGCGCATCTACGGCACCGCCTGGGCGAGCGACGCGCAGCTGAAGGAGCACCTCCACCGCCTGGAGGAGGCCCAGAAGCGCGACCACCGTCGCCTGGGCGTCGAGCTCGACCTGTTCAGCTTCCCCGACGAGGTCGGATCGGGCCTCGCGGTGTTCCACCCCAAGGGCGGCATCGTGCGTCGGCTGATGGAGGACTACTCTCGCCAACGCCACGAGGATGCCGGCTACGACTTCGTGTACTCGCCGCACATCACCAAGGGCGAGCTGTTCCAGACCTCCGGTCACCTCGAGTGGTACGCGGACGGCATGTACCCGCCGATGGAGCTCGACCCGGGCGCCGGCGGAACGGGCACCGAGTACTACCTCAAGCCCATGAACTGCCCGTTCCACATCCTCATCTACCGGTCCCGGACGCGCTCGTACCGCGACCTGCCGCTGCGGATGTTCGAGTTCGGGACGGTGTACCGCTACGAGAAGTCCGGCGTGGTCCACGGCCTGACCCGGGCCCGGGGATTCGCCCAGGACGACGCCCACATCTTCACCACCAAGGAGCAGATGGGCGACGAGATCTCCTCGTTGCTCGACTTCGTGCTGGACCTGCTGCGCGACTACGGCCTCGACGACTTCTATCTGGAGCTGTCGACCAAGCCCGAGGAGAAGGCGATCGGCTCCGACGCCGAGTGGGACGAGGCGACCGAAGCCCTGCGGGTCGCGGCGTCCGGCAAGGACCTCGAGCTGGTCATGGACCCCGGCGGCGGCGCGTTCTACGCCCCCAAGATCTCGGTGCAGGCCCGCGACGCCATCGGCCGCTCCTGGCAGATGTCGACGATCCAGGTCGACCTGATGCTGCCGCAGCGCTTCGACCTCAGCTACATCGGAGCGGACGGCGACAAGCACCGCCCGGTGATGATCCACCGGGCGCTGTTCGGATCCGTCGAGCGGTTCTTCGCCGTCCTGCTCGAGCACTACGCCGGGGCGTTCCCGGCCTGGCTGGCGCCGGTGCAGGCCAAGGTGCTGCCGGTCGCGGACGCCCACGCCGCCTACGCGGCCGAGGTCGCCGCGGAGCTCCGGGGCCACGGGTTCCGCTCCGAGGTCGTCGCCGCGGACGAGACGCTCGGCAACCGGATCCGCCGGGCCAAGGGCGACAAGGTCCCGTACGTGCTCGTCGTCGGCGACGACGACGTCGCGCACCGCACCGTCGGGGTGAACCCGAGGGCGCGGGAGGGCGAGCGGGGCGAGGTCGAGCGTGACGTGACGCTCGGCTCGTTCGTGGCGCGCCTGGCCGCCGACGTCGCGTCCAAGAGGTAGTCCGTGGCGCTCGAGCACCTGTGGGCCACGTGGCGGTCCGCCTACGTCACCGGCATCACCGACGGTCGTGACGAGTCGGGCGTGGCGTCCGACGCCGGAGCGGACGTCGACGGCCGCACCCTGTTCGAGCGGATCCTGGCCGCTCCGGGCAGCGACGACGACAAGCAGATCGTGCGTCGTGGGCAGCGGTGCTTCGTCATCCTCAACCGCTTCCCGTACACCTCCGGGCATCTGATGGTCCTGCCGCTGCGGGCGGTGGCCGAGATGGAGGACCTCGACCCCGACGAGTTCGCCGAGCTGTGGGCCACGGTCCGCGACGCGGTGGTGGCCCTCAAGGCCGGCCTGGCCTGCGACGCGGTCAACGTCGGCATCAACCTGGGAACCGCGGCGGGGGGATCGCAGGCCGACCACCTGCACGTCCACTGCGTGCCCCGGTGGGTGGGTGACGCCAACTTCATGACCGTCGCCGGCGGGACCCGGGTGCTGCCCGTGTCGCTCGACGAGGCCCGGCAGCGGGTGCGCGCCGCATGGCCTGCCGGCGGGTGAGCCGCTTCGTGGTCGGAGCAGGGCGGCCGCTACGGTTCGCGGCGTGAGCGACCCCCGCCCCGACGCCGCCGACGAGATCGACGACGACCCTGCCGACGTCGACCCCACAGACCACGGCGACGACCCCGATCACGGCGACGACTACGTCGACGAGCTCCCCGAGGACCTCAACGTCTCGGAGTTCGTCGGGCCGTACACCTTCCCCAACAACAACCGCCGTCGGATCCCCGCCGCCATCTACCTGGTCATCGGCGTGGCGTGCCTGGTCGTGTTCGCCCTGTCCGACACCGACAGCGCCCTGGTCAATGCCGGGACGCTGTGGGCCGGGGTCGGCCTGGTGCTCCTCGGCGCCTACGGGATGGTGGCGGGCTGGACGCTGACGGTCGAGGAGTCCGAGGCCCTGGCCGCCGCCGCGAGGGCGGTCGGCTTCCCGGTCGGCCACGCCTCCGCGCAGATGGCGTGGAAGGGCTGGCTGTCCCGACCGACGTGGCGGATCCTCTGCTACTCGGCCGAGGACCCGCCGACACGTCGCGGCATCGTCCTGGTCGACGGGGTGTCGGGCGAGGTCGTCGAGTTCTTCGCCGAGGACAACCCCGAGGATTGGTCGGACCTCGACGGCTCGCTGACCGCCTGACCGACCGCCGGAGCGGCTCGTTCATCGCCCGAGCGGCGCCGCCACCGACCGATCGGCGTGGCCGCCATCGGGGAGGTGCTTCACTTTTCGCCCGGCTCGGGTTACGGTAGTGCTAACTCCAGTTAGCACTCCGGTGGTGGCCGCCCGGTCACCGGTCCGGAGGCGCAGAAGACGAGGCCTCCACCCCCATGTTCGACGGGAACTTCCGCACCCAGGTCGACGCCGCCGTGAAGCCCATCGGCCAGAGCATCAAGCGCCTGGGCATCACCGCCGACATGATCACCGCCGCCGGGATCGTCATGGCCGTCGCCGCGGCAGTGGCCATCGGAGCCGGTGCCCTCAACCTCGGCCTGCTCTTCCTGGTCCTCACCGGCATCCCCGACCTGATCGACGGCGCGGTGGCCAAGGCGTGGGGGACCGCGTCGCAGCGGGGCGCGTTCTTCGACTCGGTGTCGGACCGCCTCACCGACGGCCTTCTCTTCGGCGGCGTCACCTGGTACCTGGCCGCCACCGACGGTCGCCCGGTCGTCGTCATCCTGCCGATGGCCTGCTACGTGTCGGCGTCGCTGGTGTCCTACATCCGCGCCAAGGGCGACGCCCTCGGCCTCGACGGCTCCGGCGGTCTGGTCGAGCGGGCCGAGCGGTTCATCATGCTGGCGGTCGGTCTGCTGTTCCCGCCGCTGCTGCTGGCGGTGCTCGCCCTGATCGTGGTGCTCAACATGATCACCGCCGGGCAGCGCTTCGTGAAGGTGTGGCGTCAGGCCGCGGCGCCGCCCAAGGCGCTGTCGGACCGTCGCAGCTCGCGGGCCCGGCGCACCGGCCGGACCTCGGGCACCCGTTGGGCCGAGCAGCGCTCCCGACGCCTCGAGACGCGGGCGACCCGCTCCGCTCGTCGGCCGCGGTCCTGATCCGGGCCGCTCCGGACGCAGCGGACCGCGCGAGCCGTGGAACTGTCCGTCGGTGGACTCCGGCTGGCGTCGCGGCTCGTGCGCGTCCTCCCGGAACCCATGGCGGCGTTCGCGGCCCGGGGACTGGCTCAGGCCGCGGTGCCGCTGTCGGCCGACCAGCGCCTGATCGCTGAGCGCAACATGCGCCGGGTGCTCGGCCCGGACGCATCCGACGCCCAGGTCCGCCGGGCGGTGCGCCACGTGTTCGAGAGCTACGCCCGCTACTGGGTCGACACCCTCCGGCTGCCCGACCTCGACGCCGACCAGGTTTCCGACGGCTTCACGATCGAAGGGCTCGAGCACATCGCCGACGCCCTCGACCGCGGCGTCGGTCCCATCGTGGCGCTGCCTCACGTCGGTGGCTGGGAGTGGGCGGGCCGGTGGCTCGGCAGCGAGCACGGCTGGACGGTGACCGCGGTGGCCGAGACGCTCGAGCCGCGCGAGCTGCACGAGTGGTTCCTGGAGCTGCGCCGGGGACTGGGCATGCAGATCATCCCGCTCGGGCCGGGAGCGGGCTCCGAGTCGGCCGCGGCTCTCGCCCGGGGTGACATCATGTGCCTGCTGTGCGACCGGGACCTGTCGGGCACCGGCATCGAGGTCGAGTTCTTCGGCGAGCGCACCACGTTGCCCGGCGGGCCGGCCCTGATGGCGCTGCGCTCGGACTCGCCGCTGCTGCCGACCGCGGTCTACTTCCGGGGCCGCCGCTGCCACGGCGTGGTCGGCGCCCCGCTCGACACCGAGCGTCGGGGCCGGCTGCGCGACGACGTCGCCCGGGTCACCCAGGACCTCGCGTTCGCCATGGAGGACCTGATCCGGGTCGCCCCCGAGCAGTGGCACCTGCTCCAGCCCAACTGGCCGAGCGACGTCGTGGCGCTGGGCGCCGCCGACGGGACCGGCCCGGCCGCCGACGGCTCCGGTCCGGCCGCTGAGGGCTCCGGCATCCCGCAGTAGGGTGCCGCCGATGCGCATCGGCCTGGTCTGCCCGTACAGCCTGACCATGCCCGGCGGCGTGCAGGGCCAGGTCCTCGCCCTGGCGCGCTCCATGCGTCGACGCGGGCACGAGACCCGTGTGCTGGCCCCGTGCGACGGTCCGCCGCCCGAGCTGTTCGTGACCCCGCTGGGCAACAGCCTGCCCACCGCGGCCAACGGCTCGGTCGCCCCGGTCGCCCCCGACCCCGCCGCTCAGTTCCGCACCATCCGTGCGCTGTGGGACGAGGCGTTCGACGTCGTGCACCTCCACGAGCCGCTCGCCCCCGGGCCGACGGTCACGTCGCTCCTGCTCAAGCCCGCCCCGCTCGTCGGCACCTTCCACGCTGCGGGCTCCCAACCCGCCTACACCGCCATGAAGCCGCTGGTGCAGTGGGGTGCCCGCCGTCTGGACCTGCGCGTCGCGGTGTCCGAAGACGCCCGCGACCTCGCCCGGGACCACCTCGACGGCGACTACGAGCTGATGTTCAACGGCGTGGAGGTTCAGCGGTTCGCCTCTGCCGAGCCGTGGCCCACCGACGGCCCGACGGTGCTGTTCGTCGGACGACACGAGCCCCGCAAGGGCCTCGACGTCCTGCTGAGCGCGCTGGAGGAGCTGCCCGCCGAGGTGCGGATCTGGGTGGCGGGCACGGGACCCGACACCGACGCCCTGCAGGCCCGCTTCACCGACGAGCGCATCGAGTGGCTCGGTCGCATCGACGACCACGAGCGGGACCGCCGACTGGCCGGGGCCGACGTGTTCAGCGCCCCGTCGCTCGGCGGGGAGTCCTTCGGCGTCATCCTGCTCGAGGCCATGGCGGCCCGGACGCCGGTGGTGGCCAGCGACATCCCCGGCTACACCAAGGTCGCCACCGCCCCGGCGCCCGACGGGTCGGTCCCACCCGAACCCGCTGCGCTGCTCGCCCCGGTCGGCGACGCCGCGGCGTTGGCCGATCGGCTGCGACGGGTGCTCGGTGACCCGGCGGAGGCCGCCCGGCAGCGGGACCTCGGCTGGGAGCGGGTGCAGCCCTTCGACGTCGAGCGCCTCACCGACCTGTACCTGCAGCGGTACCACCAGCTCGTCGCCGGGTAGCCTGGACCGCCGTGTCTGCAACGCCTCCCCGCTCCGACGGGTCACGGACCGCCGAACCGGGCTCCGATCCGGCCCGGACCGCGGGCTTCGACGCCCGGACGGGCTCGGTCGTCACCGCCTGGTCGCTGTTCGGGATCATGCCCGGCATGGTCGTCGCCGTCGTGGTGGCGATCGTGGCCGCTCCGCTCCTCGGGCTGCTCGCCCTGGTGGTCGTCGCCGGGGCGTGGGCGCTGTACGTGCGCCTCCAGGTGCGCGGCGCACTCGACCGGGTGCTCGGCCAGGTCGGCGCCCGACCGCTGCCGTCCGAGGACGAACCTCGGTGGGCCAACGTCGTCGACGGGCTCGGCGCCACCAGCGGGGTCAACGACCCCGAGCTCTGGGTGATCGACGGCGTCGAGGCCAACGCTCTGGCCGCGGCGTCCGAGGACCGTGCCGTGCTGGTGGTGACCCGGGGTCTGGTCGACTCGCTGACCGTCGTGGAGCTCGAAGGCGTCGCCGCCAACCTGCTGGGACGCATCAAGGACGGCTCGGCCCGGTACGGCACCGTCGTGGTCGGCCTTCTCGGCCCGTTCCTCGGCACCGTCGACGCCGCCGGCAAGATCCTGGCCGACGGCCTGGGCGACCAGCGGGCGGTGCACACCGATCTGGCCGCGGTGGCCATGACCCGCTACCCGCCGGGCCTGGCCGCGGCGTTGGAGCACCTCGAGCGGATCGGGACCGAGCGACCGGGCGTCCCCCCGGCGACCGCGCACCTGTGGATGGCGCCGGTGATCGAGGGTGACGTCGGGATCGATCCCGCGGTGGCGGCGACCGTCGCCCAGCCCCTCGACTACCGCGCTGCGGTCCTCCACGAGCTCTGATCCCCGTTCGCGGCGCCGCTGACCGCCGTTCTGTAGTGCGAGATCCAGGCGAACGTGTGGATCTCGCACTACAGAACGGGTTCGGGGTGGGGTTTCCCGCTTCGGGTCGACCCCGGGCTCGTCGGTAGACTGCGGCCATGTCCCAGCCAGGCACCCCCTCCCTCTCCGGCGCCGACCACCAGACCGGTTCGACCCTCGTCAAGCGCGGCCTCGCCGAGATGCTGAAGGGCGGCGTCATCATGGACGTCGTCAACGCCGAGCAGGCCCGGGTGGCCGAGGACGCGGGGGCGACCGCGGTGATGGCGCTCGAGCGTGTGCCCGCCGACATCCGCGTCGACGGCGGGGTGGCCCGGATGAGCGACCCGGTGATGATCGAGGGCATCCAGGCCGCGGTGACCATCCCGGTCATGGCCAAGGTCCGCATCGGGCACTTCGTCGAGGCCCAGATCCTCCAGGCGCTCGGCGTGGACTACGTCGACGAGTCCGAGGTGCTGACCCCCGCCGACGAGACCCACCACATCGACAAGTGGGCGTTCACCGTGCCGTTCGTGTGCGGGGCGACCAACCTGGGCGAGGCGCTGCGGCGCATCTCCGAGGGTGCCTGCATGATCCGCTCCAAGGGCGAGGCCGGCACCGGCAACATCGTCGAGGCGGTGCGTCACCTCCGGTCGATCACCGGCGACATCCGCAAGCTGACCCAGGCCGACTCCGCCGAGCTGTTCGAGTGGGCCAAGCAGCTGCGGGCCCCGCTGCCGCTGGTGCAGGAGGTCGCCGAGACCGGCGTGCTGCCGGTGCCGCTGTTCTGCGCCGGAGGCATCGCCACTCCCGCGGACGCCGCGCTGGCCATGCAGCTCGGTGCGCAGGCCGTGTTCGTCGGCTCCGGGATCTTCAAGTCCGACGACCCCGCGCCGCGGGCCAAGGCGATCGTCGAGGCCACCACCCACTTCCGCGACGCCGACATCCTCGCCAAGGTGAGCCGGGGCCTGGGTGCGCCCATGACCGGCATCGGCATGGACCAGATCGAGGTCACGTTCGCGGACCGCGGTTGGTGACCGTCGGGGTCCTCGCCCTTCAGGGGGCGTTCGGCCTGCACGTCGACCTCCTCGAGTCGCTCGGGGTCCGCGCCGTCGAGGTGCGCCGGGCCGACCAGCTCGACTCCATCGACCGCCTCGTCCTGCCCGGCGGCGAGTCCACCACCATGTCGATGCTGGCCGAGCGCTTCGACCTGCTCGAACCGCTGCGCGACTTCTGCCGGTCCGGGCGACCGGTTTTCGGAACCTGCGCCGGAGCGATCCTGCTCGGCTCGGAGATCCTCGACGGCCGGGCCGACCAGCACTGCCTGGGGGCGGTGGACATCTCGGTGCGGCGCAACGGGTTCGGGCGTCAGGTCGACAGCTTCGAGATCGACGTCGACGTCGATGCGCTGGCCACCGCCGGCCTGGGTGACGCGCCGTTCCACGCCGTGTGCATCCGGGCTCCGGTGATCGAACGGGTCGGCGACGGCGTCGAGGTCATGGCGCGCATCGACGGGAGTCCCGCTCTGGTGCGCGACGGCGCGATCATGGTGGCCATCTTCCATCCGGAGCTCGCCGGCGACCGCCGCCTGCACGAGCTCTTCGTCGGGTGACGCGAACAGGAGCGCTATGTCCGGGCATTCCAAGTGGGCGACGATCAAGCACAAGAAGGGCGCGGCGGATGCCAAGCGGGGCAAGCTCTTCGCCAAGCTGATCCGCCAGGTCGAGGTGGCGGCGCGCAACGGCGGCGGCGACCCCGACATGAACCCGACGCTGCGGACCATGTTCCAGAAGGCGCGGGACGCATCTGTGCCCATGGACACCATCGAGCGGGCGATCAAGCGGGGGACCGGTGAGCTCGAGGGCGTCACCTACGAGGAGGTCACCTACGAGGGCTACGCACCGCACGGGGTGGCGATCTACATCGAAGGGCTGACCGACAACCGCAACCGCACCGGCCCCGAGGTGCGCTCGATCTTCTCCAAGCAGGGCGGCTCGATCGCCGAGCCCGGAGCGGTGGCGTGGCAGTTCGAGCGCAAGGGGATCGTCATCGTGCCCGGCTCGGTCGACGAGGACGAGGTGATGATGGCGGCCATCGACGCCGGCGCGGACGACGTGTCCGGCGACGGCGAGCACTGGCAGGTCACCTGCGAGGCGCAGCTCACCGCGGCGGTCCGGACGGGCATCGAAGAGGCCGGGATCACCGTCGAGTCGTCGGATCTGACCATGTTGGCCACCTCGACGGTCGAGCTGGACTCCGTCGAGGCGGCCAAGGCCGTGCTGCGGCTCGTCGACGCTCTCGAGGACCACGACGACGTGCAGCACGTGTACGCCAACATGGACATCGCCGACGACGTGCTCGCCGCGATCGACGCGTGAGCGATCCGGGCGCTGCCGATCGGGATCCGGTCGACCCGGCGGATCCCGACCTCCGGATCGGTGATCCGGCTCCGGACTTCACGCTGCCCGGCGTCGACGGCCGCAACGGCGGGTCGCTCGAGGTGACGCTGTCGGATCTGCGGGGAAGGCCGGTGGTGGTCGCCTTCTACCCGGCGGATGACTCGCCGGTCTGCACGGCGCAGCTGAGCGAGTACACGAGGACGATCGGCGAGTTCGATCGCCTCGACGCGTCGGTGCTGGCCATCTCGCCGCAGTCGCCCGAGTCGCACCGGGCCTTCGCCGCGGCCCAGGACGGCTTCGCGTTCCCGTTGCTGTCGGACGAGGACCTGGCGGTCGGCCGATCCTTCGGCGTCGTCGGACTGCTCGACCTGTACCGGCGCTCGACGTTCGTCATCGACGCCGCCGGGATCGTCCGCTACGCGCACCGCTACCTCAACGCCGGCACCGGCTACCAGAGCACCCCCGACCTCCTCACCATCCTCTCCCAGATATAGGGGTCCGCACTCACATCCCTTGTCACAATCCCGACCTCAGAAATCCGGCGACCCGACCTGATCCAGCTTGCGCAGCACCGTCAGCGCGCACCACTCAGGCGATCGACGGATCTGACGCCACGTGAACCGCAACGGCCACCACCCGTGGACGACGAGCAGGTCCTGGCGCCAGCGGTCGAGCTCGAAGCCCTCACGGTCGCCGTGGACCCCGAACCCGTCGCCCTCCAGGAAGACGCGGTGATCGGGATAGGCCAGGTCGAGGCGGAACCTGTGCCCGTCGACGACGACGTCGTGCTGGCGGACCGGTGTCGGTGCCCCGAACGTCCTCAGCGCGGCGATCAGCTCGACCTCCAGATCGCTCTCGGCCGCGGCGGAGTCGATGTCGATCGATCGCAGGAGGTCGCCGATCGGTCCCGCCCCGTTGCGACCCTGCGCCGAGATCCGCCTGTAGATCCGCCACACCTCCTCGAAGGTGGTGCGACCCGTGTGGACCGCTCGGTGCAGGGCCTTCTCGAGCTCCTTGTCGGTCACCTGCAGGCCCATGTCGACGAGCGTCCGGGCGGGGGTGGTGACCGGGACGCCCCTCAGCTCCATGGTCTCGACGTCGAGCAGGTCCTCGGTGCGGTGCAGCACGACGTCGTCGAGCCAGTGCGAGCTGCGCCGCGCCACCGAGGCGTGCGGCGTGTGGATGCTCCGGCCGATGAGGTCGTGGAGCTCAGCTGCGGTCCGGTGAGAGACCACGCCGCCGCTGCGCCACGCCGCGGCCAGGGTGCGCTGGTCCTGGGTCACCGGAGCACCGGCGATCCGGAAGAGGTCGTAGCCGATCCGGTCGGCCCGTCCCTGTTCCACCCGGTAGCGGATCTGGCGTCGGGTGAGGCCAGCGTCGAGTGCGTCGGTCGCCCGGTACAACCCGTGATGCGCCGCGGTCCACCGCTGCAGTCGTCGATCGGGGCTCTCCTCCACGGAGGACAGGAGTACCGATCAGGGAGTGAGTTGTCACCGGGGACCGCGACCCGTTGATTCTGGGGTCGGGATTGTGACAAGGGTTGTGAGTGAGGACCCCTATATCACTGGGCGACGCCGAGGAGGCGGGCCCGGGTGACCGATCGGACGCCGGTGTGCAGGCTGATCGCAGCGACCACCCATGCGATGGCGCCCAGGATCCACCCCGTGTTCGGCGATCCCCCGAGCAACGTCCCGGTCGACTGGCTGTAGGCGATGCCGATCATCGGCAAGGTGATCAGCCCCGACGCCTGCTGGGCCGCGGCGGTCGAGCGCACCCGGGCCGACAGGCGCAGCACCAGCGACAACGTCAGCAGCAGGAACGGCGGGATGATCCACAGCATCAGGACCCACCACTGCGATGTCGGGAAGAACCAGCCCCCGACGTCGGGCCCCACCACCAGGTTGACCACCAGCGAGTACATGCCGAAGCCGACGAGCGTCGTCACGTAGCCGGGCACGAAGCTGGCGAACAGCTTGCCCAGGTAGATCTCGCGCACCGAGGCGGGGGAGTGGGCCAGGAACTCGCCGGTTCCCCGCTCCCGCTCGCCGACGAGGGTGGCGGCGCCGACCGCGGTGGAGATCGTCAGCGGCACCACCACCGCCACCGGCGCGAACAGGTACACCGCCAGGGCGAAGGCCGTCCGACCCTGCGGCGAGCTGCCCTGGATCTGGGCCTGGGCCTGGGCCGGGAGGATCTTGAGCGCCTGGCTGGCCTGCTGAACCACGTTGATGTCGCCGATGCGGGTGATGGTCAGGAGCAGGATCGTCGGGATCACGAAGAAGAACAGCGAGCCGAGCGCCACCATCGGGATCCAGTAGTCCTTGGACTGCACGAGCTGGCGCAGGTCGGTGCGGGCCACCACCCACATGCGGTGGCGGTCGAAGTCCCGGGCGGCCCGGGTGCGACGGGTGTGGCGCGCGGTCCGTCGGGGGCCGGTGGCGCCAGCCGGGTTGCGGTTCTCGAACTCGATCGTCGTCATCGGAGACCTCCGTCGGGTCGGGCGGCGCCGCCGGGTGCGGCGATGCTGCGCTCTCCCACCCCGGACTCGCGGCGGATGGTGAAGTAGAGGTCCTCGAGGGTCGGGACGTGCGGCTCGACCCGGGTCACCCGCACGCCGTCGGCGATCAGCGAGGCGACCATGTCGGGCACCCGGCGCAGGTCGTCGACCTCCAGGCGGGCCCCGGCGGGGTCCCGTCGGTACCCCGACACGCCGGGGAACGCGGCCGCCCGGTCGAGCAGCCGCGGATCCTCGGCGTCGAGGGTGACGATCGGGTTCGGCCAGTAGCGACGGGTCAGCTCCGTCGGCGAACCGGAGATCAGGTCGGTGCCCGACTCGATCATGACGATGTGGTCCGCCAGCCCCTCGGCCTCGGCCAGCAGGTGGGTGCACATGACCACCGTGTGGCCGTAGGAGGTCATGTCGCGGATCATGTCGAGCACCGCGTAGGAGGACTCCGGGTCCAGACCCGAGGTCGGCTCGTCGTACAGCAGCAGCTGCGGGTCGTGGAGCACCGAGCGCGCCAGCGCCAGGCGGGTCTTCATGCCCGTCGAGTAGCCGCCGACGAGCTGGTCGAGAGCGTCCTCGATGCCGAAGCGGGTGGCGCAACGTTCGATCCGGTCCGCCGCGTCGTCGCCGACCCCGTAGAGCTCAGCCGCGTAGGCAAGGTTGTCGCGCCCGCTCAGCCGGTCGTAGAGCGCGGGCTTGGCCGACACCACCCCGCAGCGGGGCCTCACCAGGTGGCCGTCGTCGTCGGGGTCGAGCCCGAAGGTGCGCACCGTGCCCCACATCGGGGCGAGGGCTCCGGTGATCGCCCGGATGGCGGTCGTCTTGCCGGCGCCGTTCGGGCCGAGCAGCACGGTGATGGCGCCGTCGGGCACCTCGAAGCTCAGGTCCCGTAGCGCGTCGTTGGTGCCGAAGCGGTGCCCGACTCCCGACAGCTGCACCACGGGATCCGATGGGCCCACGTCGGTCGGGGCGGTGAGCGGTGCCGCGGCCGTCGGAGGGACGAGGGCGACATCGAATCCGAACGCCAGCACCGGCGTCGCGCCGTTCGGCGCCGACGTCACGGCTGACGCCGGTGGGGTGGGCAGGGGCCCGCGGTACGGCGGGGGGACGAGCGCGGTGGGGGAGGAACCGGAGCCCTCCGTGGCGGGACGCGGCGGGGCAGCGGGGGATCCGAGGGACTCCATCACTGGTCGTATCGGCGCGTCCGCCGCGATCTGTAGCTCGTGACGCCATGGCCGTGGCGGGAGACGTGGGCGCGACCGGGCCGAACCGCCACCCATCGCCCCCGTGCACGCCCGCCGCGAGGGTCCCCCCGCTCACCCGGTCGCGGTTGCTACGGTCGAACCTGTGTTCGTACTCGGTGTGGATCCCGGGCTGTCGCGGTGCGGCTACTGCGTGCTGCGAGTCGGCGACGGCGCTCCCCGGGCCGCCGCGCTCGGCGTCATGCGCACCGACCCCGACATGGACGTCCCCAGGCGGCTCGCCGAGCTCCGCGACGACTTCCGCGGCCTGCTCGACGAGTTCGAGCCGCGGTCGGTGGCGGTGGAGCGCGTCCTGTTCCAGGTCAACGTGCGCACCGCCATGGGCGTCGGCCAGGCATCGGGGGTCCTCATGGCCGAAGCCGCCGCCCGGGGCGCCGAGGTCGTCGAGTACTCGCCAAACCAGGTGAAGGACGCCGTCGCCGGCCACGGCGACGCCGACAAGGAACAGGTGCAGAAGATGGTGCAGATCCTCCTCGACCTCCCCGCTCCGCCGCACCCGCCCGACGCCGCCGATGCCGCCGCGGTCGCGCTCACCCACGTCGCCATGAGCGGGGTGCTCCGGTGATCGGCTCGCTGCGCGGGACCCTGCTCGACCGCGACGGACCGGAGCTGCTCGTCGAGGTCGGAGGCATCGGCTACCGGCTCCAGGTCACCCCGGCCACCGCCGCCGGTGCGGGCGACGTCGGCGCCGAGACGTTCCTGCACGTCCACCAGCAGGTCCGTGAGGACGCGGTGACCCTCTACGGGTTCACCACGATCGAGGACCGACGGGTCTTCGAGGTGCTGATCGGCACCCACGGCGTCGGACCCGCCCTCGGACTGGCCATCCTGTCGGTGCACTCACCGCTGGAGCTGCGCCGCATCCTCGCCTCCGACGACGTCGCCGCGCTCTGCCTGGTCCCCGGAGTCGGCCGCAAGACCGCGGCTCGGCTGCTCGTCGAGCTCAAGTCCCGGATGCAGGCCGGCGAGGTCGACGCCTCCGCCGCGGTGGCGGCCATCACCGGAGCGCCCCGCGGCGGGACCCGCGCGGATGTTCGCGACGCGTTGGCCGAGCTCGGCTACGGCGCCGATGAGATCGGTCGGGTGCTGGTCGACCTGCCCGCCGACGGCGACACCTCCGAGCTGCTGCGCGAGGCGCTCCAGAGGCTGGCGGCCGCGTGAGAGCGCGACCCTGCGCCGGTCCGGCTCGCGGGCGGGTCCGCTGATGGCCCGCGAAGAGCTCCTCGACCCGTCGCCGCACGAGGGCGACGACGACGTCGACCGCTCCGCCGCGTCGCAGGTCGCGCCCGGCGAGGGGGCCGACCTCGTCGACCCCTCCTCCGATCCGGTCGCAACCCTCCGCCCCCGCACGCTGGACGAGTTCGTCGGCCAGACCGAGCTCAAGCGCCGCCTCGCCGTCATCCTGGAGGCGGCCCGGCGTCGCGGTCAGGCCGCGGACCACTTCCTGTTCGCGGGGCCGCCCGGGTTGGGCAAGACGTCGCTCGCCGGCATCGTCGCCACCGAGATGGACGTGACCATGCAGGTCACCTCGGGCCCCGCGCTCGAACGTCCGGGCGACCTGGCCGCCATCCTCACCAAGCTGGGCGACGGCGACGTCCTGTTCATCGACGAGATCCACCGGCTCTCCCGGTCGATCGAAGAGGTCCTCTACCCGGCCATGGAGGACTTCCAGCTCGACATCGTCCTGGGCAAGGGCCCCGCGGCGCGCTCGATCCGCCTGGACCTGCCCCGCTTCTGCCTGGTCGGGGCCACCACCCGCACCGGGCTGATCACCGGGCCGCTGCGGGACCGCTTCGGCCTGGTGGCCCGGCTCGACTACTACGAGCCCGACGACCTGCGCGCCATCGTCGTGCGCGCGGCCGGCATCCTCGGCGCCGACATCGATGGGGCCGGCGCCGAGGAGATCGCCGGTCGGTCACGGGGCACGCCCCGCATCGCCAACCGACTGCTGCGCCGGGTGCGCGACGTGGCCGAGGTGGAGGGCGACGGCCGCATCGACGCGGCGACGGCCCGCGCCGGCCTCGAGATGTTCGGCATCGACTCCATGGGGCTCGACAAGGTCGACCGGTCGATCCTCACCTCGCTGTGCGCCCGCTTCGGCGGCGGACCCGTCGGCCTGTCGACGCTGGCCATCGCGGTGGCCGAACCTCCCGAGACGGTCGAAGACGTCTACGAGCCGTACCTGATCCAACAGGGCCTGCTCATCCGCACCCCCCGGGGTCGGGTCGCCACCGCGGCGGCATGGCAACACCTCGGGATGGTGCCGCCACCGTCGGCGCTTCCCGGAACGGTGGACCCGAGCCTGTTCGACTGATCGGCCCGGTTCGGTCGGATGACCGTCCGCGTGGGAGTCTGGGAGGCACATCTGAACGGTCCGGACCTGCCGGCGCAGGGCCGGGCCATCGCACCCAACCACCCCACCGCAACCCCCACTCCCGAGGTCACCCAGTGCAACGCGACCACTTCACCGACGAGCACGACATGTTCCGCGAGGCGTTCCGGACGTTCCTCGACCGCGAGATGGTCCCGCACCGCGAGGCCTGGACCGAGGCCGAGATCGTCGACCGCGACGTGTTCGCCAAGGCCGGCGCCTCCGGGTTCCTGGCCATGGCCGTGCCGGAGCAGTACGGCGGAGCGGGCGTCGACGACTTCCGCTACAGCCAGGTGATCGTCGAGGAGCTGACCCGGGCCGACCTGTACCCCCACGGCCTGGGCATGACGCTGCACAACGACGTCTGCCTGCCCTACTTCCTCGACTACTGCACCGACGAGCAGAAGCAGCGCTGGCTGCCGGGCATCGCCTCTGGCGAGCTGATCACCGCGGTGGCCATGACCGAGCCGGGAATCGGGTCGGACCTGGCGTCGATGACCACCACCGCCATCCGCGACGGCGACACCTACGTGCTCAACGGCTCCAAGACCTTCATCACCAACGGCATCCACGCGGACCTGGTCCTGGTCGCGTGCAAGACCGACCCCACCCAGAAGCACAAGGGCATGTCGATCGTCGTCGTCGAGCGGGGCATGGAGGGCTTCGAGCGGGGCCGCAACCTGGACAAGGTCGGCATGCACGCCCAGGACACCGCCGAGCTGTTCTTCACCGACGTCCGGGTTCCGGTGGCCAACCGCCTGGGCGACGAGGGCCAGGGCTTCGTGCTGCTGGTCAAGAACCTGCCCCAGGAGCGGCTGTCGATCGCGGCGGCCGCGGTGGCGCACTGCCGGGCGATGCTCACCTGGACGATCGACTACGCCAAGGAGCGCACCGCGTTCGGCCAACCGATCGGCACCTTCCAGAACAGCCGCTTCAAGCTGGCCGAGATGGAGACCGAGGTGACGATCGCCGAGACGTTCGTCGACCGCTGCGTCGAGCTGCTCAACGACGGCCGCCTCACCGCCGAGGAGGCGTCGATGGCCAAGTGGTGGACCACCGAGCTGCAGAAGCGGGTGGCCGACACCGGCATGCAGCTGCACGGCGGCTACGGCTACATGAACGAGTACCCGATCGCGCGGGCCTGGACCGACGCCCGCATCACCTCGATCTACGGCGGGACCACCGAGATCATGAAGGAGATCATCGGTCGCTCCATGGGGTTCTGACCGGCCGACCGCCGGCCCCGATGCGCACCGACGAGCTCGACTACGACCTGCCCGAGGGCGCCATCGCCCAGGTGCCGATCGAACCGCGTGACGCGGCACGGCTCCTGGTCGACCGCGGCCCGGGACGGGACCCGGAGCACCGGACCGTGGCCGAGCTGCCCGAGGTGGTGCGCCCCGGCGACCTGCTGGTCCTCAACGACACCCGCGTGCTGCCGGCTCGGGTGCCGATCGAACGGGCCAGCGGAGGGACGGGCGAGGTGCTCCTGCTCGAGGAGCGGAACGACGGCTGGTGGGAGGTGCTGTGCCGCCCGGCCCGCAAGCTGCGCCCCGGCGACGTCGTCGACGCCACCGCCGGCGGCCTCCGCTTCGAGATCGGTCCCGATGTCGGCGACGGCCGCAAGCTCGTACGACCGCACAGCGACGTCCCGCTCCTCGACGCGCTGGAGCACGCCGGGGAGATGCCGCTTCCGCCCTACATCGGGGAGCGGCTGACCGACGCCGAGCGCTACCAGACGGTGTTCTCGGCCCGACCCGCCTCCGCGGCGGCGCCCACCGCGGGACTGCACCTGACCGACCGGCTCCTCGCCGAGCTGACCCGGCGCGGGGTCGCGACGGCGACGGTGGAACTGGTCGTCGGCCTCGACACGTTCCGTCCGCTGTCGACCGAGCGGGTCGAGGACCACGCGATCCACACCGAGCGATACTCGGTGCCGGCTGCCACGTGGGAGGCGGTCGAGCGCACCCGGGCCGACGGCGGCCGGGTGGTGGCGGTGGGCACCACCTCGGTTCGGGCGCTCGAGTCCCGAGCGGCCCGCGGCGAGCCATCGGGCCGCACGGACCTGTTCATCACCCCCGGGTACCGCTTCGCCGTCGTCGACGCGATGGTCACCAACTTCCACCTTCCCCGCACCAGCCTGCTGGCGTTGGTGCAGGCGTTCGTCGGCCCCCGCTGGCGTGACCTGTACGCCACGGCGCTGGCCGACGGCTACCGGTTCCTGTCCTTCGGCGACGCGATGCTCCTGGAACGAGCCGAGCCGCTGGAGCGGGCCGACGTCGGGGTGGTCGGGTGAGGCTCACGATCGACGTCGAGCACCGCGACGGGCGGGCCCGCACCGGCACGGTGCACACCGCTCGAGGCGCGTTCCGCACGCCGCTGTTCATGCCGGTCGCCACCCGCGGCTCGATCCGGGCGCTGATGACCCACGAGCTGACGGGCCTGGCCGCGGCGGACGGAACCCGCGCCGAGGTGCTGCTGGCCAACACCTACCACCTGATGCTGCGCCCCGGCGCCGAGGTGGTGGCCGAGCTCGGCGGCCTGGCCGCGTTCTCGGGCTGGGACGGACTGACGCTGACCGACTCGGGCGGCTACCAGGTGTTCTCGCTCGGACCGAAGCTGCACGACGGCGGCGCCGAGTTCCGCTCCACCTACGACGGGAGCACCCACCTGCTCACCCCCGAGGGTGCGGTCGCCACCCAGGAGCTGCTCGGCGCCGACATCCAGATGGTCCTCGACGTGTGCGCGGCGCTGCCCTCGAGCCGGGCCGCGCTGCGCGACGCGCTCGAGACGACCGCGTCGTGGGCGGCCCGGGCCCGCTCCGCACACCGGCGGACCGGAGACCAGGCGCTGTTCGGCATCGTGCAGGGCGGCACCGAGACCGACCTGCGCGCCGAGTCCGCTCAGCGCACCGTCGAGCTCGACTTCGACGGCTACGCGGTCGGTGGCCTGTCGGTGGGCGAGACCCGCGAGGAGATGCTGCCTGCCCTCGACGCCGCGCTCGAGCACCTCCCCGTCGACCAGCCCCGCTACCTGATGGGGGTGGGGGACCCGCTGTCGATCGTCGAGGCGGTCGCCCGGGGTGTCGACATGTTCGACTGCGTGCTGCCCACCCGACTGGCCCGCCACGGCACGCTGTTGACCGACGCCGGTCGGCTCAACATCAAGCGCGCCGAGTTCGCCCGCTCCGAGGACCCGATCGACCCGAACTGCCCGTGCCCGACGTGTGCGACGTACGCGAGGGGCTACCTGCGCCACCTCACCGCGGTCGGTGAGCCCGCCGCCGCGTCGCTGTGCACGGTCCACAACCTGACCTGGATGCTCGGCCTGGTCGCCCGCATCCGTGCCGCCATCGCCGCCGGCCGGTTGGACGGGCTGCGCGCCGAGGTCGCCGGGGTCTGGTCCGGATCCGGTCCCGGCCTCGGGTGAGCGTCGTGACCCCCGGGGCCTGATTGCCCGGGTCGCACCCCTCCGCCCTACCATCTCGGGTCGTGAACGCGCTCACCCCCCTCCTCGCCGCCGAGAGCCAGGGAAGCCCCCTCGGCATCCTGATCCTGATCGTCCCCTTCGGCCTGCTGATCTGGCTGATGGTCGTGCCCCAGCGCAAGCAGAAGGCCCGCCAGCAGCAGCTGATCAGCTCGCTGTCGGTCGGTGACGAGGTCATGACCACCGGCGGCATCGTCGGTCAGATCACCCACATCGAGGACGGCCTAGTCCACCTCGAGATCGACCACGACGTGGTGATCCGGGTGGCCAAGGGCTCGGTCGGTCGATCGATGGCCGAACCCGACCCCGACGCCGCCCCGGCCAAGGGCGGGCTGCTCGGCGGTCTGTTCGGAGGGGGTGCCGCGGCATCCCGCGAACGCGACGCCGACACCGTCGACGTCCGCAGCTCCACCGCCAAGGGAGTCTCGTCCAAGGGAGCCTCGTCCAAGGGCACCGGCGTCGGCGCTGCCCGCAGCGGGTCCACCAAGGGGACGGCCAAGGCGGGCTCCCGCAAGAAGTAGGCGGTCCCACCCCGGGGGGGGAGGCGGGAAGGGCGGCCCGCATCATCCGCGTCCCGCCGTCGGGCCGGTACCCTGACCCGGCCCCATCGACGAGGACGAGAATGACCAAGCACCCGTTGAGATACGTGATCGCCACCATGGTCGTGGCCTACGGCCTGGTCGCGGTCACCATCGCTCTGGGCAAGACCCCGACCCTCGGCCTCGACCTCCAGGGCGGCATCTCGGTCAACCTCCAGCCGGTCAAGGACGGCAAGGTCGACGACTCGGTCTCGCCCGAGCAGCTCGATCAGGCCATCGGCATCATCCGCAAGCGCGTCGACGCCCTCGGCGTGGCCGAACCCGAGGTCTCCCGCCAGGGCAACACCATCATCGTGCAGCTCCCCGGGGCCACCGACCAGCAGCAGGTCCTCGACATCGTCGGCAAGACCGCCGAGCTGCGCTTTCGGCCCGTCCTCGCCGATGTCGGCGTGATCCCCAAGGGCAAGAACCGCAAGAAGGCCGAGGCGGAGATCGCCAAGCTCCGCAAGGAGCTGAACATCCCCGAAGGGGTCACCGCGGCCCAGGTCGCCACCGAGGAGCAGCAGAAGCAGGCGGCCGCCAACCCGCAGACCACCCCCGAGGCGCCGCCGACGACCGCGGCGCCGACCACGACCGCGGCGCCGACCACGACCGCGGGTCCGGCCACCACTGTCGACCCCACCCGATCCGGCGGGAACCGCAGCCGCCTGACCGGCCAGCAGGGCGGCACCACCACCACGACCGCACCGGCCACCACCACGACCACCACCCCGCCGCCACTCAACCAGTGGGGGGTCAACGCCTTCGACACCAAGTTCGGTCAGCTGTACCAGCTGGAGCAGGCGCTCGGCACCCAGACCACCCCGCCCGCGGACGACAAGGCCGACGCCGAGGTCAACCTGGCCGACAAGGACGGAAACGTCATGAAGCTCGGTCCGACCATGCTGACCGGGCGGGCGGTCGAGACCGCGACGGCCGGGCTGGGCCAGGACGGCCGCTGGCAGGTCAACCCGGTGTTCCGCAAGGGCAAGGACGGCATCGACCTGTTCAACAAGGCGGCCGCGCTGTGCAACTCGGGTGCGGCGCAGTGCCCCGGCAGCAACGGCCAGCCCGGGCGCCTCGCCATCGTGTTGGACTCCGAGGTGCTGTCGGCGCCGACGATCAACAACCCCACCTTCGACCGGGACTCGATCTCGATCTCGGGCGCCTTCGACGAGGACGAGGCAAAGAGCCTGGCCGTCGCCCTGCGGTTCGGCTCTCTGCCGATCGAGCTGCAGGCCCAGCAGGCCGAGACCGTGTCCGCGACCCTGGGCGCCGACGCGCTGCAGGCCGGCATCATCGCCGGGGCGATCGGTCTGTTCCTGGTGTGCGCCTACCTTGTCTTCTACTACCGCCTGCTCGGGCTGGCCACGGTCGGCAGCCTCACCATCTCGGCGTCGATCCTGTGGGTGGTGATGTGCTGGATCAACGCGACCGTCACCCTGGCCGGCGTCGTGGGCATCGTGGTGTCGATCGGCATCTCCCTCGACAGCTCCATCGTGTTCTTCGAGACGATCAAGGAAGACGTGCGCAACGGGGCCGGCTTGAGACCGTCGGTCGACAAGGCGTTCGGCGCGGCCTACTCGACGATCGTCAAGGCCGACATGAGCTCGCTGATCGGTGCCGGCGTCCTGTACTGGCTGTCGGTCGGCCCGGTGCGCGGCTTCGCCTTCTACCTCGGGGTGGCCACCATCCTCGACCTGATCTCGGCGTACGTGTTCCTGCGCCCGGCCGCTCTGGTGCTGGCCCGCTCCCACCACGGTGAGCACCCGAGGCGCTTCGGGATCCCCACCGACGACCTGGCGCCCGCCGTCCGTGCCCGGGCGGAGTCCGAGCCGGTGCCGGTCGCCGCGTCTGGCGGGGCAGCACCGTCCGGAGACGCCGCATCGTCCGGAGAGGAGGCCTGACGTGGGCTTGGCATCGGATCTCTACCGCGGGCGCAACGACTTCGACTTCCCCCGCCTGTGGGTGCGGGTCGGGATCGTCTCGACCGTGCTCATCATCATCTCGCTGGCGTCGATGTTCACCCGTGGCCTGAACCTCTCGATCGACTTCGAGGGCGGATCGGTGTGGGAGGTCCCGTCGGCGACCTTCACCGAGGCCCAGGCCCGCGAGGCGCTCGCCGACTTCGGTGACAGCGCGGTCGAGCGCTTCCAGGAGGCCACCACCACCGAGGGCGGCCGGGTCATCCGGGTGTCCGGACGGGTCGACAACGTCGCCGAAGGGGCCAAGGCCGCCGAGGCCCTGGCCACGGCGGCCGGGCTCGACAAGGGCGAGGTCAAGGTCAACACCGTCGGGCCGTCGTGGGGGAGCGACATCACCTCGCAGGCCCGGCTGTCGCTCGTCGTGTTCATGGTGCTGGTGACCGCATACATCGCCTGGCGGTTGGAGACCCGTATGGCCGCGGCCGCGATGGTGGCGGTGATCCACGACATCATCATCACCGTCGGCGTTTACTCGGTGTTCCAGATCGAGGTCACACCGGCGACGGTCATCTCGTTCCTGACGATCCTGGGGTTCTCGCTCTACGACACGATCGTCGTGTACGACCGCGTCCAGGAGAACGCCACCCGTTACGGCCGATCCGGCCAGTACACCTACACCTCGATCATGCGACGGTCGCTGAACCAGGTGTTCATGCGGTCGCTCAACACCACGATGGTGACGATCATCCCCGTCATCTCGATCCTGGTGGTGGGCCAGGTCGTGTTCGGCCAGGAGACGCTCGGCGACTTCTCGCTGGCGCTGCTGATCGGCCTGGTGTCGGGGACCTACTCGTCGTTGTTCGTGGCCCCGCCGGTCACCGCGTGGCTCAAGGAACGCGAGCCCCGCTGGCGTCAGATCCGCGAACGCCTGGTCGCCAAGGGAGTCGATGTCTCCGACACGACCTGGCACGTCGCGAGCGTCGGTGCCCCGGCCGCCGCGACGTCCGGCGTCCCCGCCCGTCCGCGCCGCGGGGCCACCGGCACTGCCTCCCGACCGACCCGCTCGTCGGCGACGGCGGTCGAGGATCGGTCCGCCGACCCCGTCTCGTCGACCGACCCGGCCGAAGCAACTGTCGGGGATGCCGATGCCGCACCCGCGCCGCGGAACCCGTACGGCTCGGTTCCGCCCCGGCCGCGCAAGACCAAGAAGAAGCGCTGAGCCGCACCGATCGGGTACGGCGCTCCGGGCGGGCTCGGTAGCGTGGTGGTCGTGCGGCACGACCAGCGATCGACGCCGTCCCCGGCGGCGCCTGGGCGCCAGGAGGGTCCGACATGGCGACGGTGACGCGTGTCCTGCCGTGGCGGCGCCACACCCAGCCTCCGGCCATGGAGGTCCAGGAGATCGTCGAGCAGTACCGACGGTTCCACTCCAAGCTGCCCACCGAGTCGATCACCGAGGCCTACCGGGTGGCGGCGGGGTCCCACAAGGGCCAGCTGCGTCGCTCCGGTGAGCCCTACATCACGCACCCGCTGGCCGTGGCGGGCATCGTCGCCCGCTACGGCATGGACGACGTCACCATCGCCGCCGCGCTCCTGCACGACGCCGTCGAGGACACGGTGCTCACCCTCGACGAGGTCGAGGCCGGCTTCGGTCCCGAGGTGCGCGAGATCGTCGACGGAGTCACCAAGCTGGAGCGGGTCCACTTCGACTCAAAGGAGGCCCAGCAGGCCGCCACCATGCGCAAGATGCTGGTGGCGATGGCCAAGGACCTGCGGGTCCTGGTCATCAAGCTGGCCGACCGCCTCCACAACATGCGGACCCTGGCCGCGTTGCCGGCCTGGAAGCAGGAGCGCACCGCCCAGGAGACCCTCGACATCTACGCCCCGCTGGCGCACCGCCTGGGCATGCAGGAGGTCAAGCAGCAGCTCGAGGATCTGTGCTTCGCTGCGCTGCACCCCAAGCGCTATGCCGAGATCGACCACATGGTCGCCAACCGGACCCCCGAGCGCGACCGGTTCCTGGTCGAGATCCTCGACGAGGTCACCGGGCGGCTGAAAGAGGTCAACATCACCGCCGAGGTGACCGGACGGCCGAAGCACCTGTGGTCCATCTACGAGAAGATGGTCGTCAAGGGCAAGGCGTTCGACGAGATCTTCGACCTGGTCGGGATCCGGGTGATCGTCGACTCGTCCAAGGACTGCTACGCAGCGCTGGGGACCATCCACGCTCTGTGGACCCCGGTGCCCGGGCGGTTCAAGGACTACATCGCCATGCCCAAGTTCAACCTCTACCAGTCGCTGCACACCACGGTGATCGGCCCGGGCGGACGACCGCTCGAGGTGCAGGTCCGCACCCCCGAGATGCACCACCGGGCCGAGTGGGGGGTGGCCGCGCACTTCTCGTACAAGGAGGGTCACTCCGAGGACGTCGCCTGGCTGACGCGGATCGTCGACTGGCAGCAGGAGATGACCGACCCCGGCGAGTTCATGGCGAACCTGAAGATCGACCTGGACCAGGACGAGGTCTTCGTGTTCACCCCGCAGGGCGACGTGATCGCCCTCCCGGTCGGCGCCACCCCGGTCGACTTCGCCTACGCCATCCACACCGAGGTGGGCCACCGCTGCATCGGGGCGCGGGTGGGTGGTCGGCTGCTGCCGCTCGACAGCCCGCTGTCGTCGGGTGACACGGTCGAGATCTTCACCTCGAAGGTGGCCGGTGCCGGCCCCAGCCGGGACTGGCTCGACTTCGTCGCCACCCGCTCCGCGTCGAACAAGATCCGACAGTGGTTCTCCCGCGAGCGGCGCGAGGACGCGCTCGAGGCGGGTCGCGACGCCCTGATCAAGGCGCTTCGCCGCGAGGGCCTCCCGGTCCAGAGGGTCCTGGGCGGCAGCGCCGTGTCCGACGTGTCGGAACAGCTGCGGTTCCAGTCGGTCGACGCCATGTACGTCGCCATCGGCGAGCACCACCTGTCACCCGAAGCCGCCGCGGCACGGGTCGGACGTCTGGTGCGCACCGCCGAGGGCGAGCGCGAAGAGGTCATCTCGACCCCGGTGCGGCCCACCAACGGTCGGCGCCGGTCCCGTCCGGCCGGCGTGCACGTCGAGGGCTACGACGACGTGCTGGTGCGCATGGCCCGCTGCTGCACCCCGGTTCCCGGCGACGCCATCATGGGCTTCGTCACCCGCGGTCGGGGAGTGTCGGTTCACCGGGTCGACTGCTCCAACGCCACGTCGCTGCTCGACGGCCAGCAGGAGCGGGTGATCGACGTCGACTGGGACACCGAGTCGGTCGGCGACTTCGTGGCGCTCGTCGAGGTCAAGGCGCTCGATCGGCCCCGCCTGCTGCAGGACGTGACCGCCACGCTGAGCGAGAACCACGTGAACATCATCAGCGCCCAGACCCACTCGGGCAGTGACCGGGTGGCCAAGATGCGCTTCGAGTTCGAGCTCGGCGACGCCTCGCACCTCGACACCCTCCTCAACCGCATCCGCGGCATCGACAGCGTGTACGACGCCCACCGGGTGGTGCCCGGCTCCGCCGACTGAGGAGCCCGTCCGGCTGGTCAGCAGGTCCCGGGCAACGCGTCGGGCGGACACGCGGTGCTGGCCGGCGCCGGGGCAGGAGCTCCCGGGGCGACCGAGGTCGACGACGTGCCGGACCCCTTCGGCGCGGTCTTCGGGGCGGTGGTCACGGGGTTCAGATCGAGTCGCTCCTCGACGGTCTGGGCGACGACCATCCCGCCGCCGACGAGCGCCACCATGAACACGATCCCCGACGCCACCAGCGCGGACCGGACACCGTGTTCGGTCCGGGCCACGTCGGAGGACTCGCGGGCGGCACCGAAGACGAAGCCGACGAACGCGAACATGCTCGCGGCCAGGAAGACCCCGCCGAAGGTCGCGAGGGCGTCGCCCACGGTTCCCGATGCCGAGTCGGTCCGACGGATGACGCCAGCGGCCACGAAGCACGTCATCGCCACCACCAGGCACAGAACCATGAGCCCCGCCCACACCCGCGGTGGCGTGAGCCGTGACCGTGCCGGGCGCGACGGCTCGTCGTCGAGCGTCGGATCGGCGGTGGGAATCACCTCGTCGGCGCTGTGGTCCATCGGGGTCCTCTCCCGGGTTTCGACGGATCTGGTGGGTCATCGATGGTACGCCACCGGAACGGAACCGACCCCATGACCACGGGTGCGACCGATCGGCTCACCACCGGCTCCTTGATCGACGTTCGGAGATGCGGTTGACTTGTGACATCGGGCGCATGGCTGTCGCCCGAGAGGGGAGCTAGGGGTGATGAGGGCTATTCGCTATCTGGTCGCGTGCGCGGCCGCATGCACGGCGCTGGTGGTGGCAGGTTGTGCGCCACCGACCACGGGAGCGAACACGCCGCCGACGGCGTCGTTCACCGCCACACCGACCTCCGGCGTCGCGCCGTTGACGGTCGGTGTCGACGCCAGTGCGAGCTTCGACACCGGCGGGTCCGTGGCCACCTACGCATGGAACTTCGGTGACGGCGGCACGGCAACGGGGGTCACGTCGACCCACCAGTACACGGGGAACGGCACCTTCACGATCACCCTCACGGTGACCGACAACGGCGGCCTCACCGCGACCACCACCCGCACCGTGACCGTCGGCGTGGCCAACGTGCCGCCGGTGGCGATCGCCGGTGCGAACGTCACCTCGGGCGTGGCCCCGCTGCAGGTCACGTTCTCCTCGGTCGGCTCGGGTGACGCCGACGGCACGATCGCGGACTTCGAGTGGGACTTCGGCGACGGTTCGCCGGTCTCACACGGCGACAACCCGGTCCACACCTACTCGACGCCGGGCATCCACACCGCCACGTTGACCGTCACCGACGACGACGGCGCCGCCGGGCAGGACTCGGTCACGGTGACCGTCAACGCCAACCAGGCCCCGACGGTCTCCGCCTCGGCCGATGTCACCACCGGCAAGGCCCCGCTCCCGGTGACCTTCACCGCGACGGCCTCCGACGTCGACGGCACCATCGCCTCCTACGGCTGGAACTTCGGCGACAGCAGCAACGGCTTCGGCGCCACTGCGGCGCACACCTACGCCGCTGCGGGCAGCTACACGGCGACCGTTACCGTCACCGACGACAAGGGCGCGACCGCGATCGCAACGGTGAACGTCGTGGTCACCGCCAACCAGGCTCCGGTGGCCGTGGCGGCGTCCAACGTGACCGCCGGGCCCGCCCCGCTGGTGGTCAACTTCAACGCCACCGGCTCCACCGACTCCGACGGCACGATCGCATCCACGAGCTGGGACTTCGGCGGAGGCAACTTCTCGAACTCGGCCAACCCGAGCTACACGTTCCCGACCCAGGGCACCTACCCGGTCACCCTCACCGTCACCGACGACAACGGGGCGACCGACACCGACACCATCTCGATCGAGGTCGGACCGACCCCGAACGTCCCGCCCACGGCGGCGATGACGGCGGCCCCGACCTCGGGCAAGCGCAACCTGACCGTCGCCTTCAACGACACCTCGACCGACTCCGACGGGACGATCACGACCCGGTCGTGGAACTTCGGCGACGGCTCGCCGGTGGTCAACGGCGCCGCCACCTCGCACACCTACACGGTGGCGGGCACCTACACCGCCAAGCTGACGGTGACCGACAACGCCGGCGCCACCGCCAGCACCACCCAGACGATCACCGTCACGCCCAACCAGGCGCCGACGGCTGCGGCCTCGGCCACACCGGCCACGGTCAAGCAGGGCAAGCCGGTCAGCTTCTCGTCGAGCGGCTCGGCCGATTCCGACGGGACGATCGCCAGCTACCTGTGGGACTTCAAGGACGGCGCCACCTCCACGTCGGCCAACCCGACCCACGCCTTCGCCGGTCCCGGCACCTACGTGGTCGAGCTCACCGTCACCGACGACACCGGTGACTCGGCGACGACCACCGCCACGGTGACCGTGCTCGCCAACGTGGCTCCGACCGCGGTGATCAACGCGGCTCCGCAGACCGGTGCCCGGGGGATGACCGTCGCGTTCAGCTCCGCCGGCTCCACCGACGGTGACGGCACCATCACGGGCTACTCGTGGAACTTCGGCAACGGGAACTCCTCGACCGCCGCGAACCCGTCGGCGACCTACCCGAACGCCGGGACCTTCACGGCGACGCTGACCGTCACCGACGACAACGGAGCCACCGACTCCGAGTCGGTCACGATCACCGTCTACATCGACGACGACGGCGACGGCGTCAGCCCGCCGGCGGACTGCAACGACAACAGCGCCTCCACCTACCCCGGAGCGCCTGACACCCTCGATGCCTCCGGCACCGACTCCAACTGCGACGGCGTCGACGGCGTCCTCGCCGACACCATCCTGGTGGCTGGAACCGGCGGTACCGACGTGGCCGGATGCGGCCAGGCCGTGGCCAACCCGTGCCAGTCGATCGCCTTCGGCGTCTCCCAGGCCGGGGCGTCCCGCCACGCGGTGCTGGTCACCGGCAACGGCACGGCCTACGGCTCGTTCGCCCTCAACTCGGCGACTGGGGTCACGGTCCGCGGTGGCTACGGAGCGAACTTCGTGTCCCGCTCCGGTACGACCACAGTCAGCGGGGGCGTGAGCCTCTCGTCGAGCACGTCGATCACCCTGGCCGACATGACGGTCAACGGTCCCGGCGGCGCCAACGCCACCGGCATCGCCATCACCGGTACCTCCGCCACTCTCAAGGGCCTGACGGTCACTTCGGGGACGGCGTCCGGTGCGGGCTCGAGCGCCTACGGCGTGCGGGCGACCGGCTCGACGGTAAGCGTCCAGAGCTCTGACATCTCGGCGTCGGCCGGCATCGCCGGTACCAGCGGTTCGACGCCAGCGGCGGCCCCCAGCAAGGCCGGCCAAGGGCCGATGGGCAACCCTCAGGGCGATCACGGCGTCCTGCCCGGGGTTGCCGGCGGATCCGGAACCGGAGCGGGCGCGACGGGTGGAGCCGGCGGCCGTGGTGGCACGGACGGCAATGACGCCACTCAGAACGGTCAGACCGGTGGGACCGGTGCAACCGGTGCCACCGTCGGGGGAGTGGTCGGCGGTAACGGCGGTACCGGTGGTGCCGGCGGCGACCGCGGCGACTACGCCTTCGACTACAGGGGTGATGGCGGCACCCGGGGCAACGTGGGCAACCCCGGCGGCAACGGTGCCGCGGGCGCCAAGGCCGGACCCTCCGACGCAGCCTTCGGTGCGAACTTCGCCCCGATCGCCGGTGCGGCCGGCGGGTCCGGTTCACATGGTGGCGGTGGCGGTGGTGGTGGCGGCGGTGGCGGTAGCTGCTTCTACGGGGCCTGCGTCGGCAACTGGTGGCAGGGCGGTTCGGGTGGCGGCGGCGGCCAGGGCGGTCAGGGCGGCGTGGGCGGCAACGCCGGTTCCGGCGGCGGCGGCTCCTTCGGCGTCTACGCCCACAACAGCACTGTGACCATCGATGCTGGTACCACGATTTCCGCCGGGAACGGCGGAAATGGCGGCGACGGCGCGCCCGGCCAGACCGGCGGCGCTGGCGGTGATGGCGGCCGTGGCGGTATCGGTGGCGACGGCTCGTCCACCTCGGGCGGGACCGGAGGGACCGGCGGCGCGGCCGGTGTTGCCGGCGGCCTCGGCGGCAACGGCGGCGGCAACGGTGGATACAGCCAGACCGGGGCCGGCGGTGGTGGCGCCGGTGGCGGTGGCGGCGGCAACGGTGGCACCGGCGGTGGTGGTGCCGGCGGGCCATCGGTAGCCCTCCTCAGCAAGGGCTCCGGATCGATCACCTTCGGAGGGAACACCGGCACCCAGCTGATGATCGGCTCCGGCGGTACCCCGGGTGCGAACGGTTCCGGAACTCCGGCGAGCGGACTCGCGACCAAGCAGCACAACGTCAGCTGACGGCGCCACGGCGACGCCTACGCGGCGCCGTGACTTCCCGGACGCTGCAGGACCACCCCGGAACGATCGTTCCGGGGTGGTCACGCGTTCGGGCGCGAACCGGGCGTCGGGGAGAGCAGAATGGCGGCGTGAGCCCACGCCCCGAACGTTCCAAGGCCGATCGAACCAAGCCCGACCGGCCCAAGGCCACCCGCTCCAAGGGCGGCCGCAAGGCTGAGCGCACCGAGCCGATCGAGCCGGAACGGACCGAGCTCCACCTGGTCGACGGCGATGCCGGCCACGCTCCGGTCGATGACGACGGCGGTACCGACAGCGGTGCTGTCGTCACCACATCCGGATCGCCGGTCCAGGACGCCCGCGACCTGCTGGCCTCCACCGATCCCGTCGCCTACTACAAGGCGCTGTCGGGCCTGGCCCGCCAGGGACACCACGCGGTTCTCGAACCTCTGCCGTACCGGTCCAACCTGGACTTCCACGATCCGACCTGCGTGGTGGTCGACCCCCGCCCGGCCAACACCGACACGATCGAGCTCTTCGCCAACGCGGCGTACCCCGACTTCCCGTGGCTGCTCAGCCGGTTCCGGGACCCGGTCGTGGCCGAGCGCCTGGACGCGGTGTACCAGCTCGTGTTCAACGAGGGCGCGAACGTGGCGGTGGTGACCAACCACGGTCAGATCATCGACATCGCCCTGGTCGGCGGCGCCATGATCGACGCGATGTGCTCGGCCGGACGCACCTACGGGGTGCTGGGCGAGCAGATCGAGGTGGACGACCTGGCCGAGCGGTTCAACGTCCTGGTCAGCCGCATGGTCACCACCCGGATGGCGTTCAACGTGCCGGCCATGCAGGTGCTGCAGGTCGGCGCCCGGACGTTCCTGTCGGTGCCCCAGACCCTTTCGCGGCGTCGATCCAAGCTCGAACCCGCCCTGGCCCGGGCCAACAACCAGCTGATGCGCCACGAGCTCGACCTGCAGCTCTCGGAGGGCGGCCAGATCCTCGCCATGGCCGCCAGCGGCAGCCAGGACCTGTCTGTCGCGGTCGAGATGGTGCAGAAGATCAAGGCGCAGTGGCGTCAGATGCGCGGCGCCGAACCCGACGACACCGCCGAGACGGTCCACCTGCAGCCGCTCTACGACGGCACCATGAACATGATGCTGGGCTGCCGCTTCGTGCTGCCCATCGCCGTGTCGCTCGACCCGGCGCACCCTGCGCTCGAGGTCGGTTCGCTCACGCGGGTCCGCCAGAAGGACGACTGCCACCGCATCATGGAGTGGATCGCGGATGCGCACCAGCAGGCCACCGGACTGCCGACCATCTACCACCGCCAGGAGGACGACCTGCTCACCCAGGTGCGGGCGGTGGTGAAGACCTGACGACGCCTCGATGGCGCCCGAACCGGTTCCGGAGCGGCGGGCCCGCTCCGGTAACCTCGCCGGCCGTGACCGACGCGCCCCCGCACGGATTCCGTGCCCTCACCGGAATGCGCGACGTCCTGGCGCCGGAGTCGTCGCGTCGCCGTGCGCTGGTCGGACAGTTCGCCGACGTGGTCGAAGCCGCCGCCTACCAGGAGCTCGTGCTGCCCCTGGTCGAGGACCTGGGCGTCTTCCTGCGTGTCGGCGAGGCCACCGACGTGGTCACCAAGGAGATGTACGACTTCGTCGACAAGGACGGGTCGCGCATCGCCCTGCGCCCCGAGATGACCGCGGGCGCGGTCCGGGCCTTCGTCCAGCACTCACCGGTTCTGCCCTGGAAGGTCTGGTACTCGGGCAGCAACTTCCGCCACGAACGCCCGCAGAAGGGGCGCTACCGGTCCTTCGACCAGGTCGGCGTCGAGGTCCTCGGGGTGGACGACCCCGACCTGGACGTCGAGGTCATCGCCCTCGGGTGGCGGTTCTTCGAGCGCCTGGGCCTCCGCGACGTCCGCCTGCTCGTCAACAGCCTGGGCGAGCACGCCGACCGGGCCCGCTACAGCGAGGCTGTGCGCAGCCATCTCGAGTCCCGGCGGGGCGACCTGTCCGAGAAGGCGCTCGAGACCCTGGCCCGCAACCCGTTGCGGGTCCTCGACTCCAAGCGCCCCGAGGACCGCGCCGTCGTCGCGGACGCCCCTCGTGTGGCGGATCACCTCTCCGATGAGTCCGCCGCGCACTTCGCCCGTGTCCTCGCCGGGCTCGACGCTCTCGGCATCCCGTACACCGTTGAGGACCGGCTGGTGCGGGGACTCGACTACTACCGGCGCACCACCTTCGAGTACGTGGCCGACTCGCTCGACTCGGCCCAGAACGCGATCGGCGGCGGCGGACGCTACGACCGGTTGGCCGAGGACCTGGGCGGCCCGCCCACCGACGGCATCGGGTTCGCCCTCGGCGTGGACCGGACGTTGCTGGCCTGCGACGCCGAAGGCGTGTTCCCGGCCCCTGCACGCGGGCTCGACGCCTTCGTGGTCGACCTGGTCGGCGGCGACGCCGCCCGCGACCTCACCCACGCCCTGCGGGCCGCCGGGCTGTCCGCGGACCGTCGCTTCGGGGCCGGCTCGATGAAGGCCCAGATGAAGGCCGCGGACCGCTCGGGTGCCCGCTTCGCCCTGCTGGTCGGCAGCGACGAGCTCGACGCCGGCGAGGTGACCGTCCGCGACCTCCGCGGCGATGCCGACCAACGCCGCGTCCCCCGTGACCACCTGATCGACGACCTGAGGACCCACCTGTGAGCACCCCCTCCGCCCCCGAGCAGGCCACCTCCCTGCGCACCCACCTGTGCGGGATGCTGCGGCCCGAGCACGTCGGGCAGACCGTCACCGTGTGCGGGTGGGCGGCCCGCCGCCGCGAGCACGGCGAGCACCTGGCCTTCATCGACCTGCGTGACCACTCGGGACTCCTGCAGTGCGTCGTCGACGGCGCCCACGACATCCGCAGCGAGTACGTCCTGGCGATCACCGGGACGGTCCGGCCCCGGCCCGAGGGCACCGTCAACGAGGCGCTGGCCACCGGCGAGGTCGAGCTGGGGGAGTGCACCGTCGAGGTGCTCTCGGTGGCGGAGCCGCCGCCGTTCCCGCTCGATGAACGCGCCGCGGACGTCGACGAGACCGTGCGCCTGCGGCACCGCTACGTCGACCTGCGTCGCGACGACATGCAGCGCAACCTCCGCACCCGCGCCGCGGTCAACCGGGCCATCCGCGCCGCGATGGACGACCAGGGCTTCGTCGAGGTGGAGACGCCGATGCTCATCGCGTCCACCCCCGAGGGTGCCCGCGACTTCGTGGTGCCGTCGCGCCAGAAGCCCGGGAACTTCTACGCGCTGCCGCAGAGCCCGCAGCTGTTCAAGCAGCTCTGCATGGTCGGCGGCGTCGACCGCTACTACCAGATCGCCCGCTGCTTCCGCGACGAGGACCTGCGCGCGGATCGCCAGTTCGAGTTCACCCAGCTCGACGCCGAGATGAGCTTCGCCTCCCAGGATGACGTGCTGGTCGCCATCACCGCCGCGGTCAGCGCCGCCACCGCGGCGGTCACCGGCGACGAGGTCACCGACGTGCCGCGGATCACCTGGCGCGACGCCATGGACCGCTACGGCTCCGACAAGCCCGACGTGCGCTTCGGGATGGAGCTGGTCGAGCTCACCGACGTGTTCGCTGCGACCGGGTTCAACGCGTTCAAGGCTTCGTGCATCAAGGGGATCCGCCTGGAGGGCGGATCGGAGTCGACCAGCCGCAGCCGCCTCGACGACCTCACCGACACCGCCAAGCGCTGGGGGGCCAAGGGCCTGGTGTGGATGCGGGTCGAGCGCGGCGAGGACGGCGCCCTGTCGCTGAACAGCCCGATCGCCAAGTTCCTCTCCGAGGCCGAGCTCGCCGGGATCGCGGAGCGACTCGACGCCGCCGAGGGCGATCTGCTGTTCCTGGTCGCCGATGGCTGGGCCACCACGTGCCACGTGCTCGGCCTGCTGCGACTGGAGCTCGGCCGACCCCCCGTCGACGAGGGCGGTCGCCAGCTGCTGTGGGTCGTCGACTTCCCGTTGTTCGAGTCGATCGACCCCGCCACCGGCCGACCGGTCTCGGCGCACCACCCGTTCACGATGCCGCACGCCGAGGACCTCGGGCTCCTGGCCGAGGTGGCGTCCGGCGACGGCGACGCCGAGTCGCTGCTGGCCGTGCGCTCCCAGGCCTACGACCTGGTGCTCAACGGCTGGGAGCTCGGCTCGGGCAGCGTCCGTATCCACCGTCCCGACGTGCAGCAGCAGATCTTCGGGTTGCTCGGCATCTCCGAGGCCGAGGCCCAGCACAAGTTCGGCTTCCTGCTCGACGCCTTCCGCTTCGGTGCCCCGCCGCACGCCGGCTTCGCGTTCGGCATCGACCGTCTGGTCGCGCTGCTCGTCGGCGAGGAGAACATCCGCGAGGTCATCGCCTTCCCCAAGACGCAGTCGGGAGCCGACCCGTTGACCAAGGCGCCGACCGCCATCGACGCAGTGCAGCTCGACGAGCTCGGGCTACGGCTCCTGCCCCCGCCCGCGGACTGAGCCCGCCCAGCCGGAGCACGGGATCACCAGGCCCGGAGGTGCGGGCAGGATCGGAGCGCGGCTAGGGTCGCCGCTACACGTCGCCCATCGGGGAAAGCCGGTCCGAATCCGGCACTGTCCCGCAACCGTGGGTGCGACGAACGGCCGGTCGGTCATTCGTCGCACGAGTCGGAGCACCCGCCCGGCGACGAGCTCGAAGAGACCCGTCGTGGACTGCGGGTGGAGCATCTGCCGGGTCCTCGACCCGTCGGATCCGATCCGCCGTCCGCGTCGACCGACGCCGGAGGCGATCAGGATGACCACACCGCAGTCGACCATCTCAGGCACGCGCCCCGTCCGGTTCGTCGGCGCCGCCCTCGCGGCCGTCGCGGCCGTGCTCCTTTCGGCCTGCGCGCCTCCGACCGGGCCGACGACTCCGGGGCAGACCTACAAGGAGGGTCGCTGCGCAGCCGACGAGGGCGTCACCGTCGTCGTCGACTTCGCCCCCCTCCAGGACCGGGTCGTGGTCCGCTGCGCCCTGGGCGCCCAGCCGAGCGGCACCGGCGCGCTCGCCGCGGTCAACCTGCCGGTCGATCCCGGACCGATCACCGGTGGCGTCTGCAAGATCGACGGCCTGCCGACCCAGGGCTACCCGTACTGCTGGACCACCGGCGGCTACTGGTCCTACTGGAAGGCCGCCACCGCCGGAGCGCCCTGGTCGTACTCGACGGTCGGCGCGGCGGCCAACGCCATCCCGGCCGGAGCGGTCGAGGGCTGGCGCTTCGCCGCGTTCAGCGCCGGCACCGCCGTTCCGCCCCGCGTCGGCACCTCCGGCCCGATCGTCCCCTGATCGCCACGACCGGACAGCCGACATCCTGCGATGGTCGGCCGGTTCCCCGTCGAGGCAGGACCCAGACCACAACGAACAGCTGAGGAGCAACCACCCATGACCACCTTCCGTCCCGCCCGGGCCCTGCGCCGCGGTGCCCTCGCCCTGACCCTCGGTCTCGGCCTGGTCGCCTCGGCGTGCGCGCCGGAGCCCACCCCGCCGACCCCGAACCAGGCCGCGGCGCACAACGCCGGGGTCTGGATGAACGCCCAGTTCACCGCCGGCCACGCCTTTCCCGGCCCCTTCGGCGGTGAGAGCGCGGTCAGCGCGGCCGAGGCGATCGCGGACCTCGACGCCCTCAGCGTCGGTCAGGCCCAGCAGGCCGACCGACTGGCCCGCCTCGAGGCCGACACGCCGGCTGCCATCACCGACGGCACCAACGACGTGCCCGGCAACCTGGCCCGCATCATCCTCGCCGTGGTCGCCACCGGTGGGAACCCGCGGGCGTTCGCCGGTCTGGACCTGGTCGCCCGGCTAGAGGCGACCATCGGCGCCGACGGCCGCTTCGGCGCCCAGTCGCCGCTCTACGACGGCGTGTACCGCCAGGGCCTGGCCCTCGCCGCGCTGTCGGTGGTGACGCCACGCCCGGCGTCGATCACCCCGGGAACGGGTCAGAGCCTGGCCGACCTGCCCGCGGTCGCGTGGCTGGCCGACCAGCAGTGCGGCGACGGCTCGTGGATGGCCTACCGGGCCGACACCTCCGCCCCGTGCGTCGAGGACCCCGCCACGTGGACCTACAAGGACTCGAACGCCGCGGCGATGGCCACCCTCGGCCTGACCGCGATCGGCGCCACCGCCCCGGTCGACCCGACCACCTGGTTCCAGTCGGTGCGCGGCACCGACGGCGGCTGGGGCGCCTTCCCGCCCGCGCCGACCACGCCGTCGGACGCGGACTCGACCGGTCTGGTGATCGCCGCGCTGGAGGTCCTCGGCCACGTCCCCGACGCGACGGCCTACGCCACGCTGCGCAGTTTCCAGATCGGCGGGACCGCCCCGGTCGCGAACCGCGGCGCGTTCGTCTACCAGTGGCCGTGGGATGCCAGCCCGGCTGTCCCGTCGATCATGGCGACGTTCGATTCGGTGACCGCCCTGTTCGACGAGACCTGGCCCCAGGCCCTCGTCCCGTAGCCCCAGGACTGCCGTGATGCGTTCCACCGGGAGATCCCGGCGGATACGCATCACGGACCTGGCGCGGTGTCGGCAGTGGGTAGCGTCGGCGCCCATGGCTGATGACCTGTTCGCCGCCGCGGCGCAGGACCGGCTGGCCGCCCGCGGCCCGCTGGCCGCCCGGCTGCGGCCGCGCACCCTCGACGACGTCGTCGGTCAGGACCAGCTGCTCGGACCGGGACGGCCCCTGCGGGCGCTGGTCGACGCCGACCGGCTGTCTTCGGTGATCCTCTGGGGGCCGCCCGGCACCGGCAAGACCACGATCGCCCGGCTGATCGCCACCGCGTCGTCCAAGGCGTTCGTCCCGCTGTCCGCGGTGACCGCCACGGTGAAGGACATCCGCGACGTCGCCGCCGGTGCCGAACAGCGCCTGGGCGGCCACGGCCAGGGCACGATCCTGTTCCTCGACGAGATCCACCGGTTCACCAAGTCCCAGCAGGACGCCCTGCTTCCGTCGGTCGAGACCGGGCTCGTGGTGCTCATCGGTGCCACCACCGAGAACCCGCACTTCGAGGTCAACCCGCCGCTGATGAGCCGCTCCACGCTGTTCCGGCTCCACGCTCTCGATCAGGGCGCGTTGACGACGCTGGCCGAGCGGGGTCTGGCCGCCGAGTCGGCCACCGCGGACGACGACGCCGTCGAGCACCTCGTGCAACGCTGCGGCGGGGACGGACGCCACCTGCTGACCAGCCTCGAAGTTGCGGTCGCCCTGGCCGCCGGCCGGACCCGCACCGCGGGTGCGACTGCGGTCCACGTCGAGCTCGTCGACGCCGAGGGGGCGCTTGGCGCGTCACCGGTCCGCTACGGGCGCGACGACCACTTCGACGTGGTCTCGGCGTTCATCAAGTCGATCCGCGGGTCGGATCCCGACGCCGCCCTGCACTGGCTGGCCCGGATGCTCGACGCCGGCGAGGACGCCCGCTTCATCGCCCGACGCCTGGTCATCTCCGCGTCCGAGGACGTCGGGTTGGCTGACCCGCTCGCCCTCGTGATCGCGGACGCCGGCGCCCGGGCCGTCGAGTTCGTCGGCCTGCCCGAGGCTCGCATCAACCTGGCCCAGGTCACGGTGCACCTGGCGTTGGCGCCGAAGTCCAACACCGCGTACGCGGGCCTGGAGGCGGCCACCTCAGATGTCCGCCGCCGCCCGGTCGGTGAGGTCCCGGCGCACCTGCGCGACGCCCACTACCAGGGTGCGGCGTCGCTCGGACACGGGCGCGGCTACCGCTACCCGCATGACCACCCCGACGGCTGGGTGGCCCAGCAGTACCTCCCCGACGAGCTGGCCGACGCCCGCTACTACCGCCCGGGCGTCAACGGAGCCGAGGGCCGGCTGGTGGCCCGCTGGCGGGAACGTCGGGGCGACATCCCGGCACCGGATCCCGACGCCGAGCAGACTGGGACCCGATGAGCACCCTCGATGTGGTCGTGATCCTGCTGGGGATCGTCGCTCTGGGCGCTGCGGTGGCCTTGACGCTGGCCACGGCGCGGATGCGTCGGGTCACCGCCGAGGCCGAGCTCCTCGTCGAGGACCTGCAGCGGACCCGGGCCGCCTTCGAGGAGGATGCCGCCGCCGCGTTCGACGAGCTGCACCGGACCGTCGTGCGCGCCGGGGCCCAGGTCGACGAGGTCGAAGCGCTGGTCGACGTGGCCCACGCCATCGGCGGTCGGGTCGACGCCGCGACCGACGTCACCTACCGGGCCCTGACCTCGCCGGTGATCAAGACCGTCGCCCTGGCCTCGGGCACGCGCCGCGCCGCGCGCCGCCTGCGACCCGGACGCCACGACGATCCGAGCTGATTCCCGCGCCGCCGCTGCGGGTCGGGCAGACTGGTGCGGTGTTCAAGCGTCTGACCTGGTTCGGGATCGGGGCTGCGGCCGGCGCCACCGGATTCGTGTGGGCCCAGCAGCGCGTGCGTCGCGAGATCGACGCGCTCGGGCCTGACCACCTGGCGGTCGTCGCCGCCCACCAGGCCGGCCGGGTCACCCGCCAAGCGGCCCGGACCGTCGCCGGAGCGGTGTCCGACGGGCGGTCGGCCATGCGAGACCGGGAGGACGAGCTCCTCGCCCGGCGCGACGCCCGCCGTCCGGGCGGGTCGGGCGCAGAGCGCTCGTCGTCGCCGTGGCCGGACGCCGCGGCGGACCGCTCCGATCGCCCGGAGCCGTGGCGGGGACGCTCCACCAGCGGCGCCGACCGGAGGACCCGCCCCGCCCGCTGGTGAACCACCCGCCCCGCAGAGGGCCGAACTGCGGCCGGGCCGGCGTGATCGCACCGATATCCTGAGCGGACCTATGACCGAGCCGACCGCGCCCCGCGGCGACACCTCCGCTGATGTCGCCCGACCCCCGTCCGATTCCGCCGGGGGCTGGACCGCGGACCGGCTGCGTCGCGCCTGGACCGAGTTCTTCAGCGAGCGGGCCCACACGGTGGTCGCATCGGGCGGTCTGATCCCGACCCACCCCTCCGCTCCCATGTTCACCAACTCGGGGATGATGCCGTTCGTGCCCATGTTCCTGGGCGAGGAGCCGGTGCCGTACCGGCCGCCGCGGGCGGTCTCGGTGCAGAAGTGCGTGCGGGCCGGGGGCAAGCACAACGACCTCGACGCCATCGGCCGCTCGCAGCGCCACCTGTCGTTCTTCGAGATGCTCGGCAACTTCAGCTTCGGCGACTACTTCAAGTCCGAGGCGATCGCATGGGCCTGGGAGTTCGTCACCGGCGTCCTCGGCATCGACGGAGAGCGGATCTGGGTGACCGTGCACGTCTCCGATGACGAGGCCGAGCGCATCTGGATCGACCAGGTCGGGTTCCCGGCCGAGCGCATCCAGCGCCTCGACAAGGACAACTTCTGGGAGATGGGCGAGACCGGCCCCTGCGGGCCCAGTTCGGAGCTCTTCTTCGACTACGGCCCGGAGGCGGGACCCGACGGCGGGCCGGCCAACCCCGCCGCCGAGGACCGCTACGTCGAGATCTGGAACCTCGTGTTCCAGCAGTACTTCCGGGGCGCCGACGGCGAGCTGACCGACCTCCCCACCCGCAACATCGACACCGGCGCCGGGATGGAGCGCATCCTCGCGGTCCTGGCCGGGAGCCCGTCGCTGTACTCCGCCGACGTCCTCGCCCGGCTGGTGACCCGTGCCGAGGAGGTCACCGGTCGCTCGGTCGGCGACGGCGAGCTGTCCGCCATCGCCCTGCGGCTGTTGGCCGACCACACCCGGACCGCCACGTTCCTGGTCGCCGACGGGGTCGTCCCCTCCAACGAGGACCGTGGTTACGTCCTGCGCCGCATCATCCGCCGGGCGGTTCGCTTCGTCTACATGCTCGACGTCGACGACCTGGTCATGGCGCCCATGGTCGAGTGCTGCATCGACATCATGGGCGGCGCCTACCCGGACCTGGTCGAGGGGCGTGGCCGCATCGTCGAGGCGATCTCGCGCGAGGAGGAGGGCTTCCGCCGCACCCTCGCCCGGGGCTCGGTGCTGCTCGACTCGGCGCTCGACGAGCTCCCAGCGGGCGGCGAGCTCGACGGGTCGGTGGCCTTCGCACTGCACGACACCTACGGCTTCCCGCTCGAGGTCACCCAGGAGATGGCCGACCTGCGGGGGGTGTCGGTGGACCGGGCCGGCTTCGACGCCGATATGGCCGCCCAACGGGAGCGTTCCCGGTCCTCCACCAAGCGTGGTGCGGTCGACGCCGGCGAACTGGCCGACGTCGCCCGGCGGCTGCTCGCCGAGCGGGGACCGACCGAGTTCACCGGCCGTGACGAGGACCGCAGCGACGCCACCGTGCTGGCCGTCGTCGACGACGCCGTCGTGTTGGACCGCACCCCGTTCTACGCCGAGTCGGGCGGTCAGGTCGGCGACACCGGCACGATCACGACCGCCACCGGAACCCTGCGGGTGACCGACACGACCTACGTGCTGCCCGGCGTGCACCGACACACCGTGGAGGTCATCGACGGCACCGTCACCGAGGGCCAGGCCGCCGTGGCCGCCATCGACACCGACCGCCGGGCTGCCATCCGCCGCAACCACACCGGGACCCACATCCTGCACTGGGCGCTGCGCGAGGTGCTCGGCGACCACGTCAAGCAGCAGGGCTCCTGGGTCGGTCCCGACCGCCTGCGCTTCGACTTCGCCCACCCCGGAGCGGTCAGCGACGAGGAGATCCGTCGCATCGAGGACCTTGCCAACGCCGAGATCCTCGACAACGCCCCCGTCCGCCACTTCGAGACCACCATGGACGAGGCCCGGGAGCTGGGCGCGCTCATGTTCTTCGGCGACAAGTACGGCGACGTCGTGCGGGTGCTCGAGGCGGGGCGTCACTCCACCGAGCTGTGCGGAGGGACCCACGTGCGGGCCCTCGGCGACATCGGACCGCTCAAGGTCGTCTCCGAGACCTCTATCGGCTCCAACATCCGCCGCATCGAGGCGGTCACCGGCACCGGTCCGATCGAGCGTCTCCGACAGGAGGAGGACCGGCTGCGCGCCGCCGCGGACCTGCTCGGAGTCCCCGTCGACGACCTGCAGGGCGCGATCGAGAAGCGGGTCACCGAGCTGAAGGCCGCCCGGGACGAGCTCAAGGTCCTGCGTCGCCAACTCGCCGGCAACCAGGCCGAGGACCTGGCCGGGTCCGCGGTCGACGGGGTCGTCGTCGCCCGCGTCGATGCCGAGAGCCGCGACGAGGTCCGGGACCTGGCGGTGGCGTTGCGGGACCGTCCCGGGATCCGAGCCGTCGTGCTCGGCGCCTCGCCCGGCGGCAAGGGCGTGGCCCTGGTCGCCGCGGTCGGCGCCGACAGCGGGCTGAACGCCGCGGAGCTGATCGCCGAGGCGGCCCGGACCGTCGGCGGCGGCGGCGGCAAGGGCGCGGATCTGGCCGCCGCCGGAGGCAAGTCGCCAGAGCGGCTCGACGAGGCCCTCGATCAGGCGCGGGCCGCGGCCGGCCTCACCGGCTGACGTGGATCGACCGCACCGTACCGCCGGGCCGGTGCGGGCTCTCGGACTCGACCTCGGCAGCCAGCGCATCGGGGTCGCCCTGTCTGACTCCGACGCCACGCTCGCCCTGCCCTACGACGTCGTCGTGCGCACCGGCGACCGGGACCGGGACCACCGTCGCATCGCCGACATCGTCGCCGAGACCGGCGCCGAGGTGGTCGTCGTCGGCCTCCCGCTGTCGCTCGACGGGGGAGAGGGCCCGATGGCCCGTCGGTACCGGGCCGAGGCCCGTCGCATCGGCGCCACCCTCGGCGTTCCCGTGGAGACCTACGATGAGCGCCTGACGACGGTCACCGCGGAACGGGCCCTCCGGGAGAGCGGCCTGTCGGGCCGGGCCCGGCGCCGGGTCGTGGACCAGGTGGCCGCATCGGTGATGTTGCAGAGCTGGCTCGACCGACGAGCAGCCCGAGGTGAGGAACCCCCTGAGTGACTGACGACGACCCGCGACCCACGCCGGAGCGGCCATCGAGCGGGGATCCGGCGTCCGACGAGCCGCGTCCGGTCCGGCGCAACCGTCGGCCCCCGGATCCCTCGCCGAGCGAGACACCGGGCCGATCCCGCTCCACCGGTGGCCGGTCAGGATCCACGTCCGACGACGAGTACGTGGTCCTGCCCCGGGCCACCCGCGGCGGTCCCCGTCTGGTCGCCGTGTTCGGCGCGATCGCGTTGGCGGTGGGCATCGTCGTGTTCTCGGCGGTGTTCTGGGTGACCCGTCAGATCAGCCCGTCGGGCGGCCAGGGCAAGCGGGTGGCCGAGGTGATCGTGCCGACCGGGGCCAGCACCGACGCCATCGCCACCCTTCTCGACGACGCCGGGGTCATCACCAACGCCCGCATGTTCCGCTGGTACACCAGCTGGAAGTCCGCCGGTCCATGGGACGCCGGCCGCTACGTGGAGTTCCGCCGGAACTCGAGCTTCGACGAGGCCATCGAGGTTCTCGACGACGGTCCGGTGCCGGTCGACGCCGTCACGGTGCGGATCGCCGAGGGGCGTCGGCTGGTCGACGCCCTGGCCGACATCAACGACGCGTTCCCCAACCTGAGCGTGGCCGAGTTGCAGGCCACCCTCGACTCCGGCTCGGTCACGTCGCGCTACAAGCCGGCCGAGATCCCCAACTGGGAGGGGTTCCTGTTCCCCGACACCTACGAGTTCTTCGACGACGCCACCGCCCAGGAGATCCTCCAGACGATGGCGACCAAGATGGACGACGTGCTCGACGGCCTGGGCTACGACAAGGCCGAGAGCCTCCAGGGTCGCACCGCCTACGAGCTGGTGACGATCGCGTCCCTGGTCGAGCGCGAGACCGGCCAGCCGCCCGAGGAGCGGGGCAAGATCGCCCGGGTGATCATGAACCGCCTCGATGACGGCGAACCGCTCGGAATCGACGCCGCCAACCTCTACGGGTTGGGGCGGACCTCCGGCGAGCTCACCAAGGCCGATCTGGCGGTCGAGTCGCCCTACAACGTCCGCAAGAACAAGGGGCTTCCACCCACGCCCATCTGCCTGCCCGGCGAAGCCTCGCTCCGAGCAGCGATCGAGGCTCCGGCGGGGACCTGGCGCTACTACGTGCTGACCACCAAGGACCCGCCGACGCACCTGTTCACCGACTCCTACCGGGAGTTCCAGAAGGCCAAGGCCGACGCCCAGGCCCGAGGGGTGTTCTGAACGCGTCCGCCCCGACCGGGGCCACCCGTGTGGCGGCGGTCATCGGCGACCCGGTCACGCACTCGCTGTCGCCCCGGCTGCACAACGCGGCGTTCCGGGCCGTCGGCCTGGACTGGGTGTACGTCGCCCTCCCCGTGGCCCGCGGACAGGCCCCTGCCGCCGTCGACGGCGCCCGTGCTCTCGGTCTGCGCGGGCTGTCGGTGACGATGCCGCACAAGGAGGCCGTGATCGACTCGCTCGACGGGCTGACCTCGGCGGCCGCAGATCTCGGCGCGGTCAACTGCATCCTGCGCTCCCCCCACGACGACGGCCTGCTGCTCGGCGACAACACCGACGGACAGGGGTTCATCAGGGGGTTGCGCGCCGACCTCGGAATCGAACCGGCCGGCCTGCGCTGCGCTGTCGTCGGAGCGGGCGGGGCGGGCCGGGCGGTGGCCCACGCGCTCGGGGCGGGTGGGGCGTCGGTGACGGTGCTCAACCGCGACCCGGGCCGAGGCGAGCACGCGGCCGCCCTGGCCGGACCCGACGGTCGATTCGTCCCCCTCGACGAGGACCGGGCTGTCCGCACGGCGATCGCGGACGTCGATCTGCTGGTGGACGCCACACCGACGGGGATGGCGGGCGACCCGTCGATCTCGGTTCCCGAGGCCTGCCTCCGGGCCGATCTGGCCGTGGTCGATCTCGTCTACCACCCGACGGAGACCCCGTTGCTCGCGGCGGCCCGGCGTGAGGGGTCGAGGACGGCCAACGGGCTGTCGATGCTGGTGCACCAGGCCGCGGTCGCGTTCGAGCACTGGACCGGAACCGCCGCTCCCCTCGACGTGATGCTCGCCGCGATCGCCTGAGAACCGCTGTCTCCTCGCCTGGGTCGATCGGCCCAGGAAATTGCTGAACCCGTCGCCGGTTCCTGCCGATGAGACCCAACAGGAAAGTTCGAGGAGGCCGGTCGCGGCTTCGAGGAGGATCAAACGTGGCACTCCAGGGAACCATCGACGCCTTCCCCGTGGTGGACGTGCTGCAGTTGCTGACGGGGTCGCGCAAGACCGGTCGACTGATCGTCGAGGGTGACCGCAGCACCGCTCAGCTCTTCGTCGCCGACGGATCGGCGACCGGTGGAGGCGTCCAGGGCGTCGACGGCTCGGCGCTCGTCGACGTCGTCGCCGAGCTCCTGCGCTACCGGGAGGGTTCGTTCCTCTTCGAGCCGGGCTCGGAGGCCCCGCAGCCCCAGGATCCCGAGGACCTGCCCGCTCTGGTCGACGCCGCCGGGGAGCGGATGGCGGCCTGGGCCGCGATCGAGGCCGTGGTCCCGTCCATGTCGCATCGGCTCTCCCTCTGCAGCGAGATCAGCGACGAGGGCGTCCACCTCAGCGCCGCGGACTGGCCGGTGGTGGTCGCGGCGGGTGCCGGTTCCCGTGTCGGTGAGCTCGTGTCCGCTTCGGGGTCCTCTGAGATCGAGACCTGTTCGTCGATCGCAGCCCTGGTCGAGCGTGGCATCGTGGCCGTGCAGGCTCCGACCGCCGAGCTCGTCCTGGCCGAGGCTCCGGTCGCTGGCTCGTCGGTCGATCCGGTCACGGCAGGCGACGTCGATCCATCGGCTGGCGATCGGGCCTCGAGCGACGGAGATGTCGACACCCACTCGGGTGACGGCGACGTCGACGGGCCGACCGAGGACGTCGCCGAGTACGAGGTCGTCCTCCTCGACGAGGACGACGACGGGGCCTTCCCGGAGCACTTCCCGATCGACGACCTGCTCGGCGGGGCCGACGAGGAGGACCCGTGGGTCCAGCTCGAGTCCGCCGGTCGGGAGGATCGACTGGCCGCGGCCCAGACCTTCGGCGACGAGCCGAGCGGTGCCGGTGCGGATGAGGCATCGTCCGCGGGCGGCCTCGGCTCGTTCGACAGCTCGGCCGCGTTCGACAGCCCCGCCGCGTTCGACGGCTCAGCCGCGTTCGACGGCTCAGCCGCGTTCGACGGCTCAGCCGCGTTCGACGGCTCAGCCGCGTTCGACAGCCCCGCCGCGTTCGACAGTCCGGCGGCGTTCGACAGTCCGGCCGCGTTCGGCGGCTTCGAGGGGGCATCGGGGTTCCAGGACTCCGGCACCCTCACCGATCCCGTCGCCTTCGGATCGGATCCGATGACCGCGTCTCCCGGTGGCGTCGGGGCCACCTTCGTCGGCGACGGAGCATTCACCGCAGAGCCGTCCCGGACCCCTCTGGCGGTCCAGGACCCGGTCCGCACCGACGCTGCGGCCGACAACGCGGCGGACGAGGTGCTGCGGCAGATGTCCAAGCTCAGCCCGAAGGCCGCCGAGGCCATCGCGGCCGCCCTGGGCTCCGCAGCGGACCAGGACGACCCGGCGACCTGACCGACCGGATCGCCGATCATCGCACGCGGTCCACCCGACCCGACACGGGGTCGCGTGGCACGGGCCCGGTTGGCCGGTACGGTAGGAGCGCCGGAACGTGTGGAGGTCCTCAGGCGTGAGCGGATCAACTCAGGGCGACGGGGCTGACCCGTCGGGTGTGAAGCCGGACGCGGTCGGGCGTGGTTGGATCGACCGCGGGGGGGCTCCTCCGGAGCCCGCGCTGTTCTTCCTCTCAGGCACCAGCCTGGGCATCGGGAACCTGGTCGAGGGCTCCAGCCCTGTCTGGATCGAGCTGCGTGAGACCACCAGTCTCGACGCGTTGGGCGATCCCGACCGAGGGCTCCAGGCCGTCGAGATGGCGCTCACGGACGGCCGGGTGGTGCGCGCCGGCTGGCCTCTGACCTTCTGTGACCACGTCGTCAGCGCGTTGCAGACGACGTTGCCGGCGATCGGGGCTCCCGCCCATGCCGTCGCCCCGCCGGTCGCCCCTTCCGCCGCTCCGTTGGCTCCACCGGCCGTCGCTCCGGTTCCGGTTGCGGCCCCTCCCGCCCCGGTCGGGGCCGCTCCCACGCCGGCAGCGGCAGTCGCCACGCCCCCGGCCCCCGGAGGTCCTCCGGCCGACACGTCGATCTCCGCCGAAGCGGCGCCCGCCGCGGCCGCGGCCGCACTGGTGCTGGAGGACGTCACCTACCTGGGCGGTTACCCCGGCCAGAGCAAGAAGCGCAAGAAGTGCACCGCCACGCTCACCCGCGACGCCATCGAGGTCGCCGGGCCCAACGGGTTGACCTTCCGGGTGCCGTGGGAGGTCATCCGCACGATCGAGGCCCAGAACGCCGATGAGGCCCGCTTCCGCATGAACACCAAGGTGCACCGGGACGCCACGGCGTTGGTCATGGAGTGCGACCAGGGCGTGACGGTTCTCCTCGAGGCCCGCGACTGCCCCACCATCCCGTTGCGGGGTGCCATCGCCCAGCTGGTCGGCGACATGCCGGTCGTGGTCGTCTGAGCACGACCGACCCCACGCCGTTGCCGCCGACGACCGACCCGACCGGGCCCCACGCCCATCTGGTTCTGGTCGGTCTCTCCGGGACCGGCAAGTCGACCGTCGCCCCCCTGCTCGCCGAACGTCGGGGCGTTGTCGTGGTCGACCTCGACCGGCTGCTCGAGCAGCGCTTCGGCCGCCCGGTCGCCCAGGTGTTCCTCGAGGACGGCGAGCCGGAGTTCCGGCGGGCCGAGGCCGAGCTCCTGGCCGAGGTCCTCGTCGGCCCGCCCGCGGTGATCGCCACCGGCGGGGGAGCGGTCCTCGACCCGGAGAGCCGTCGCCGGCTGGCCGACGCCGCCTTCGTGGTCTGGCTGTCCGCCCCGATCGACCTGCTGGTCCGGCGCCTGTCCGACGTTGCTGAGCGGCGGCCCCTGCTGGTCGACGACCCCGCAACCGCCTTGCGGGCCATGGCCGCGGAGCGAGACGCTCTCTACCGCGAGGTCGCCGACCTCGTCGTCGACGTCGAACATCGCTCGCCCGAGGAGATCGCGGATGTGGTCGACCACGCCACCACCGGCGAGCCCTCGCCGATGACCCACAGGACGCGGGGTGCCCGATGAGCGAGCTGATCGAGGTGACGGTGCCACTCGGCGGCGGCCGCGACTACCCGGTGCTGGTCGGTGACGGGGCACTGGAGTCGCTGCCCGATCTGGTTCCCGACCACGCACGACGGGTCGCGGTGGTCACCCAGTCGGGCATCGGCATCGACGTCGAACCCGGGGTCGAGCACCGGGTGTTCACCATCGGCGACGGAGAGCCGGCCAAGACCACGGCCACCGTCGCCGACCTGTGCTCGGAGTTCGCCCGTTGGGGGCTGACGCGCTCGGACTGCGTGGTCGGTGTGGGCGGCGGGCTCGTGACCGACGTGGCCGGGTTCGCCGCCGCGGTGTACCACCGCGGAATCCCCGTGGTGCACTGCGCGACCACCCTGCTCGGACAGATCGACGCCGCCATCGGCGGCAAGACGGGGGTCAACCTCCCCGAGGGCAAGAACCTCGTCGGCGCCTACTGGCAGCCGAGGGGTGTGATCTGCGACACCGCGACGCTGGCCTCGTTGCCGCCACGGGAGTGGCGCTGCGGTCTCGGCGAGCTCGCCAAGTACCACTGGCTCGGCGGCGGGCGGCTGGACGAGCTCGACCTGCCCGAACGGGTCGCGGCGTGCGTGGCGATCAAGGCCGACGTGGTCGCCTCCGACGAGCGGGAAGGGGGCCGGCGGGCGCTGTTGAACTACGGCCACACGCTCGCCCACTCGCTCGAGACCGTCGGTCACCACGACCTCCGCCACGGCGAGGCCGTCGCCATCGGACTGGTGTTCGCCGCCGAGCTGGCCCACGATCTGGGTCGCATCGACGACGCCGCGGTCGCCGAGCACCGACGGGTCGTCTCGGACTACGACCTGCCGGTCGAGGTTCCCGCCGGCCTCGACACCGACGAGCTGGTCGAGGTCATGGGCCGCGACAAGAAGGTGCTGGGGGAGGGACTCACCTTCGTGCTCGACGGGCCGACGGGGGTGGAGGTCGTCCCCGGCGTCGACGCCTCGGCGGTGCGGGCGACGCTGGCCCGCTTCCGTGGGGAGACCGGTTCCGAGGGGAGAGCTCA
>WBZU01000185.1_pt1 | contig 60272 bp, 45 predicted proteins | sample 5204311 | NCBI WGS metagenome assembly WBZU01 (sample SAMN12344359, study PRJNA552823) | activated sludge metagenome | biome: Activated sludge suspended growth; feature: Nitrification reactor; material: Wastewater; isolation source: activated sludge from nitrification reactor of wastewater...
TCACGGCCAGCATCAATCCGGCATACACGAAATACTCGGGGATGCTGCATACGGGCGAATAAAAAGCGCAACCGTAATTCTTGATGAGCCGCGTATGAAACAACCCGTAAAAGGGCAAGGCGCAAAAAACCATGACCATGCTCATACGTCCCCAAAATGCCCGGACGTACGTCGCAAACGGACGTTCATATCCACGTAATGAACGCTCGGCCGTTGCCCGATAACTCTGCGGATCGTCGGCGCTTCGCGCCTTGGGCCAATCATTGAATGCCGGTCCCAATCGATTTCGACGACGCACGTGAATCAGGGTCGGAATGATCATGGCCCAAAGCAACGGCAACCAAAGATGCCACGTGTCCGTCAAGTCAAACCAGGTCCAATCCGTGTGCGTCACGAGCCACGACTCCGGGGCGCAATCGTCGCGTGCGCACATACCCGCACTGCCATACGCAATGACCACCAATTCATGCACGTCCGGCATTTCAAGAATCGCCACGGGATACGCGAACAACGCGACCAATGCGACAAGCCAACCGAGCCACGCGACGCGCAACATCAGAAATGCATTCGCTGGTTTGTCCAGGACACCACGGGATATGGAGAGATGAGTCATTTCGCTCCCGGGCTGCAGTACATCGAGCTACCTAATCGGCCCGGTCGCCGCAACGGCGACAGGGACACGCGGGCACGGATAAAGTTCCCCATTTCGTGGCGACACCACTTTGCCCATTGTCTCCGTCGTCGTTTTCCAAGTACCATCCGACAATGACGTCCTCGTCGACCGTCTCGAAGCCCAATGCGCGCATTCTTTTGCAGTCTTTGCCTTACCCGCTCGCGCTTCTGGTCCTGCGTGCGTTGAACAGCAAAAGTGCCCTCGAGCGGCATCACAGCGCATATTATTTGGCCGAGTGCGCGTTGAAACTCGCCGCCGCTGCGCGTGTCGGTGTTTGGCTCGAAAGCGCCGGGATGTTGGGTGACCTCCAGGACAAACCACCGCCGTTCGACAAGGACATCGCCCGGCGCCTCGAAGCATTGGTGTTGCCCTCGGCCGGGCATTGGTGCGAAATGTTGCGCGAAGTGAGTCGTCACTTGGGCGAACGCAAAGACGCAGCGTTCGTGCCGCTCGCACCCGAAGCCCGCGATCTCGTCCGAAGTCCATCCGGCTGGGCGGCGACCCGCGCATTTGCAGAACGCGCCATTGCGGATGAGTGCATTCCCCCGGATGCGTCACGCCAATCGCTCCGTCGAGGTGCGCTCGGTTTTTTCGATATCGTCGTGGCGTATCGCAATGAAGTCATCGGCCACGGAGCGCAGCGCTCGAATGCATTCTACGATGCGCTCGGTGAATTGCTGCTCGCGGCGACGTGCGAAGTGCTCTCCTCGCCGGCTCTGTTTGGCGGAATGGAACTCGTGCACGCGCGGTTTGTCCAGGATGACTCCGGTACGTCGCGGAGAGTCTGTTTTCAAAGCCTCACGGGCATGGCGCCCATGCCCGGAGATGCATCGGCTGCGGGTGCGGTCGCCGACCGATTGTACTTGATCGGGCCTGCCGGACGAATCTGTTTACATCCGCTCGTGGTTTTGCAGCGTGATGATGAATTCGGTCGAGATCGAATTGGTTTTCTGAATCGCACCATTCGCCGGTCGAAAAAAAGTTCCTCGGACGGGGTCGAGGAAATTCGCCGTGTCGATTACCTCGATTATGCATCCGGACAAACGCTCGCGGGCGTGGATGCCCGCCAGGCCATGGGCGAGCTCTTGGGAAAACTCCGCGGCAAACCCATGGTCGACGCGGAAATCGAAGCCGCTACGGAGGCGACTTTATCGGGCTCCACGCCCGAACCGACGGACGAATTGACCGTGGAAAACGCCGTCGTCGGCGATTTTGAATTGCTGGGGGAGCTCGGACGAGGGTCGATGGGTATCGTGTACAAAGCCCGACAGCGCAGTTTGCGGCGCTTCGTGGCGCTCAAGGTATTGCCTCCATCCTTGCGAGCGGATCCCATTGCGCGAAAAAGGTTTGCCCGGGAAATCGCGGCACTCGCGCGGTGCGATCATCCGAACGTGGTCAAAATATTGGCCTCGGGTGAAGACAACGAACGGCTGTATTATGCCATGGAATACGTCGAAGGCGCGGACCTTGGACGGGCTTTCAAAGTCTTGTCGTCGTGGCGCGGGCATGCATCCACGCCCGTATTGCGCGAAGGACACCTCGAAGCGGCGATTTCGCAACCGATACCGGATGCTTCGGACGATGGTTTGCCCGAGCTCGAAAAGATACCTCCGCCGCCCGTGCTCGAAGGTCGCGAGCTCGGCGAACGATTGGTGGAATTATTTGCCGATGCGGCGCTGGGTTTGGCGCACCTGCACGCGGCCGGCATCATTCATCGGGATTTGAAACCAAGCAATTTGATGTTGACGTCGGATGGCAAGCGCATTGTGATCATGGATTTGGGTTTGGCAAAGCTCGCGGATGAATCTCGAGCCTTGACCTCGACGGACGTGAAAATATTGGGAACCTTGCGCTACATGGCGCCCGAGCAGCTGCAACGTCGCTTGGTGCAAGTCGATGAACGCGCCGATATTTACAGCCTCGGCGCAGCCTTGTACGAGCTCGTCACGGGGCGCGTGTTATTCGACGGCGATACCGAGCAGCGCTTGATTGTGCAAGTATTACACGACGAACCGGTCTCGCCCCGCCGAATCGATCCGCGCATATCGCCGGACCTGACCGCCGTATTGGCGATCGCAATGGCCAAGAACGCGGCGCAACGTTATGCGTCGGCGCAGGCATTCGCGGAAGACCTACGGGCCGTTGCCGAACATCGTCCCATTCGAGCCAAACCGCCGGGGTTTCTGCGGCGAAGCGTATTGTGGGTTCGTCGCTCGGACAGCGGACGAACCATTTTGGTCGCGGGGGTCTTGTCATTGCTGCTGGTGCCCCCCGCGGTGCTCGGAGTGCGTAGTGCGCTGACGCCACGAATGTGCACCCCGGATGATTTGGCCGATTGCACCAAACAATGCGCACGCGGACATGCGGGCAGTTGTTTCGCATTGGGCATGATGCACGAAAATGGAGCGGGTACGCCGCGTGATGAAGCTCGAGCCATGGTGTATTTCCAATCGGCATGTGATCGCCGCCATGCCGTGGCGTGTTATACGCTCGGAGATATGCGGGAAAAAGGAAAAGGGGGAGCCGTCGATTTCGTCGCGGCGGCACGATGGTACACGATGGCTTGCGACGCCGACAACGCGCAAAGCTGCAATGCCGTCGCGCGTATGTACGAAGATGGGTTTGGCGTGACGCAAGACCTGGCGCTCGCGGCAAAATTATATCGAAAATCGTGCGACGGCGGATATCCCACGGGGTGCGGAAACTTGGGCAGCATGATTCAGCGCGGAATGAGCATGCCGGCGAATGTCTCGGAAGCGCACAAGCTTTATGAAAAAGGTTGCGAAGGCGGAAGTGCGGCGGCGTGCGGCAATCTGGGATCGCTGTACATGGACGGAATCGACGTCCAGCGGGACGATACGCGCGCGGCATCGTTGTATAAACAAGCGTGCGATGGTGGATATGGGTTTGGCTGTACGGGCCTCGGATTGCTTCAAGAACAAGGTCGCACCATGCCCAAGGACGACGCCGCAGCGACGGCTTTTTACAAACGCGGTTGCGAAATGGCGGATCCCAGCGGTTGTGCGAATCTCGGCGTCATGCTCTTGTTGGGCCGAGGCATTGCGAAAGATGAAGGGCGGGCGCGCGTCCTGCTCGAGCAAGCTTGTGAGCAAAAAGAAGCCCTGGGATGTACCGAGTTCGGTCGATTGCTCGAAAAAGGGTTGGGCGTGCCCCAAGACGAAAAACGCGCCGCGGATTTATTCGACAAAGCCTGCAAAAAAGGCCATCAGCAAGCGTGCCTCTTTCTTGCGAAAATGGTCGAAGACGGCCGAGGGGTCGACAAGAATCCCGAATTGGCCAAAGAATTGCGTGACAAAGCGTGCGCAACCGGCACTATGGAAGGCTGTGCATCCCCGACAAACGAATGGGATGCAGGTACGGAAGCGGTACCTCACGTGCGCAAAGCGCCGACGCCGGCAGCGGCTCCCGCAGCACCACCGCTGCGAGCTCAACCGGCGCCGAAGGGTTTTCCGAAGAACACCCAATTGTGACGTAATTTGGGATGTGCGACTCAGACGAACTCGCCGTTCGTTGATAACGTGAAACGTCGGCCCAATCCATGCGTTCTCACGGCGCCCGCATTCCGCGCTGCACGACCACTCGGCCCCCGAGAAATCCCAATATCGTGCATCCCAACGGAATCGGGCCCATCTTGCCGATCACCCCGAATATCGCAATCAAGAGCGCGAGACGCACCACGAACAGCGCAATCGGCCGCGCACGTTCTCCCGTTTCCCGATGCAATCGCTCACCTTCCGCCACCGCCCGCGCATGAATCAAGGCGATCGCCACGCCGACCGCCAAAAACGCCACGATGCGAATGATGAAGCCGATCATTCGGGCGATTGTACCAGCGTCCGCGCCCAAGGCAAGCTTCCGTAGGCAACTTTTCCGCCCACCACCACGGCCACCACTTTTCGCTCGAGCAATGAGCGATCCGACGTGAGCTCCAGTTTGTGCATTTGGGGCTTCGAGTCGCCTGCGGCGCTCTGCGCCCCAAACCCCGCATCGAATATCGTCAAATCCGCCACGTATCCCGGCTTGATGCGCCCATGCGTCGCTTCCGCAAACCCCGCAAACGCCGGACCCGTCGTAAAACCCGCAATCGCTTCGTCCAGCGTGAGGCGTTGATCGGGAAGCCATCCGCCCTTGGGATTTCCCGAAGGATCTTCACGACTTACCGCCGCCCACAAACCAAACAACGGCGACGGCTCTTCCACAGGAAAGTCCGAACCGAAAACCAAAAATGCCCCCGTCTTTTCCAACGACCGCCACGCATAAGCCCCCGCCAATCGATTCGTTCCGAGTCGCGCCACAGCCCACGGCATATCACTCGTCGCATGCGTCGGCTGCATCGATGCAATCACGCCGATCTTGGCAAAACGCGGAATGTCTTCGGGAGAAACCACCTGCGCGTGTTCAATGCGATAACGCAATGCTTTCGCCCGACCTTCCCCCACCGATTCAAATGCGTCGAGCACTTCCCGATTGGCTCGATCCCCAATGGCATGAACAGCGACCTGAAAACCCGCATCCGCCGCGATTTTGGCCGCACGCGACAACGCTTCACGATTCATGATGGATAACCCCGACGAACTCGGTTCATCCGAATATGGCGCCAAAAGAGACGCTCCACGAGAACCGAGCGCTCCATCGGCAAATAGTTTTACCCCGCGCAACGTAAACATCGCCGCGCCCGACGCATCGACATCCGGCTTGCGACCATCCAACACTTTCAATTGCGGATCGCCCCCGAGATACGCGTAAACACGAAGAGGTAATCGTCCTTCGGCCGCGAGTTTTCGATACGCGGCCACCGTTGCGTCGTCGATGCCCATTTCATGCACCCCCGACAAACCAAGCGACAACGCCGTATTCGCCGCACGCAAAATTCGCCGCTCCCGCGCTTCCAATGGCTCCGCAGGCATCTTGACTTGCACGAGGTCCATTGCATTGTCGACGAAAACGCCCGTCGGTTCGCCCTTGTCGTCACGTAAAATGCGCCCGCCCGAAGGATCCGCCGTCGATTTGTCGATTCCCGCCGCGCGCATCGCCGCCGCATTCACCCACACAGCATGCCCATCGATGCGCGTCAATGCGACAGGTCTGTCCGGACTGACCACATCCAAGGCCTGATGCGAGGGAAAAACCGCCGGCGTAAATAGATTTTGATCCCACCCGCGTCCCGTAATCCATTCTCCCGAAGCTCGCCCTTTCGCCGCTTGCGCAACCGCCAAGGCTATTTCATCGGCGCTCTTTTTGCCGCGTACATCGAGCGACTCCAGCGCGACTCCCAAACCGTGCAGATGACAATGCCCGTCCACGAGCCCGGGAATGATGGCCTTTCCAGGCAAACGAACGGTCCTCGTCGTCGCCCCGACAAACGCATTCACTTCCGCTTCCGACCCGACCGCGACGATGCGATCTCCCACGACGGCCAGCGCGGTCGCCAGGGGTTTGTCGGCATCCATGGTTTTGATGGACGCACCGAAAATAACGAAATCCGCGACGTTGGACGATGCCTGCGGCTGCACGGAGCCCGCCGACGACGCACAACCCGTCAAAACAAGGCCCATCGAGACGACAAACGCGTGGCGCATGACCCGTCTATACACCGGGTGTCGGGGTATGTAAAACCTTTTTTTGAATTTGAATCATCGGCCCGCTCTCGAGAGCGATGCGCAGAACCGGGAGATGCAGGGGAAAGATAGGTTGCCTTCAACCCGCCTCATCATCGAATACGCCGTGCGCACGATGAACATCCGCCAAGTCGTCGAAGATTTCGGGCATCAAGTCACCTTTGCCCATAGGTTCCAAAATTCCCCGAATGATGTGTTTTGTCGCGGCATAACGTTTGAGCCACGTCGTTCGCGCCATATCCACTTCCGGCGTCATTACATGTTGATCCGTACGCGCTTTGCGAACATTTCCATTCAACGCCACGAGCGCCGCGTGCGCCTCGGTGACATGTTTGGACCATTCGTTATGCTCGGGCAAACTCGCTTGATGCTTTTTCACTGCATCGAGCGCATGTTCGAGCGCCGCGGCAAGTTTGACCGGACGCCGACGCAACACCGCCGTGAGCGAATCGCCATGCAATAGGTCGCGCAAAATTTCCTCACCATTCGCGCGCGATTCCGCATACGCGGCGAGCCGACGCAACGTCGACCGCGAATGATTCAATATCGCCGCGCTGTCTTCCGCCGAATACGTCACGACTTCGAGCGATCCGACTTTGGAAAGCGCCGTCCACATGGATTCCGTATCCGCCAAAAGCCGACTCGCCGTCACCTTGACGAAGGCATCGGCATCCGAATCGAGCCCCACGACGAGGCTCAAGATTTGACCCACGGCAAACTTGCCATAAGCAACGGTTTCGTACTGATCGATGTAGGGATCGGCCATGCCCCGCAGCATCGCGCAATCAGGAACCATAAATCAAGGAAAATCGGCGGCACAACCCTCGACCGCCGGAGCTCATTCCTCGTACCACTCCGGCAACTCGCCACGGATACGACGCTCGTAACAACTCTCCCCGACGCCTTCGGGACGATCATTTCCGCCGGGAGGCGCTTTCATACGCAGATTCGGCAGTTCGCTGGGAAAAGCCATCATTGTTTTCCAAAGCGGCATGTTGGTACGCGCAAGATTGCGCAAAATCGCTAAATTCTTGCGGCGTTCGCTCACTTGATCGACATGATTCAACTTGAGCGTGAGTATGAGCATTTCGCCCATTTCATTAAGCGGCTCGACTTCCCCGGTTACCTGATGAACCCGCAAACAATGACCATACGGAAAAGCAGCAGGATCCGGCGCCGAGACAGACAATTTCTTCTCATTACACCGCTGACACGCCAGAACCAAGTTTTCGTAGACGCACGCCTGATTCAAATCCTTCGATTGTGGAATGAGATGCTCGACACACCAAATATCCGTCGGAGCCCAGACCTTGCGCTTGAGGCAATACACGCAACGGAAATGAAATTCATCATCGAGCCACGGGCGGTATTCACCGGGTCGCTTATAACCTCGAGGGGCGTGGCGGCGCAAACGAGATCGGGAAGGATACTTGTAAGGTTGAGCGTTGGGATTCATTCGATCCACTGCCCTTCACGCTTGAGTTCCTCTGCGATTACATCCAATGCACTTGGTCCCGACGGATACAACACATTCACGAATGCACATCGCGCATCAGCCAATCCATCGAGATAATCGAATTCGCGAATTTCGCCCTCAGTCAAGGTCTTCTTTATTTTCCTGGCGATCAATTCGCAACGTCGTTCATTCGTCTGCGGCCAATCCGCAGTAATGGCCAATAAATCGCTCAATCGGTCGAGCGCCGAGAACCCTCGCGGAAAATACGTCTCCTGATGAAAAGGAACTCCCCGCCGGCGCATCCCCGTGAACAAATTCAAAATCTTGCGCTCCGCCCACGCGGGCAAACCATAAAGACGCAACACCTCGGCATCGATACGCCAATGCAAAATCTTCAGCTGCTCGTACCGAGCCTCCTGCGCGGCGTCGTCACCTTGATCATCCAGCAGCGATAACTGCATATCCGCCCCGGGCTTCGTTCCTCGGCTCTTCTTGCGCTGAGGTCGCACGCCCTTGGCCGCCTGGAAATACGCGCGCACCGCGGCTTCCAAAGGTTCGAACGAGCCTTGATCGAGCGGGAAAACCGGCATTTGTCCCAAGGTGCCGCTCAAAATTTCGCGCTTCGAACAATAGGCATAAACGAACGCATTCGCTACGGGAGAATTGCACAGCGCCCACAAGACTCGCGTGGATATCGCCGCGTTCGCAGGCCGGAACACGAGAAATCGGCTCTTGACCGGATGTCCCACGTCGTCGACAAGACACTTCATTCTCCAAGCTTCACGACTGATCGGTGCGTAATTGATGAGAATCTGCGCCCGTCCCCGTTCGATACCATGCCGCGGCCGGCTGATGGTTCGTTTGTCAAGGTTGAACCATACTGGCTCGGGCAATTCATGCGTGTATTGCTGATCGTCCCATCCGGAAAAACCCCTGACGAGCCCCTTGCCTGCAGTCTCGCTCTCCAAAAGCGCCCCGACAGGCAGCGTCGGATCATCCACCCCCTTGTGCTGAAATCCCTGCCCTCCGTCCACGTACGCATCCAAACGCGCACACCCCCGCGCATACAACCATTCCCAGACTTCATGCAGTTCCGGGACAAACAGGCTGTCCGTGAGCCGCTCGCGCTCCACAGGGTCGCTCGAACTCGGCACGAGCGTCTTTTTGTAGATTTCGACATGCGATTCTCGAACGCGTCGGTATTCCACGGTCTTGCGTTTCGGACCGGATCCTACGCGCCGGCCGATCAATACCGCAATCTCCGCATCGCCATAGTTGAACACCTTGTCCGCAAACAAAGTGACGTCCGCCAGATCGTATTCGTCGAGCAGCAATCGATGCAATCGCTGCGCTTGAGCGCTGCGCAAAAAAGTCTGCGGAACGACGACGCCGAACACGCCCCCCATGGGCAAACCTTCGACGATATGACGAAAGGTCTCGTCCGCTCGATTGAAGTATTCCGCGCCCTCGGGACGCGTCGCACCAAACTTCTCGAACGGGGGATTTGCCAACACGATCGTCGATTGCGAAACCGCCGAACGCAATGCATTTCCTTGAAACATGTCCCCGAGGTCCAACAGCCAGCCATTGCCATTCGGAACGTCGGCGAGCGTCAGCGCAAGTCGCCCGACTTCATGAGCAAACGCATCGATTTCAATCCCGCGAAGACGTTGCCGTAAATAATCCTTACGTTCATCGGCGCGATCGGCGGGCAAAAGTTGGCTCAAGAGGCGCATCGCCGCAATCAAGAATCCCGCATGACCACACGCAGGCTCGAATACGCGCCGATCTTCGACATCCATTTCTTCAATCCACGGACGGAGCTTCGCCACGATGTCGTCAATGAGCCACGTCGGCGTGCTATGCGTTCCAAGCTCCTGGCGCGTGAGTTTGTCGATCAATGCGCTTTCATAGACCCAAGCCAAAGACTCCGTCGTCACGGCGCTCATATTCGCCGATTGCTCGAATCTGGAGGCGACCGACACCAATGCCTGACGCTTCTTGGCGCTGGAAATCCCAAGCGGCTGCGGATCGCGGCGATTGTAATGCTTGGCCAACGTCGCATACACGTGCTCGACGTTGGAAAGTGATAAACTGGAAAAACCCCGGACGCCTTTGTCTTGCAGAATCTTGGCCGCCAAAAGCCAGAAAACAGCCTTCAACAACCACGCGCCATCACGCGGATCGACGTCGCTTTTCCAACGCAGCGCCGATTTCGCTTCCTTGACCGCCCCCTCCAACAAATGCCGAAGCGCCTCACCCGCCGTATGTTCCACGAGCGGCAAAAGACCGCCGTCGACGAACATATCCAATTGCCACGAACGATTCGTGCGCCCCCAAAGTTTGGCCCGGTAAATCGACCCCGGCGCCAGTTCGTCACGGTATTTCTGAAAATACGACAATACGTTCGGCGTGTCGACTCGCGCGATGAACTGCGGCGCCTCCGTCGATTGCCTCCAAAACAATACATGCGTGGCCGCGCATTGCGCGACGATCGGCGCCCCCGTCGAACGAAGCGTCGACAATTGCCGTTCGTCCAGCTCGCCCATGTCCACCGCGACAATCGCCGATGTCCGCGCATCAAACGGACGATCTGCGTACGCGACGAACCCCTCGCGAAGAGCAATGATCCCAGGTCCGGACACTCCAGAAGCAATACGCTCGCGTCGATACCCAACATGAATCAACGCTTCCCGAACGCTTTGGAGTCCCGCGTTCGTCATGGACGCCACCGTGTGCCACTCGTCATGCGCGCACCGATATCACGGGCATCCCGCCAAGGCAAGACTTTTTCACCATTCAAACAGTGACAGGGCAAACGGTTTGTCGCCCTCGGGCATGACGGCGCCCCGCGACAAAGTCAGCCTCCAAGCACCTCACCGTACGGAATCACCGGCAAATCAAGTGACTCACCCACGTTCGGCATGGTCAGCGGAGCAAAACGATGTTTGTCCCAGTAAACCCAATAAAACGACGCATCGTCGAGCGATTTGTCGAAATGAAAGTCCACGCGCTCGGGCAAAGATCCATCCGGCGTGAGCGTCATGATTTCCACGGTCAAGCCCGCGAGCACGACCCGATCCCCAACGCGAAACGGAAATCGCTTCACGTCGCGAGCAACCGTCGACGTCGGTTCGTGCAAATGCCCCGCCGACAGCACGATGGACAAGGTCTTCGCGTCCACGCGCCTGACGGTCGCCTTCCCTTGCACAACCGTCGAAAGCACGCGAAACGCGTCCGGCAACGGACCGCGCGCATTGATCTTCGCCGCCATTACCGTGTTCGAAATGACGCTGTCCGGCGCGGAAACGACGACAATGGTTTTTCCCGTAACGTCGCCCGTCGGGAACATCGTCGTCACGGCCTGCTCGGTAAAACGATGGAGCACCGAGCCTGTCGCCCAACTGCGCAGAGGCAAAAGCAGCGGAGCCACGATAAGATGCAGAAAGATGAACACGCCGGAAACGAAACGCGCATAATAACGCGCCGGCCGACCAAGATGTTCTCGCGACGCCGTGATCAATTGAGCCACGAGGCCAAACCCTCCGAAACCCGCAAAAAGCAGATTGCGATCCCCCGGCCAAGTCGCACACGCCGGCAAAAGCGACAAGACCATTCCCGTCGCAAAAAACGCCGCCGTCCGGTTACCTCGTAAAACCACCGCGAGACCCGCCGCGACAAACGACAAAATCAATGCACAAATGGTGACGAGTCCGGTTGTTTGTCCCGGCGGCATGCTCATCCAAACGTCCGCCGGCGGCGCCGCCAGCTGTCCCGTCAACAACACGGGCAATCGAATCGGCACGGCCATGAGAAAGTCGCCGATTTGTCGAACCGGATCAATGTAAAAAGCACCGCCGACCGTTCCATACCCGCCAATTTTGTACCCAATGGCCCAAATGGCCGAGATCACGCCATAAGGACCAAGCGACAAGAGGCGTGAACGCCACGGGGATTCATCCAGAAAAACGACGTACGCAAACAAATAGGGTAATGTACTCACCCCGTTTTCTCCGCACAGTAGCGCGAGCGCAAACGCCGCAGGCCCCCAAACCATGCCCGGCTTCCAGTTGTCTTTACGAACCTTGTCGTGCGCCAAAAGCGCCGCGATTCCGAACGCCGTCGCAAGAATCGAATGCCGATTGGCAATCCACGTGAGCACCATGGAGTGGGCATCGTCCATCGCGAACATGAGCCCGGCCAAACCGGCGCATACCGTCGCGCCGAGCAGTCGCCGGTACAAAAATGTCGCGAAAACGCACGCCGCCGCGAAAATCAAGACACTCTCCGCGTGCATCCACGCATGCGCGTCCGGCCAAACCCGGTAATCGAGCGTGTGCAGCAGTGACGCCAACGGCCGGAAAAACGCGATCCGAATCTGCGTCGACGACCACCACGGCCAGATCCCTCGATCCATCACCTGCTGAAGGGCGTCGCGATCTTCATCCAAAAATCGAAAAAGATCCCACGAACCTCGCGGCCCCCCCGGATAGGCACCTCCAAGCGCACTCATTTTATGCGCATGGTCGTCCATCATCATGCCCGTCCCGAGCACCGGAATCAAAAGCACGATGGCCACGAGCGCGCATACATACGGCATGCGCGCATGAGAAAGAAGAGCGCGAAGTTTGTCCTTCATTGAATCAACCTATCCTTTGACCACCTCCAAATGACGCTTCGGCGCTTCCACCGACGTCTTGGCCAAATGGTCGAAATAATATTTACGAAATCGCAACGTCGCCTTGTCCGTACGTACGGATTGCTCCTGCGCCGCCGGAGGTACGATCACCGGATCCGAAGATTCGACAACCGCTCGATCCTGCTCCGCAATCTTCGCGTTCGAATGATTGAAATATCCGTTGAGCAACGACAAACGCGCGAAACTGCGCGCTCCGATGATCAACATCCGCACGCGCTCGTGATCGATCGGAATGCAAAACGAGTGCATCCGAAAAATCTGGTTCGGCACGGGAATATGCAAAATCATCATGTTCGGCCGGTAAAACTCGAGCTTCGCTCCCCCATCGTCACGGCCGTCCACCGAAGACTTCGTTTCCCCGCCGAGTTCCGTGTCTTTCCATTCGATGTCCATCCGCGAATCCGGCTTCAAGTACGGCCGAACAAAACGGCCGATCGTCGTGGCATGCAGAAAGGGCACATGCGGCGAATCGAGCATATTCTCCATCGCTCGCGTCCAATGCGCCTTCCATTCGACTTCCAAATGAGAAAACGCCAGCTTTTCATTCAAAAGCGCCTCGGGCACAGGCGGCTCGTTCGGAGGCGGCTCGCCCGAGACATCCGTATACGCCCATAAAACGCCGCCAAGCTCGCGCACGGGCAAAGCCATCGCCCCGTAGTTGTCCTTTTTCGCATCCGGATTCAGCGGAATGTACGTAGCTTTTCCACAACCGTCGAATTGCCACGCATGAAACGGACACTCGATGCATCCCTTCTCCGTCACGCGACCAAGCGATAACTTCACCCCGCGATGAGGACAACGATCGATGAGCGCCTGAGGTTTTCCCTGGGCGTCCCGGAAAAACACAATCTTCTCACCGGCCAGCATGAGCCCCAAAGGTTTCTTTCCAAGATTCTTCGCCGACGTGACCGGAGTCCAAACACGAGCAAAACCTTCGAACATGAACGACCTCACGACCTGCCGCTTCGAGCGGGAAACATTACACCATCCGGGCACATCGAGGGAAACAAAGAAACTGTCAACCGCAAGCTCGAACGTTCACTCGTGCCTCCTCGACAGATACGCCATTTTGTGAAAACATCGCCGATCGTCATGCGCGTATCTGCTCGTTTTCCGTTGCATTTGCTTCTCGCAGTGTCCGTTCCTTTGCCCCTCGCGGGATGCGGAGGTTCAGGCCGGGAAAAACCCCCGATCGTGGTCGTGGCTGCCGGATCGACGGATCGCAATGCGACGCAGGTCCAGTATGAACCGGGCGAAACCTCCGGAGAAAATCAAGCGTTCGCGCAACACGAATCGTATTCCAAGTCGAACCGCAACGGCTCCGACATGGACGGCGATAGCCTCGTGAACGATGTCGACCAGTGCCCGGACGAACCCGAGGACCGTGACGGCTTTCAGGACGACGACGGCTGTCCCGATCCCGACAACGATCGCGACGGTGTGCTCGATCGCGTCGACGTTTGTCCCAATGAGCCGGAAACCATGAACGGCATCGAAGATGAAGACGGCTGCCCCGATACCAACCTCGACCGAGCCAAACGGGCACTTCGCGAAGGCGTCGGTCTATTTTCGCAAGGCGATTACGTCAAGGCGTGCAAGTTATTCGAAGAAGCGTATAACCTCGAGCCTCGCGACAACGTTCTGTTCAACATGGCCGTTTGTTCTGACAAACGAAACAATCGCCCGCTGGCCTGCCAATACTACAATCGCTGGCGTTCGACACCATCGGGAGCAGCGTCACCGAATCGCGTCCCATCGCTCGAAACGTGTCCGTAAATCATTTCTTACGAGTTCCACCAGGTATTCTTGGTAAAAGATTCACGACACGCCGGATTCGTTCACCGCTTCCAATGCTCGTTTCTGCGCTTGTCGCTCGGCCAAAAGACGCTGACGCACCGATACCGTCACGACCTCCTCGAGATCCCGGCTCTCGGCGATGGCATAGATGGCTCGAATCACGGACAACGGAAATGCCCTCTCCGGCTCGGGATTGAGGACCGTTTCGAATATGTCGGCGGCCTGATTTGCATTCGTGCCGGCTCTTCGCTCGGTTTTGATTTCCAATCCGATGGGAATCACTTGCCGCGTCGCAAAGACTTCGCGAATTTGATCAAAATGAACGACGGCGTCGAGTTTGGCGCTGAGGTGCTTGTCCATATCGAGACGCACGATTTCCTGCCCGTCTTCCGCCAGGATTTCGTCATACAATCCGGTCACCCCGGGCACGAACGCGCTGTGCACCATAAAGTAATTCTTGATTCTTTCGGTGCTCACCAGGGTCAAGCGCAAATCATCCGCCGATGCAAAACCACAACGCTCGTGATCCAAGAGGCGCCGCACGTGTTCGCCTTTTTGCACGGAAACGAATTCGGCGAGAATATGCAATTTCGGAGCTCGCTTTACTTTGCGCTTCTCGAGCGCCCGCGCAAAACGCAACAGGCGCATGGTCGTACGCGCGTCGCGATCAATCGCGTCAGGTTCGTTGAGAAAAACCACCGCGCCAATCGGAGCTCCACGCTCCGTACATTCGACCGCAAAGGTCGCCAAGTCTTGACCTTGATGCGTGTACACCGTGACTTGCCCGCCGTGTTCGAGCGGCAACGTCACACCTTGACGTCCGGGAAGCGGGGAATCGCTGGTCATTCCAATATCGAGCGACGCGAGACGTTCGCCGAGAGGGAGTTTTTCATCACCACGTTCGCCGAGAATCAACGTGGCGTCGACCCCGGGCATGAAACGCGCGAGTTCGTGCACCATCGACGGCAATGCCGCGCTGTATCCGACAACCACGATTCGTTCCAACAACCCCCGCGCCATGGTGGCACGATCGGCCCAAGCTTGCAGTTTTGGATCCACTTGCGGCGTCATTTCAATGGCGTGGTATCCGTCACCCATGACGAGATCCCGACCATAACGGCGCAGCGGCGCATACGTCGCCGTCACGCCGATCAATCCGCGCAATTTCGCCAATGGAATTTTCCCCGCACGCGCGCCGAATTTACGCAATCGCGACCCCTCCGGCGGATCCCGCAAAGGATTGAGCCATTGTTCGAGCGACGCGACGGGGACGAACCCGCGCGTTTTCTTGGGCGGTTCATTTCCCAGAAAAACCCCGACGAGGAGCACCGAACGTTCGCGGTACGCATGACGAGCCAAGTGCTCGAAGTCCAAAAACCCATCGGTGCTCAAATCGGCCAGCGCCTCGAGCTCGTGTTTGTCCACAAATATATGCGTATAAAATTCGGACCCATCGGCCGTCATGAGGTCGGTATACAAAGCCTCGACACCGGGCGTCACCAAATGCTGACATAAGAAGAGCCCCAGAAACCTGGGCATATCGAGCGGAAACGTATGCGGCCCGCCGATGGTCAACATCAAGTTGCGATTGGTGCTGTCGAGTACTTCGACAAACACTTGCGCATGCGGGTTTTGCGCGCGAAACGACGCCAGCGCCATCGACGTCACGGCATCGGCATCAGGACCGGCGTCGGTACGGGAAAGAATCAATGCGCGCTTGGCCAATTTCGTCGCCACCCGCTCCAAAGCTTCGGGATCCCAGCCGTCACCTTCACGATAAACAACCCAACGCATTTCCGGATCGTACAGGTAACTCGGCGGATCGGGCTCCATTCCCAAGAGCGCCATACGCGGCAAAGCATGCCTTTTCGGCCGCGGACCTCGATGCCGGATCCATTGATACAATTCCGCGGGACGAAACCAGCGGCGTAAATTGCGATTACGTTCGTAAAGACGCACGAATTCGGAGACCAGCATCTCCGCGTCGTGCACCGGACCAATCACCAATGAATGATCGTGGTAATCGACGGGACGCCGACGTTCGGCACGAACGACCTGATCGACGACGTTCGTCCCCAAACCGATGATGAACGACACGACGAAAACCCCGACGATGGTCAGGCACAACGATAAAAAAGCGATGGGCCAAGGTACGCGCAAATTGGGCACCAAGTTGTCGGCGCTCTGCAATTGCCGAAATGACCACCACAAACGATCCAGAAATCCCGCATTCTGCCCAAGGCCGTTGTAATCGTATTGAATGGGCAAATGATGCAAAACGACGGCCGTGCCGAACGCGAGCGAAAATACGCCGATCGTCACCAAGCCGAATTGCTGGAGCTGCTCGCGACGCGTCATGATCGAATACACGTCCGAAGCCAGCTCGCGAGCAAATCGGAGCAGCAGCGCCAAACGCATCAATCGCAACGCAATGAACGCTTCGGTGGAATGCGTTCCCAGCACCCCTTCGAGCGGCAAGAAACTCGCCAATGCCAAAAGATCAATGAGCAGGAAGAACCATTCGAATCGGCGAACATCATGTTGCGGACGCGCCAACGCCACCGAGCGCAACAAAAATTCGGCGGCAAATATGAATATGAATAACGGCCGCAACGTGTGCTCGAGGGACGCCAGCGGCAAGAGCGATATGATGATCATCAACGCCAAGAAGGACTTGAGCCACCGTTTTTCGAGCAACGTGGCAACTTGGCGTGGAATTGAAGGGCGTTCCATGAGCGGCCGGAGCCTACCAGAAATTCACGCCGAAAGTAGCTGTCTCGAACGCACTCGAAAATTCTGATGCGATCTTGAAAAATTACGTAGCGGAACGTTGATGAATGTGCTTAGAGTGCGCCGTCCAGGCAAAGGTGTGAAGCGATGAACCTAAGTGAGCCGATCAAGGCGCAAATCGAGGCATTGATCCAGTCGGATCGCGTGGTGTTGTTCATGAAAGGCTCGCGGCAGGTGCCGCAGTGCGGTTTCTCCGGCAGCGTCGTGGAGCTTCTCGACGAACTGCTCGAAACCTACACGACCGTGAATGTGCTCGACAGCGCCGAAATACGCGAGGGCATCAAGGTGTACTCGAATTGGCCGACCATTCCGCAATTGTACATCGCCGGGGAATTCGTCGGCGGCGCGGATATCATCCGCGAAATGCAGCAAAATGGGGAATTGCTTCAAAAACTGGGCATCAGCGCCCCCAAAGAACAACAGGCTCCGGCCATTACCGTCAGTGACCTGGCTCGAGATCAGTTCCTCGAAGCTGCCAATGAATCACCGGGAGAATTGCTGCGTTTCGAAGTCAGTCCCCGCTTCGAATACGGGCTGTACATGAGCGAACCGATGAACGGCGATTTCGAAATCGATTTGGGCAAAGGCCTCAAGCTCGTCATTGATCGTTCGAGCGCTCGGCGAGCCAACGGCGTGTCCATTGATTTCATCGACGGACCGGACGGCGGCGGGTTCAAGATCGACAACCCCAATGAACCTCCGCGGGTCAAGTCGATCACCGTCTCGATGCTCAAAGACATGCTCGACAAACAGCCCGAATTGCTGCTCATCGACGTGCGCACGGAACGCGAACGCGACATTGCCTCGATTGATGCGGCACGAAACCTCGACCGTGAAGAATTGGCGCGCCTCGAAGGATTGCCGAAAAATACGCCCATTGCGTTCTTGTGCCATCATGGCGTACGTAGTCGTTCCGCGGCCGAACACTTCGTCGCTCAGGGTTTTTCCAAGATTTACAACGTGGAAGGCGGCATCGACGCTTGGTCGGTCAAAGTCGACCCGTCGGTTCCCCGTTATTGATGCATTTGAGGAGCCAACGAGATGTCTCATCACCCGACGTCATTCCAAGGTTCAATCCCCGAGGCGATTGAACGAGCGCTCAAGGAAAAAATGACCGATGCTCGCGTCACCGTTCGCGGCGGCGGAGGTCATTTCGAGATTGAAGTGGTCAGCACCGCGTTTGCCGGAAAAAGCACGCTCGAGAAACACCGCCTCGTGCTCACATCCATCGCGCACCTGATGCAAGGCAACGACGCCCCCGTTCACGCCGTCGATAGCATTCGCGCCTCCGTACCCGCCTGATTCGTTACCCCTTCCTTTCTCACCTCGTTCGTCTTCCTGCATCGGCACGCCTTGGAGATGACGTAACGGCACGCTATAAGCTCGTCGCATGAGCACCGAGACGATCACCGAAGCCGAATTCGAACGCGTCGCCGATGACACGCTCCGAGCGCTGGAGCGAGCGCTCGGGGAAGTCGATACGCTTGAAGTCGACTTGCAGATGGGCGTGTTGAACATCGAATTCGCCGATGGAGCGAAGTACGTAATCAACAGCCATCGAGCGGCGAAGCAGATTTGGATGGCGGCGGAACGGACGGCTTGGCATTTCGATCCACGCGACCAGGGGAGCGTTTGGCGAACGTCGAAAGACGGCGCTGAATTGTGGTCGACGGTGGAAGCGGTTCTTTCGCGTAAACTCGGAAGCCCCATTCAGCTCACGCGTCGCGGAACCTGAATCTCGCGGCGCATCGCAAAGGACCCAAGATGCGCGTCTCCACTTCTTTGCTGTTCGTCGCCGTGCTTGGGTTTGTCCTGTCCGGATCCGGCAGCGCGGACGCGTATTGTCGTTCGACGACATGCAAGGACGTGCCGCTTTGCGATGACGATCCGAACGTGGATCCCAATTGCATTCCGCTCATCTGGAAGCGCCCGTGTGTCGGCGTGAGCATGCAAATCGATTCGTCGAATCAGGTGCCGTGGGACGTCGCGAACGCGATCGTCACCAAAGCATTTCAAACGTGGGAAGAACCCGTTTGCGATCCGATGACCGGGGGCAAACCCAACATTCACGTGGAAAACATGGGGCCCGCCGATTGCGATTTGGTCCAGTACAACTCGCGAGCGGCCAACGCCAACGTCGTCGTGTTTCGCGACGACACCTGGCCGCATCCCAGCGGGCCGCACAACATCGCGCTCACGACGGTCACGTACGACGTGCGCACAGGCGAAATTTACGACGCGGACATGGAGATCAACTCCGCCGGGTTTGGATTTACAACCGGTGATGGAGATGTGCAGACGGATCTGCTGTCTGTCGTGACGCACGAAGCCGGACACTTCCTTGGATTGACGCACACGCTCGACGCCACCGCCACGATGTGGGCGAACTACACGACGGGCGACGTCGGTCCACGTACGCTTGCCGTGGATGACATCGGCGCCGTTTGTGCCGTGTATCCGCCGGTCGATCCACCTGTCGACAAGACGACCTGCAATCCCATCCCGCGACATGGTTTTTCCCCGAAGTGTTTGTCCAAGCAGGACGAGGGAAATTGTTCGGTCCCCGGTCCGATAGGCACCGACTTCGACACGTCGCGTGCGACCTCGCTCATCGCCTTGGCGTCGCTCGTGCTCACGATGCGGATCAGAAGCCGACGCGTGCGCCGGCACTCGTGAAAATGCCGCCGATCGAAGGCGCGACATCGATATCGATCGCGACCCGCGGCGTCGGTCGAAAGCTCACGCCGAAGATTGGCAAGGCAAACCATGGATAGATCGTCGGTCGAACGCCGCCGTTGAACCACGACGGCTCCGTGTAACCCGGATACCGCTTGGCATCTTTGTCGAGCTGGTTGCAGTAGCGGTACGAACCGCCGGGATTGTTCGGGCCCTGGCACGGCAAATACGTGTAAGGATCGCCCGGGACAAACGCCGCGGGGTACGCCTGCGTGCGGTACAGTTCGCCAAACGCCATCACGCCGAACCCGAGACCTCCGCCGATACGCAAACGAACGCGCTTCTTGGCATCGAGCGGCTTGTTCCAATGCAATTGGAGCGTTGCATGGAGTGACGCGAGATCGCTCTCGAGGATTTCGTATTCGGTGTCGGGCGTGGCGTACGGTTTGAAAGGCGTCGGGCTCATCGAAAACGACGCGTAATCAACGGAGAACGTGAGGTCGAAGTCGCCGGTGGTCCGAGTGAACGCGAGCCCCGCACCGGGAGCGACGAACGAGCGTCCACCTTCCCCAAAAAAACCCGTGAGAAACTTCGGCAGGATGTAGCCGCGATAGTTGGCACCCAAAAAGTTTCGCGGCTCCTTCGACGGCGGCGGAGCAGGCGGCGGCGCCTTGTCGAGCTTCACTTCGAATACGCGCTTTTCGCGCTCTTCGAGCGTGATTTTCTCCGTGTGCGGATGACGTCCATCGGCCGAAATCGTCACGACGAGATCATCGTTGGGATCGAAAGGATGCGGCTCGGTCGGACTGTCCACCACGTCATCGTTCACCTTGATGACGACGTGCGCGTAGTCGTTTGGAATAACAAACGCGAGCGTGGGAATGCGTGGTTCGAGGTCTTTCAGCTTCTTGCGCACGCTCGCCATCGCGTTGCGATCGGCCCGCGTGTGAGTTCGCTCGGGCGTTTCCACCGCCACGACGTCGTAGAGCACCTTCGCATTGAGCAGCGCGCCGAGCTTCACGTAACAATCGGCCAGCGCGACCGCCGTCTCCGGACGATGCCGCGCTCCTTCAGCCGACTCGAGCAGCGGCAACGCTTCCACGCAGTTGCCTTTGCGCGCCAAGGTCAGACCTTTGCGAGCATCCGCTTCGGGCGATGCGGATGCGGCGGTTGAAACCAGAAGCGCCGAGGCGACGACCCCGAGAGCCAGGCCCGCTCGAAGGCTCGAAGGCACACGATGGCGATGCTGGAGAAGACACATCCAGCGAGGTCGCGTTGCATTGGCCACGCCCTTGGGCATCGATCGAACCGTTGTGCGAGAGGTCGAAACTCGCGGGGCGATGGTACGCGGCTTGGCCGGGTCGTGCGGACAAAGTTGCCGCGATCGTGCCCGGCCGTGATGTCGTTGATTCAAGGTCGGGCACAGAAATCGATCGTTGCCCCGTTTTCGTGGTTCGACCTTGTCGAGGTCCGCTGTAACCTTCCCCCGATGGACTCTGGCGCAGGGAACAACGGCCCCAAGGGCCCTGGAACTCCCGCCGCTCCTGCAGCGAATGCTGCTCGGGCCCTGGCGGGCGCAACGGCGCGACGAACGCTACGCGCGGGTGAAATACCGTCGGCCAAGATCGAGTGCGTGCATGCCGAGCAATGCGGCGGTTGTCCGCTGATCGGGCTCGATCATGCACAACAACTGACGACGAAGCGTGCGCGGGTCGTGAGTTCCATCGTGCACTATCCCGCGCTCGAACTGCTCTACACGCGTCAGGTGATCCCTGCGGATCTCATCGTGTCGTATCGAGGACGCGCCAAGCTCATCGTGTCGCCGACCGGTGGCATCGGGCTCTACGGCCGCTCGGGCAATCACGAGGTCATCGACATTCCGTCATGCCGTGTGCTCGCGCCGCCGCTCGCGGAAGTCGCCGCGACATTGCGCACGTTGCTCCAATCGCCGCCGGAAGGAACCGAGACGCTTCTCACGCCGTTTGATCCGCAAAAAGGCGGGGTCTTGCGCGCGATCGATCTGCGTGAGGTGCACATGCCGGCGACGACGGCGTTGCCCGAAACAACTCCGACAGCCCAAGGCAACCGTATCGGTGTGCTGCTCACGTTTGTCCTGCAACGCGATCGCATCGCTTCACGTGAAGCCCTCATCGCCGCGGGCAAACTCGTGCGTCCGCTCCTTCCCCGCGCGGTGGGCATCGCGGCAAACATGCACGAAGCGGATGCACCGCAAATTCTCGGCCCGGAAACGCTGCTGCTGGATGGCGTCGGACAAGCCGAAGATCGTATCGGACGAACCTATCACCTCGCGTCGTTCGGCTCGTTTGTCCAGGTACATCGCGGCCAAGCGTCACGCGTTCATGCGCTCGTCGCGCGGGAGATCGCGTCGCTCGACATGCAGCTGCTGCTCGACGAAACGGGAACGAAGCGTCGACAGCCGCGCGTGCTCGATTTGTACGGTGGTTCAGGCGCGATTTCGATCGCGCTCGCGCAAGAGCAGAACATCGTGACGATGGTCGAGTCGTTTGCCCCGGCCGTACAAAACGCGCGTTCGGCAGCGGCGATGCAAGGTCTTGGCGAGCTCGACGCTCGCGTCGGTGATGCCGCGGAAGTCGTCACGCAGTTGGTCTCGAAAAACGAAAAGTTCGACACGATCGTGATGAATCCGCCGCGTCGCGGAGTTTCTCCGGCCGCACGCGAAGCCATCGCGAAGCTCGCGGCTCCCTTGTGCATCTACGTGTCGTGTGACCCGGACACCCTCGCCCGCGATCTCGATCACTTCAGCCGCGTAGGATATGCGTCGAGCGAACTGATCCCGCTCGACATGATTCCGCTGACGGAAGAGGTCGAAACGATCGCCGTTCTGAAGAAGGCGCCGCCGGTTGCGCCGCGCGTGATCTACGAAGACGACGACGTGATCGTCGTGGAGAAAGGTCCGCACGAACCGGTGGAGAACCAGCCGGAATACGTCACTTCGCTCATGCAGCGTTGTTTGCGTTTGCCCGGCGTTTCCAGCTTGAAGGTCGTCAACAAGCTCGACACGGGCACCAGCGGGTTGTGCATCTTCGCGCGTAACGAAGTCGCGCGTCAGTTGTGGGCCACGGCGCTCGCGACGAGTGGTCGCTTGATCTACCTGGTCGCGGCCAAAGGCGTCACGCCCACGAAAGGCGCGATCGCACGGGACCTGCGCGAAGCCGGTCGGAGCTACATGGCGCGAACGCGGTATCGCCGCCTCGCCGTCGCGTCGGGACATTCGATCCTGCGCGTGATCCCGGACGGGCATCGACCGCATCAAATTCGCCGTCATTTAGCGGCCATCGGACACCCGGTTCTTGGAGACGAACGCTACGGTCACATCGCGACAAACCGCTACTTCGAAGAGAAGCACGGCCTCGATCGATCGTTCGTGCATCTGATTCGCATCGAGATCGCGCATCCGCGCACGGGCGCGAAGCTGCTCATCGAGTCCACGTTGCCCGGCGATCTTCGCGGCACACTCGAACGCTCCACAGGCGCGGGCGTCCTCAAGTTCCTCGAACAAAAACACGCCCTGGGTGAACAACGCGCGTCGTCGATGTTGCCCGGTGATCCTTCGCGACAATCGAGCCCGCGCCTCACACCGCTCAGCGATCCGCCTCCCGGCATGGGATCGTACCCGCCGGATTCGTTGGCCGAGCCGGTTTCGCAAAACCTGGTCGACTCGTTGGCCTCAGGACCGGATTCGCGGCCTTCGTACGCGCCGACGATTACCGAGCGTCCGCCGGCAAGCGAGTCCGGCGTATCGACCGTCCCGGACCTCGACGAGTCACCTCAAACACACCGCCATGCGATCGTTTCGGATGACGAAGATTGAGCCTCGTTTCGAGTTCATCTCTTTGGTGCACTCTCGATCGGCCCACCGGCGAGATCTGATAACGTGAGGCCGTGCAACCTTCCGTGACCGAGGATTGCCCGCGCATTCTTGTCGTCGACGATGAGAAGGTGATTCGCGACATGCTCGCGGATTTCCTGAGCATGGAGGGATTTGCGGTGCGTACGGCGGAGGACGGCACCGCTGCGCTGCACGAGCTCACGCGCGGATCCTACGATCTCGTCATCAGCGACTTGAAGATGCCCAAAATGGGCGGAATCGCGCTGCTCGATGAGATCTCCAAGACGGCGCCCAACGCGCTCACGGTCATCATGACCGGGTTTGGCACGGTCGAAACGGCGATCGATGCGATGAAACGCGGCGCGTACGACTACGTGCTCAAGCCTTTCAAAGTGGACGAAGTGATGCATGTCGTGCATCGCGGTCTCGAGAAACGACGCATGGCGGCCGAAAACATGCGTCTACGTGAAGCGCTGAGCCTCTACAAAGTCAGCGAAGCGATCCAGGCGAGTTTGTCCCTCGATCAAGTGCTCGAAACCGTCGCCGACAACTGTTTGTCCGAAGTGCAAAGCGATCTCGTCTCGACGTGGCTCGACAACGGCGAAGGCGGGTTTTTCGAAAGACAACACATCCGTTCGTCGATGATCCCCGAGGAGACGAACCTCGGCGCCCTGAACCACCAAAAGATCATCGAACACTTTCGTTCCGAACAAACGTTGCTCGAACAATCGACGCGTGGCCTCAGGTTTTTCCAGGCACCTCCCGACATCCCCTTGTCGTCGCTCGTGGCCGTTCCGCTGCGTATCGGAGCGCGGTTCATGGGCTTCATCGCCCTCGTGTCGTTCACCAAGAGTCGGCGCTTCGAGGAAGGTCAACGCAAGCTCCTGAGCATCATTGCGTCACGCGCCGCGGCGGCGATCGAGAACGCGCGGCTCTACCAAGACCTGCAAGACACGTTTCAACAGACGATCCAGGGTTTGGCCAAAGCGATCGACAAGATGGATCGGTACACGTCCGGCCACTCGGATCGCGTCGCGTTGTACGCTGTTTATCTCGCCAAACAGCTTGGTTTGTCCCCGGAGACCATCGAGGTCGTGCGCCAAAGCGCGCTCATGCACGACATCGGCAAGATCGGTTGCGTGCTCAACCTGAACAAACCGGGCAAACTCACCAACGACGAATACGAGGTGTTCAAGAAACACCCGATTTTCGGCCGCGATATTCTCGATCCGATCAAGTTCCTCCACCCGCTCATCCCCGGCGTGCACTTGCACCACGAACGCTGGGACGGACGCGGGTATCCCTTGAAACTGAAGGGCAACGACATCCCGCTCATCGCTCGGATCATCTCGATCGCCGACACCTACGACGCGATGACGAGTGATCGTTCCTATCGACGCGCGCTGCCGCATGAAGTGGCCCTCGCCGAGATCGAACGATGCGCCGCGACGCAGTTCGATCCGGACCTCGCGGCCAGTTTCACCGAGAACATCGACACGTACCGGGACGAATGTCGCGCGTCGGGCGTGAAGGTGCCAGAGTAGCCGCGTGTCGCAGAACGCAGAACCGATTCGCACGTGTTTCATCGGTCGACGACGGTACGCGCCGATTCACGAATTGCAGCAGCAGCTCGTCGCCTTGCGTGCGGAAGGACGAACCCGGGATCTGATCCTGCTCGTCGAACACGAACCGGTGGTCACGCTGGGACGATCCGCCAAAGAGACAAACCTTTTGATGGGACAAACCGGCTACTCGAACCTCGGCGTCGACGTGGTGCACACGGCGCGAGGTGGCGATGTGACGTATCACGGCCCCGGACAGCTCGTCTGTTACCCCATCTTGCAGTTGCCGCCCGATCGTCAGGACGTACGCAAATATGTGCGCGCGTTGTCCGAGGTGATGATCCTGTTTGCCCGGGAACACGGGGTCGAAGCAGGAGTGGTGGACGGGTTGATCGGGGTATGGGTGGATCGGGCCAAGCACACGGAATGGGCGGGTTCGCCGTGGGCCGAGGATTTGGCGAAAATCGGCGCGATTGGAGTGCGTTTGTCCCGGTGGGTGACCATGCACGGGTTTGCCCTGAACCTCTCGGTCAACTTGGCGGCGTTCACCTGGATCATTCCGTGCGGCATTTCCGACCATGGAGTGACGTCGATCCAAGACCTGACGGACCGGGCGCCTTCGGTGCGTGATGCGGCGTTTGCGGTGCGCGGGGCTTTGTCGAAAGGCCTGGATTTGCCGATTGGCAACGTGGAAGACCTGTCGGAAGAGCCGGATTTGCTGCGAGTTTTGGTCGGCGACGAACTGGCTGCGACGGCTCGATCGATGGTTCTCGCTGAAAACTAGGACGTGGCACGATTGCCAATCCGTGTGCTACGGTCGCGCCGATGTCGGTCTTGACGGCAAGTGTGCTTGGTTTGGGCTTGGGCCTGAAGCACGCGTTTGAAGCGGATCATGTCGCGGCGGTGTGCACGTTCATCGCGCGTGGAGGCACGGTCGCGCGGGCGGCGCGTTCGGGCGCGTTGTGGGGCTTGGGTCACGCCGTGGTGCTGACGCTGGCGACTGGATCGCTCATTCTGGCGGGAATTTCGGTACCCAAGTCGATCGAGACGGTGCTCGACGTGGCCGTTGCCGTGATGTTGGTCGGGCTGGGTATTCACGGCTTGGTCCGGCGGCAGAAGTTCCAGGACGAACCGGCCGTGACACCTGCTCGGCGGCCTTTTTTCGTCGGGCTCGTGCATGGAGCATCGGGGACGGCGGCGCTCACGTTGCTGGTTGCGAGCACGATGAGCACGCGGGCTGCGGCGCTGGTGTTTGTCACGGTGTTCGGCTTCGCGGCGGTCGTGGGCATGGCGCTTGCCGCGATGTTGCTGGCGTTGCCGATGCGTTCGTTGGCGCGCGTGTCTCCGACGTGGATGCCTTATGTGCAAATGCTGACGGCGCTGGTCTCGATTGCCGCAGGGATCTCCATCGTCGTGTAGATCGACGCCGGATTCATGCGGCGTGCATGCAAATCGACTAGAGAAGGCGTGTGGCCGAGGCGTTGAAGGGACAAACGGTTCTACGAAGGCAAACCATCCTTCGACGGACGTATTTCGGGGCGGGATTGTTTGTCCTTTTCGCGCTGGCCATCGCGATCCCCGAAACGCTCTTGGCGCGCGGAACGAAGCAGGCGCTGACCTGTTTTTCCAAGTACGCCGAACCTCGCGGTCCGGAATCTCCGGCGTGCGCCGATGCAGCAAAACTCTTGCGAATCCCGCGGCGTTTTCCATGGACCGCGAATCGAGCGTGGTTCCGCATCGAGGAACACGGCGTGCGTCTCGCCCACAACGAGTACGTCGATGCAGCCGTGGGCAAACCCAGTCGTGAAGCGCTGAAGCTCGCTGCGGAAGCCATCGAGCATCAAGACGCCGTCGTCACGAACGGAACGAAACGCCTCAAAATGGCGGAGCTTGGCCCTTCCATCGGGGTGCCGGATTTGGGGCGCGAAGCGGACGAGCTCGGGGATCGACAAACCCTGCTGGAACGCGGTGAACAGTGGTTCAACTGGCGAGTTCGTCTTTCCACACTGCGTAAAGCTCTCGTGTCCGGCGACTTCGAAAAAACCAAGGCGCTCGCCAAACGGTATGCCGTCGACGATCCCTACGATCCGGACATTCGCACGGCGGTTGCTTCGGTTTTGTGCATGGGACCCGACCCGGAGAAAGGCGCCGGCATGCTGGCGTCGATGCAGAGCGATCGAGCCTCACGTCGTTACGAAGGTTTGTCCCGTGACTACGGCGAAGTTCGGGCGCTCTTGACAGCTTGTCTCGCCAAACGCTCCCTGCCCCCGCCGCCGATCCCCACCGAATCGACTGCCGGCAGCGCCGATGCCATCGAGCAACGCGCCGCTCTACGCCTACGCCTTGCGGGCACCCCTGCGGCCGAGGCATCCCGCACCTTGGCCGTCGCCACGATCGTGCGGCTGCTCGACGGAGGCCCGCGGAATCCGGGAGCGCGCTTGGCCTTGCTGGCAGCCTTGGTCGCGTCGACGTCCGACCTCGATCCCGCCAAGATCATTCATTACTCCAAACCGCAATTCGACGAAGGATCGTTTGTCCCGTCCACAGCCCTCACCGCGCTCGAATGGGTCAATGATCATCGTCCAGCCGCGGGTGACGCGGAACCTCCCGTGCTTCTGCCCGGGTCCACGTATCTCGTTGCAGCTCATACGATTGAGACGATCGCCGAAAAGCAGAAGGAAGAAGCCGACAAACCGCCGGCCAAGGATGACGACGGCGACGATCCGATCGACTTCGACAAACGGCGCAAGGATCTGGCTAGAATTCGCGGCGCGTTTCTCCTGGAAGCCGCCGCGTCACTCACCCGCGACGGCGCGATGGACGACGCCCTCAAAGCCGTCGATGACGCCGTCGGCGCGCTCGGACTGCACGCGCACGAACGAAGTCTTTTGAGGTCCAATGTTTATTGGTTGAGCGGAGATCGCGAAAAGGCCCTCAATGCCATCGAGTACGATGGTGGCAGCATTCATTCGGGCACGGCGGATCGGCACCTTATGGCGGTCATGTCGATGCAAACCGCCGAGCTGGCGATGTCGCTGGGAAAAACCGATATCGCCAAACGCTCCTCAAAGCTCGACGACGACGACGGAGGTCTGAAGAACGATCCGGCACTCTACGCCCGTAGTCGCTGGATGCAGGCGGCCTTGGGTGAAGTGCACGGCGAACCACCGATCATGGAAACGCTGCGAATGCCGCAACCATTTCCTTCGATGGGGTTTGCTCATCCAAACGCTCCCTGGCGCGTTGGCGACCAAGACAAACGCCGGGCGTTGCTCGATCAAGCCCTGGCGCCGTGGGTAGGTTTGGCCGGGGCGACTCCGGAGCTTCGTCGCGCCGGACGTTGGGCGGCCATGCGTACACGCGGAGATGCTCCTCCGTGGCTCGCCGTGCATGCGCTCTTGGCGAGTCGGTTGTTGGGGCCCGGTGAAGGCGACGTCGAAGTTTGGCTCGACGCACTTCTCGCATTGGACGAACGACGTTTTTCGCTGCGCTCGTACGCGTTCGCGCGCGCGGAAGCCGCTCGTATGCGCGGGGATATGGCCACCGCCGCGACCTGGGACGGACGCTTCCGCACGCTGTGCAAACTCGCCGCCGAAGTGCCGCACTACGAGTTCACGCGGATGCTCGACATCTGACCGCTCTTCAAAACATGCTACACGCTCGGATATGCGAGCTTTCCGAGCGCTCTTGTCGTTTTCCGCGGTCTTCGCGGTGGTTGCTGCATGGTCCTGCGAAGCCGAGGCGTACGAACGTCAATGGCAAGCGGCGTTTGGTCTTGGTTACTCCCAGCTGTACAACGGCGGAGGAACCGGCGCGGCGAAGGGTGTTCTGCCTGGATTCGGCGCAAACCTGGGCCTTTCGTACGGCATCAACGACGCGTTCAACGTCATCACGCACGTGGACTTCAGCTTCCAACCGGGAGCGACGCCGGTGTTTGTCGCGGGCGGAGGCGCAGGCATCGCCTACGTGCTCGACGTCTTGCAATGGGTCCCTTGGCTCGGTGTCACCGTCGACGGGTATGGAGTGACGGCGCTCGCCCCGTGCGTCTCGACGAACGATCTTTCGTGCTCCAACGGTCGCTTGGGTTTTTCCGGCCTCGGCGGCATCGACTACCAAGTCTCCCGAAGCTTCTCGATCGGCGGCAACGTGCGCTACGGGTTGCTCCTCCTCGGCAATCAAAACGCGGTCGACCAAACGCTCGCGGTCTCGCTTCGCGCCCAATATATATGGGGTTATTGAAGTAGTACCTCGACGCAGGGATTTGATTGGTTGAATTCCTGTAGGGGCGCGATTCATCGCGCCCCATGAAACGCCTTCAGCGGGCGCGATAAATCGCGCCCCTACAATCGGCGTTCTAAAAATTCGCGTCCTCGATCGAACCGGTCCAAAGCCCTGCGTTCAGGTAGCAACTCGTTTGGGGACAAACGAACGTCAGCCGCGCCGTTTGCTGGGTGGTCCGGCTTGAGAACGGCGGCGTGTCGACGGGGGTGCTGAAACGCTGGGGACGCCGGAGTCGTTGTGCACCGCGCCCCCTTTTCGGCGCGGCGTCGGGGGAATGAGGGACGCAGCAAGGGCCGAACCGCGCTCGGTGGAGGCCATCATGTCGGCTTCGGACAAGGGCGAAGCATCATGGGCGAGGGTAATCGGTGCCGGAGCACGAATGGCGACGGGCTGATTTCCCACGAGGAGGTTGGGTTTGGCCGTCCAACCATCCCGTTTCGTCGTCGGGTGTTGCTCGAGCGTGGCCATGTCGGCTCGTGAACGCTTGGAAGACGCCGGACCACCTTTGGAGCGTTTGGACGAAGGCGGAGGTGTTGCGGCAGGTAAAACCACGCGCACGAGCGCACCTCCCAAATCCGAGCGCGTGATTTCGAGCGTTCCGCTGTGCGACGCAACGATGTTTCGCCCGAGCAGCAGCCCCAACGAGTCCTTGGACCGTGTCGAACGAAGCCGAGGTGTTTGTCGATGCTCCGTGGACGAACCTTTGCCCGAATGTTCGACGACCACCGTCACCTTCGACTTATCACGCGTCACGGTGATCGAAGCCATCTGCATCTGCGCCGCCGGAGCTGCGGGATTGTCGGGTTTGTCCTCGCGCCCACACGCGTCGATACCATCGAGCACCAGACCGAGCACGAGCTGCCGAATTTCGCTGCGTTTGCCGCGGACCAAGGGATCCGAGCCCGGTTGCACGGCGACCAACACATCGACGTTGCGACTGCGCGCGGCAGGTTCGACGTGACCAACCACTTCGTACACGACCGACGCCACATCGATGGTCTCCGCGGCATTTTCATCGATCGCGGCCAGCAGACGCCCGCTGCTCATCCGCGCGACCATCAGCGCGCTCGCCGCTTCCTCTTGAAGTGGCTCGAGCTCACGGATCACAGCAACCGCTCCGGGATGACGAGCCCGCAACTGCTCGATCCACTTTTCCTGATGGTTGATGAAGGACGTCAACTGGGACGAAACCGTCCGCAGATCATCGGCACACCCCAGCGCCAACGCCCCGAGCGTCGCCAATCGAGTCAGTTTCTCGTCCACATCGGAGAGCGAATTCGGGCCTTCGATCGCAGGTGTTTCTTCCGTCGCTGCCTTGGTCTTGGCGATGAACAAGGCCATCACGTTGGTCACGGTCTCCAGCACCGCGATTCGTTGCGGGCTCAAGTATTCCACCGACGGCGCTCCGATGGAGATGACGCCCAAAACATCGCGACCGATCATCATCGGCGCCGAAGCGATCGCGGTCCAACCCGAGCTGCGAAGCACGGCGGCGGAAACACGCGTACCAAACATCGTCGTCGTGTCTTCTTCCACGATCATGCGGCGGCGTTTGGCGACGTTTTGAGCGACAAACCACGCCGGTGCGGCGCTGGAAATCGAGCCGATGTGCGCACGCATCGCCGGGGGCAAACTCTCTTCGGCAGCCAGCTCGAGACCACTCGGCGTGACCTCGTGCACCACCCCCGCATGCAGACCGGTTGCCGAAAAAATGCAGTTCAGCGCTTCCGCGTAAAACCCCCCCGTCGTCGTTCGCGTCAGCGAACTCGACAGTTCGAGTAATGCGGTGAAGGGATTGTTCGGAGGCTGAGAGGGAATGTTGGTCCGGCGAACCGCCATGCCCGGAGGCTAGCGTTGATTCAGGCGACAGGTCTATGCATCGTCGGGCGTGAACTCGACGGTGATCCGCCACGTTCCTTTACGCTCGGCACTGCCGTCAGGCAGAAAGTCCGCGATTCCCAGGACTTTGCCACCATCGGTTTCATCGGGCCGTTTGGCAAAACCATCCCACTCGGGCGCGATGACGTGCCAATGATTGGGCAGGGTGGTGGTCTTGCTGATGGGCATGTTCACGGAGGAGGACAGGTGATGCCGCTGCAATCCTCGCTGGCGGGATCGAAGTCGGCGCACTTGTTGCTCGGCTCGATGTCCCAAGTGCAGTAGTTCAGATAGTTGAAACCATCGATCGACTTCCACTTGACCGCAGTGTCGGAGAACATCGGGCCGGTGTAACACGTCTGTTTGTCATAGCCACGATAGTAGAGTTTGTCCGCGACGCGAAGGTTGCTGGTCGCCAGGGTGATTTCGCCGAAGTTGTTGACGACGACCATGCCTGGGCCACCACCGGGGTCCGGCTGCGGAATGGGCGTCGACTCGATGCCGACACGAACCTTCACGCCGCCCCACATATCGTGAAATGCCGTGTCCGTCGGCGAGGCCAGTTTGGCGACGTCTTCGGGCGTGGTGAAGGCGTGCGGCGTGGGCGGAGTCGCGGTGCCGGTCTTCTCGACCTTGCAGGCATAAGCGATCTGACGTTGCGAAACTTTGCTGTCGGTGGGTTTCACGCATTGGCTCTTGAGCAGGAAGTAGTCTGCGACGCCGATGACGTCGACGACGTCACCAGGTTTGATGTCGTCGGGAATCGAATCGCCGGTAGGCGGATCGTTCGCGGCACGATTGCTGATCTTGCCGCAATAGGACTTCATGGTCATCGGATCGACGACGGCGTCGCTGCCTTTGCTCACGACCATGATGCCCGAGTATTCCTTCGTTTCCGCGAGGTCCGGAGCCGACACGAAGACGCCGAAAAGGCATGTGCCGGACTGAGATCCTTTGGACACCAAGAATTTTTGGCTCATTGCGACGGCGCCTTTGACTTGCACCGGCGAACCCGTGTTCACAAAGCCGGCCGCCTTGGGATTGGTGATTTGCTCGATCGTCACCACGGAACCGTCGCACGCGGGAGCGCTGCCACCCGCGCCGCCACCGCCGCCGGCTCCACCTGCGCCGCCGGTATTTCCCGAGGTTGAAGACGAACTCGAGGACGTCGTCGTCAATCCATCACCACCCGAGCCGTTGCCCCCGGTGCCGTTGTCCGGCGGTACGTCCCGACAACCAGCCATTGCTGTAGAAAGCCCAACAACGAGCGTCGCAGCCGCACTCAACACACACCACTGCTTCTCGATGAACATCGGCCAAACCTCCTGCCTGCTGAACACACCACAAAAGAAAGACCGGAGCAGCGTAACACGTCCCTTTGGAGCTTTCCGTGGCGGCCATGAAATTCGTTCACGTTCGTACGATTGCCTGTTTGCACGCGCGCCTCGCCAACGCAACGCGTCATGGCGGATGAAGAATTGGGGATCGAATGACGCGGGATCTTTGGGACGAGGATGGGAATAAAATCGGAAAAGTGGGGTTTTGGGCCGGCGAGTTGACGTCGAGGCGTTGACAGGGATCTCACTGCCGCTAGGATGCGCGCCGTTCGCCCGGGAAAACGTTCGCAAAACCGGGCCGGGCGCGCCGCCGTGCGGCTTTGGCGGAAGCTCGTTTTACCCATTGTTCAGCGAACCAAGGGGGGCGCGAAATAGGGCGCCCCATCGTTCAAGGAGGTCGGATTGTCTACCGACGTGATGATCGAGGCCAATGGACTCACCAAGCGATACGGAGCGTTTCGCGCCCTGGACAAGGTGAGTTTCGAAGTCCACCGGGGCGAGGTGGTGGGCTTTCTCGGCCCGAACGGCGCCGGCAAGTCCACAACGATGCGCATCCTCACCTGCTTCATCTCGGCCACCGGCGGGATGGCGAAGGTGCATGGACATGACGTATTCGACGAACCGCTCGAGGTTCGTCGGAAAGTCGGCTACTTGCCGCAGCGTGCCCCACTTTATGGAGAGATGAACGTTTGGGAGTACCTGACGTTTGTCGCGGACATGCGCGGGCTCGACCACGGAACGTTCCGCAAGCGCATGAAGAACATCGTCGAAGTCTGCGGCCTGGCCACGAGCCTCGGCAAAGACATTCGCGACTTGTCTCACGGTTATCGTCAACGCGTGGGTTTGGCACAAGCTCTCGTGCACAACCCCCCGATCCTCATCCTGGACGAACCTACGAGTGATTTGGACCCCAACGAAAAGGCGGAGGTCATTCGTTACATCCAGGAGATCGGCAAAGAGCGCACGATCTTGCTGTCGACGCACAATTTGAACGAAGTCGAGCAAGCATGTGCCCGGGCGATCATCGTTTCAAAAGGACGAATCGTTGCCGATGGCGCGCTCGATCAGATTCGCGCACGTACGGGCAAAGTTCGTTACGTCGTGACTGTCCATGAAAAACGCGTCCTCGAAGGTGGCTCGGCAAAGAAGCCCCCGAGCGTCGAAGAAGTGCAGGCTGCCCTGGAAAAACTCCCGGGAGTGACCAGCGTGGCGGAGCTGCCGACGGACGACAAAGCTCACAGCTTCCAAGTCATGGGCGCTCAAGACGGCGACATTCGCCCCGAGCTGTTCCAGTTGATGGTCGCCAAAGGCTGGTTGCTCCTCGAAATGCGCCGCGAAGCGCAGAAACTCGAAGACGTCTTCAAGGCTCTCACTCGCAGCGATGAACGCAAAGATCGCGGTCGTCCCATCGTGGACGAACCCGACGAAGTCGCCGAGGAAGACGAGGACGAAGGCGAAGAGGAAGAAGCGTCCGAAGAAGAGGAGTCCGACGAGGACGAATCGGAAGAGGGCGAAGACGAGGATGAAGGCGAAGACGAGTCCGACGACGAGGACGAGTCCAACGACAAGAAGAAGAAGGGCTGAACGTCGATGGGCACTACATTCATCATCGCGAAGCGCGAGTTTCGCTCGAACTTCGACTCACCTCTGGCCTACGTGGTGATCTGTATCGGTCTCCTGCTCGTGGGCTTTTTGTTTTTCTCGTGGTGGAACGGCGGGTTTTGGCAGGCGGATCGCACGAGTTTGGCCGGGCTGTTTGCTTTGGCTCCGTGGCTTCTGCTCGTCGTCGCCTCCGTCGTTTCGATGCGCGTGATGGCCGAAGAAAAACGCAGTGGAACGTTGGAACTTTTGATCACGCTTCCCGTGCGCGATCACGAAGTCATCCTCGGCAAATTCCTCGGCGCGTTCGGCCTGGTTCTCGTGCTGATCGCCGCCACGACGCTCTACCCGATCATGATGTTCAAAGCTCCTTGGAACCTCGGACCTTTGGACATGGGTCCGGTGATCAGCGGCTACCTCGGGTTGGTCCTGTACAGCGCTTCGGCCGTCTCGATCGGCTTGCTCATCTCGAGTTTGACCGAGAGCCAAGCGATCGCGTTTTTCCTGACCGCGGTCACGCTGTTTTTCCTCCACGTCGTCGGCAACGTCGCCGGCAGTTTGCCCTGGCCATGGGCGAAAGACGCCGTGGACTTCATCAGCTTCAACTCGCGACTCATGCCGTTCACCAAAGGCATGATCAACACCCGTGACATCGTCTACTTCGTCTCGATCACCATCGGCAGCCTGATGGTCGCCTTCCGGGCGCTCGAGCGACGGAAGTGGGCGTGAGGAGAATGGCGATGGAACGCAAAACAAAAGCCCGAGCCGAGACCAGTGTTTATCTGCTCCTGGTCGCCGTGATCCTCGTCATGGCCAACGTCATCTCGTTTGGCGCGTACAAACGCATCGACATGACGAAGAGCGAACGCTTCACCCTCTCGAAGGGTTCGGCGCGCTTGGTCAAAGAAGGCCTGAAGCAAGATCTTCAGATCGACATCTACGTCACGCGCGGTTTGCCCAAGCACGAGGCATTCATCCAAGATCTCAGCGATTTGATGGGTGAATACGAAACGGCTTCCGGGGGCAAACTCCACTACACGATCATCGAGCCCAAGACGGACGAACAAAAGACGGCCGCCAAAGAAGCGGGCCTGCAAGAAGCGGCCTTCGGCGAAGGCAGCGAAACGGGACGCGATCAAGCGACGATTTCGCGCGGCTTCATGGGTATGGCGTTCAAGTACGGCAGCGAAAAGGAATCGATTCCGATACTTTCGCCCGACTCGTCGCAAGGTTTGGAATTCTGGATCACGAACAAGATCCGCGAACTGCGCGATCGCGCCGATAACCTCTCGACCAAGATCGGCGTCATCACGGGCAAAGACGAGATCAAGTTGACGGACACGAACCTCGTGGCTGCTCAAGGTGGTCGCGGTGGTCCGTCGATGAAAGGCATCCTCGATCAGGCGTTGCCATTCTACAAAATCGAGGAAGTCGACCTGCAAAATGGCGATGCCGAGATCAACAAAGAGCTCGCGGGCATCATCATCACGCAGCCCGGCAAGGACTACACCGAGAAGGAGCTGCGTCGCATCGACCAGTTCTTGATGGAGGGCAACAAGTCCCTCGTGGTGTTTGCCGGCGCGATCAACCTCAAGGCTTCCGACGCGGCGATGAAGGCCGAACTCAACACGCACGGCCTGGACAAACTTCTCGATGGTTACGGCGTCGAGATGAAGAAGGAAGCGATCATGGATTGGGGACGCACGATGCGTATTCCTTTCCAAACCCAATCGGGCGGTATCGGCTGGGTACGCATGCACGGCGTCGTGCAGCTCCAGCACGAAGCGGGCCTCGAAGAAGCCGAGCAAACGCTTGATTCTTCGTTCGCCGGCTTCTTCCGCATCGACGAACTTTCGTTCCCCTTCCCCTCGACCTTGGTGGCTCACCCGGACAAACAGCCCGCGGCGAAGATGCAGGTCGTCGCGCGTTCGACGCCGAACACCACGGTGGAATCGGCCGACACGATCGACTTGAAGTTCACGAACGACATCAAGGCGAAGGGTGAGTACGGTCAACGCGCCATGGCGATCGTGCTCGAGGGCAAACTCAAGAGCGCGTTCACGGGGGACAATCAGGGCGTCGAAGCGCCGGGCGAGTCGAAGGACAAGAGCCGCATTCTCGTCGTGAGCGCGGCGCAGTTCTTGGCCAACCCGTTTGCCCGCGCAGGCAATCCGCCTCCCATGCCGCCGCAAATGGCGATGATGGGCGGAATGGGCGGCGACGAAGACTTGCTCATGCTGAGCATGCCGTACGCGCAGAAGTACCTGACCGCGACGATCCTCGCGTTCAAGAACACGCTCGACTGGATGGGCGGCGACAGCGATCTCATCGCAGCCAGCGCCAAGCTCCTCCAAGAGCCCAACCTGACGTACTCGGACATTCGCAAGCCGAAGCAAGAAGCGACGGACGACGAAGCCGCCGTTGCCAAGAAGGCCGAAGAATATCGGCTCGAACGTGAGCGAGTGCAGACGCGCGTGAAGTGGTCGTTGACGCTTCTCGGCCCGGTGCTCTTCGCCGCGTTTGGTCTGTTCCGATGGCGTCGTCGCGAAGGCGCGCGAGAAACCATCCGACTGGATTGAGGACGTAGAAGACCATGAAGACCGAACACAAGATCTACGTGGCGATCGCCATCCTCCTCGCCCTCGGCGGCGGTTGGTACGCCACGAATCAGAAGAAGCAGAAGGACATCGCGGCCCACTCGGCGCCGTCGTCCACGACTGATCTTCCGACCATCGCGGTGAGCAAAGACGACGTCGAAGCCATCACGAAGATCGAAGTGAAAAACGCGGACAAAGGCTCGGTGACGCTCGAAAAGAAGGGCGACAGCTGGGAACTGACCGCACCCGTCGCGGCGAAAGCCAACGCGGCCAACGTACGCTCGCTGCTCGACAACCTGAAGGAAATCAAGGTCAAGGAGAGCATCGATCGCGGCACGGGGACGTACAAACAGTACGAGCTCGACGACGAGAAGGGCGTGCACATCTCGGCGTTCAAAGGCGACGCGAAGCTCTTCGACAGCTACTTCGGCAAGAGCGGTTCGCGCGGACAACTCGCGCGAATCGGCGGCAAAGACGGCGTTTGGGTCGTGAACGGTTATTCGCCGTTCCTGTACACGCGCGAAGTGAAGAACTGGCGCGAAACGTCGATCCTGAAGTTCGAGGATGCCAACGTCATTCAAGCGTCCGTGACAAACCCGAACGGCTTGTTCAGCTTCTCGCAAAACGACGGGAAGTGGGCCGCTTCGTACACGAAACGCGACAAGGACGGCAAGCTCAACGACAAACCCGAAAAGAAGTGGGAGAAGTTCGACGAAGGCAAGGTCAAGGAAATGCTCCGCGCCTTCAAGTCTTTGACCGCGGAAGATTTCGGCGACGACAAGTCGGACAGCGGCCTTGATGCAGCCGAGACAAACGGCGGGGTTGTTCAGTTGAAACTGAAGGACAACGCCGGGGATATCACCATCAAGGTTGGAAAGACGAACAAGGGCACGAGCCGATTTGCCAAGAAGGAAGGCGGCGACGGCACGGTTTACGTGATCTCGTCGTGGTCGGCCGACTGGGCGACGGCCAAGACCGACAAGTTCGAGAAGTCCGACAAGAAGGAAGAGAACAAGGGCGGCGACGAGCCCGGTGGGGACATCCCGGGCCTTCCGCCCGGCATGATGCCCGACATGCACTGACGGACGAATTCGTCACGGCAGGATGACTGAAGGCCCCTTTCGAGGGGCCTTTGGTTTTTTGTACGCAAATTGCCTTGATTTCAGAGGGGATGCGTTTTAGGCCCGCGGGGACATGAAGGCTTCCGTCCGCTGGTTACGCGAATTGGTTCCGGGTCTCGATGCGTCGGTCGAAGAGATCGCGCGCAGGCTCACGCACGCAGGCATCGAAGTCGAAGCGATCGAAGAGTTCGGCGAAGGAACGAAGTCGCTCGTCGTAGCGGAGGTCGTGTCGTTCGAGCCGCATCCGCAACGCGCGAAGCTGCGCCTGGTGACGGTGAAGCTGGGCGAAGAGACGACGCAGAAGGTCGTCTGCGGGGCGCCGAACGTGCCCGATCCCGGAGGCCTGGTGGCGTTTGCGCCGCTCGGTTCGCATTTGCCGGCCGTGGGTTTGACGCTGACGCCGCGGGAGATTGGCGGAATCGTCAGCGAAGGCATGTTGTGCTCGGAACGCGAGCTGGGCCTGAATGCGATCGCGAGCAAAGACGAAGACCACGGCATTTTGATCCTGCGGCCGGGATTGGCGAAGGCGGGGACGCCTCTACGAGAAGCGATGCCGGAAGTGCACGATCACATCCTGCATCTTGGTTTGACCCCCAACCGTCCGGATTGTCTCGGCCACATCGGTTTGGCCCGCGAAGTCGCGGCGCTCTTTGGTTTGTCGTTCCAGTTGCCCGCCGTTCATCCTGCCAAACAGTTGGCCGAAGGCGAACAAGTCGACAAACACGTGTCCGTCACGATCGAGGATCTGGAGCGTTGTCCGCGGTATGGCGCAGGCTTGGTCCTGGATGTGACGGTGGGTCCGTCGCCGACGTGGATCAAGTACCGGCTCGAGAGCTTGGGCATTCGGGCGATCTCGAACTTGGTGGACGTGACAAACCTGCTGCTGCTCGAGTACGGACAGCCGATGCACGCGTTCGACTTGGACGATGTGCGCGGGGGCAAGATCATCGTTCGTCGCGCCACACCCGGCGAAAAACTGAAGACGCTCGATGGCCTGGATCGCACGCTCGATGTGGACGATCTGGTGATCGCCGACGCGGAAGGTCCGACGGCCTTCGCGGGCATCATGGGCGGCGCGAACAGCGAAATTCGACAAACCACGAAGCGGGTGTTGATCGAATGTGCGTACTTCATGCCCCGCGGGGTTCGTCGAGCCGCACGCCGGCACGGGATGCATACGGAATCGAGCCATCGATTCGAGCGGGGCGTGAACCATGCGACGCTGGAGACGGCGTTGGCCCGAGCCACGGCGCTTTTGGCCGATCTCTCGGGCGGCAAGGCGGTGGCAACGCCGCTGTTCGCAGGCGCGCCCATTCCCGCGCGTGAGCCCGTGCGGTTGCGCGCGTCGCGGATGCGCTCGCTCCTGGGCGTCGCGGTGCCCATGCCCGAAGCCACGGACATCCTGAAGCGCCTCGGCTTTGAAGTGACGGAGACCCATGGCGAAGACGATGCCGCGCACGCGCTGGTCGTACCTCCGCCCCACCGCCCGGACATCGCGGGAGAAGCGGACCTCATCGAAGAGGTGGTGCGCGTGCGAGGTTTGGGCACGGTGCCGACCGTCCTGCCGGCGCTGCGTCCGCAAGAGCCGCGAACAGCGTTTGACCTGCAACACCGCGTGCGTTCGGCAGCCGTCGCGCTTGGTTTGTCCGAGGCGATCACCTATGGGTTCGTCTCACCGAACGAGATTGAGGCGCTTGGTTTGCCTGCGGCGCCGTTCAAGCTGTTGAATCCGTTGGTGGAGCAACGATCGGTGATGCGGACGTCGCTCTTGCCGGGTTTGCTCGAAGCGTTGGGCCGTTCGCGTCGTCATGGCGTGCCCGATGTGCGTATCTACACGGTGGGATCGCGCTTTTTGGCGAGTGACAAGACCGGGCCATTGGCGGACGAAGTGCCGAGCTTTGCGGCGATTCTCGCGGGTTCGCGACAAGTCGTCCTGCAAAAGCCCACCGAAGTGGACGTGTACGACGCGAAGGGCATCGTGGTGGAGATCGTCGAGCGCGTGACGCAGCGCAAAGCATCGGTGGCGCATCAACCCGAGGCCACGCGTGCTCCGTATTTGCATCCGCGCGCGGCGGGCCACGTGATCGTCGAAGGTCGCGTCGTCGGCGGGTTTGGCGTGTTGCACCCGGACGTCGTGGACAAACTCGACCTGGGCAGCGGATGCGTCGTGATGGAACTCGACTTGCGCGCTTTGGCGGAAGTGGGTCGTCAACGGCCGCAATTCAAGCCGATTCCGGTTCTTCCGGCCGCTACGCGGGACATTGCGCTGGTGGTGTCGGACGAAGTCGAAGCGGGCGTCGTGGGCGCGTCGATTCAGGAAGCGGCGGGCGAGCTTTGCGAGTCTGTGGAGCTGTTCGATTTGTTCCGTGGCCAAGGCATCCCGGCGGGTCATCGCTCGCTGGCGTTCCACGTCGTGTATCGCGATCCCAAGGCCGCAACGGATCCCGAAAAAGCCAAGACGCTCACGGACGAAGACGTCGATCGTCGGCACAAGAGCGTCGTGGAAGCCGCGCAAGCCAAGTTTGGCGCGACGCTACGGGCGTAGATGGTTTGAGCTGAAAAAGTTTGTCGAGGAAGGCTGGACGGCGTTTTACGGAGAACGCCGTCAGGTCGTGACGACACGGCGTCGCGTGCTGGACACTCGAAAGAGCGAATCCACATCAGGAGTCGTGACAGCCGCTTGAAGCCAAGCCTGCAACTGCGTGAGACTCGTGCATTCACCGATAGTCTTGCGCTGCGTTTTCGTAACCTCGAAGCCTCGCGCCTTGAGCACTGTCACGATGGCGCGTGCCTTTTCTTCGCGTCGCCCCTCGCTCGTGACCTTGCGTTCCCACTTTGCGTAGATTTCGCGCCAGTTCTCCAGCATGTCGTTCTCACTCTCTCGCTGGACCGAGACAGGGTTTTACAGAGAACGCCGTCAGGTCGTGGCGGCACGTCGTCGCGTGCTGGACACTCGAAAGAGCGAATCCACATCGGGAGTCGTGACAGCTGCCCGAAGCCACGCTTCAAGCTGGGCGAGACTCGAACATTCACCGATAGTCTTGCGCTGCGTTTTCGTAACCTCGAAGCCTCGCGCCTTGAGCACCGTCACGATATCGCGCGCCTTTTCTTCGAGGCGAGCTTCGCGTCGCCCCTCACTCGTGACCTTGCGTTCCCACTTTGCGTAGATTTCGCGCCAGTTCTCCAGCATGTCGTTCTCACTCTCTGCTGAGCACATCGTCATTGGCAGGCTCTGCTGCCAAGCCATGAGCAACTCGAATGTAGCATCGCGAAGCGGCTCCTGGGAATCCATTTGCAGCAGCTCCTCGACCGCCTGCGCTTGCACTCGACCCCGACCAAGCAGCCTCAGCCAAACCGTCGACGCGTTTTCTCCAAGTTCGTCCAGGATGATGATCACAGCGCCCCAGAGTTCGGCAAGACGATAAATGCCCGGTTTGTCTTGCTGCAATCGAGTCAATTCCGCCGTTTGTCGAATCTCCTCGGACATACTCGGCGTGATCACACACAGCGCAGTGGGGACAATCATCGCCTCCCCTTGTTTCTTTCGACGAACCTTCCGCCGCATCTGCGCATTGAGGTCGACGACCTTGAGTACGCACGTTTGAATTTCGGCAGGCGTAACCGGATTGCGAAATGGCTCGAACAACACGCGGCCTCGAGCAAGCTCGCCCAAGACGCCAAGCGTTCGTCGACGATCGGCATCTTCATGCTGCTCCGTAAAGAGCACATCCCCGCGACGACTCACCCCGGCGATATGGGCGTCGATGACCACATCCCCAAGTGACTCGAGCCAAACCGCCAAGACGCGTTTGACCCATTCGTCGTGCCGTGTGCGAACGTCTTCCAGTTCCAACGGACACACTCAAGCACGGACGAACCTTCCCGCAATCCATGAAATCTCGGGGCAACGATTCTCCGCGCAAACCCGTTCGTCCGCGATGACATGCACGGTTTTACCAAACATTACGCGTATGAACTAATCGTTTTCCGCGAGCAAGTTCTTCCAAAACACTTCGACGTCTTCGATGCGTTCGGTCCTCGCCGCCGAGGGCAAACCCGCGAGCAACGTTTGTCCGTACCCACGGGTGCGGATGCGTTTGTCCAAAATCGCGACCACCCCGCGATCCTTGCGCGTGCGGATCAGGCGCCCGAAACCTTGCTTCAACGTGATCGCCGCTTGCGGCACCGAATACTCCGCAAAGGGTTTCCCCCCGGCCTGCTCAATCGCTTGCGAACGAGCCACGACAATCGGATCGGTCGGCACGGCAAACGGGATCTTGTCGATGATGACAAGGCGAAGCGCATCCCCGGGGACATCCACACCTTCCCAAAAACTCATCGTCGCCACGAGCACCGCGTTCTTCGCGGAACGGAATCGTTGGAGCAGCAAGTGTTTCGGCGCTTGCCCTTGCACCATCAGCGGCCCGGGAACTCGACCCGCCAGTGCCTTGCCAAACCCCATCATCGCGCGGCTCGATGTGCACAAGACAAACGCGCCTCCACGCACGAGCCCTACCAGCGTCGCGATCCGCTCCGCCGCTGCTGCGGGAAACTCGGACGTAGCCACGTCGGGAAGATCGATCGGCGTGTACAACATCGCTCGAGCTGCATAGTCAAACGGAGACGGCACGACGAGTTCGTCCACGGGAACCGTCACGTTCTCATCCAAACCCAAACGTGCACGTAGGTAGCGATAGTCGCCCGGTTTCGGCGTGAGCGTCGCGCTTGTCAGGACAACCGACCCGATGCGATCGAACACCAAGTCGCGAAAGATGTGCCCCACGTCCACCGCGGATGCACCCACCGCCACCGACCGCGGACGAACCTCGGCCCACGTCACGAGGTTCTGCTGTTTGTCCACGATCTTCGCGAGGTCCGTGCGCAGCATCGACGCGCGCATGCCCACGAGCGCCACGGATTCCGCCTTCGCGTTGTTGCCCGCGTACTGCATGAGTCCGTCGAGACAATCATCCAGGCGATGGTACGCATCCAAAAGATCGCCGATCCACGCGTCATGCGGCAGCTCGATGCGTCCTTCATTCGACCGCGGATCTTTCGCGACGAGCTGCGCGATCTTCGCAAAGAACAGGTCGGCAGCTTCGCGCGTGAGCGAGGTGATGACCGCACCTTCACCTTTGCCCAGGATCCGGTCCGACAAACCCGTCGCCATGAACGCGCGATCGGCGTCACGCAGCATCGTGTCGACACGCGTCCCCGACACACGCGAACCAAAAAAGTCCGTCGCGATGTCTTCAAGCTCGTGGGCTTCATCAAAGATCACCGCGTCGTACGGAGGCAACGCCCCTGCCCCGGGCACGTCTCCTCGACCGACTTTCAGCGCCAAGTCCGCAAAGAACAGGTGATGGTTGACCACGACAATGCGCGCCGCTTCGGCTTCGCGCTTCATGCGCGTTACGTAACAGCGCTCGTAAAACTGACACGTCGATCCGATGCGCGTTTCACTGGACGAACAGATCTCGCGGCGAATCGGATCACCTTCGGGAAGCGCCGCGATCTCCGCCAAATCGCCCGTTGCCGTGTATCCCGCCCAATCCTCGACGATGGGCAACGAACGCATGAGTTTGTCATCCCGGTACGCCTCGGGGCTCTTGCGCAGTTCGTCATAACGCCGCAGACACAAGTAGTTGCCCAAGCCCTTCACCAGAGCCGCCGACACATGCAGGCCGAGAAGCGTCGAAACGAGCGGTAAATCCTTACTGAAGATCTGTTCTTCGAGCGCTTTGGTGGCGGTGGAAATGATGACCTTGCGGCCGCTCAAGATGGCTGGAACAAGATACGCGAGGGTTTTTCCCGTCCCCGTGCCTGCTTCGCAAAACAGAACGCGTGTTTCTTCGAGCGCTCGTTCGACCGCGTCCGCCATCGACAGCTGTCCATCGCGTTCTTCGTAGTCGGCGAAGAGTTTGGCAAGCGGACCACTCGGGCCCAAGAGCCTGCGTGCTTGACCGAGATGATCCGGCGGAGGAGGTTCGTCGTGATTAACCACTAGGCTCGCGAGGCAACTTTCTCGACCGACAACGCAAAGCCCACTTCGGCCATGGCTTCGTCGAGATCATTGACTCGCTTTTCGTAGGAAACTTCGAACCAACTGTCGAGCGTATGTGTCTCGTCGTTCGGATCGGGCAGCGGCGTGATTTGCGTACCAACTTCCACGTACCCTCGCGCAATCAAGGCTTGTCCGAGTTCACGGGCGTGATCGAACATCGCCGGCTCGGGCGCGTGGGGAAAGTCGATCCTTTGAGCACGAACCATCAGGATGACCGCGGGTTCGGAGGCTCGAACGCGGATGCCTGCATCCATGATGAGGTTTTCCCGGGCGCGTTCCGCGACATGCACGAGATCGCCTCGCGTGCGGTACACGACGAAACCAGAGGAAACCAGGGCTTTTTTGACTTCGGCCGGTGTCGGCATCTTCGAATGGTGCAGCGCCCCCGAGCCAAGAAACGAACGAGTCCAGAGCGTCGCAAGTTCACGTCACGACGTCAAGAAAACGCTTCGCGGGCTTGATGATTTCGGGGGCGATGAGGTTGGTTGGCGGGCGAATTCAGTGCGTCGCGTTGGGCGCGTGACCGCTCGAACCGTCGTCGGGTTCTTGGAAGATCGGCGCGGGCTCGAGCACGTTGAGTTGGTCGCGCTTGATCTTGAGGCCCTTGTCCGAGAAGAAGAGGTCGTTTTCATCGAGGCGCGAGCGGACGCGGCCGATGAAGAGGATCGGATCGGCTTCACGCGTGTACCCCAACTGAACGATGGCGCCCTTGGGCCACGATCCACCGTCGAAATTCAGTTCGCGACGGAGCGTGTAGAAGCCTTCGGGGTTGAGCTTCTTGAGCGAGTTCGCCCAGGACAATCCACGGAATTCGATGCCCGGACCGTGGAAATGCCAGCGGTTGTGGATGTTGTGATCGGGCGTGATGACCTGCGGAAGGCCACTGTCCGAGTGGTTGTGGAAGTAAACGATCATTCCTGCGGGGACTCGTTGCTCGTTACCCGGCAAAGCCTGAGAGGTAAGGTAGAGGCCGCATTCGGGAAGCATGGATTTCGGTGTCGTCGCCATTAGGCGCGCAGCATAACTCGTGTCGGGCGATCAGGTCAGGGCAAATCGCCTAAGGCGCCGCCGCGAAAAGATGGTATGCCCCCGAGCCGCGTTCTGCGGACTGACGACGAACGCTGCGGAGTTTCGACGCGTGAACAAGTTGACGAGCATCTTGGGTGCCATGGCGGTTTTTGCGATCGCCATCGTTTTCATCGTGCAATTTCGGCCGAATGCAGGCCAGCAAGTTGCCAACGGACCGACCTGCGCAATCGAAGTGCGCGGCGCTTGCATCCCCACCCTGCACTTCTGGGCTTCCTACCGCATGATGGCCCCGCGCGGCGCAGAACAAGCGATGTTGCGGCAACTGCGCATGCGCAAAATGACGAGCGAAGGCCTCGTCGAACGATACCTGCTGAACGAAGACGCCAAACGCCTCGGAATCACGGTCTCCGACGAGGATCTCAACGCCGAGCTCACCGCGGGCCGCATGCATATCTCCGCGCCCGTCGCGCCGCTCAAGCTCGCCGACGGCACCTCCGTCGAACCTTCGAAGGTCTACCCGTACCTCGGCATCGGTCCGGAAATGGTTCGCTTGTGGCCCGTCAAGAACAAGCAAACGGGAAAGTTTGACCTCAAAACGTACGAGCGCGATGTCCGATCCATCGCGAAAATGAGCCCGCAAGAGTTCCGCACGTACCAGAAGGAAGAACTCGTCGCGGCGCGCATGCGCGACATCATTCGCTCACGTGTTCAAGTTGGTGAAACCGAAGCGTACGCCCGCTACGCGAAAGACAAATCCCAAGCTGTCGTTTCGTACGTTCGCTTTGACAAACGGTTTTACGCGGAACTCGTCGCCGACAAATCGCAAAAGGCGATCGATGCCTGGGTCGCGCTGAACAATGAAGAAGAAGAGCGCGTGTGGAATGCTCGCAAGAGCCAATACACGCCCGAATGTCGCGTGACCCGGCACATCCTGGCGAAAGTGAATCAAGACGCCGCGGATCCGGACGCCGAAAAAGAGAAGGCGAAGAAGAAGATCAAAGAAGCCAAAGAGCGGCTCGACAAGGGCGAGAGTTTTGCGGACGTCGCCAAGGCGCTGAGTGAAGACGGCAGCGCGGATCAAGGCGGATTGCTGGGGTGCGTCGGCAAGGGCAAGATGGTCAAACCCTTCGAAGACGCGACGTTCGGAGCCGAAGCCGGCAAGGTCGTCGAAACGGAAACGCAGTTCGGTCTGCACCTCGTCGTGGTCGACAAGATCGCGAAAGACATCGAAGCCGAGGCGCTCGGTCGGGCCGAAGTCGACAAGGAAATCTACTTGGCGCACGAGTCGGAGCGACTTGCAGCCGAGGCGGCGAAGTCGATCCTGGCCGCAGTCGGCGGAGGCAAGAAGCTCGACGAAGCCGTCGCCGCGCACATCGCGGAGCTTGAAGCAAAGGCCGCCAAAGCCGCCGAAGAAGCCGAAGGCGGCGACAAGAAGAAAGACAAAAAGGACGACAAGAAGAAGGACGACAAGAAGAAAGATGGCGACAAGGAAACGGAAGCAGCACCGCCTCCCTCCCCGTTTGCCACGCACGAATCGCGTCCGGTCGTCGAGATAAGCTTGCCGTTTAATGCTTCGGGCAGCCCGATTCCAGGTGCTTCGCCGAATGCGAACGCCGCCGCGACGGCGTTCAAGTTGGAAAAACCCGGCGACGTTCCGAACGACATCGTCGAGTTGTTCAACGGTTACGCCGTGATGATGCTCAAAGAGAAGATGCCGGTCTCCAAGGAAGCTTGGGAAAAGGACCGCGCGCTCTTCATTTCGCGGCTTCGCGCGGAGAAGCAAAACGACGCGCTCACCGCCTACATCGATCGCCTTCGCAACACGCTGGGCGCCGAGATCAAGTACGGCACCGAGTTCGTGAACGAGCCGAAAGCCACGGACGCTCCCACCGAAGAACCCGTCGAGTAAAACCCCGATGCTCGGACGAACCCTTCGTTACGGCGCATGTTGAGTCACCAAGACCTCGTCCTATCGAGTGGCCTGCCGGTCGTCGTCGTCCCGCAGTCCAACGTGCATCGAGCTGTCGCGGCGCTTTTTCTGCGTGTCGGAGCTCGATACGAGACGCCCGAGACAAACGGTTTGTCCCACTTCCTCGAACACATGACGTTTCGAGGAACGCGCACGTTTCCCTCGGCGCATACACAAGCGCTCGCGTTCGAACGTTTGGGAGGAACGTTGTTCGCGGCGACGTCGGTGGATCACGGCGTGATGAGCATCGCGGTGCCGCCGCGAAACTTCGAGCGCGTGATCGAGCTGCTTGGTGAAGTCGCCACGACGCCGCGTTTCTCGGACATCGAGATCGAGCGGGGCATCGTGCGCGAAGAGATCCTGGAGGATCTGGATGACGACGGTCGCGTCATCGATGCGGATGATCTCGCGCGTAAGCTGATCTTTGAAGAGCACTCGCTTGGATATCGCATCACGGGCGGCCTCGAGACGTTGTCCCGTTTCGACGAAGGCATGTTGCGAACGCATCATGGGCGTCACTACACCACGTCAAATGCGCTGTTGTGTTTGTCTGGGAACTTTGACGTCAAAACAAGTCTGGCTGCGGCGGAACGAGCATTTCATACGATGCCGAAAGGTTCTCGCGTGGCATCGACATCTCCGCCAAACGGACAAACGCGGGCACGTTTTCAGTACGTGAAGAACCAGTCGAGTCAGACGGATTTGCGGATCGCGTTTCGAGCGGTGAGTGAGCACGACGCGCTGGAGCCGGCGGTGGAGATGCTCTTGCGGGTGCTGGATGACGGCATGTCGACGCGGTTGTACGAACGGATCTGCGATCGGTTGGGGCTTTGTTACGACGTGTCGGGGATGTTCGAATCGTACGAGGACGACGGCGTGGTGGACATTTCAGCGGGCATGGCGCACGAACGGGCAACGTTGGTGCTCAAAGAATTGTTCACGTTGGTGGACGAGCTTGCGGAGCATGGTCCGACGCCGGAGGAGCTCGACAAGGCGAAGGACCGGCATTTGTGGTCGGTGGAGGCGATGCTGGACGATCCCGAGGAAGTGGCGGGGTTTTATGGTTTGTCCGCATTAACGGCGGGAGCGCGAACGCCCATGGAGCGGCACGAGCAATTGGCGAGCGTGACGCCGGCGGGCGTGCGTGATGCGGCGCAGCGGGTGTTTCGACCGGAGCGCATGGGAGTTGTGGCGGTGGGAATGTTGAAGCGGTCGGAAGAAGCGAAGATGGAGAAGGTGGTTCAGGGGTTTGGTGGTAAGCCCTGACCAAGTCGACGCTCGACAGTTCGTTATGTAAAACCGATCGAAACGCGTTTCGGCAATGGCCCGAGCCTTGGTCGATCATCCATCGGCAGGAAAAACGGCTTTCCCGACCCACATTTTTCCTCTATATGGCTCTCCAATGAGCTCCCTCGATCTTCGCTGCACTTGCGGCTCGGTTCAAGGCGTCATCACCGATGCGTCGCCGAAAAACATCAATCGCGCCGTTTGTTATTGCGACGATTGCCAAGCCTTTAATCGATTCCTCGAGCGTGACGACCTCATGAATCCTCAAGGCGGCTCGGACATTGTCCAAGTCGCTCCATCCCGGCTGCGTTTTACGGTCGGCTCCGACAAACTCCGCGCGATGCGTTTTTCCGAAAAGGGACTTTTTCGCTGGTACACCGATTGTTGCAAAACCCCCGCCGGCAACATGATTTATTCCGCGCGTTGCCCATTCTCGGGCATCAACAGCCGCATGTTCGTTTTGCAAGGCAATGCCCTGGACGAAGCCGTAGGCAAATCGCTCGGGGGCATTTTTGGAAAATTCGCCATTGGCGGATGCCCGCCGGGCGTCGACAAAGAGGCCGGCTTCGGCGTCATGGCCCGGAGTGTGAAATGGCTTTTGGGAAATGCCCTAATGGGGCGGCACAAACCGTCACCGTACTGGACAAACGACGGCAAACCCGCAGCAGAGCCGCGCATTTTGACGTCCGACGAACGAAAACAATATTATCGTTGACGACCACCACAACGCCAGCCCCTGGGCGGCTCGATTCATCGGCGTTTTGCGGCGGCGCCCCACCGTTTGAGCCCCGAAGGGGCGAGTTTGGGGTGCCGCACGCGTCGATGAACGAGACGACCGGGGCGACACACTGGTATGACGCCGGCACCTTTCCCTGCAAGTGGGCGAGTTTGGGGTGCCGCACGCGTCGATGAACGAGACGACCGGGGCGGCAGTACACTCTTCGCGAGTTTGCCTCTACCGCACCTTGCGCATTGCTTCAAAAATATTCCGAAACTTGGATCCTTCCCGGAAAAAGACCGGCGGCTTGCCGATCGGCGCGGGTACGTCATGCCAACCGGCGGAATACCCCTTCCCCGACCACAAATGAATCCATGAATCTTTCGGCAAATACACGCGCCATTCTTTTTGGCCGGGTTTCAGCACCGGAGCCACCATCAAATCCGGCCCGTACATGTATTGATACTTCAGCGAATGCAACGTTTCATCCGTCGGATCGTGCAGCAGCGGATGACGCATCGGCGGAAGCCCGGTCAATGTGTATTGCTTGCCGATTTCTCGATGGTAGGGGCCCATCATGTGGTGCATGTACACCATGTGCGCGAAATGCGCGAGCGTCTCGGCGTCGGAATCGAATTGCCAATTTCGGCCCGGCTGATTGCCTTCGTTCGTGCGCATGATCGGCGAAAATGCCGCCTGATCACACCAGCGCAACAAGAGTTCCTTGGATCGCCGAATCCACGCGACCGTGGCATATCCACCGATATCGGCGTGATGAAATCCAACGCCGCAAAATCCAAGGCTCAAGGCCGCGGGAATGATCGTGGCGAACCCGTCGTCGTAACTCCAATTGACGAGTTGATTACCGGCCCAATGCGCCGTGGCCAATTTGGAACTGCCCGAAAAACCCGCCCGCATGAAGAACGCAATTTCACCAAGCTGATTGGCCTCTTCAATGGCTTCGCGATTGACCCGAGCAAACGTGACGGGAAAGTCATTATGGGCATCGACGCCTTTTCGACCCGTCGCCAACAAAGCGTCCGGCGACAAACCTTCCCCGAATTCGGCCATCCAACCGCTCATGCCGATGTCGATCATGTTTTCGCGAATGATCGTCTTGAACCAGCGCCGCGCTTCCGGATTGTCGAAATCCACGATCCCCGCGGGAAACGTGGTGAAATTGGCGTGCAAGACGTTGCTGTTGGCGTCCTTGACCAAATACCCCTTGGCCTTGCCATATTGGTACATGTCGCCTTCCGGAACGAGCATCGGATTGATGTAGCCCAAAAAGCGCACGTTGGTTTCGCGCAACCGCTCGATGTACGCAGGCAAATCCGGATACAGAATGGCGTCGTAGTGATAATTCCAGAAAACATGTGTCCCAAAAGCCGTCGGACGTCCGCCCTCCCAATCACGCGCCCATACCGCGGCTACGCGAATGCCCGCTTCCCGCGCTCGACGGACTTTTGCCGCGACGACATCGCGACCGCCTTGAACCCCAAGCCAAAGTCCATCGTAGGCCCACGACGGTAATTCGGGTTGACGCCCCAAATACCCGGACAAACGCGTCACGAGATCCGGCAGCTCGCCCACGTCGACACGAATTCGCGTCGGAATTCCCCATGCATAAAGGCCGTGACGGTCCGGCTCGCGAAAGTCCAATTCTTGATAGGTCGCAGATTCGACGTGACACGACAAACCTTCCGATGTCATGAACGTCGGCTGTGGAAAATACGTGTTATCCCAGCTGCCGCCGGACTTGGAATGCAAGTTCGCCAGCCACGTAATCAAATCATTGCCGCGCCCAAGCCCTTTTTCTTGGACCCAAATGGGCAATTTACGCCCACGCAATTCGAGCACCGAAAACTGTTCGCCGCCGCCATACACGCGCTCGTTCGGCGTGGCGACGAGCGACATCCGCAATCGATTGTGTTTTCGCAAAATGCCCGACAGCTCGATGAACGCAGCGCCGTCATTCTGCATGTAGACGCGCAGCCGCGCGACATTCGGAAATTCGATCAGGACATCATCCGTCGTCGCGGTATGCAGCGTCCAAGCCCCCGCCGCAATCGGACTCCGAATCGCCTCGGCAATCTGATAATTGCCTCGATGCATGCCCACCGCGGGGTCCCCCTCCGCCAGCATGAGGCACGGACGCGCGATCGAGTGTTCGAGGATCGTTCGCCCTCGAAGCGAGATCTTCAGCATGTCCGCGCCGGATTGAATTCCGATCATGTCGCGGAGCATCCTACATCGAAACGAATCGACTTCGCACGCAAAATTTCAACCCTTTTCCGCGCAAATTTCGTATGACGATTCACAGTTTTACGCTTCTTCATGATGCCTGAACGATGCGAGATGCCGTGTCGAGCGTCGATTGAATTCGCTGCGTAATCAGGCAATGGGTTTCTTCGAGCCATACCGAATCGGGATGATTCGGCGGCGCAAGCACGATCGGTTCACCGATGACCGTATGAAATTTGACGGGGAAATCAAGCGTGAATGGATATAACCCCTGAGGCCCCAGGGCAAACCATAACGGCCACTTTCCCGGCAAGCGCAGCTTGCGGCCCAGCGCGTGGCCGTCGTTGAGACCGATGAATCGATCATCCATTCCGGCCGTGGCCGCGGGAATCAGGGGCAAACCCAATTCCAATGCGAGGCGCAAATATCCACGGCGCGGGCCCCAATCGACTTCGTGCCTATGCCAAAAACCGCGCAAACCTTCGTACGTTCCTCCGGGAGCAACGAATACCGCTTCGCCGCGTTGGATGGCCGCACGCAATATCGGTCCATCACCGGGAATACAACCGCTCGCTTCGAGGTATGTCGAGAAAAACGGAATGTCCCACAAACCTTGGTGAACGATGCTGCGCGGAAGATATCCCGCAACACGCCGCACTTCCTCGGCCAAGAGCGCCAAATCCAGCGGGATGCCTCGTCCGTGGTACGCAATGAGCAATTTCGGTCCGGGCGTAAGGAGGTGTTCGATTCCATCGACCGAATAGCGGTGCCGTTCTTTCATGGCCTCGAGCCATTTCGCTCGAATCAGCTCGATCGCGCTCATGCTTTGTTCCGATTGTGCGCCAACATCGCCGCGAACTCCGGGTCATTGACAAGCCATGCGTCGAGCGCTTCATCGGCGGCTTTTTGGCCCAAACGAATACACTCGTCACCGGAAAAACCATCGAGAAAGTTGATGTGCCCGACCGCCGGCTCGATATAACAATCGACCGTCCGCGCCAGCTCGCGAGCATCACGCACGGTCGGCAAAAAGAAGCTGTACATGACCAACTCGAGGATCGGCGGGATTCTCGTTTGTGCGCGAGGTTTGACGATCGACCAGGCTTTTTGCAAAATATTCGGAGCGCTCGCCAAGGTGGTCCACGACGGCGAAGCCGCCGGAGGAATGACGTTCACGGCAATGGTATACCCGAGAACTTCATCATACGCTCGACGCGCGGGCAGGTTTTCCGCAAATAAGCCGTCGACAAGAAGCGTTCCGTCATGGGGAACAGGCGCGTAAAGCCCGGGAACGGAAGCGCTTGCACGAATAGCGTCCACGACGAGCCCGCGGCGAATGGTGTGGGAACAGGCATTATCGAGGCGACTGGCGATCGCAAAATACGGAATCCACAAATCTTCAATGGTCCGATCGCCGAAGTATTCTTTCAAAAACTTGTTCAAGTGGTCACCCGACAGCGCCGAAACCAAAGGCAGGGTCGGATCGAGAAACCACGTTTCGGCGAATTTACGGGCGGCGCGAGAAATTTCGTCGATATCGAATTCGGCCGCCAAAAATGCACCGAACAGCGCCCCCATGCTCGTGCCGGAAATGTGATCGACCGGAATACGTCGTCGGTGTAAGGACCGGAAAATTCCCAAATGCGCAATACCTCGCGCGGCACCGCCGGACAATGACAAAGCGACCCCGCGTTGCGTCAATCGTCGCGCCAAACGTCGAAAGTCGGCCTGATTCGTCATGCGCACGTGGTAATGAACGGTCAATGGAAATGCATCGAGCAATCGACGCGTTCCTCGCGGCGCGGATGCGTCCATCGAATGCACCAGCACGAGCTCGCGACGATCCGCAGCCGTCGTCGGCCTTTCGCGCAGTTTGTCCGCCAATGCATTTCGCGGCGCAGCGATTCCTCCACGCGCCGCCAACAAAACCAAATCCGCTTGACGCAAACAACAATTCGTCCATTCCGACACGTCATGATCCGCGACGAGCAACAATATATCGGCCGTTTCCTCAGCCTCGAGCATCCATTGCAACAATTTCGCGCCGAGCTCCGTTCCGGGAGCAGCCTGCAATGCGTCGTCGCCCAACGCGGAACGAATGTCCGCCGCCGATACCTCGCGCGCCTGCACGTACTCGGACAAACTATTCAACATTCCACGAGCCAACGCCGGCACGTCGAGCCCCGGATCTATCGGAGCAATCGCAATCAACGTCGCCCGCTTTCGACGATTTCGACGCGGCTCGGCAGATGTCGCATCCGCCAATCGCCCCGCAATGCGCGACGCCAACGCCCACGTAAACTCCGGATGACTCCGTGCCAATTCTGCGAACAAACTTCGAGGCACTTCCAAAAGCACCGTATCCCGTCGAGCGCGCACGGACGCCGATCTTGGAGCATCTACCAACAGCGCGAGCTCACCAACGAGATCACCTTGTTCCACCTGAGCGAGGACGCGTTCGTCGACATCTTCGGGGCGTGATGGATCGAGCACATCGAGGCGCCCGGCGATGACGAAATAGGCGACATCGGCGGCATCTCCGTAACGCCAGAGCAATTCGTCCGCAGGGAGGACAAACCATGAACCTTCGCAGATCCGCGTGATCACTTCGGCCGAAGCGAATGAAAGCAGCGGAAATTGGCGGACAATCTCGGTCCCCTCGGACCATGGCGGAACGGGCAACAACGGCACGGCGCGCAGATGCTATCAGCACTCGCCAAACGCGCTCACGCAAACACGGTAATCTGCAACGCAAAAATTTGCAAAATTTTTCTTCTTGCATTCATGTAGATGAACGCATATAGTGCCGCTCGTGCAGGACACATCGAGTTCCGGCGGTCGATTTTCGATGGACGCTACCCAGCGTTGGGAGCTCTATCGGCTGTTGGCGGATCCGGTTCGGCCGCGCCTGTTGGCGTTGGCGGCGACGGAAGAGCTTGGTGTTGGTGAGCTTTCGGAGCTCCTTCACGAAGGTCAGCCGAAGATCTCGCGACACGCGGCGGCATTACGTGATGCCGGATTGCTGTCGGCGCGCAAGCAGGGGACGTGGACGTTATTGCGTTTGTCACCGGGCGTGATGACGGATCCGGTCATTGCGGATGCGGTTCGTTCGGGAACGGCGGCCTGTTCGTCGGATGGAACGTTGGCGCGTATTGCGGAGGTCATTTCGACGCGCGACGCGGCGACGCGCGAGTTTTTTGCGCGAAGTGGTCGACCGTTGCGTACGGGTCCACCGCTCGAATTCGGCGCGTATTTGGCGGCGATTTCGCCGCTCTTGCCGCGTCGGGCGTTGGCGGTGGATGTCGGCACGGGTGACGGTTCATTGCTTGAAATATTATCGCCTCTGTTCGATGTCGTGGTGGGTATCGATCGTTCCGAAGCGCAAATATTGCTTGCGGAAGAACGGGTTCGTCGTCGAGAACTGGGCAATGTGGAATTGTTGATGGGTGAATACGACGGGCCGGATGTGGCTCGAACGATTCGCGCCCGCGGGGGAGCGGACGTGGTCGTGGCAGCTCGGGTATTGCATCACGCGCCGAAGCCTGCGCGAGCGATGTTTGCCTTGGTTGACCTGGCCAAACCTTCCGGTGGATCGGTTTGCGTCATTGATTACGAAGCGCACGATGATCAAGCGTTGTGCGAGCAAGAAGCTGATTTGTGGCAAGGATTCGAGCCTGAGACATTAAAACAATTGGCCGAGAGCTCGGGGCTTTCGGCCATTACGATTCGCCGCCTTCCTCGCGCTTGGCAAGGAGACGGCCCGGATAGAAACCTCGTCTGGCAGCTCTTGGTAGGCCGGCGCGACGAGGCACCATTGGCCTGCGAATGAAACGAAGAAAGAGGAAGCGATGAGCGAGAAAGCCCGATACAAAGTTGCCGATATGAGCCTTGCCGATTGGGGTCGCAAGGAAATCCGCATTGCTGAAAAAGAAATGCCGGGGCTCATGGCGTTGCGCGCCGAATATGGGAAACAGAAGCCTTTGAAGGGCGCTCGTATTGCCGGTTGTTTGCACATGACGATTCAAACGGCCGTGCTCATCGAGACGTTGACGGAGCTTGGCGCCGAAGTCACCTGGACGAGCTGCAACATCTATTCGACGCAGGATCATGCCGCGGCCGCGATTGCCGCGACGGGCGTGCCGGTGTATGCGTGGAAAGGCGAAACGCTCGAGGAGTACGATTGGTGTATCGAGCAGCAGATTTACGCCTTCGAGGGCGGCAAGGGCCCGAACATGCTCCTCGATGACGGCGGCGATTTGACCGTGATGGTGCATGAAAAGTACCAGCAGCTCTTTGAAGGCGCCGATCCCATCCGAGGTTTGTCCGAGGAGACGACGACGGGCGTCAATCGTTTGTACGAAATGCACCGCAAGGGATTGCTTCGAGTTCCCGCATTCAACGTGAACAACTCCGTCACGAAGTCGAAATTCGACAACCTTTATGGTTGCCGCGAATCGCTCGGCGACGGTATCAAGCGCGCGACGGACGTGATGTTCGCGGGCAAAGTCGCGATCGTGTGTGGTTACGGCGATGTCGGCAAGGGTTGTGCGCAATCGTTGCGCGGCCTTGGCGCACGCGTGATCGTGACCGAAATCGACCCGATTTGCGCATTGCAAGCGGCGATGGAAGGGTACGAAGTGCGTTCGATGGAGGCGGTCGCCGCCGTCGGCGATATCTTCGTGACCGCGACGGGATGCAAAGACGTCATTCGCGGCGAGCACATGCTCAAAATGAAGGACGAAGCGATTCTTTGCAACATCGGCCATTTCGATTCGGAGATCCAAATGGCGTGGCTCGAAAAGAACCCCGACATTCGCGAAGAGAACATCAAGCCGCAGGTCGACCATTTCATTTTCCCCGACGGCAAGCGCCTCATCGTGCTCGCGCGTGGACGCCTTGTGAACCTGGGTTGTGCCACGGGGCATCCGTCGTTTGTCATGTCCACATCCTTCTCGAACCAGGTGCTCGCGCAGCTGGCGCTCTGGACCGAGAAATACCCGGTGGGCGTGTATCTGCTCCCGAAGAAGCTCGACGAAAAGGTCGCCGCATTGCACCTGGGCAAACTCGGCGTCGAATTGACGAAGCTCACGCAAGACCAAGCCGACTACATCGGCGTTCCGGTCGAAGGCCCCTTCAAGCCCGAAAACTACCGTTACTGAGCGTCGATTCCGATTGCTCGTCCCGGCATTTTTCGCTTGACAAAGTGAAGAAAATCGACGACGTTGCGCGCCGATGAGCAACGTCGTCGAGCGTATCCTTGCGGAGAACAACGATTTCGAGGGAGCCAAGCACCTCGTCGAAGTCCAGGGCCTCTCCGATCCCAAAGTCTGCAATCTCCTCAATCGCCTCGTTGCGGCCATGCCCGCCGATCAAAAGTACCTAGAGATCGGCACGTTCAAAGGCTTGACGCTTTGTTCCGCAGCGTATGGCAACAAGGGCAAGCACTGCATTGCTTGCGACAAGTTTCGATTTTGGAACAAATACACCGGCTGGGGATTTCAAGCGCGGGCCGCATTTCATGCCAACGTCGAACGTTACAAGGCCAATAGCGCCACGGTCGAATTTCACGACATGAAGTCTTTGGTCATGTTTCGCAAAGGCCTCGTCAAAGGGCCGATCGGCGTTTATTTCTACGACGGCGACCATAGTTACGAAGCGACACGCGACAATATCCTCGCCGCCGTCCCGCTTCTCGCCCCGACTTCCGTACTGCTCGTCGATGATTGGCGCGGTCCGATCATTCAGGCAGGAACGCGCGATGCCATTGCTCAAGCCGGCTTGCGTATCGAATGGGAGCGTTCGCTCGGCGACACGACCAAGGGACGTGATTTTTGGAACGGTCTCGGCGTGTTCGTCCTCGCCAAACCTTGAAGCGTACCGTCACCCTCGTTTGGCCTTCTCCGCGGCCCGGTACTCGTCGAACCAATCGAATAATTTTTCATGCGTGACGCCTGCGCGTTGGGCGATGCTTCGGGGCGACTCGTTTCCATCGAGCAGAGCCAGGATGGCTTCTTTCGTCGATAACGTCGTACTCGCTTGAAGTTCTTGGACCGCAGGGCGAGCTTTCCGCGGAGGACGCACCTCGGGCTCGGCTTGCGGCAAGCGCACGGCGGGATCGCCAAGCAGGATATAACCGCGCAGATCGTTGCGGGTGAGCCAGGTTTGTCCAAGCTTGACCGGATTGATCGGGTTTGGTCGATTGACGATCCGCGCATCGTCGGCGGCTTCGTACATCGTCGTCAAATTATAGTTCATCGTTCGAAACCATTCGATGATTTCGTCGTGAGCGCTGCCCACACGTGATCCGTCGGCCATTGCATGCAAAGCGCGGGTAAACTTCGAACCCCGACTTTCTCGGGGATCGTCGGGATTGAGATACGCGAAGTTCCACGCCAGATCGACATGTCCGACGACGGCCAGCGGACCATTTGGATTACGTAGCGCCGCTTGTGGAAGAGCCGCGAGAAAACCATTGCCGGACAAATCCAAAGCCCGCATCACGGCATCCACCGAATCGCGATACACATTCTGCTTGGACAGTTCGTCGAGCCAAATGCGGTATTCGCTCGAGGCCGGAGTTCCCGCGCCGAAACAGGCGAAAAAGAACCACAGTCCGCCGGGCAAAAACGTTTTTCCCGCCAAAGCATCGGCATCGAGGATTTCTTTGGGACCGAGCACCATGGCCCCTTGCCTGCGCCTTTGAGCATCCCGACTGCCGTAATCCTCGACGGATCCGCCGAGACCATGGCTGACGGAGAGCAGAACCGAGGGGCGAGCCGGGGCATCGGCGGGCGCTGAAGATGCGGCCAGGAACTTATCGACGGAATTGGCCTCGAATTGGCGAATCACCGCAGAAAATCGGCCTTTTTCTATGGCTCGCAACGAAGCCTGACGGCTCGGCATGACCAATTTGGGCACGGCATTTTGCGTCGCCCGACTTCCATCGGGCGCGACGTAATAAAGCAGCTCCGGGGGCTCCTTCGTAAAACCTTCGCATGCGTACTTGACAACCTTGGCCGCGTACGCGGCATAAGCATCGACGTCGGGCGAACCGTCATTTTTGTCGAAATGCACGCGACCTACGAACGACGAATGAATGATGGTTTGTTGAAAATCAAAGGACGCGAGGTTCGGCCCGCCAAGCAGACAAAGGTACAAGGGACGTTCTCGCTCGTCGATACGTTCGTTTTCGTAGACGTTGAAAAGCCACTCACGAGAAGCATCTCGATCCAAATTTGGTTTGATGCGAAAAACCATGGGCTCGGCTTCTTGTTCTTCCGCACGAAACTCGATGAGCGGCTTCATGGCGTCGAGCAAGGCATCACCGTCTTTGCCCTCCGGAGCGATGACTCCCCAGCGTTGCTTGGTCGTATCCGCGCGCGACGCACGGCGATCGCGAAGATAGTGCGACGCATCTTTTTTGGGTTTCGGCGCACCCAAGACCGCGGCCGAACCAAACCCTTCATTCAGAACGGGGGAGAAATCGCGCGGATTGGCCAGCAAAAGATCGAGCTCATCGTCGTCGGACATGCTCAGCGTCTCCCAATCGTCATTTCAATGCAAATCGAAGGTCAGCTTGCCCATACGCCGTCCAATTCCGCCAAACTTGATTTTTTTGACGATCTTGACCATGCAATCAATGACGTCTTCACCTTTTTCGTTTGGCGGGGCAATCCCGACCGTAATGGGCAAACCGTCGTAACGCAAATACGCGGTCGCTCGAAAGACTTTGCCCCACGTGCCGTTCTTGCGGCATTTCGACGTTTCTTTGCTCACCAGGGCCACGGCGCGTTTGAACTTCTTGGCGTCGAGGTCTTTGACGGGCGAAGGAGGTTCCACGTCAAACGATCGTTCCGCCAAACCATCTCCGCCGACGGGTAAAGGCCAAGACTTGGCGCGGGCGGCATCGAGCAGGCATTTTTCGGTATCGCGATCGCCGAGCGTGGATTCCGCGAGATACGCCCAGCGCAGGGCTCCCTGGGGATCGATTCGGAGTTTCATTTTGATGTGTCCACCGAGGGCGCTGACTTTGCCCGTACCGGTAGCAAAACAGTTTTGCACGGCGTCGTTCATGCGTTCGAAGGATCGCGCGACGGCTTCTTCATTCAGGCCCCCGATTTCGGATTTCATCGCCGGTGTTGCTTCCGACTCCGTCGTTGCCGTCGGCGCTTGCTGCGGCGCGGTCTTCGCCGGCGGCGGCTCCTTTGCCCCGCACCCCAGAACGCAGCTCGCCACGACCCCCAAGACCACGATTGTACGCACGGTCGTCGTCTAACACGATCACCCGGCGTTGCCTAGTCTTTCGCGAGAATGTCATGCGAGGGCTTGACAGATGCACAGGGACGGGGTCATTTAGCGCGCATGTCGAAGCTGCCGTTCTTTGCCATTGCATCAATCTGCGCTTTCGCCCTCGGTTGTGGTGCCGCCATGCCGGTGTATCCCGCACGTCCGGCGGAAGCCACGGCCAAACCCGTCGCGGATCCCACGCCTTCGCGCGTCGTCATGCACGCGACGATCACCGCCGCGGCCTTGCGCGAGTCTCTTGAACAAGCCGTTCCGACCACGGGACAAGGTACATTTCCGATGCTCGGGAGCGATCGGCAATATACGTGGAAGCGCGGAAACCTCGCCGTGCGGTTTCACCAAGGTCGCATCGTCATCGACGTGCACGTCGACGCCAATGCCGACATGCCCGTCAGCAGCCTCGATGTGCCGCTCGATGTGAGCATTTACGCCGAGCCGATCGTATCCAGCGAGTACAAGGCCAAACTGCAATCGATCGACGTCACGGTGCAAAGTGAAGCGCGCGTGATCAAAGCCGCCGATGCGGCCGCCGACATTTTGCCGAAAATCAAATCAGCCATTCGCGGCAAATTGGAAGACTTCTCGCAAGATCTTTTTCCCATGATGGCCGAAGCTCACGATCGACTTCGCCGCCCCATCGAAATGCCTCTCGGCGATGCCAATGGGTGCGCCCAGCTCGAT